>VFQQ010003240.1_pt1 | contig 16233 bp, 18 predicted proteins | sample 3512341 | NCBI WGS metagenome assembly VFQQ01 (sample SAMN10412373, study PRJNA504923) | tailings metagenome | isolation source: Relicate 2 Philex TSF1 revegetated site | place: Philippines: Tuba, Benguet | collected 2017-08-29 | reverse complement strand
CTCATCCGTCTTGGCGCTGCGCGCCAATCCACCTTCTCCCACAAGGGGAGAAGGAGAAGGTCCCGCTAAGCCACCATCGGCTCCAGCGCGAGCCTTCTGCGCCCGCCGGGCGCCCGTAGCGGGCCAAGCGAAGACCGCGGGACGACGAGGTCCATGCCACGCGCGACGGCGGAGGCGACCGAATTGCTGTTCTGCGTCAGGAAGGAATAGCGCAGGCCCGAGGCGGCGATGCGATTGACTGTCCTCAAGCCCCGCGCCCAGCGCGCCGCGACCTCGCGATGAGACGCTTCCAGCAGCAGCACGGTGCGGGAGGTCGGACGGATATGGAATTCCGGGCAATATGCGAGATTGCTCCGCGCATAGTCGGTCTCGACGGCGGTCAGCCGGCCGAAGATGGAAAAATAATTGAAGGTGCCGTCAGGATTGCTAGCCCCGCCATTGATTTCATAGAGCGGCATACCGTCGGGATCGACCCAGACGATGAAATTGTGGCTCGGCACACCAGCAAAGCGCGGAATCGGATAAGAACCGAACAGGATTCGGTGGTTCATGGCGGAACGGCTTTTCACAGAAATTCTAGCGTAGATTCCTGTTTATTCGTTTCGCCGTCTAATGCAATCAGATGGCCGATCAAGCTTTGTTTATTGCAGTTTAATGACGCGAACCCGGCTACATCTGGGTGTGTTGAGATTCAGGTCAGGGCATGGCGAAAATGATGATTTTTGAGAACCGGAGCGGAGCGTACATTTGGTACGTGAGCCCGCGCATGACCCCGAAAATCTTCCCGATTTTCGGAAAGGGTCATGCGCCAACTCAAAGTTCCAGAGCGTCCTTTGCGCGTCCGAATGGACGCGCGGCGCTCTGGGTAAGCGCAGAAAATTGCCATTTGCAGCCGGCCATCACCTGAACCTCAACATACCCTACCCGCGCCGAGCGACGAGTATTCCGGCAAGGACGATGATCCCGCCAACCGCCTGCATGATGCCGATCGTCTCGTTGAGCAGAAGCCACGCCAGAATTGTCGCGACCACCGGCTGGATCAGCAGCGTCAGCGAAGAGAATGCCGCCGGCAGCCAGGCCAGTGCGAAGATGATCAGCCCCTGCCCGCCGGCGTGCGACAGCCAGGCAAGGCCGATCAGGATCGCCCAGCCGAACAGGGTGTAGGGCCAGAATCCGGTCTCGAAAAACAACGCCAGCGGCAGCATGCAGATCGCCGCCGAGCCTGTCGTCCACAGCATCACGGTCAGCGTCGAATAGCGGCTGCGCACCTTGCCGAGCGACAGGATGTAACCGGCATAAAACACCGCGGCGATGACGGCGATGACGTCGCCCTTGATGTCGCCGCCGCCAAGAGCTGTCGGACCGCCCTTGAGGATGATGACGCCGGCCAGCGCCAGCACCAGCCCGGCAAGGAAAATCCTGCTGATTTTCGTGCGGAATAGCAGCCAGCCGCCAAGCGTCACGAAGATCGGCGCCATGTTGGCGAGCAGCGTCGCATTGGCGACCGAGGTCAGGTGAAGCGAGATGTGCCAGGCGACGAGATCGCCGGCGAGCATGACACCCGGCAGGCAGAGGCCGATATAATCGGAAAAGCTGGCAGGCCGCGCATCGGCCTTGCCGCGCGCCGGGCTGGCGGCCTGCCAGGCAAGCAGCGGCAGCATCCCCAGGGCTACGCGCCAGAACGCCGTGGTCATCGGCCCGACCTCGGAAAGCCGCACGAAGATCGGCGAACAGCCAATGACGATGCCACCAAGGAGCAGTGCTACCAACGCCCAGCGTTGCGAACGCGGGATCGCCGGCGCGGTGATGGAGGTGCTGCTCATGGATATGGAACTCTGGCGGCCGAAAGGACTATGGGCGCATCCATAGACCCTTGCGGCCGCCGAAATCACTGCCAGCGCGAGTTAAGCGGAGGTCCAGCAATCAATAATCGATCACACCGTCCAATGCGTAATGCATCACCGTCTTGCGGTTGGCGATCAGCTCGTCGACGGTCGGTTTGCCGGTCATGGCGCGCGAGATGGCGATCTTGGTCGCCTCGTAATTTGTGCGGTAGAGATCCTTCTTGTCGAGGTTCTCATCCTCGGCGCAGCGCGGGTCGAGCCAGATCATGATTATCATGCACAGTTCGTCGGCTTCGTCCTTCGGCAGGATGCCTTCAGCAAGGCAATCGACGATCGCGTCGCCGGTGGCTGCCTGCACGACGCCGCCAAGCAATTCGGCATAGGCCATGTTCTTGATGGTGACCTTGGTCGTCATCATCGTCGCCGGCTTCACCTGCTGGTTGAGGTCGCGCACCACGAACATACGGGTGTGGCCCTTCACCTGCCCCATCATCGAAGCGAAAGCCTGCCCCACCGGCCCGCGTACCGAGCCGATCAGAACCTCGGGCATAGCGTCCGTCGCCTGTCCTTCGGCTGCGAGCACCGTCGCCTCGCCGGTGCGGAACCATATATCAGTCATGATTTTTTCCTCTCGCGAATATTGCCCGCAACTTATCGAGCGAGCCGGGGCCGGTCCACTGGCCAGAACGTCACAATCTGTCGCTCAGGGGCACGGATTGCCGACGCGCTGGTGAATGTCGTCGACGGCCTTCTGCATCTCGTCGGTCCAGGTCACATCGGCAGCCGAAAGCGCCGTTTCAAGCTGCGGGATCGAGGTGGCGCCGATAATGTTGGAGGTCACGAACCAGCGGCTCGTCACATAGGCGCTTGCGAACAGCGCCGGCTCCATGCCGAAGTTTTTCGCAAGCTCGTTATAGGCGAGCAGCGCTTCGGCGGCATAGGGCGTCTCGTAGCGCTGGCCGCGGTTGAACAGCGTGGTGCGCGCGCCTTCTGGCCGTGCGCCGTGGTCGTATTTGCCGGTCAGATAGCCTTGCGCCAGCGGCGAATAGGCAAGCAGGCCGACATCCTCGCGCTCGCAGACTTCGGCCAGATTGACCTCAAAGGTGCGATTGACGAGGTTGTAGGCGTTCTGCACGGACGCCACGCGCGGGCCGATGCCCTTCTCGCTTTCGGCAAGAAAACGCATCACACCCCAGGAGCTTTCGTTGGACAGGCCGAGATGCCTGATCTTGCCGGCCTTCACCAGTTCGTCGAACACGGCAAGCGTCTCGGCGATCGGCGTTTCGTCCCCGGCGCGCTCGCCCGGCTTGGTGCCGATGCGCGTCGGGTTGGAGCCCCAGGGAATAAGCCGGTCGGGAAAATGGATCTGGTAGAGATCGATATAGTCGGTCTGCAGCCGCTTCAGCGATTTCTCGATCGCGTCGAAGATATCGGCGCGCACCAGCTTCGACGGGCGCCCTCCCCGGAACCATTCGTTGGCGGTGCGACCGACAACCTTGGAGGCAAGCACAACGCCGTCGCGATTGCCACGAGCTTTCATCCATCTGCCGACGATGGTTTCGGTGCTGCCCTGAGTCTCGGGCTTCGGCGGGATCGAATAGAGTTCGGCCGTATCGAGGAAATTCACGCCGCGCGAGAAGGCAAGGTCCATCTGTGCATGGCCTTCGGCTTCGGTGTTCTGCTGGCCCCATGTCATGGTGCCGAGGCAGATTTTCGAAACAGTGAGGTCAGTGCGGCCGATGCGGCGCTGCTGCATGGGAAGTCTCCGGAACTGGAAGGGTATTTTGCGTGGTCACGCTGGGAAGGATGCCCCAGCATAAACCGGAGACAGCCCCGCCGCCAAGCAGCGGCAGGCCAAATTTTCTCACCGTCCAGGCAAATGCTTTCCTCACCCTCCGGGCAATGCGGAAAATCCGGGCGTCAGCGCTTGGTCGGCTTGGCTGCGCGCCGCTTGGCGTCGTCGATCAGCATGTTGGCGACCTGCATGCGCACCATGGCACGCTGGCGCAGATGCGGTGCAACACGGTCGGGATGATTGTGGAAGGCAAAACTCCGGCGAAGCCGGCCGAAATCGGCACTCGCCTTTGCCGCAGCCAGTCCGAGTTCCTTGGCGATCGCCTCCGGGTCAATCGGCGGCAGCTTTTCAATCTCGGCCACTTCGTCCGCAGCCAGCCGATCGAGATTTGAAAGCAAAGCGGCAAAGCCTGCCTCGAAACTCTCGGAAGCGTCGCGATATTCGGCGGTCGCTGTCTCGGCCGAAACCTTGATCCTGCCGGAATGAAGCTCATCGGCCACGGACATATAGTCGAACGGCACAGAAGGCCGGGGAGATGCCTCCTCGAATGGCGCCGGATTGACGAAAAGATCGTCAAGCAGCGAGGCAAAATCGCGATCGGTGTTGGTCCCCAAGACAGCCTCCTCTGCCGTCAACGCGCGACTGGCCATTTCGCTTCCGACCATAGGACAACGCTCGTTAAAAATAGCTTGGCGGGATGGGGAGAAATTTAGGTGCCATCCGTTTCATGCAGGCAGCTTTTCCCAAAAAGCGGGCCACACCAAAGTGCAGCCCGAAATTCGTCTTGCGACGAGGAAAACCGGCTTTCGGCCGGCACAGGAAATACGGGCCGAGCGGAAGAAAGTTTCGGCCGGGTTTCCATGAAGCACATGGCAGCCATGCAAATGCTGCACTGCACAACAAATATAAATCGATTATATCGGCCAATGGGAGGACCAACGAAAGGTCCTGATCATGAAGTTCCTGACTGAAATGTTCACCAGCCCGCGCCACCGGGAAAACAGCCGCTACCGCGCCGCCTACCAAATGCTCGACGCGATGAGCAATGCCGACCGCGCCGACATTGGTGTGAAGCCCGCCGATTTTCCGCGTATCGCCCGCGAGATGGCACTGAAATAGCCGGACGGTCTCCGGCGCCCCGCGCCGGGATGACTTTTGCCGCAGATGTTTGGCCGTCACGACCGCGCCGCAATCCGTGGAAGATACTGTCTCCTCGAATGGAGATTCGCGGATGAAACAAATTGTGCTCGCCGCCCTTGCCTCGAGCCTTGCCACCGCTACGGCGGTGGCCGCCGAACCGACCTATCTCGACGATCGTTCCGATGCAGCCTCGCTTATCCGGTCGCTCTATAACGCGGTGAACCGCCAGGAATATTCCCGCGCCTGGGACTATTTCGGCGATATCAAGCCTGCGAAGGATTACGAGGCCTTCGTCAAGGGTTACGAAAACACCGAGGAAGTGCAGGTCGTCACCGGCGAGGCCAGCGCCGAAGGGGCTGCGGGAAGCACATATTTCAGCATTCCCGCCGCGATCCTTGCTCGCAAGAAAGACGGCAGCGAGGCGGTGTTCGGAGGCTGCTACACGGCGCGTCTCGTGAACCCTCAACTACAGGAACAAACCTTTACCGGCCTGCGCATAGAAAAGGGCGATCTGAAGCCGAGCGACAAGCCGCTGGAAGAAGCCTTGCCCGCCTCATGCGGCGATGGTCCGGCGCCTACGCCGAAGGACGCGGTTCTGGAAGAGGCCAGAAACGCCTTTGCCGCCACCCATTCGAAGCAGTGCACGTCACTAGCACCCGGCCAGCCGGACGACGCGATAAAGCCCGAAGAACACACCATCTCGTTTCATCCCGCCGGCAGCGCCGAAAGCGACCCCGAACAGAAGGCACGGCTTTTCCGCTTCTTCTGCCTGGCCGGCGCCTACAACGAAATCCACGTCTACTATCTGGCCGACGAGACGAACGGCGTGCGCGAACTGCATTTTGCAACGCCCGAACTCGATATCCACTACGAAGGCGGCAACAGCGAGGGCAAAGTCGAAGCGATCAACATCATCGGCTACCGCAGCGAAAACCAGCTCATCAACTCGTCCTACGACGACGCCACCAAGACGATCACCTCACACGGCAAATGGCGTGGCGTCGGGGACGCCTCCTCGGACGGTACGTGGCTGTTTCGCAATGGCGACTTCACGCTCGTGCAATACGATGTCGATGCCTCATATGACGGCGAAATCAACCCCGAGACTGTCGTCGACTACAACACCGCACCGTAATTCATGGTTTGATAATTGTTTTGCAATCAATGGGTTGTCTTCACCGGTTGAGAGAAAGCATCCAATTTAAAACCTCGCGCCAGTCGGTCATGCGGATCGGCGTGCCATGGGTGCCGGTCTCGAAACGGACAAAGCGGGTCGGGTAGCCGGGCGATTTGGCCGAAATCGACCGGAAGAACGCCTCCTGGCTGTCGATCGGAAACACCGGGTCCTTGCTGCCCTGCCCGAAGAAAACCGGCACTTTTCGCTTGAACGCCGGGCTCGACAAAAAGCCGTCGTCCCACAGCGAGCCGAGCAGCAGCAGGCCGGAGATTCGGGGGGCGACGGCTTTGTCGGCGGCAAGCTTCCAGCACAAGGCACCGCCCATCGAGCCGCAGGCGACGAACACCGGCGCGCCGGGCGATTGCTCGGCATAATGCGCGATCAACGCGGATATACGTGCAGCACCCTTGTCACCGAAGTCCGGGAAATCGGGCGAAAGATAGAGGCCGCCATTTGCGGCCATCAGGTTCTTCACCCGGTTGAAATTGCCGCCGAAAGTAAAATCGTCGACGCCCTGTTTGCGGCTGCCGCCCTGCCCGTGCAGATAGATCGTAATCAGCCTGGCATTCTGTAGCGCCCCGACCGCAACATGGCGGATATCGCCGCTGTCGGTCTTCAGCACCAGATCCTTCTGGACCTTGCGAACGCCGGTGGAGATATATTTGCCGCGCACGCGCCGTTCGGGAACCTCGTCGCGCTCATTGATGTCGCGCATCTCGCGATAATCGACCACCGTATAGGCGCCGCCCTGCCCGGTGGACAGGATGCCAGGATAAGCAAAAAGCTCATCCTTGAAGGGAGAAAGCGTCAAGCCGTCAGCACCAGCGATCGACGGCACAGCCGCCAGAGATAGCGCGGCCACCAGCGCTCCGCGCAACAGGGTCTTGAAAATCATGGGCCTCGTTTCTCAGGTTTCCTGCAGGATGCCGCCAGCTTCCACCATCGCGTCGCGCGTGTCGACATCGATCGCGGCACCAGCCCCGATCTCGACATCGATGACGTCGGCACCCTCGGCTTCGACGATATGCCGTGCGCCTGTGTCGCCCTGCAAACTCGCCACGGCGGAAAAAAGCGCGCGCGGTAGAAGCACCGGATTGCCGCGTTTGCCGTCATGGGTGGCGCGAACGATCGATTGCGCACCGGAGCTTCGGAACGCCTCGACCATATGATCGAGATCGGCGGCAGTTACCGCAGGCATGTCGCCAAGCACCACCAGCGCGCCGGCCGCATCTTCCGGCAAAGCCGCGATTCCGGCTTTCAGCGAAGACGAAAGCCCGGATACAAAATCCGCATTGTGTGCAAGGCTTATATCGAGACCGGCCAGCGTTCTTTCGATGCGTTCGGCCTGATGCCCGGTAACGACGATGGTGCCTGCTGTGCGCGATGCGATGGCACGTTCGGCACTTTGCCTTATCAGGGGCTTGTGGTCGAACAGCGCCATCAGCTTGTTCGGCCCGCCCATGCGGCTTGACCGGCCCGCTGCAAGCAGCACGACATAGACCTTCGTATTGCGCGGCTTTTCGCGTATCTCCCGCGGCTGCGGCCGCGTCGGGATTTCCATCAGCAGACCGCCGACGCCCATGCCGGCAATGTCAATATCGGTAACTGGCAACCCCGCAATCACCCGGTCCAGCACCCAGTCGAAACCGTTTTCCTTCGGGCTGCGGGCACAACCCGGCGCGCCGATGACCGGCTTTCCGCCAACATCACCGAGCACCAGCAGATTGCCGGGATCGACTGGCATGCCAGCGCGAACGACCTTGCCGCCGGCCTGAACGATCGCCGCCGGAATGACATCCTCGAAATCGCTCATAGCGGACGCGCCGAAGACGACGACCATATCGTTATCGCGCAGCAGTTGGTCGATGGCCTGCTTCACCGCACCGGTTTCGTGCGGAGTGCGAAGCTCTTGCGTGATCCGGCTTTGCGAACGGGCGAAACGTGCCGCCGTGATGTTCGCCGTCTTGTCGAGCACGCTTTCCTTCAGGCCGGGAAGCGTCGTCTGGACGAGCCCGATGCGCCTTGGCCGAAACGGATGGACGGCAAAGACTTCCCCCGATTTCGCCAGCGCCGTTACCTGCCCGACCAGATCGCTCGGGACAGCAAACGGAATGATCTTGATAGTCGCGACCATCTGGCCTTTCTCGACCTCGGCATATTGGGCAACCGTTGCGATCGTGATTGCCGGATCGACCGCGTTGATCGCGTCGATCGTCGCCTTGTCGACGGTAAAGACACCGGAAGCCTCGGCGTGAAGATTGACGCGGCCGGTCGCCGCCGGCTTGGTTTCGATGTTGTCGACGGAAAGCCATTTGGCGATGCGATCGGCCGCCTCGTCCTCGCCGAGATCGCCCGGATCTAGCCTTGCCACGACGAGTTCGCGAACGCCGGCGGCATCCAGCGTCGCGATATCCTCGGCGGAGAGCACATGCGCCTTGCGCAAACGCTTTTCACCGGCAGAAACCGAATGCGCCAGTATCGCGCCTTCGGCGTCTTCCGTGCGGACCACACCGAACTTCATGCCGCCTGGCCCTTGGGCTGCCTTGCGGTATTGCGCGAACGAAAAGCTCTAATGACCTCCGCCAGCACGGCAACTGCGATTTCAGCGGGGCTGGCCGAGCCTATATCAAGCCCGATCGGCGAATGGATTTTCTCGATATCCTCGCTCGAAGCGCCCATGGCCATCAGGCGTTCGACGCGCTTGGCGTGAGTCTTGCGGCTGCCCAGCGCGCCGACATAGAAGCAACCGGCATCCAGTGCGGCCTTCAACGCAAAGTCATCAATCTTCGGATCGTGCGTCACCGCCGCCAAACCGGTGTAACCGTCCAGCGGATGCGTTTTCAGCACATCTTCCGGCCATTCGGGGAAAAGCGTCACATCGGGAAAGCGGTCGTCGGTGGCGAAGGCCGTGCGCGGGTCGATGATTTCGAGCGGATAGCCCGCGATCTGCGCCATCGGCGCCAAAGCCTGGCTGATATGGACCGCGCCGATCACCACCAGCCTCGGCTGCGGCAGATGGACGTTCAGGAAGAAATTCCGCCCTTCGGCTACGACCGAACCGGAATTGCCGCTGCGAAACGCCTTCGCAATCGCTTCTCCCAACTCACCCGCAACCGTGTCGCCCTCGCGTACGATGCGGTCGCGGCCGTCCCCAAGATCGGTGACGAGGATCGCAGCGCGGCGCGCGCGGCGCTCGGTGTTCAGCTTCTTCAGATGCAGCGGGTCCATCCAGCCTACCCCAGCCGCTCGACATAGACTTTGATGCGCCCGCCGCAGGAAAGTCCGACCTGCCAAGCGGTCTCGTCGGCAACGCCGAATTCGAGCATCCGCGCCTTGCCGCTCTCTATCACGTCGGCGGCCTCGGAAACCACCGCGCCCTCGACGCAGCCGCCCGACACGGAGCCGTGGAAATTGCCCTCGGCATCGATCACCAGATGGCTGCCGACAGGCCGCGGCGCCGAGCCCCAGGTTTCGACGACGGTGGCGATGGCGACGTCCTTGCCGTCCTTCATCCAACCCTCCGCGATAATCAGCGGGTCGCGGCTTTCGTCGAGATGCGCTGTGTTTTGCATGACGCTCCTCACATTTCATCGAGTTCCCAGACGACAAATATGGTCATGCCACATGCGGTCTGCCAATCCCCATCCAGCGGCGGGGATCGACATCGCGCGTCGTTGCCTTGTCCAGCGAGGCGCAGAGGTCGGAAAGGGCGTTGAGATTATGCACCGGGCGAAACTCATCCACATGCGGCAGCATCGCCTTGACGCCCCGCGCACGCGCCTCGAAACCGTCGAAACGCAGCAGCGGATTGAGCCAGATCAGGCGTCGGCAGGATTTGTGCAGCCGCTCCATTTCCTCGCTCAGCCCGGCGACGTCATCGCGTTCGAGCCCGTCGGTAATCAACAGCACGACAGCGCCCTGCCCGAGCACGCGGCGCGACCACAGCCGGTTGAACTCATGCAGCGTATCGCCGATGCGCGTGCCACCCGACCAGTCCTGAACGGCAGCCGAACTGTCCGCCAGCGCCTCGTCGGGATCGCGATGGCGCATCTGGCGGGTCAGGTTGGTCAGTCGCGTGCCGAAGACGAAGGTATGAACGCGTCGACGCTTTTCGGTCAGTGCATGCAGGAAATGCAGGAAAATACGCGTGTACTGGCTCATCGAGCCGGAAATATCGGCCAGAACAACCAGTGGTGGGTGAACCTCGCGGGCAGAGCGGAATTTCGGCAGGATCAATTCGCCGCCGGTGCGGGCCGCAGTCCGCATCATGGCGCGCGGATCGATGCGGCCGCGCGTGTCGGGCCGGAAGCGCCGCGTCGCGACCATGTCGAACGGCAGTTGGAGGGCCGCGATGGCGCGCTTTGCATCGGTTATCTCGGCAGCGCTCATCTGCGCGAAATCCTTGGCCCCCAGCATCTCGTTGCCCGACACTGTGAAGCGCGCATCGATCTCGATCTCGGGAATTTCGCGCGGCGGCTGGTTCTTTTCGTGCCCCTCGAACATCGCCTGGCTGACTCGGTTCTCGGCGGTGCGCGGCTTCTGCTTCTCGCGCTTGTCGGGCGCGACCGGCGAAAACATCGCGATCATCTTCTCGATCAGCTCGCGCGACTTCCAAAACAGCCGAAACGCCTCGTCGAATGTCGCATGGTCTTCATGCCGCGAAACCAGCACTGCGTGGAGCGTCCAGTAAAAATCGTCGCGGCTGCCGATGCCCGCCACCAACACCGCCTCTATCGCATCCTTGACCGAAGCCGGCCCGACGCGCATGCCGGCCTTGCGCAAGGCACGGGCGAAATAGACGATGTTGTCGGCAATGCGCCCTTCGGCATGAGCGGTCGTCATGCGTATACGCCCCGTCCAACGCCCCTCTCCACGAGGGTGCGTGATCGTATGCCGGCAGGCGGCAGTTTAGCCCCAACGCCGTCATCCTCGGGCTTGTCCCGAGGATCTGCCGAACTAACGTTAGTGTATCGAATATCGACCTCTTTCGAGGGAATCTGCACGATCGAAATTTCGTGAGCCGATGCAGATCCTCGGGACAAGCCCGAGGATGACGGCGTTTGAGCAGATACGCCCCATCTAGCAAAGTCATTTGCGTCCCTTTTCCCATTGTGAATGGGGTCAGGGGTGTGGGCAAACCGACGCAGAATCGTTTCCACCACCTACTCCGCCGCCGAAAGCTCCGCCTTCACCTCATTGAGGATGCGGCGGCCTTCGCCCTGCTCGATGCGCGCAATGTCGTCCTGATATTTGAGCAGCACGCCGATCGTGTCGGAAATGGTTTCGGGATCGAGCGCGACCTTGTCGAGTTCGGTCAAGGCGCTTGCCCAGTCTATGGTCTCGGCGACACCCGGCACCTTGAACAGCTCGATCTCGCGCAGTTTCTGGATGAAGCGGACGACCTCGGCGGAAAGCCGCTCATTGGCCTGCGGCACCTTGCGGCCGACGATTTCCAGCTCGCGCTCGGCATCGGGATAATCGACCCAGTGATAGAGGCAGCGCCGTTTCAATGCATCGTGGATTTCGCGCGTGCGGTTGGTGGTGATGATGACGATCGGCGGTTCTTCGGCCTTGATCGTGCCGAGCTCCGGCACCGTCACCTGGAAATCGGACAGGATTTCCAGCAAGAACGCCTCGAACGCTTCATCGGTGCGGTCGAGTTCGTCGATGAGAAACACAGGTGCCGCGCCATCCTTGCCGGTAAGCGCTTCGAGAATTGGCCGGCGGATCAGGTATTTTTCCGAGAATACGTTGCGCTCCATGTCGGAGCGGTCGACCTTGCCGGCCGCCTCTTCCATGCGGATCTCGATCATCTGCGCGGCATAGTTCCACTCATAGACCGCCGAGGAAACGTCGAGACCTTCATAGCATTGCAGCCGGATCAGCCGGCGGCCGAGAGCCTGTGCCAGCACTTTGGCGATCTCGGTCTTGCCGACACCTGCCTCGCCTTCCAGGAACAGTGGCCGCTTCATGCGCAGGCTGAGGAAAAGCACCGTCGCCAGCGCCCGGTCGGCGACATAATCCGCCCCGGTCAGCATCTCGAGTGTTTCGTCGATAGATTGGGGAACCGGGCGGGGCGTCGCGTCGTTCATTGCGTCTCCATGGGCCTTATCGGCCAAGGACGTGATAGCCGCGGTCGTGATAGACGAGCGGCTCCAAATTATCGCCGATGCGTAGGCCTGTCACCTTGCCAAAAAGCACACGATGGGTCGCGAGATCCTTGGTGTCGACCAGTTCGCAATCGAAAACCGCCAGCGCATCGGCAAGCGTCGGCGCGCCGCTGGAAATCGTGTTCCATTGCGCCAGCGCGAAACGCTCGTCGGAAGACAGCTTCGTGATGCCCGAAAAGCCTGCCGCCAGGTGTTGATGGTGGGAGGACAGCGTATTCAGCGCGAAATTGCCGTTCTCGACGAACAGCTGATTTTTGGGGTTTTCGCGGTTCAGGCAGACGAGAATCATCGGCGGCGTATCCGACACCGAGCAGGCCGCAATCACAGTCGCGCCGCGCCTCCCCGCCGCCCCATCCGTCGTCACGACATGAACGGCTCCGGCAAAATGGCTCATCGCATCGCGGTAGGCCTGCGGCTCGATATCGTTTTTCTTCAACACTCGGTAAAACCCCGCGACAATCAGTTGTCCGGTATATATGGCCAAGGACATAACGCCACAAGCAATGCGACTTGGACCACGGTTGAATTAGCGTGTTGCGCTATCAGGGGGCAGCCTTTACCTCTTGGCCGGAAAAATGATGCCGGCTATGCCCTTGCTGGCATTGGGGGAAACGTTGAAACGCATGCGGATCGCAGGCTTTGTCATTGGCGCACTGTCCGCGCTGGCGCTCGCCAGCCCAGCCTGGGCGGAGCCGATGCACATTGGCGTGGCCGCGCCGCTCAGCGGCCCGTCCCAGCTTCTCGGCGAGCAGATCCGCAACGGCGCACTCGAAGCGGCAAGCGCCCCCGACATCACGCTTGAAGTCGCCGACGATGCCTGCACCGCTGAAGGCGGAGCGAGTGCCGCCACGCGATTCGTCGACGCAAAGGTGCAGATCGTCGTTGGCTTTCTCTGCACGGAGGCCATAGATGCCGCATTGGCGATCCTGAAACAGGCAAACATCCCCGTCGTCGCAGTCGGCGTGCGCACCGACAGCCTGACCGATCGCCGCGAAAAGACCGGCTGGCCAGTGTTTCGCCTGGGACCGCGCGCCGATAGCGAGCGCGAGGCCGCCGGCAGACTGATCTCACGGCTTTGGAGCGACGAGCTTTTTGCGGTCATCGACGATGGCACCATCTATGCTCGCGAACTGGCCGAAAGCTTTCGCACGGCTGCTGAACAAAGCGGGCTAAAGCCCGTATTCACCGACACATTCCGCCCCCAGCTCGACAACCAGATCGGCCTCGTCGGCAGGTTGCGCAAGGCCGAGGCAACGCATGTCTTCGTCGGCGGCGACCGCGACGATATCGCCATCATGGCCCGTGATGCGAAACAGATCGGCGCCGACATGATCTTTGCCGGCGGCGAGACGTTGCGCTCGGCGCCTGGAGACGTGCCGCTCGCCGAGGGTACATTAATGGTCGGCCTGCCCGAATGGTCCGATATTGCCGCGCCAGCCGCGGTCGCCAAGCTCAACGCCAAAGGAATAGTTCCTGAAGGCTATGTGCTTCCGGCTTACGCAGCCATGGAGATCGCCATAGCCGCCGTGACCGAAACCACTGATACGGGAAAGCCTTTGGCCGAGACGCTCGCCGGCCGCGAGTTCTCCACCGCGATCGGTCCCGTGCGCTTCAACGACAAGGGCGATCTTTCGGCGAACCCCTATCACCTGTTCCGCTTCGACGGCTCACGCTTTCTCCCATTGGACGTGCAATGACCTTCCGAACCGGCCCGCGCAATCTGATCACCGACGTCGCCGGCCTGCGCGTTGGCAATGCGGACGACGCAAAGCTTAAATCCGGCGTTTCCGTCGTTCTCTGCGACGAGCCGGCTGTTGCCGGCGTCCAGGTGCTGGGCGGAGCGCCGGGAACGCGCGAAACCGATCTTCTCGAGGCGCACAATTCGGTCGAAACCGTCAATGCCGTGGTTTTGTCCGGTGGATCGGCGTTCGGCCTCGACGCTGCATCCGGCGTACAGGCGGCATTGCGTGAAAAGGGCATCGGCTTTGCGGCGCGCGAATTTCGCGTTCCGATCGTGCCGGCTGCGATCCTGTTCGACCTGCCGAATGGCGGCAACAAGGATTGGGGTCTCTACCCGCCCTATCGCGAACTCGGCTACGAAGCCGTGCAGAACGCCGCACAGGACTTCGCCATCGGCACCGCCGGTGCTGGAACGGGCGCATTGTCGGCTGGATTGAAGGGCGGACTAGGTTCGGCCTCAACGCTGCTGCCCAACGGCGTCACCATCGGCGCATTGGTAGCCGCGAACCCAACCGGATCAGTGACCGTCGGGAACAGCCGACATTTTTGGGCAGCACCCTGGGAGATCGGCAAGGAATTCGGCGGTCTCGGCCTTCCGGCGCCCCTGCCCGCAGACGCCCAGCAAGTCCGGCTTAAATTCCGGGACCAGCTGAAAGCCGGCGAAAACACAACCATCGCCGTGATCGCCACCGATGCGGTCATGACCAAAGCGGCGGCCAAGCGGCTGGCAATCGCCGCGCATGACGGTTTTGCCCGCGCCATCTGGCCGACGCACACGCCGGTCGACGGCGATCTGGTCTTCGCGCTCGCGACCGGCCGAAGCGGCAAGACGCTCGACATGAACGACGCCATCGACCTCTATGCCGCCGCAGGCGCAACCATGGCGCGGGCCATAGCTCGGGCCATCTTTGCCGCGACCCCTGCCGGGAACGACCTGTTTCCCGTCTGGTCTTCACGCCAAGCCTGATTTGCCATTCATTAGGGCAACGCCGCTAGGATGCAGCGGTTCTAATAACGTTTGGAAAATGAACAGGGCGGGAAAGTCATGAAGCCAATGCGACTGATCGCCTTTGCCGCCACGGCCTTCCTCGCGACAGCCTCGATCTGCCGTGCCGGCGACGTCGCCAATCTGGAAGTGATGGGCTTCAGCGCCGACGGCGGAATATTCGCTTTCGAGGAATATGGTGTGCAGGACGGATCGGGCTTCCCCTACTCCAACCGCTACTACATCGACACATCCACCGACAAATTCCTGCCTGGCTCGCCTGTGCGCGTCAGGCTCGACGATGAAAGCGCGGGCCTAGATGCGGCCCGCAAACAATCTGCCGAGCTTGGTGACAAGATTATCAAGGGAACAGGCCTGAAGCCCGGCATCACCGCAGGCTCCAGCCCGGTAACCGAACTGAACGCCGACCTGCACCGCATGGTCGTCAATCCACGCCCTGTGTTCCCGCCCATCGACGCACCGCTGGAAGTACGGCTTGAGGAAATTCCCATGCCCGGAGCCGCGAGCTGCGAGGGGATGGGCGAAACATCCGGCTTCCGCCTGCTGCGCGTCGATGCACGCGACGGCGGCAAGACGGCTCTTCTTCACGAAGACAAAACAATCCCGCAGAGCCGTGGCTGTCCGCTCGGATACAGCCTCGGCGGCATTCAAACGTTCTTCGGTGATGGCAGCAAACCCGCTTTTGCCGTGCTGATTGCCATTCGCGGTGTTGGCTTCGAAGGTCCGGACTATCGCTGGATCGCGGTGACGGGCCGATTGTGAGTTCCTCCGACATAGCAGCCGCCATAGGCAATCAAGGCATCAGGAAGCGTCTGCTGGCACGCCTTGGCAGTACTCGCCCATCGGTTGGGATCGCATCGATAGGCGCTGTGCTTTGGGCCATCGCGATGGCGGGCAGCGCCCTTTTCAATCTCATGCTCGATGCCTGGGAGACGCCCGAAAAGATGCGAACCGTAACGATACTGTTCGCAGCCGGAGGATTTTTGGCCTTTCCGCTCGGTCTCTGGGCCGCCGGCTTTCTTTCGGAGGGCAAGCGAGCCGAAACGGCATTCGCCGCCGCATTCGTTTCCTTCGCTGTCACAACGATAGGCGTCACCGCCGCGCTTTATGCCGTTCAATATCGCCTCTATTACGCGCAATGGCATGCCGACGCATTCACCTTGACCTGGGCGTTCCAGATCGTTTTCACCGGGCTGGCCGCACTCTATCAGTTCACGGTGCTGGGCATTCGACTGTTCTTCCCGGTCGGATTCGTCGTCCTGTTTATAGCTGCTTTGTGGTTTGCGCGCCGCAAACATTGAGCAACGCGCCCTCCTCTGTTAGGACGCCGCTGAACAATGCTCACATGGATGCCCTGACAT
>VFQQ010003239.1_pt1 | contig 16240 bp, 19 predicted proteins | sample 3512341 | NCBI WGS metagenome assembly VFQQ01 (sample SAMN10412373, study PRJNA504923) | tailings metagenome | isolation source: Relicate 2 Philex TSF1 revegetated site | place: Philippines: Tuba, Benguet | collected 2017-08-29 | reverse complement strand
GTTCTCTGTACATGCGTGTACCTGCCTGTGTGTGTGTGTGTTGCTATGCTCGCACAGGAGGGTGCCCAAGGGGCAGACGAGGACAGCGCATCCATCGCGAGTGAGCTCGCCGCAGCCGCCGCCTTCGGCGGCGGCCTCCCGCTCGTGTCGGAGGCCGCGCCGGACGCGACGCCGCCGCTCACGCCGAACCCGACATTCGACACGCGCGGCGAGGCGGTAGCCGCCTTTGAAACGGCGGGACGCGTGTCGCGTCGCCGCCCCAGCGGCGCCACTGCTGCTGCTGCTACCAGCGGCGGTGGTGGTGCTGGTGGTGGTGGGGCCGGTGTAGGGCCTAACACAGTATTTGGTGTGAAGCAAAAGCTGGCGTGTATCTTTAAGGTTGGCGACGATGTGCGGCAAGACGTGCTCGCCTTACAGGTGGGTGACATGCATGCCTACATACGGTACATGCAGTGCTTCCATAATACCATGCAGTGCTTCCAGCAGACCAGATGTGCAGATTTGAAATTGGGGAGTCACACACATGGCGCACGTAGCATTCCATGCTAAGTGCATGCGCACAGCAGCCTGCGTGCTTGTGGCTGGAAGAACTCTATCATACAAGCACAAACTCTTGAGAGCATGGATTGCAAAGGATGGGTATGTGTGTGTGCATGTGTGTGTGTGTCCCTGCAGGTCATTCAGATCCTCAAAGACGCGTTCACAGCAGCAGGCCTCCCCGCGTACCTGTGTCCATATGGGTGTCTACCCACTGGCTACGAGAGGGGTGTGATCGAGGTGGTGCCAAACACAGCATCAAGGTGAGGTGCTGTGTGATGCATGCACTGTCGCATATGTAGCCATGCACACACGCAACGTGGGCCTTAGGCATTGCCTTAGTCATGTGCTATGTTTCCATCAGTCAATGGTCTCACGTGAGCCCCACGTGCTATGTTTCCATCAGTCGATGGTCTCACGTGAGCCCCTATGTATGCCCTACAAGTATGCCCTATGGGTGACGTGTTGTGAGCTCAAGGTAGTCACGCATACAAGTAATGCGGGCGTTAGGCATGACAAGTAGGCTTACTTCTAGTGTTTGTGTATGCTCATCAACTGCAGGGCTGCACTCGGTGAGATGTCAGATCAGGGATTGTATGGAATCTTCCAGGCAAGTCTCGCTTACGTCCAGACCCCCGCACACACACATACACACGCACGCACGTGGTCCCACAGTGAAGCTCTCATGCTCATTCATCACAATCACTCGCTTGCACCATACCTCCATGAATAGCGCGCATCCACACGCACTTGCTTAGTACACCATACCAGCCCACTTGCGACGCATCAAACCAAACCAGCTTGTTGCTGCCCTTGTGCGTGCCCTGTGTGCGTGTGTAGGCTATGTTTGGGTCGCCAGGCTCGCCTACCTTCGAGCGCGCGCGTCAAAACTTCATTACGAGTGAGGCCGGGTACGCCATCGCGTGCTTCTTACTACAGGTGTGTACACACACACGCACACACACACACACACACACACACAGACACACACGCACGCACACACACAAGCGTACATACACACACACACACACACACACATACATAGGCCTCCGCGTCGGGGGGAAAGACGCGTCAGGTCATGCACTCATTGCAACGCGCTTTGTGAGAGCCAACAAGCCAGAGCAACACATTGGTACAGCTTTTGTAGTGTTGTGTCTTATAAGCTGCGCTGCTCGTGTGGTCACATGTGACTTTGTCTCACTGATCGCAGGCCAAGGACCGCCACAACGGTAATCTGTTGATCTCTGAGACAGGGCACCTGGTGCATATTGACTTTGGATTCATCCTGGAGATCTCACCTGGCGGCAACATGGTGGGTTGTGTGACTCATGCATGTGAGGCGGCTGTGCAAACATTGTGCTCCACCTGCGTGCTGCGCTGATGCACTCTTTTTTGGCCTCCATCTGCCCCATTCTGCCCCATTCTCGGCCGTGTACCTGATTCATGCACTGAAGTTGTCTTCTGCGCTGCGTTCATACTGAGCCACGAGACTGTGTATCTGTTCTTGACGTGTTACTGTGTGCACAGGGTTTTGAGAGCGCTGCGTTCAAACTGAGTCATGAGATGACCCAGCTGTTGGACCCAGGGGGTGGCCGCACGAGTAACACATGGAAACAGTTTGAAGAGCTCTGCATACGCTGCTATCTGGTGGTGCGTCACACACACACAGACAGACATGCACACATGCAGGCATAGCTTGATCACCGCCTTGTAGAGTACACGCATACATGCATACATGCACAGGCACAGACAGACTAAAAGAGCTTACTGACACCACAGATGCGTGTTGTTGAGTGCGTGCTAAGTGCGTGTGGTGTTTGCATGTGCGTGTGTGTGTGTGTGTGTGCGTATGCAGGCGCGGACAGTGGCTGAGCCAATCATCGCCACAGTTGCGCTCATGGCTCAGAGTGGTCTGCCATGCTACGGGAGGGGCGCACCTGTGGAGAACCTGAGGAGACGTTTCCATCTTGAAATGAGTGACAGACAGGTGAGGGCCACACACACACACACACACACACACACACACATACACACACACACACACACACAGACGCATGAAGAGACCGGGACGCGCAGCACGCACACGCGTGCGCACAGGTCTGTGGAGACAGGCTGCCCGTACACATTCGCTGCGCTCACAAATCAATGTGACGGCTGATGTGTGTGTGTGTGTGTGTGTGTGTCTGTGTCTGTGTCTGTGTGCTTGTACAGGCCGCGGCATTCATGCGAGGTCAGATCAACGACGCGTACCAAAAGTGGACCACAGGCTTCTACGACTACATACAGAACCTGCAGAACAAGATTCCGTATTGAGAACCGTCACACGCAGACACAGGGGTGACACACACAATCTCTGCATGTATTGAGGCGTGTGGGGATGCTTCCTATGGATCGAGAGCGCGCGTTGCACAGATCCATGTGCATTACATGATTAAATTACAAAACGCAGCACATATCGATATTGAGCTACTTGGATTTAACTTGGTTCTTGGACGTATTGCTCTGCCTGGGGGCTGCAATGTGATAGCGGATGTAATCAGTAATCGTCGGACGGGACAGCATATCCTAACAGTATGCAGGGTATCGGGAAGGGTCCAAAGGCCGCGGGCAGCAACAAGGGCACTCGCGGCGGCAGCAAGCATTGCTAGTGCTTGTTAAATAGCACTGTCCACGGCGACGCACCCTCACTCCATTCGCTCACTCAGTCCCCCTGCACCCCCCTGTTGAGTGGAGCATTGCAGCAGCTCTTGAAGCAGAGGCAACATTGCCTGAGAACCAGCACATCAGCACAGCGCATATAAGCCCGAGAACCAGCACATCAAAACTGGGGCCCAGCACACATAAGCCAGTGCGCGATGGCGCCCCTCATCGCAGCAGTCCTTGACTTGCCTGGCCCTGACGATGGTCCTTACGATGCAGCCAACAGTGATGCGATCCCATCAGCATGGCGCGAGGTCCTGCTGAGCCGCTACACAGACGGGGCTGTCTGCGCAGGGTTGTTCACAGCTTGCCGAGTGGGCAAGGTGTGGGCGCTCACCAATGCGTGCCAACTCACAGTGCGCCTTCCGCTGCCTTCAGACCAGCAATCAGACAATCAGGCGCAGAGCCAGGCGTGGCAGACGCAGCTCGCAACAGTGCAGGAGGCCTTGCAAGTCAGGGGCCAGCAACCCGCGCGCCTTGTCCTGGAGTGCCAGGACTGCGCCGGCACCTCGGCCGCCCTCTTGCAGGTGGCCGATGCCCTGCAGGGCCTAGGCGCAGGCGTCACCGAGCTCCAAGTGAAGCCTAACGACGCCTCAGCAGACACAGCAGACAGCACAGGCATCACAGCGTTCCTCGCGCGTGCAGCGCCCAGCCTCCCAAGCCTCGTATCCCTGCAGCTAGATGAGTGCCACGGCACGCTGCCACCACGTGACCAGCTGCCCAGTCTCAGGCGCTTGGCCTTGCGCGTGATTAAGTCGAGCAGGATGGCACAGAGTGGGTCGCAGACAGCTAGCATTGTGAACGAGCTAGCCAGTATCCAACCGTATCTGGTCCAGATCACGCACCTTACCATCACAGCCTTGGGGCCCATCCCCTGGGCTGTGCTCTTCACACCACTCACCACCTCAGCTACCCACTCAACCACGCCAACCGTTACCCCAACCACCCCACCCGTTGCCACCTACCCACTAACCAACTTCACCACCAACAAGCAGCTCACAAACGACCTGATCACGCCGTTACTCACCCACGCTCCCGCGCTCACAGATCTCAGTGTGGACGGGATCCACGCCACGATCTCAGATCACAGGGGTAGGCAGTGGGGTGTACAGCGGTTGAGTAGCAGGCTGGGAATGGATTTGTATCACATGGCACGGTTGCCTGTGTGTGAGGGGGGGAAGGTGTTGGATGTGTGTATCGATGATGCGTATTCGTCATCTCTTGTGGTGGATGATCTGACGGTGAGTGATTACACGCACACACACATGCACACATATCCACCCACACATACATATACACACATGCGTATTTGTCTTCTGTGGTGGTTGATGATTTGACCCTGAGTGTTACACACACACGCACACACAGATACACACACACATACACACACACACACACACACACACACACACACACGGACGCACACAGACACACACGTCATCTGTGCTGGTTGATGATCTGACCGTCAGGGGTGTATACACGCACTCACACAACACAAATACTCACACACGTGGACACTGGGACCTCAGTTGTTGTCTGGAGTTGTCTGGATCTCAAACCTGTCATGCACCTGTTTGTATCAGTTGTGTGCTTCTTGTGCAGCCGCGCATGTAAGGTGCCGTGTGCTACCTGTTTGTTTGCGTACATGTGTGTATGTGTGTGCAGGGTTTGAACATAAGACATCGTGTTTTATGTTGTTGTACGTGTGTCGTGTGTGTGAGTATGTGTGTGCAGGGTTTGGACGAAGATATTGTGGTACGGCTCCCAGAGTGGCGGATACACAGCAAGCACATGTGGGTGTCTCACTATGACCTGTTTGAGCCTGACCAGGAGCCAGGTATGTGACACACACACACACACACATATACATACACACATATACACGAAGCACACGTGGGTGTCCCACGCCAGCACATATGGGTGTCACACGCACAGATACACCCTCACAAGCACACAACCACACACACACACACATTCTTGCGCGCTTGTCAAACAGAGCAGCACAAGAAATTGACATGTGTGCACATGGCTCTGTGCACACAGCGCATGCGCAGGCCGCGAGTCTATGACACACATATGACACACATAAGAGTCTATGACACACGTATGCTTGTTTTCATGTGCAGATATCCTACGCAATCTGATGCAACAGCTTCAATCTCCGCAGGTAAGAGCCTAAGAACCAGGCAATGGACACACACACACACACAGACACACACACAGACACACAACAGCTGCAGTCTCTGCAGGTAGGCCAGCACGAGACAAAGCAAAACACACACACGCACGCACGCACGCACGCGCACATATGGGCCGGATGTTATGCCATGTGTGTGTGTGTGTGTGTGTGTGTCATGTGCAGGCACCTGGTTGTTTAGCCGAGCTTGGTGATTGGCAATTGTCCTTATTCATCTGTTTAAGATGGTACATGTTTGTATGTGTGTGGGTGTGTGTGCGTACCATATGCAGGCTCCCGGATGCTTGATAGAACTGGGTGACTGGCACTGGTCGCCAGAAAACCTAGATATCCTTCGTGCAGCCCTCCCCTCCCTCACACACCTACACATCGGCATCCACACAGACACACTCACCAACCAAATCCTGTCAGGGTGTCTGGCTTTGGGCACAGAGCTCCGCAGCCTGTCAGTGTTCACATTGGAGCTGTGGCCAGATGCGTCGCAGCCTACACACAGCACTCAGGGCAGCGCACACAACACAACACCCCAGTCACACGGCCCTGGTCCACACACCACACAGGCTCTCACACACAGTACACAGGCTCACACACACGACGCTCCCCACCAGCCACACAGTAGCCAGGGCCAGGCACGCACCACACAGGGCCCTGCAGACACCACACATGACACTGAGCCACACAGCACACACGTCCCGCCAGGGCCGAGCCAGCCACACAGCACACAGGGTCAGACATACAGCGCACAAGGGCAGTCATCCAACACACAGGGCCCTGCAGACACCACGCAGGGCCATGTGCAGGGACAGCCAGTGCCGAGCCAGCCATGCAGCACACACGTCCCGCCAGGTCCAGCCCACACACACGGTACACAGTCGGAGCCACGCACAGCCACAGCCAGCACACGGCCACAGCCCGGCACCGCACAGACCACGCAGGAACAGCCAGGGCCGAGCCAGTCACAGACCACACAGGGCCCTGCAGACACCACGCAGGGCCACACACACAGCACACAGGCCCCCCCACACACCACGCCGGGCCCTGCAGACACCACGCAGGGCCACACACACATCACACAGGCCCCCACACACAGCACTCCGTGGCCTTGGGAAGCACTCAGTATTGAGTCGGTGGACTTGCCCATGCTAACCAACTTACCCGACCCTGCAACGGCCAATAAACGACCTGTGATTAGATTCAGGGAACTGGACTTTGGAGGTGTCGACGAGGTAAGATGTGCACTCTCCTCTGTGTGCATGTAGTGGTGTTGTCTTTATGTTTGGATGCCGCAGTGCGCATGTGCTCTCTCATGCCTCCATGCTCAAGCATACTGCCGTGTATGTGTTCGGTATCTGTCTGACGTCATGCCGTGTGCGTGTGTGCGTGTGTGTGTGTGTGTGTGTGTGTATACGTTGGAGGTGTCCACGAGGTGAGAAGTCTTTGCAGTGCGCATGTGCTGCATGTGTGTATGTGTGTCTTCTTTGCACTTGTACTGATGTGTATCAGCTTGCATGGCCCACGTGTCAGTGTGTCTCTTCGGCTGTGTGAATGAGATATGTGCTTGAGGCATATGTGTGCGTGTGTGTGCATGGCCGTGTGCTCATGCGCACGCGTACGGGTGTACATGTATGGATGTCCTGTCTGCGAGCATGTGTGCAACGCCGTTGTTTTTACTGTGTTGTCTTGGTGCTGTCACGTACCCAGGCAAACTTCCTCGGTGCTGTCCGTGTGTATGTGTGTGTGTGTGTGTGTGTGTATGTGTGCGTGTGTGTGTGTTCTGTTTGTATGTGCCCGACGCCGTTCTCCTTTCTGTGTTGTCCGTGCGTACACAGGCGAACGCCCAGCAAGTCAAGTCCTGGCTACAACACGTTTCCTTCACCCCTCTCAAAGGCACCAAGCACTGCACAGCCCACCTCGCATCTTCCCACTGCCCCACACTAATCACACAAATCGCTCTTTTGCGCTCAGCCACACTCACACAGCCCGAACCACACATGACAGTCTACATCGCCAGCCCCATCACACACGACACAATGCAAGCACTCACAGCCTTACCCACCTGGCCCACATGCGCGATAGATCTGACGAAAAGCACGTGGCGATTAGCACCAACCGAATACGTGCGGTTGGCTCAGTTTGTGCCCGGGGGGTATACTGAGTGGCGTCTGAGTACACAGACCGACGCGGCTGTCCAGGAGAGTGTGCGTAGGGGGTTGGTGGAGTACAGAGCGAGCATGGGTTTGCCTGTTATCAGGCTGGTTGTGCAGGGGTTGGGAAGCCAGAAGGATCAAGTGTACGAGGCGCCGTGATGAGTTGTGTGTGTGTGTGTGTGTGTGACATGGCCCTGCGTACGGGGTCCCCTGGGGATACAAGTACTGGGCGGTGAGAAGGACAAAGAGTGTGTGTGTGTGTGTGTGTGTGTGTGTATGTGAAGCATGAGTGACCACTTAATGAATGACAGGCCTTCATGGTCGGTGTGTTCGTAATGTTTTACGCTAGCGTAACGATGCATCTTAGTATGACGCTGTGAGGCTCGGTAGGACAGTCTTCGAGCACGACACCAACACCATCTATTCGGGCGGTTTGACCTCGCATGCTTGCGCTTGTCTTGTCTTTAGATTGGTAATCTTGCCAGTACAGGCTTGCGCTGGTGTCTGCTGATGCTAGTCTGGTTTTGGCGCTGCAAAGCGTTCATGAAGAGATCGATACGCATGTGACTTACATGAACACCGCGCTACGGGCTGGATGCGGAATCTATGATCCTAAAGTGCATGTAACTGCAAATGCTATGAGCTGACTAAACTGACTAAACTCGTATTGTAATCTCCGGGACTGGCCAGTACGGTATGCATTCATGGCCCATGCTACTACAACAGCCTACTACGAAGCTGCAAAGCTACACACTATGATAATCCCATCGTCCTGCCTTCAGTCGCGTGCAGTGTCTACCTAGCGCTGCTAACAGCTCTTGACAAGCTGGTTTACTTTATTGATTTGTGGCATTTGCTGCGCTGTAAGCTCTACCCCAGCGTGTTCGCGGCCCATGGGAAGCCTGCGAATGCCTATCCAAGGGGTCTGCACGAGTGTCCTGCCTATGTAGCCTGCCGCACTGCCTTCTACTGCAAAGGTCTACCCTGCAAAGCCCCGATTGGAACGCCGAGTACTATACGCACACTAGGCTGCAACTGCACTGCCTGCAATAGCCTACAACACTGCCTAGCCAGGCGCATGACCTCGCCTACAGTATTGCCTAGCAAAGGCCTAGCAAAGTATTGCCTAGTACTGCCTAGTATTGCCTACAGTATTGCCTAGCAAAGGTCTAGCCCAGCATGCTTATCTGCACTCTCTAGCATCTGGCATAAAAGCCCAGTACCTGCCTGATGAGCCATGGGGCCTGCCTATGTCCCATACTGCCTGTGTGCTAGGTCTAGTCTGCCTGCGGCTACTTTGCAACTACACACTACACAGTACTAAGAGCTCATGTGTCAGCCTGTCAGTGAGCTGCGTCAGCCCAAGGACAGGGCGGCCTCCTGCTGCTCGACGAGTGGCAGCTAGGCACTGTATCGCCATTAGACTGCAGTGCGCTGCTGCCAGACCTGTGTAGGCTGCAGGACGTGCACGAATCATCTGTGACGTCCTGGACTGACACGTCAATGGTCAATCGCACCCGCTTCTTGCTGCGTAGATTGCCTGACGGCCTGTGCTGCAAGGCGCCTTCATCTCTGCTGTGCTGCTTGGCGTGGCTTGGAGGGCGCGCGCTGCTAGTGGAGGGGTGAGGGGTGGAGGTTGATCCGAAAGAGGGGCCCGGAGACGCGTCTCGGGACTCGGCGCACGCCTCCGTTTGCAGTTCTGGCGTTGTCTGCCTTGCCAGTCTGTGTCTTGACTTGGGCCCTGGGTCTGAGGCGCTGAGCGGCTCGGAGATGAGAGGCCGCGGCCTGTGAGCCCGCGACACAGGGGACGCGTGTAGGACATGTCACTAGCCTGGCCCTCCTTCTGGACTGTAAAGCTCGGCTTGTCAACGATTGGTATCTACATACCTGATCTGCAGGCCCTTAAGGCTCTCTGTGAGCGCCTGGGAGACCATGACTTCAGGCTGTAATGCCGGGGCCCAGTTGGCCATCTGCGCAGTGCTGTGCCTGAGTGTGTACACTGATTGCGCAGCTTCCTAATGGGAGTGAAAGAGAGGGGGGGGGGATACGGACAACGGAATCGTTGGCGTTGCGGGATGCGAATTGTTCCGGCAGCACTTCCAAGCGCTTCAGTAGAGCTCTGCAATAGCCGGTCATTCAGTGGACCCTGTGTAGACACTATAGCACGGGAGAAGAGCAGATTTGAGGACAGTCACGTGCGCGAGTCAAGCTCTGGCCCTGTGAGTCAGCAGCTTTCTCTCCGTGCGCGCACCCCGTTCGCGCCTAGCAACGAGTAAGGTTTCCCAGCCTGTCAGCGAGTACGTTAGGTGCGGTGGGCAGAGGAGAGCGCAGCAGCTTAACGCGACAGGGCCCGCGCGCGCAGAGGTGCGCTTTGTGCTTGCGCTCGCGCTCAGCTACAGTCGGGACCTGCTAGGCACCGCGCGCGCAGATGCGCTTGGTGTTTGTGGCGTTGCTCAAGGCTCAAGTGTGCTCAGGGAAGCACAACTGGATGCTCTGGGGATGCTACTGCCCTTCGCTGCAGGCACCGAGGAGCTAGCAACACCCTAGTGGCACCAAGGAGCAGCGGCAACCTGCCAGAGCAGCAGCACAGCCCAGCATAGAGCCCAGCACAGTCACTTTGCAAGGGCGCGTGGCGGGGCAGGAGAGAGCGCGTGACGGGTAGGGCCGGTCGTGGGAAGGATGGGCAAGAAGACGGGTCAGCGGCGCGTGATTACATACAACCTGTCAGCTGCCAGTGCACGTGCTGCATTTGAAGAGGGGCTGGATGCCAATGAATTTGACTATGGCGACGAGCTGGAAGCTCACACGCAGAGCACACAGCTGCAGGCCAGGTGAGTGCTAGCCTGTGGCCCACCCAGAGAGCACCCAGTTGCAACCAGTTGCACAGCATTCAGCTCTTGGCCCACATACAGGGCCTCTGGAGCAGCCAAAAGGCAAGACACGGGCACAGCGGAAGAGCAAAAGCCCATCTCAGTGCGTGCGTTCCTGCTTTGCATGTACAGGGTTCTCAAGCAGCGCAACGAGCGTGCCGCACAGAGCGCGTTCCTCCCCGACATGCACGACAGCCGCGGCGCCAGCGGCAGTGGCGCCGGTAGCGGCGCGGTCGCTGCGGCCGCAGGCCTGACGATACAACAGCACACACAGCTCATGGACTTAGTTGAATTGTTTGGCACGCACCACACACCGGATTTGATACATGACGTGTACCGGTCGTGTGGCATGTCGTTTGAGGGGGCCATACAGGTGGGTGTAGGCATGTGTGCTTCTGTGTGTTTATGTGTGTGCTCGTGGGATGTCCTTGTTTGTGTGGAATGTTCTTGGAGAGGGCCATACAGGTGGGTGCGATCCACGTGCCAGGCATGTCAGCTTGTATCACAACCACAGTACTCAATGTACAGCGGTGCGCAATAGGAGCGAATCAACTGGTGTGTGTGTGTGTGTGCACAGATACTCAGTGACATGACAGCTGCTGTAGAGGCATCCCAGCCTGGTACGTTTTCACACACACACACACACACACATACACAGCCACTCACATCTCTTGGAGTCCTTGCCCTTCTCCTTAGACACACGAGACCGGTTGCGGACAGGCTTCCAGAACTGTCTTATACGTGCAGTGCGCTGCACAGATAAGTGTGTGTGTGTGTGCGTGTGTGTGTATGTGTGCTCTCGCGCAGCGGCAGCAGACAGCGCCACAGCAGGCCCCTCCTCCGCAGGGCCATCAGGCTCAGTTGGGCCCACTCAGGACGTTACAGCCGGTACAACCGACGTTTCTGATGACGTGTGTTGGTGGGATTTGCTCCACGAGTCCCTGCGAGAGGCTGTGTTGTCACATCTGTCCACACGAGACCTGGCTAGAGTGGCCTGGACGTGCAGGTACGTGGTGTGTGTGTGTGTGTGTGTGAGTGTGTGTGTGTGTGTGTGTGAGAGAGAGAGAGAGAGGCTGTGTGTGTGGGTGTGTAGGTGTAGGTGTAGGTGCGTGTTTGTGGGTGCTCATGGTGTGTTTGTGGGAGCACTGTCTGTATGGAGTTGAGCAGGTGACAGTAAGTGCGTAGCCAGCAGTGCCAAAATGTTTGTGTTGTGTGTCCGTGCACACACAGGGACTTTGCTAAACGCGTTCGCAAGGGCCGAAACGACGCGCGCACCCTAGTCATACCAACAGGTGTGCCACTGAGCACAGTCACACAATGCATAGTCACAAGATCACAGCACAGTCACACAATGGTGCACTCAGGTCATGTGCAAAGCCATCCTGGCCAAATGAGCGAGGTTCTGTCTATGTCATGTATGTGTGTGTGTGTAGAAGTGTGCAAAGTGTGAAAAAGCGTGCAAACCAGCGTGTGTGCATACCGTATCTGCTTTAATAATTCGTTTATATATTAGTTCGTCATGCCTGGAAATTTGCCCGAAAAGTGGCAGAATATCACAATGTTCGTAAAGCGCACGGTATGAAAAGAGCACAATGCTCAAATGTTCGTCAAGATCACACTCTGAGCTATCGTACGCCCTTACAGTACAGCACAATCACAGCCCTTTTGCTGCACACAGGGAGCTACTTAGCGCTGCACCAGTGAAGGGCTCAATGCCAGACCTGACTACTGTCCTAGTCTGCTCCCTTGGCCTTCCCTTGGGCCCGATCCTTTGGCCCAAAAGTTGCATAATGCGCATATGTTCGTCAGGCCGCTGACCTAAAAGGTGCAAAGTACAGATTTCGTCAGCCAAAAAACAATTAAAAAAACGAATTATTAAAACAACTACGGTATGTGTGTGTATGTGTGTCATGCAGGCGTGTCCCTGTCAAGTGTCGTTGGCATGGTGGCAGGTCATCCCAACGCACGCAGTATCAGTTTAGTGCGTTGGGGCTCATCAAACCTGAGAGACGGAGACTACATAGCCTTGTTACGAGCCATAGGCAAGGTGTGTGTGTGTGTGTGTGTGAGTGTGCGTGTGTAGGCTTCACCCAGGCTTGTGCCTGCAATCTGCGCCTCCTTTCTGTGTCGCTGCTCTGTGGGCTTCAAAGAGCATGTGCATGTGACAGTGGGCAGGATGTGCATACTGTGGGTGCCCGTATGTGTCAAGGCATGCATACACTTGCCACTGCGCACACAAGCCATAGTTGCATACTGATTTGTCCGCATGGCTGAACTAGTGCGTGCAGGGCGCACACATCAGACGTCGTGTAACTCGTGCTCAGTCCGGTCCTCGACTCGCCGACGCCCGCATGTGTGCGTGTGTGTGCCCGATTCATGCTTGCAGGGCGCACAGAGCACACGTCGCAATGTGCCTGTGGAAGCGTTCAGTCTACGTGGATGGACACAGGCCAGCAATTCAAATGTGCTCACTCTTTTGGACGAGTTCTCACACCTGAGGTCAGTGAGTGAGCGAGCGGTCTGTTGCATGTCTCTGCCGGGGTGCATACGAACAGACATGCAATATTTTGAATTTGCCATTCTCAAGTAACCTGGGTATAAGCTGGGTATAAGCTCGGTATAAGCTGGGTATGTGCACTAAGGACTGTAAATGACTGCACATACGCATGCACACATGCAGCTTGCCAGCTCCCTGCTGCATGCGACCACATCGGCTGACTAGCCTGCCAAGCGAGCAGACACAAGCAGTACCGCATTTGGCTGTCTTCATCATGTGCACACAGGGAGCTGGACCTAAGCGACTGTGACAACATCACAGACGCAGCCCTTGGGCCCATAGCCCGATACCAACGCATCCCAACTGACACAGACACAGCCCTAACCAACCAAACCTCCCTCACAACCGCCACCACATCCCCAGGCCCCAGTTCAGCGGCCGCTGCTGCAGCCGGCATCGCGCGCCGCGCGTCCTCGCCGGCGAACGCGACGCCGCCGCAGGCATCGCTGACTTCGCCATCACCCCCACCGCCCATGTTGATCACGTCGCCGTCTGGTGGCTCTATTGGCAATAAGACAGGAGCGGTTTCTGTGCCTACAGCGCAGCATGGGGCTACGGTTGGGGCGGTTGGTGGAGCGATAGATGGGCCGGATAGTGAAGATAGTGACGTGTACGGTATGTCAGACAGCAGCGATAGTGAAGTAGACAACGAGGACGGCGTGCTGCTGGACGAGGACATCGCAGCGCATGAGGAGAAACGGAAAAAGCGTGACAAGAAACGGGCGCAGAAGCGGGCACAGGAAGGGTCGCAAGGGGACTTAGGAAGTGTAGCACTGCGGGGCTCGGGGTCAGCAACAGCTGCGAGTGGCATTGGTGGCATCCCGCCGTTACCACGTGCGCCGTCCGGCACGCCGCCGCCGGCGGCGGCGTCGGTGCCGCGGACGCCGTCGTGGGTCGGCTCCGCGCCGCGCGGGACGCCGCCGCCGGCGGCGGCGGCTGCCGCACCACGCTCCGGTGCGAGCATCCTTGGCACATCCCCTGGCTCTGCGTTTGTCCTTGGATCGCACAGTCACCATTCGCGAGGGGCATCGGGGGGCATAGGAGGCATACTGGGCAGTTCACCAGGGGGGTTTGCATCTTCTCTATACGGTGCATCACCGCCAGCAGGGTTGTCCTCCTCCCCTTCACCATCACCTTCGCTTATGGGCAGCAGCCTCGGCCGTGCCGGCGGCAGCGGCGTTGCCGGCGGCTCCGTCGGATCACTCGGCCGCACGCTGTTCGCGCTGCGGAGCTTCGGCGGGACGCCCGGCGCGGCCGCCGCGGCGACGCAGCAGCGCGGGCTGGAGGTGCTGTGCCTGGCCGGCTGCTCGCGGCTGAGCACGGATGCGATACGTGCGTTGGTGGCGGCGCAGCTGGTAAAGCAGTGTCTGGTGGCGTTGGATGTGTCGAGGTGTATTGGCGTGAAGAGGTCTGTGTTCGCACTGCCACCCTCGGTGAGTAAGGTTGCATGCGTGAGGACGTACAGTCACTAGCCACAAGGGCACACGCATGCCTAAGCCAGCAGGTATACAGACCAGGATGGTATACAGACCAGACTAGTGTATACATGCCTAAGCCAGCTGGTATACAGACCAGGCTGTGTAGCAAAGCTCTGTTATAGCACACTTCCCTGCATGCACGCTTATACAGTGTCTCCCTATGCATACGCACCCTACGTCTTAGACTGATCTTTGTGCATGATCTGTGCTTTCATCGTTACATGCAGGCTTAGCTTGACTGTGTTGACTGAGCCTATGTGTCCTTGCCATGTGTCCTGCCCTGGGATTCCTCACTACTGCAGACCAGTCTACGTGTGCTCAAGGCCGCGGGGTGTTTGAATCTGGACGAGGTAGTCATGCAGCTTCCAGCCAGCTGCCCGCTACAAGAGCTCTGGCTGAACAACTGCAGGTGAGACTTACGCGCATGCTTACCCACAGCGCGATGAACGATGCAGGGCAACTGCAGCTGAGCAATGCATGTCGGGGGCGTCAATGAAGCCAGATGCTGACGAGGTAGCATGCTCACCACTGGCCGCCTTGAATGCATTTGTGTGCGTGTGTGTGTGTGTGTGTGTCATAGGCGCTTGTCCAAGGTCCAAGTGTCCGCACCCAAGCTCGTGTTGCTACACATAGGCGGGTGCAAGTCCCTGACAGGACTCAGCCTACGCTGCCCCAAGCTCACACAACTACTCGCCAACCTCTGCACAAGGTAAGCCATGCAACATGCTATGTAGGCACGCCATTGTCACGACTGAAATGACAACTTGCGCACACATCTACGCTGCCCAGACCTCACACAACTTCCATGCCAAGACAGATGAAAGCTTTCTGCATTAGGTGAGCCATGTAGACAGCCATGTGAGCACGCCATTGGCACGACTGCGCACACATCAACGCTGTCCTTAGCTCACACAACTTCTGGCTAACCTCTGCACTAGGTAAAGCCATGGGGGCAGTGAACCTTAGGCACTGCCAAGACAGACATTGACACGAGTTTACATGCTCAAAGGCGTGACTCTGCCGGACGGGTCGCACGCTTGCCCTTTACTTTCATGTTGATTTCGATACTTTGCAGCGCATGGACCCAGTGTGCAATGCACCTGTGTCTGTGTGTGTGTGTGTGTCTGTGTCTGTGTGTGTCCTAACACAGGCTGTCAGACATAGAGGCAGAAGACGTTTCTGTGCCCGCCCTAGAGGAGCTCAACTTCTTCGGTTGTAGACAACTGACAACCACTAGCCTGTTAGCGGTTACAGCTACCTGCCAGGGCCTACAGTTACTCAACGTGAACGGGTGCACCCTGATTCATGAGGTCAACGTGTCAGGTGAGTGATTTGACACACACACAGACACACACACAGACACATACACATGCCTAACCCGGTAAATATGCGCACAGTCTTGCCCAATCCTTGCAAGACTTGCAAGGAATTCAGCAGACTTGTAAGTAATGCAGTGTGTAAGGATTGCAGCATCGTTCTCAGCTGTGTGCTGTGTGAATGGTGTGTCGGCTCGCCCTATTTCGTATGCCGCTCTGTCGCTCACTGTGTGCAGGCCACTCTCAGCTGCGTGTACGCTCATACAAATCTGGTTGGCCTAACACATGTATGTGCTTGACTACACTGTGTGCAGGCCACTCTCAGCTGCGTGTACGCTCATACAAATCTGGTTGCCCTAAACGATGTATGTGCTTGACTACTCTGTGTGCAGGCCACTCTCAGCTGCGTGTGTTGGACGTCACTGGCTGCAAAATGCT
>VFQQ010003238.1_pt1 | contig 16240 bp, 10 predicted proteins | sample 3512341 | NCBI WGS metagenome assembly VFQQ01 (sample SAMN10412373, study PRJNA504923) | tailings metagenome | isolation source: Relicate 2 Philex TSF1 revegetated site | place: Philippines: Tuba, Benguet | collected 2017-08-29 | reverse complement strand
GTCGTAGGGTTGGGCGGGTTCGGGCTCAGAAGTACTACAGGCCGAAAACCCGATTATAAATACGCTAGCAAAAAGCAAAGAATTACGATTCATTGGATTGTTTTTTTGATTGAAAATAGAGAACAATATTGAGTGATACCGTCCGCAATGGCATGGCATTTTTCTTAAGATTAGGATAAACAGTATTGGTGAGATTACTGCCTTGGAGGGCTATGTCAGTACGCAAGTTTCGTTTGTGTATTTGATAGTTTAAGATGGCATTGAGTAGATAATAAGGAGCAAAAGGGCGCCCCGAATGGTCGAAGGTGACGTAGCGCTTGGAGTTGAATTGCTGCTGAATCGTGAGCGACGCTTTGCCACGGGTGGCACTGACGGTACTGCCCAAAGCATGACGAGGTACATAGATAAGCTGCTTCCCGATAAAATCTTGGGTATAAGGCCCGTAGGTTTTTTGTTGGGAAGAGTGGGTCAGTCCATAATTGAGCAAGGCATCAATCTGAGTTTTAGCCCATTGAGTTTTGAGATTCCAAGTGATTTCAATTCCTTTCGACAATACTTGTTGTAGGTTTTCGACGCGATAATTACGGTCGGGATTCCAGTATGTCCAATCGTCAATTAAATTATGAAAACCGGTAATTGTCAACTGCATTTGATTGTTGGGAGCTAATCTTTGTTTCCAACTAATGCCTAGTTCCTTGTTAAAACCTTTTTCAGGACGTAGGTCTGGATTACCTAGATTGACCCAATAACGCTCATTGAGGGTAGGCACGCGGTAACTCAATGAAGCATTGCCGTTTAGGGTTATTTTGGCATTTTTGAATGTAATTGCGGTGTATTCTACCCCTACCGAAGGAGTAAAAGGAGGACTAAAACGAGTGACCAATGCTTGGCGCAAGTTGAGTGATGTACTAAGTTTTGCCGAAAACTGATGTCTTAGCAGCGCATAAAAATCGGCTCTATTTTCACGAATTGCTTCATTTCCATAGCCATCCACGTAGGCGTTATAATGCACTACTTCGGCACCTACTTTTAGATTGGTTCCTTTTTCACAATCCCGAATCCACGAAAAATCATGCTCAGTACGCAAAATGAACCTATCGATTTGGGTATGGCTTGGGACTGCATTTTCACCTTTACTATAATCAATAAGGTCACGGATAAACCCCGTTCTAATCAAGGTTTTACCAAGTTGATAAGACCCCAACACCCGGTAAGCTTGCGTACGTGTTACTTCTTGCAGCGGTGGTTGTTGGGGTTGAATGGTGAGGTTGTTGTCGGTCAGCCAGATATTTAGCGTTAATAAATTCCCCTTGTAATGTTGCCAATACAAATCTTGGACAATTCCCTTTTGGGTAGTTTGGGTAGGTTCAAAATTGTACGTATCTCCTTGTCGATTGCGACGAGGTTCGGCACTAAATCGGTTGTTGAAAACACTTCCATAGAGCATGGTTTTGCCCGAAAATTTCCAATAATCGCTCAAACTACGGTTAAAACGAAACCCTATTTGTGCACTGTAGTTTTCAGAACTTTCAGCCCTGATTGCGGTGAGGAGTTGAAGTCCAGTGTTTCGGAATTCGGGAACCGAGCGCAGCTGAATACTTCCCCCTACGGCATCGGTGCCTACGCAACTTGCGGCAGCGCCGTATTGAATGGTCATCTGGTCAAAACCTGCAAGTGGAATGGTCGAAAAATCACTTTGGCCTAAAGAGGGTGCATTGATGTTGATGCCATTCCAAAGTACTGCCGTATGATTGGCCGAAGTTCCTCGAAAAGCAATGCTTGTGGCTTGCCCTGGCCCGTAACTTTTAAACGCCACAGGACTCTGGAATTGGAGGAAATCTGCTAATGTGCTATAACGAAAACGAGTCAGTTGAGTGGAGTCGATGTCTTGCACTTTTTGCCCTACCATAAAGCGTTCGGGACGAACTCCCCGCACGGTGACTTCACAGAGACTTTGTTCTTTTTGAGCATAGCTTTGCACTATTACTCCTAAAAGTATAACTAAAGTCTTGAAATCGACAAACCGTAGAAGTTTGTTTATCAAGGTGTTGTGATTGAAAGTGAATAAAAAAATCGAACGCTCAATGACGCTTCATTACCCGTAAAGCTTCACTAAGAATGATATTTGGCAGGTCTCCTGACTTGTTTCATTGTCGCATGTCTTCCCATTCTTTTGATTAGAACAGTGACTAAGAGGTGCGCAACAACCATTAGAAACTTACAGTTGCGGGAACAGCTCCCGATTTTCACGGGATTCCCTTTTAAGCCATTCGGCTCGTGCTGAGACGAGCATCAGGCACCAAAAACTGCGGCAAAGGTAAACGAAAAGTTTGCGCTTGTCAAACGCTTTTAAAAAAATAAAACCACCCATAAATAAATTAACACCGAGAAAAGAGAATTGTGCTGTATCTTTCTAGGTGCTTGTGCACTGTTAACCGTTAATAGCTAATTGTATTGATTATTTGGCATTTATTGATGTTTTTAACCTTCCTTAGTTATACTTAATAAAAAGTTTTGTGTTTTTACCCGCAGAGCTGCACTGAATAATATAAACGCAGATTTTCGCCGAAAAAGGGGGCATATAGCCAATAATCTGCGTTTATCTGCGACTTCGATCTGCGCCAATCGGCGGGTAAAATTTAAAGAAACTTAGCTAACAAGGTACTTAAATCTTGTTGGTTAGGAAAAATTAACATGGAAAAGGATCAAAAAACTTCTGATTAGCCTCCATTCTTTTGATTTCTTCCTCGGTGCATATGCAAGCATTGAGTTCGGAGACAATGACTTCTTTATGAAGGTCTTGGCCAATAATTACCAATTCGTTTTGACGGTCACCGAAACGTTTGTCCCAACGAGATTCAATCAAAGACCGATTGTCGATGTAAGCCATATAACGAATCCTTTGGGCAAAAGGCATGCTCGACCACCATACGCCAGCACTTTCGGCGCGGAGAGAGCCTCCCGCTTGACTCCAGTTAAGGGCTTCGTCGGGGCGTGATGCAATCCAAAAAAGCCCTTTTGAACGAATAATACCCGCGTGCCAATCATTCGAGAGATAATTCCAAAAACGCTCTGGATGAAAAGGCCGTCGGTCGCGAAATACAAACGAACTAATCCCGTATTCTTCGGTTTCGGGCGTGTGAACAATTCCATTCTTTTGATTTTCAAGCTCTTGAATCCAGCCCGCCGATTGCTCGGCCTTATCATAATCAAAAAGACCCGTATTGAGGATTCGGGAAGGGGCCACTTGTCCAAAACTTGACTCGATGATTTGGGCAATGGGATTGAGCGAATGAATGATTGCTTTGAGTTCCCCCAAGGCGGCCTTCGTTACTAAATCAGTTTTGTTGAGAATGATAATGTCGGCAAACTCAATTTGGTCAGTCAGCAAATTGACAATCGTCCGATGATCTTTGGGGTCTTCGTTGAGTTCTCTAGTTTGGAGGGTATCTACAGAACCAAAATCTTGCGCAAAATTATAGGCATCTACGACCGTCACCATGCAGTCGATTTGGGCAAAACGCGAGAGGTCGATTCCGTTTTCTTCGTCTTTGAAGGTAAATGTTTGCGCTACAGGGATAGGCTCAGAGATGCCCGTAGATTCGATAAGAAGATAGTCAAAGCGTTTTTCATTGGCTAATTTTTCTACTTCTATCATCAAGTCTTCGCGTAAGGTGCAGCAGATACAGCCGTTCGACATTTCTACGAGTTTTTCTTCGGTGCGAGAGAGGGTATTTTCGCGTTCTACGAGTTGGGCATCAATGTTGACCTCACTCATATCGTTGACAATCACGGCTACTTTTAAACCTTCTTTATTGTGCAAAATATGATTGAGAAGCGTGGTTTTACCCGCTCCCAAAAATCCACTTAATACCGTCACGGGTAGTTTCTTAGAGTTCATGGTTCGTCTATTGGAGTTTTAAATGTTTTTGCAATGATGTTGCAAATATGGGCTTGATTTGCCTTTTTTGCAACATTGTTGCAAAAAATAAAAGCCTTTAAAAAAATGAAAATACTACTATGGGCAATGCTTGCACTGAGTCCAGTGTTGAACGAGATTGGTCAGGGATGTGAAACCCATTCGGTGATTACGTGGGAAGCCTTGAAAGATGTCAAATACAAAAAGAAATTCAGCCTTGAAGTAGGGGATTATTATTTGTATCCCACCTTTGGTAAAAATGTGATGCAGCTCAATGGCAAGCAAATAAGCATTCATGGCTACGTGATTCCTGTCGATACCGAAGGGCACTACTATGTGCTTTCTAAATGGCCGATGGCGCAGTGCTTTTTTTGTGGATTGGCAGGCCCCGAAACTATCATCATGCTCAATTTCAAGGGAAAACATCGCCGCTTCAAAACCGATGAAAAAATAACATTTTGTGGACGTTTGCGCCTCAATGCCAACAATCTCTATGAACTTAATTTCAATTTGGACGAAGCCACTTTGACTGATTGAGAAAGGCTTAGAAGGTGAGATGGGGCATGTTAAAAAAATAAGTTAATTGTTTTGAATGAATCTAAATAAGCTGTATGTTTGCAATTGTTTATAATTATTCTAAATAAAAATAAATTGCTTTTGCTAACCTTAGCAAGTTCATTACATACCGCTTTAATCTCAAAAACATAAAATTATGTGCGAATATCGAACACTTCACTTAGACTCTAAGATAGGATATGTTATTCAATGCGTTCATTGTAAGCGCATTACGATAGGATTTGGCATCATGACGATCAGTCGTACGGTAGATGAGTTTTACAAGTTGTTGACGGATGTCCATAGTTGTCATGAATATCATTCTTTGGTTGTGATGGATTCCAAAGTCCGAACGATTCCATTTTGGCAGATGTCCGAATCCTCCTGTATGACAGTATCACTGAATGACTTGCAGCAGTTGGGCGAATTGTTGGATTTTGCGCATGCCAAATTGCAGCTTGAAAAAATGATTTCTTCACTTCCCAAAAATTAAACCTATGAAATCGTTGTGCTTTCGTACCAACATCGACTGTCCATTTCGGCTTCAAAAAGCGGCTTGTGGGCTAGAGGGTTTACGAGGGCGGTATTGTCAGTTTAGCGTGGACTTAATGGCTCAGCATCATTTGTTGACTATTAAATCTGACGAATTAAGACCCGACGAAGTAGTGGAAGTGCTTAAGCAAGAGGGGATATGGTGTGAAGAGGTCCAGCAACCTCACTGAAGGCATGATATAGGTCATATTTTTAAGATACAATAATAGATATGTTTGCTGAAAACCCAATCTTAAAAAACATGGCTGCTCTTAATGAATTTATTGACTCTGCAAAAGTATATCAACTGGTTTTAGAACGTTTTGATGGCGGTTCTACAGCTGGGATATATTCCGAAAAAGGCCGGCAAGAAGTAAATCCTAGTATTGATATGAATCCAGAGTTGATTGAGCTTATCTTGGATTTGTACAATAATGATGAAGATTTTCCGTTTGAAAAAATGCAGAAATTTTCGATTACAGAAATCCTAAATTATTTGCAAGCTACGCATCGATATTATCTCACTAAAAAACTCCCCGAAATAGAGCAATCATTGGTGCATATCTTTAGTAAATATGGCCAAAGTCATCAATTGTTGGCGAGTTTGGCGTATTTTTTCAATGATTATAAAACCAAATTGATTGAGCATATTCGGATGGAAGAAAAAGAGCTTTTTCCTTATATCTCTACCCTGATTCAAATTTCCCAAAAGGCACAAGAAGACACAAGCGTAGCTCCCCTAAAGGCCGCTTTCAGTCTTTCTAAATTTATGGAAGCTCACTCACCCATTGAAGATGAGCTACAAGAAGTGAGCGAATTGATTAGAAAATATTCAGGTAACCAATCGATGCCATTGCCCTACAAGATTTTTCTTAATCAAGTCGAATTGTTTGAGATGGAGCTCCGCAAACATGCTATCATTGAAGACCATGTATTGGTTCCAATGGGGCTAGAGCTTGAGAAAAAACTGCTTGGCTAAACTCTCAAGTTTGGGAGTTTTGGGCTTCTTAACAATCGCTTCTAATGGCAATTGAAGGTAATTGTTAGGCATGAGAATTGAGCGTGTTAGCACTGGATTTTATAAATCAATGGTACCAATTGCTACAGACAAATATATCCTTTATGGCTATCTCTATATGTCTTAAAGGGTAAACAATAACTCAGGTAAGAAAATCTAAAATCAGTTTAGATTCAGTTGAAAAGTAGAAGTGCACGTAGTGTTTGATTACTCGATAAAACAATTTCGTTGTTTGAGTATGAATGAGACTATTGTTGCACTTTCTCTATTTATGGACAGGGGGTTTTGGGGGAAATTAAAGTGAGTAAGTTACTTTTTGCTTGTCAAGACAAAATGCGAATACTATAAACACCTTTATGGATACTTATTTGTCAGTAAATCAAATTGATAGATATATTTGTTTATATGAATGATTGTATTTAATTGGTATGTTTCTAACGGTGTTAGATAATTTAATTGGTATATTTTTTGTCAAAAACTGAAATTTTATTGAAAAACAATAAAAAAACCTGTGGAAAATACGCTCCACAGGTGTTAATGGTAAAGGGTTTAGGGTTATGCTTTTTTTACGAGTTTGTAGTCGATGATTGGGCGTCCTCTCGTACCTCCTTCGCTTGGGTGGAAACTAATAAACTTAAGTTTGTAATAATTTCCATTGGGGTCTTTGATGATGTAAAAGCGGTCTGTTTTCACCCCTACGGTGGCGCCACTTGTAGCAGTACGCCAGTTGCTTCCAATAGCCCAACGATTTTTGGAGAAGGTGCTACTAGCAATATTCGCCTCGCCATAATTATCATATGAAACGGTACTAGTGAGGACTTCGGCTACTTCTACACCACCGAGGTAGTTGATAGATACCAAATCAGAGAAATTGTAAGGGACGTCACTTCCACCAAAGGCAAACGTAAACACCGAGTAACTCCATTGGATATCCCATGTTTTTTTCTTTGGTTCTACCTCTACCGCTCCTTTATCAAATGAAACGTACTTAAAGTTGTAAGTGTCATCTTTGGCAATATCGATGGTTTTGAAAGTAGTTTCGTTGATGTTGGCATACTGCAAAGTATAGCCTCCCGAAGCATTTCTGAGTACTCTGATTTTTTTCCAAGCCCGAGCCGCAATACCTCCGCCAGTACCTCGGTTGATGATAATGACTTTGTTGTCGGTTTCAGTGGCCGATATTGCCGGAATTACCGTCTTCGAAAGGTCTCCGGCTATGTCGTCGAAATAGGCAAAGTCGTTAGGAGAAGGCGCTGCCTGATTTACCGCCAAAGTAAGCCCAACAGTATCGGCTGCTACCACCTCTGCGAGGCTAGTTTTGGTCAATACTTTTGCCCCTGCGCTAGTGGTATTGTTGAGGATAACTCGGAAATTACTTCCTGAGAAAAATCCTAAATCCCAACTTGAGCGAGCTACTGGATACGCTTGGTTGTTGCTAAAATCAACATAGACGGCGTTGCCAGCACTGGCACCACTTTCTGCTCCTATGAGGCCATTCAAAGTGAAGTTGCCATTGCTACCAGATGACACAATGGAGGAGAATTTGACCGTAAGCTGTGATATATCTCCAATCAAAATGGGACTTGTTGCCGACGCAATTTTGAAAGTAATAGACTCAGTTCCGCTCAAAAACACATTGTCGGTTTTGCTTAATTGAAACGAAGCTTCGCTGCTTTGTGCTGGAATAGTGAGCGAAATCGTATTGTTGGAAGCAGCCGGAGCAGTGATAAACTCAGTACCATAGGTAAGACCCGTAGGGGTGATTTGTACTGAAATAGGAATGGCAACATCCGTAGCACGCGTTAGTTTGAGCTTTACCGTAAGGGTTTTGGTATTAGCCTCTAAACCTTGTTCGGCGCTTTCAAATACAACTAGATTGTCGGGTAGAGGTGGTTCCTCTTCTTTACACGAACTGACAACTCCGAGGAATACAAGGGTAAAAACAAAAGAAAGAAACTTGTTCATAAAAATTAATTTTAAATAAAGAGTGGAATGTTAAGATTAGTGGCTCCAGCGGGCATTAAGACCTAAAAAATAAGACCGTCCATAACTCATCGGTACAAAGCTGCCTCCTCCGTGAGCACTGCCCGAATCGGTGGCAGTGTTGGTAAGTCGAGTTACATTGAGTATGTTTTTGACGCCTCCGTTGAGGGTCAGGTATTTGGTGATAGGCTTGCTAAGGGTAAAATCTGCCCATTGAAAATCAGCGACTTCGGCCAGTTTGACGTTGGGCGTTCCTGAGGAAGAAAGAGTAGAAGTATAACTAGGTCGTTTGCCTGTGTATTTGTAAAATAAATTGACCTTGGTGTTGATTTTGGGAATATCGTAAGTGATGTTTGAATTTACTTCAGGAGACCACAAAAAAGTAGCAAGACTGGCATCGTCCTCAACCAGTGAATTGTAGCGTCCAATGTAGCTAAAGCCTAGCGTAGCTTGTAGACGTGAACGCACAAATGTATTTTCAAACGTAAGGCCGGTGGTCTTAAACTTATCGATATTGATTGTCATAGAGACTGTAGGCTCATTGGGGTCAACACCGTAATTGATTAAGTTTCTAAATTCATTGTAAAAAAATCCTAATGTGCTCTTGAATTGACCATTGTTTTTGGTTTTTGATTGCCAGGCTACCGAGCCATTGAAGCTGTTGGAGTATTCGGCTTTCAGGTTGGGATTGCCTTTGATGGAGTGACTGGCATCAAAAAAATTAAAATATAATTCACGCAATGCCGGAGAGCGGAAACCCCTTGCATAAGCAAAGCGAAGGTCGATGTGGTCACTCAGTGTAAATTTGGTATTGAGCGACGGAATCGCGGGGGGAGCATCATACACCGAATTTTTAATGAATCGTAGGCCGGGTCGAATGCTTATTTTAGGAGTGGGAGTGATAGAAGATGAAATAAAAAAAGCAAAGTCGTTGATGGTAGGCGTACCCAAGATACGAGGCCCTGCCGTCGCATCCAGCGTAGCGTCAATGCCTGGTTGAAGAGACACCACCGAGCTTAGCTTATACTGAGCTGTTAGTCTTAGGGTTTTGGTGTCGAAGGTCGATATATCTTGCTCGCCTTGCCCCAAAGAAAGGGTACGTTTACCAGTTCGAAAATCAATAATTGAGGTCTGGGTATGCCGCTGATAATCGGTATATGAAAGTTGCGAATTGATTTGCAAACGCTCGCTGATACGCCAATCTCCTTGGAGCTGGTGCATGTAGCGTTGGGTTATAAACTTCTGGTCACGTGCTTGTTGCGTGTTGATGTTTATATTGCCTTCGTTGAGAATGGTTTCGTTAAGAGCATCTAATCGATACCAAATATTCCATTTTTTGCCCGTGTAGCCTATTTTGATATTGCCGAGCAATTGGTCTTTGGGAAGCCAGTCTTTGGAGCGTTCGGTAGAAGTGCCTTGCCATCCCCCAAAATCGTTGTTGGTCACACCTGCCGAAATTCCCCAGCCCTTTTTTTGCCAACCTGCCGCAATACTATGATTGTGAAGGCCTTCGTTGCGCAACAGACGATAAGATTGATTGACGGTTTCTTCTTGCGCACGGGCATTGATCCAAATACGTTGAGTTTCTGATTTTTTGGTAATCACATTAATGACGCCCGCTAAAGCATCAGAACCATACGAAACCGACATTGGGCCTTCTACAATCTCAATGCGTTCGATATTATTAATATCAATTTGGCTGAGGCTCTCGCGGGTGTCGCCTCGGTCTGTAAGGGGAATACCATCAAGTAATATTTTGACGTTGCGACCGCTCATCCCCATCAATTGTACATCCGTAGTACCAAGTACCATGTCGTTCGAAAACCGAAAACCTAGCTCATTGTTGAGAACTCCCAGGATATTGGTAGCGCCTCTTTGCTGAATTCGCTCACTATTGATAATCCTTACTTGGTAAACTGATTTTCTGAGAGATTGAGGTTCGTATTGACCCGTCACTACTACTTCATTGAGCTGGTTTTGTTGGGTTTTTAGGGTAAGGGTAGGTATGGTGTGGATTTTGTATTTTACTTCAATTGTTTGATTGACAGGTTGGTAGCCAATCATTGAGAACTCAAGTTGATAATTTCCTAAGGGAACATTTGAAAATGAATATTCGCCTTTTTCGTTGGCTACGACTACCCGCGTCGTAGATTTGAGTCGTATAACTGCGGCGGCGGCAGGCAAATTTTCTTCCAACATTACTACTCCTTTGACTTCGCTCAATGGAAGTTGAGCTGTGGAAGTAGTATGTATTCCAAGGATTATTATGATTCCGAATAAATGTAAATACTTTACCATGTCATTATTATAATGTATTTAGACTATTTCTAAATAATTGACAAAGGTATAGTAGTGTAATCGAAAACACAAGAATTAATTTAGACAAAATCTAAATTAATAAAAAAACAGGAGTTTTAAGGTACAAGTAGAAGGTGAGAGAGTTTCTATGAATCTACTTCTTTTTCGATAGCTATGAAATGAGTAAACACGCCTTCGTGGTTTTGTAAGGGATGAATCTTGATTTGACACCAATAAGGTTCACCGTTTTTTCGATAATTGAGAAGTTTGGTTTCTGTTTCTGACCATGAAGCTAACTTATCTCTTACCATTATTCTATTTTTGACACTTGTATCAGGGCCTTGCAAAAAGCTAGGAGTTAGTCCGAGGGCTTCCTCTAAATGATAACCAGTCATTTTTTCAAAATTTTGGCTTGCCCATAAGATATGTTTTTCTAAATCGGTAACGACAAGTGTGAAATTGTTGCTCAGTAAGTGTCTAAAACTGAAAGGCAGTTGCCAATTATACTGGCGTTGTAGTTGCTCTAGATGTATGATATCCTCGGCAATCTGTTGTTTTTTTGATAAAGAAGGATGAGCCACATCCCAACAGAGCAGTGGAGCTGCCTTGGTAGTTGGCTGAAATTCATGGAAGGAACGCCTTGAGGGAAGAGTAAACATAGCACATTTAGTTTTGGAGATAATACAAAACGTGCTACTTTTTTGTTTAAAAAAATATAAAAAAAGCATCCCAAGCCTTTTTGATAATGCTTGAGATGCTGCTTATATTATACTTTTTGGGCAATACTCACCCTTAGCGATTGGGCGGCGTGTACCATGTTTTTGAGGGCTAGTTCTGTTTCGGGCCACTTTCTAGTTTTGAGGCCGCAGTCTGGGTTAACCCAAAGGTTTTGGGCAGGAAGTACTCGTAGCGCTTTTTCGAGCAGTGCTACCATTTCTTCTACGGTAGGTACGCGAGGGCTGTGAATATCATACACCCCTGGTCCGATTTCGTTGGGATATTCAAAAATCTTAAAAGCCTCCAGAAGTTCCATTTGTGAACGTGAAGTTTCGATCGTTATCACATCAGCATCCATTGCCGCGATACTCTCTATGATATCGTTGAATTCGGAATAGCACATATGAGTATGTACCTGCGTCTGGTCTCCTACCGACGAAGAGGCGATACGAAAAGCTTTGACTGCATTGTCGAGGTAGGTTGTCCAATCACTTCTGCGTAGCGGTAGTCCCTCCCGTAGTGCTGCTTCATCGATTTGAATAATTTTGATTCCTGCGGTTTCCAAATCTGACACTTCATCGCGGATAGCCAAGGCAAGCTGAAACATAGTGGTACTTCGCGGCTGGTCGTCGCGTACAAAAGACCATTGTAACAAGGTAATAGGGCCAGTAAGCATCCCTTTTACATAGCGTGATGTGAGGGATTGGGCATAGGTAGTCCATTTGACCGTCATGGGTTGGGGGCGGTCTATATCACCATACAAAATCGGAGGTTTGACACATCGGGAGCCGTAGCTTTGTACCCAACCATTTTGAGTAAAGACGTAGCCGTCGAGCATTTCGCCAAAATATTCGACCATGTCGTTGCGTTCAAACTCGCCGTGTACCAGCACATCTAGCCCCAAAGCTTCTTGCCACGTGATGGCTTTTTGGAGGTGTTTTTCTATTTCTTTTTCATAATCAGCCGAGGTAAGCTCCCCTTTTTTTAGCCGCGCTCTTAGTTGTCTTACATCGTCTGTTTGAGGAAAAGAGCCGATGGTAGTGGTCGGAAACAACGGGAGATGGAGCAGGGCTTTTTGTATTTGTTGCCTTATCTCAAAATTGCTTTTTCGTACTGTATCACTAGGAGCAAGGGCCGCTAGGCGTTGTTTGACTTGAGGCTTGTGTATGAGCGGGGATACTTGACGTTGCTTAATAGCCTCCTGATTTGGCACAAGCAAGGTCTCGTCATTGGTATCAAATATTGTGTAAAGGTCGTTAACTTCGTTGAGTTTTTGCTTGGCAAAAGCCATCCATTGTTTGATTTCGGCAGGAAGTTGACTTTCATCTTTCTCAAGTTTGAGATCGCAAGGTACATGTAGCAAAGAGCATGAAGGAGCAATCATGATACGATGTACACCGAGTTTAGAAACCGCTTTCTTTATAAAAAGGAGCGATTGAGCATAGTCATTTTTCCAAATATTACGGCCGTCGATAATACCCAACGACAACGACATTGGCTCGCGCAGGGCCGTCAAAAGATCATCAAATTGGCTTGGAAATCTTACCAAATCTACGTGCAGGGCACAAACGGGCAAATTGCTAACGGTGAGAATATTGTCGCGCAGCCCATCAAAGTAAGTTGTGAGCAGTGATTTGAGTTGGGGAAAACGTTGACGAACAGCTTCATAGACAGTTCGTAAGGCTTCCTTTTCTTTATAGCTCAAATCTAAAGCCAAGCAAGGTTCATCAAACTGAATCCAAACCGCTCCTGCTTTTTGGAGACGGTCAAGTATTTCAAAATAGACAGGTAATAGGCGAGGAAGTAAGTCTAATCGATGAAAACCAGCTTCTTTTTCTTTGCCAAGCAGAAGATAGGTGACGGGTCCCAACAAGACAGGTTTAGTTAGAATCCCTGCTTTAAGTGCTTCTTCAAATTCATTGAATATTTTTTCGGAAGAAAGGGCAAATGTTTGGTCTTTCGTAAACTCAGGGACAATATAGTGGTAATTGGTATCAAACCACTTTGTCATTTCCATGGCCTTGATGTCGAGATTGTTTTTTTGATAGCCTCTAGCCATCGCAAAGTACAGGTCAAGGTCGTTGTTGTGGGTATTGGCCGCCAAAATAGCTTGGTACCGCTCTGGGGTGGCCCCTAGGCTTAGACTCATATCAAGTACATGGTCATAAAACGAAAAGTCGTTGGAAGGAATCAAATCGATTCCTGCTGCTTGCTGAATCTGCCAATGCTGAAGGCGGATACGTTGACCCACTTCAAGTAGTTGATTTTGAGTGATTTTGCCTGCCCAGTAAGATTCACAGGCTTTTTTGAGCTCACGGTGGCTTCCAATACGTGGATAGCCAAGGTTGTTTTTGAGCATAAGAGTAAAAGGATTTGAGTGAAACAAAAAAGTTGAAAAACTTAATTGCTCTTTCCTTACCCACTGCCTGACCGCCGCTTTAATTCGTGAAAGCGCTAGTCAGTTCGTTTTTGGCAAGTGTCTCGACTCGTAATCTGATGATTACACACGGTTGCACGTCAGCTCGTGATTTACACACGATTCCTTTTTAATGCAGCCTCAGCACTTCTCAAAAATTTAGATTCCCTAAAATCATTGGAAAGCTAAGTGGCAGCAACCAAAAACGGCAATTGATTGAAAGAACTGCCACAAAGTTATGGAGTGTTATTTTGTGAAAGATATAATATGTTACTTTATTCATAATAAAAGTATTAAATGTGTTTTTAATATTTAATTCTTAGATTTTTTATCTTAAAATGTAATTGATTTTTTTATTTTTTATCTTTTTTAAAATAGGTTAAATTTTGCCTTTTAAAGCTCTTTGAGTTGATTCGGTTTTCGCTTATTTATAATATTTCTAAATAAATTCTTGTTTGTTGTTTTCTGGATGTATAGTTTTGTGGCATTCTTTGTAATTAATCTAAATAATAATAAGTTTGATATGTACCTGTTAGCTACATCATTAAAGAAAGTATGGAAAGTGGGGATTGTATTGCTGATTTCACATCAACTATATGCGCAGAAAGGGCTGATAAAAGGCCAACTCACAACCACCGACGGCAAGCCCGCCGAATATGTAAACGTAAACTTAAAAGGAACCAATAAAGGGACTGTAACCAATGAAAAAGGGGAGTTTAGTATCGAAAAAGTCAAACCAGGAGCGTATGTTTTGCAGATGAGTTTTGTGGGTCTAGAGACTCAAACTCAAAATGTGACCATAACAGATGGCCAAACCACCGAAGCTAATTTTGTACTACGCGAGAATAGCCGTCAGTTGGATGAGGTGATTGTGTCGGCATATCCTAATAAATACAATGCCGATATGCCTTCGGTGACTTTGCGATTGAAGACCCCTTTGATCGAAACACCCCAAAATATCCAAGTATTGACGAAGGCCCTTATCAATGACCAGCAGATTTTTGATATGCTAGAAGGTATCACCCGCAATGTAAGTGGAGTGACCCGCCTAGAGCATTGGGACAATTACGCGCTTCTTAACATGAGAGGTTCTCAAATTGCCGCTTTCCGCAATGGAATGAATGTACAGATGCCTTGGGGGCCCTTGGCAGAAGATATGAGTATGGTCGAAAGTATCGAATTTGTAAAAGGGCCTGCAGGTTTTATGATGGCCAATGGTGAGCCGAGTGGTTTTTATAATGTGGTCACCAAAAAACCAACAGGCATTACCAAAGGAGAGGCAACGATGACCTTGGGAAGCTTCAATACTTACCGCGCTACCGCTGATTTTGATGGGTTATTGAGCAAAGACGGCAAACTACAGTATCGTCTCAACTTAATGGGGCAGTTCAAAGGTTCGCATCGCGATTTTGAGTATAACAACCGCTATTCGATTGTGCCAGTTATTAAATACAAGTTCAATGACAAGACTTCGTTGACGGCCGAATATACCTATCAATACATGCAAATGTCGATGATTGGCTCGGCTTATGCTTTTGGACAAAAAACATACGGTGATCTTCCGGTCAATTTCACAACTACCGAACCTAATCTAGACCCCACCAATATCAATGACCAAAGTCTATTGTTGATTCTGAACCACCAAATCAATTCGCAATGGAAACTGACTGGGCAATTGGCTTACTTCAACTACAACCAAATCGGAAGTAGTATGTGGCCAAGTACTTTTACGGATGCCGATGGTACCATGCAGCGCGGGATTAGTATCTGGGATGCGTTGGGAATCAACAAAATAGGGCAAGTGTTTGTGAACGGTGACGTAAAAACAGGGGGTATCACTCACCGTATTTTGGCAGGGCTTGATATGGGACAAAAACAATATTTTGCGGATTGGTCACAAGGATTTAATCTCAATGGCACCGTGCCTTTTAATATCTATAAGCCTGTATACGGGCAAGTTCCCGCTGATTCTTTACCAGTTTTTGACCGCTCGCGTAGCTTACGTAGTAGAGGCGTCAATTACAATCAAAGCTATTCGGCGCTGTATGTGCAAGACGAATTACGCTTTCTAAACGATAAAATACGCCTGACTTTGGCGGGTCGCTACACTACGGCGCAGGATGCTGACCCCTATTCTGGCTCCGTAAAAAGCAGTAAGTTTACGCCTCGTATAGGAGTGAGCGTTTCGCTCAACAAAAGTATGTCGGCCTATGCATTGTATGACCAAGCTTTTATTCCACAAGCTGGGGCTGATTTTACGGGTAAAGCTTTTGACCCGATTACTGGCAACAATACCGAAGCAGGCTTGAAAAAAGAATGGATGGGAGGACGCTGGAACTCAACCCTTTCTTTGTACCAAATCACAAAAAACAACGTACTCACCGCCGACCCCAACCACCTCAATTTTTCGATTCAGTTGGGGCAAACCAAAACCAAAGGAGTAGAGTTTGACATTAGAGGGCAGCTCTTGCAAGGGTTGGATCTTACTTTCAATTATGCCTATACCGATTCTAAAGTGACCAAAGATACCGACGAAAAGAAAGTAGGTGTAGCGGTAGCGGGCGCAACAAAGCACATCAACAACGCTTGGTTGTCGTATCGGGCAACACGTGGTGGACTCAAAGGATTGGGAGCGTCATTGGGATACCAATGGCAAGTAGGACGCTCGTCTTGGTACGTGTTTGACGGTACCAACCAAGCCTTACCTGATTATTTCCGCGTAGATGGAGCGGTTTCATGGCAAAGCAACAAGTTTTCGGTCGCGCTCAATGTCAATAATATACTTAACAAATATCTTTTCTCA
>VFQQ010003237.1_pt1 | contig 16246 bp, 24 predicted proteins | sample 3512341 | NCBI WGS metagenome assembly VFQQ01 (sample SAMN10412373, study PRJNA504923) | tailings metagenome | isolation source: Relicate 2 Philex TSF1 revegetated site | place: Philippines: Tuba, Benguet | collected 2017-08-29 | reverse complement strand
GATGTAAGTATGACCTTCAGCTGCTCACCAGAGCACTGATCCCAGCAGGAAAGGCCAGCAGCCACTGCACGCAGCCCACACCAGTCCCACCTCTGCCCACCGCACCTTCAAAGTCGATGGCGTGGCGGAAGGGCTCCCCCTCGTCCTCGAAAATCACGGTCAGCACGCCATCTAGGGGCGGTCCGTACACCAGCACCGTGGCAGGCACCCACTCCGGCTGCCACTGGCCGGGCACCATGTTGATCTGCCCGACTGCACACAGTTGCATGGGCGTCAAGAAGGAAGGATGGACCAAGCTAGCCCCACAGCATTCATGTGTCCATCACGCATCTACAAGCAGGTCAGACAGCAGCCATGAGGCACTGCGCACCGTGCTGGTGCATGCAGATGCATAGTGCAGCACTGCCCACCGTGCTGGTACATGCAGATGCATAGTGCAGCATTGGCCACCGTGCTGGTGCACGGACAGCAGGCGAGCCGCACCCGCCCGGAAGCGAGCCACCACGGGCCGCGCCTCGACATCCACCAGCACCGTGCCGTGCTGGTAAAAAGCCAGGCAGGGCCGCGCCAAGCCGGGGCCAGGGGCAAATGGGTCATCCGTGTCCCGGCTGTATGGCCCCAACCGGCAGCTGGTGGCATCCGCAACAAAGCTGTACCTGTGGAGGGCAGCACAGAGGGGGCGATAGCTTCATGACAACCCTTGCAGCCGGGGCCAGCTCGTCACTTCCAGCTGCTCATAAATTACCCAGCACACTTGATACGCTGCCCGCGCCCCTTGCTGCAACCGCACCACCCACTCACTTCAGAGCGGGCACATTGGGATCTCCCAGCAGCTTGAGGCCTTGCAAACGTGGCCCTCGGATGGGACAGCCGGGCGGCGCGTCGGCCTCAGAGCTGCTGGCTGCCAGCTGCAGCACCTCCAAGCCATGAGGGCCATAACTGCCTGTGCGGACACCCTGCCACAGGGGCAGAGTCAGGTGGGAAGATGGACATCAAACAAACAAAGGGAAACAGCGTGGTTTATAAACATCAATAATCATGCGAACTAACAGTCTGCACAGTCGACACAGCCTGCCTGCTGCCCTGCCCTTGAGCACAGCGGCGGCTTGCCTGGTGGCGGCGCAGCAGCGCCAGGCCTGGAGGCTCCCCCTCCACTGCCTCCAGCTCTGCTGGCGTTGGCAGCTGCACTCGGCGGTACGTGATGGACTCCAGCTGGATGCGAGCGCCTGTGTGAAGGCCCAGGTAGGACGCCAGGCTGGCCAGCGCCTCGCTGGCACTGGCTGATGGCCCCGACAGATCCTGCCTGCCACCGCCGCCTGCACTGCTGCTGCCGCTGGCACTGCTGCTGCCAGCCGCAGGCGCACTGGGCAGGATGGTGCGGTGGCCGGCTGCTGGCGGCGGCGGGCGCAGCTGCTGGCCGCGGTGCACGATGAGTGAGCGGCCGTCCAGGGAGAGCTGCAGGCTGCAGTGTAGGCCGCCTGGCGAGCCGCCGCTGGGCCCCACGCTCACCTGCACTTGGTTGGGAAGCAGGTGTGTGACGGTTGATCATTGCGCCGAGGCACAATCACATGCCATCTAGTGATACACAAGCCACAGCACTAACTTCCCCCCATACGTGCCTTCTAACAGCTCACCTTTGTGGCCTCAGCACTGGCATCAAAAGCCACGGCCCAGCCCGGCCGCAGCTCCCAGGCATCCTCAGCGGGCACTGGGCCAGTCAGCACACGGTGCTGCGGGGCTTGTAGCCGCAGGCTGCCGCTCGGCAAGTGCAGCTGCACGACAAGCAGGCGGCCCCTCGGCCCAGCCGACTCATTGGTGGCGTACCACAGGCCGGCAGGCCAGGAGCCCAGGGCGTGCAGCACTTGGAAAAGGCTGCGGTAGCTGGGCAGGCGCAGGGCATCCCGCAGCCCCAGCGAGCTCAGGGCAGCCAGGCCGTTGCTGGGGCTGCGTGCCGTCGCCAGCCAGGCCTCGCACTGCTGCCGCCAGAGGGCATCCTGTAGACCGATGGGCGTGCCGAGACAGAGGAAAACACTGGTGGATCTGGGAGCAACAACAACGGCAGGCTCCGGCAGCCAGTGCAGGCGCAGGCGCAGGCGGCGGCGGCAGAGGCGGCACCAGCAGCAGCCACGTCTCACATCGGTAGCGAGATGTCGCAGTCCTCTGCAAGTCCTAGCAAGCGCCAGGAGGTCGCTGGAGGTTGTATGAGCCAGGACTTGTGCCCAGACTGCGTCCGGCAAGTCTGTGGGCTCCATAGGCCGCAAATTGTGATCACAGGTCGTGGCGAATGTAAAGTGAGTGCGATGGCTAGTCGAGGCGACCGCACGAGATGCCCCGCGCATGGGGCTTCGCACCTCACGCTTTGTTTGCCCCGATCTGCAGCGCGAAACAACCGTGCCAATGTCGCAAGCATGACCCACGCGCCTACGGCGGCAGTTGGCGTGCCCTGAGCGACTCGCCTTCCGTTGCACTGCTGCCCATGAGCGCTGGAGAAACGGAGGGGCTGCTGCTCAAGAGGGGTGAGCTCAGCGCCGCTGCAGGAAGCTTGGCACTTGCCGCCGCTGCCGCCGCCGGCGCCGCGTACCGAGCTGCTCTTTGCCACCCTCACCCCATGCCACCCCCTGCCAGGCGACTATGTGGCATCATGGCGCACCCGCTACTTTGTGCTGCACACCGGCGGGCTTGAGCCGCAGCTGGCCTATTTCCGTGGCGCCCGCCGTGAGGCGGGGCCGCCTGCAGGCGTGCTGCGCCTGGCTGGTGCCCACGTTGCGATCGACCCGCACAACCTCACCGCCTTTTCTGTCAGTGATGCCACCGGCCGGACGTACCACCTAAAGGCTGCGTCAGCTGGGCAGCGGCAGCACTGGACAGATGCCATTGCATCAGCAGTGCGCCATGCCGCAGCGGCGGCTGCGCACGCCCTCCCACCTGCGGCTGGCAGCCCCTCGCCCTCCCGCCGGCCCAGCGGGCTGGCGGTGCCGGGGCTGGCAGCTTTCCAGGGCCGGCGCGGCAGCACCCAGAGCGACCCGCCGCTGCCCTCTCCAGGCGGCAGCAGCGTGGGCACACCTGGCTCGGCTCGGCGGCCGCCGCGGGCGCAGCGCTCGTGGGCGGCAGCCCTGTTCCAGCACTCATCGTCCAGCGCCGAGGCAGAGGTGCGCGGCGCCAGCCGCTCCGGCGGCGACGCGGCTGCGGCGGCTGCTCAGCAGCAGCAGGTGGCGCTGCTGGCGCCGGCGATTGAGGCGCAGGAGGCGTACAGCGCTTCGCTGCCGGCGCTGCAGGGCCCAAAGGGCGGCGCACCCATCCAGGCCCTCATGGCCGGCCTGCAGAGCAGCCTGCCGCTGGAGAGCATCGACGAGCACTACCAGCGGGCGCTGCTGTTTGTGGAGCGGCACACCGCGGAGCTGAGCTCGGAGCAGCTGGCGGTGCTGGAGGTGGGGGCAGCGAGAGGGTGTTGCGGGTTTGCAACATGGCAGCATGAATGGGTCGTTGAAGAACTGGCTGCTACCGGGATGGCTGCGGCGGCCACATGACGCCTGCAGGCTGCACCTGGGCCAGCCCACACGCACATACCTGCAGGCGCTGTACCTTCCATGCCAACGCCACGCTGCTCCTCGTCTCCTTACCCCTCACCTACCTCTCCTCACCTCCCGCAGGGCTGGAAGGGCATTGTGTCGGGCCAGGCGCCGCACTCCACCGCGGCTGTGGCGGCCATGTGCATGCTGGTGATGGAGCTGACGCGCGTGCTGCCCGAGTGGAACAACTGGCTGTGAGTACGCCACGCCTGCATAGCGCCAGCTGCCAACCGAGTTGCTTGACAAGCAGGCTTCTCTGCGCAGACTGCCTGCTCTGGATTTCACGATTGCTGCTTGCTGCTGTTTAGGCGCACCTCACAGCCCGTTGTCTGACGCCATTGTGTGCCGCTGCCCCATGCTGTCCTTGCAGCCACGCTGATGTGCTGTACATCAGGTGCGGGAATGCAGCGCACCCTTGCACTATCTTTGCTGCTGGTCAGGTTCACTGGCTGTATGTTGAAAGTATTGCCGATGCTTTTGCCTTCACCCATGACGGCAATCACTGCAACCGGCTTCCCATGTCCTGTTTGTTATTCGCAGCCCACAGGCGATGATCGCAGAAGTGCAGCGCTGGCCGGGTGCTGAATCCTTGGGCGACGCCAAGGTGCGGCTGTGTACCTCTTGCCTGCAGCATGGAGGAATGCCCTGCTTATACTGTCGTTGCTCTGTCCAATTCTGCATACCAGTGACCAAGCACCTGTCCTGCCCCCCTCCCTTGCACGCTTGCAGGAGTGCCTTGACTTTGCGTCGGCCGCCTGGTGCCGCCTGTTCTGCCGCCTGCACGGCGGCGAGCTGCTGCTGGAGGCGCTGCTGCTGCACAGCGAGGCGCTAGAGCAGGGGCAGCGGCAGGCGGAGCCAGCTGCACTGGCAGCTCTGCAGGCGCTGCACTCGCTGGTCAGGTGCGCTGGCTTGCCTGGCTGGGGCGCTGTATGTCAGGGCCTCCTCCAAACCTGTCGTGCTACCCACCTGGTGACCAAGCAACATGCTGGCAGCATCCACCCGCTGCGGATGTGCAGTGCGCTGGCTCACAGCCCCACTGCTGGGACTAGCCAACTCGTCCATTTCACACTTTCTCCCACAGTGGCGCCGTGGGCATGGAGGCGTGCCTGGCTCTGCCCCAGTTCATCCCAGCGGTCTGCCTGGCGCTGGACGAGGACCATGTGGGCGGCAGCGAGGTGGCGCTGCAGCTGCTGGCGACCGTGCTGCTGTACAGCGGGCACGGCTACCAGGCGGTGGTGCACACGCTGCTTGGAGAGGAGGTGCCCCCTGCCCTCCCTCCACCCGCCTCAACCCCAGGCAGCAGCCCGGCGGGAGGAGCAGCAGGGGCGTCGCGTCAGCAAGCGCAGGCGCAGCAGCATCCCCAGGACGAGCAGCAGCAGCAGGCAGGCAGCAGGCAGCAAGCAACAGCAGCAGCACCGCCCCCTGTGCCGCCCCCGCCTCCTGGGAAAGCCGCAGGCAGTGCTGGCGCCAGCCCGCCGCGGCCGGCGCCACCCCCGCCGCCACTACCGGGTCGTGCAGCAGGCACTCCCAGCCCGCGGGCACCGCCTCCACCTCCACCGCTGCCTGGCCGTGCAGCGGGCACTCCCAGCCCCCGCGCACCACCCCCACCTCCACCTCTACCCGGCCAGTCACCCCGACCAGCAGGCAGCCCCAGCCCGCCATGGCCGCCCCCACCTCCACCGCCGCTGCCAGGACGTGCCGCAGGCACTCCAAGCCCGCCACGGCCGCCGCCGCCTCCACCACCGCTGCCGGGACGTGCGGCAGGCAGCCCCAGTCCGCCACGGCCGCCGCCGCCTCCACCGCCGCTGCCCGGCCAGTCACCCGGACCAGCAGGCAGCCCTAGCCAGCCATCAGCGCCACTGCCATCGGTTGCCCAGCCAGCCCGTCCGCCGCCCTCGCCCCTGCGGCCTCAGCCAGCACCAGCCAGCTCCAGCCAGCAGCAGCAGCAGCCAGGCGCAGGCGATGCGTCGGTGACTGTGCAGGCGGTGGAGCCAGAGAGCAGCAGCACCCAGGGCAAGCTGCAGCCGCCACAGCTGGTGCTGGCAGGGGAGCAGGACGCCTCCCCGCTGCCCTCGCCCAGCCAGGCCATGGCCAATGCACTCACCACCCCCCTCAAGGCAACAGCCAGCACCGCCTCCCTGGGGGCAGCATCAGTGGGGACCACCGACAGCGCAGCTGCTGCGGCAGACGGCGGCAGCGCGGGCAAGGGCGCAGCCGATGGGCGGGTGCACATTGAAGGGCTGGAGAGCGGCGGGTTTGACTACCTGCGCACAACGGCTCGGGCGCGGCGCGACCTGTGCAGCCTCCTGCTGCGCCTGATGCAGGTGAAGGCGACATGGCCTGCCTTGTCTGCTTTGCTGCTGCGCCTTTCGGCAACTTGCACAGCCTACTTGCAGCTTGCCAGGCCAACTGCATCCCCCCTCTGCCAGGCCAACTCACTGCCCCTGCACCCACAAGCAAGTTTCCCTTCTCCCTCCTCACTCTGGCGCAGGGCGGCAAGTCTGGTGCCGATGGCGCCAGCCTAGACCTGGACCTCACTGACCATGCACTGCGGCTGGCCACCATTGCGCTGAGCAGCCTGGAGGGAGCCGCCAACGCGGCGCTGCGGCGGCGGCTTGCCGAGGCGCTGCTCAGCCGGGGGCTGCTCAAGGTGATGGCCGACCTGCGGGACTGGGGCAGCGCGGTGCTGTGCAGCGATGTGGAGCGGCTGAAGGAGGTGGTGATGGAGGTGCTGGCGCCACCTCAGCAGCCGCAGCAGCCGCAGCGGGAGCCCAGCCCGCCAGCGGCAGCGCAGCAGGTGGCAGCGGCACCTCAGCTGGGACAGCAGGCGGGTGCTGGGTCGCCTCCTCCTCCTCCTCCCCCACCACTGCCAGGTAAAAAGGCGCCGCCACCACCACCACCACCTCCACCTGGCAAGGGTGCTGGGCGGGGTGCGCCGCCGCCACCACCGCCACCCCCGGGCGGCAAGCTGCGGCCTGGTGCGCCGGCGCCGGCGGCCCCTGTGCCACCGCCGCTGGCCAGCAAGCCCCTGGTGCGGCACACCGACCCTGGGCCTGCGCCCAGCTGCAAGCTGCGCACGCTGTTTTGGGACAAGCTGCCCGACGCCCGTGTGCCTGGCACGTTTTGGGAGGACCACCCGCCAGACTACAGCCTGCTCGACCAGCCAGCTGTTGAGGCTCTGTTCCAAGCTGCCATTCGCCGGCCCGGCGGCAGCAGTGGCAGCCGCGGTGGCACGCCCGACGGTGCGGCAGCTGCAGCGGCGCGCGGCAAGCAGGCGGGGGCTGTGCTAGACACACGACGGGCCACCAACATTGGTGAGCAAGGCCATGCTGTGCTCCTGGTGTGCCACCGATGCGACTCATCCCCTATGATTGGAGCAAGCTGTTCGTCATCATCCTGCTACTGGCCATTTTAACCCACCTGCCACAAACCTGCCCTGCCCACCTACACCACACCCTGCCTTCAGGCATTATGATGGCGAGGCTGAAGGCGCCATGGCGTGAGGTGCCCGCAGCGGTAGCTCGGCTGGATCCTGCCTTGTTTGCCTCAGCCGACGATGTGCGGGCGGTGCTGCAGGTGCGAGCAGGGTAGGGTGCCGACCGGCAGCTGCTCCGCATCTGCCGCTTCGTGGTTGGCAATGTTTCCAGAGCTAGGCGTGCAACCTGCCCCAGGGGCTGGTGAAGATTCGAAGGAGACGGCCTTGCAATATCCCAGACCCAAACCATTCCACCTGCTGCCCCCATGATGCGCCTGCAGTGCGCCCCCAGCGAGGATGAGCTCAAGCTGCTGCGCTCCTTCCTGGAGGCCGGCGGCCAGCCCGACGCGCTGGCAGACGCTGAAAAGTTTGCGTACGAGCTGGGGCAGGTGGGCAGTGCGATTCTGACGCTTTCCAGAGGTGCTGGCACGGTGCTCAGCGTGCACAGCTGGTAGGGAACAGTCGGTTGGGGAACCACGCTCGTATAGCTGCCCAGGGGCTGATTCTGAGCAAGACATACCGAGCCTCTGCACCCATTTAATCCGACGACCTGCCCTGCTGCCTGTGCAGGTGCCTCGCCTGGCGCCGCGCCTGCGCTGCCTGCTGTTCCAGTTTGAGGCCCAGGGACAGCTGCAGGTGGGCAGGCAGTGGGCCAGGAGGGAGGCTGCAGTGCCAGCATGCCCTGCATCGACAAAAGTTGCCGGCCCTTGCATGGTTGCTGGGCGCAGCAGCATGTCACTCCTTTCCTCCTTGCACCTGCCACAGGATGCGGTGGTCACACTCGAGTGCCACGTGGCAGCGCAGCGCGAGCTGCGTGCGAGTGCAACCTTTGCTCTGGTGCTTCAGCATGCGCTGGTGCTCGGGTAAGGCCATTCGCTGACCATTACATGCAGGCAAGCTGTGCACCCTCATGTACTGTAGGTGACTCATCTATTGCTTACTGCTGTCACTCATCAACCTTTGATCTTGTGTTGCAGGAACTTCCTCAACCATGGCAATGCACGGCTTGGCGGTGCTGCTGGCTTCCGCATCAAGTGAGTGGGCGTTATTGCCATTGCACACGAGAATGTCGCATGCCAGCACGCGCTAAAGTGCCTGTGTGCTTCGGAAGTTTCTTACACCCGACTCAGCTCAGCTGACCTGCCCTGCCTGCCCTGCCCTCCCCATCCTCCAGGAACCTGCTGAAGCTGGCCGACACGCGCTCAACAGACGGCAAGGAGTCGCTGCTCAGCTGGATTGCACGCCAGCTAGCCTCCGCCTCGCCGCCGCTGCCGGTGCTGGCTGAGGAGGCGCCGGCGGTGACCAGCCCCCGGCTGCGCATTGCGGTGGATGAAGCAGCGGGAGCACTGGAGGCGCTTTCAGCAGGCTTGACGGCTGTGGCAGCGGAGTTGCAGCGCAGCGGCAGCAGCAGCGACAGCCGCCCATCCAGCGCTGGCGGTGATGCCAGCAGCTCCGGCGCTGCGGCAGCCGACCCTGCAGGCAGCCCTGCCAGCGCCCTGCACAGCGTGACCGGCGAGCTGGAGGCGCAGCTGGCTGCCGCCAAGGCGCTGCTGCAGCGCTGCCGCGAGGGCTTTGCCCAGATGGCCGCCTACTATGGCGAGTCGGCCGCAGCGCTGTCGAGCGAGCAGGAGATGTGGCTGCAGCTGCAGGCCTTTGTGGAGCGCTTCAGCGGCATGCAGCGCGCAGTGGCGGCCGAGCGCAAGGCAGAAGAGGAGCGGCAGCGGCGGCAGGCTAGCGGCCTATCCGGCAGCACACCTCGGCGGCCCAGCCAGGGACCGCTGCGCTCGCCTGGGCGGGAGGGCGGGGACAGCAGCCAACGGCCTGGGCCAACCAATGGGTCAGCGGCAGTGGCAGGCGGCAGCGGCTCAGCAGATGTACAGCAGAAAGGAACAGCTGGAGCCATGGAGTCTCCAGTGAGCGAGCCGCCGGCGCGTGCTCCTAGCCGCCAGCTCAACTTCCCCAGCCCTGGAGAGGCCAACCAGCAGCATCACCAGCAGCAGGTGATGGCACGACAGCGGCCAGCAACGGAGCTGCAGACAGCCGCGTGCAGCAGCTGCTGCAGCAGGCCGACGTGAGCAGTGACGATGACAGCTGACTCCTTGCAGTTTTCAAACAACTCTCTGACATGCCAACTGACTTGCACCGCCCACTTCCGCCGACGCCACCTTGCACCCACTTTCATGGCTCATTATTGTTTTGCCACATGCCTGAATCTACACAATGTGTTGGCTGCTCTGTCAGCAGAGTGCAAAACCAGAGGGAGGGTGCAGGGCAGAGGGGAGGAGCTGCCACTACATCTGCAGCTGGGTACAGGGTGGGCGCCCTGCATCCGGCTTGGCCGCCTCAGTCGCCCGTGAGCCTCAGAACCAGGTGCACCACGGCGCCGCTCTGGATGTTGTGGTCCTCCAGCGTGTGGTCGTCCCACAGCTGCTTGCCTTCGCAGATCAGGCGCTGCTGGTCAATGGGGATGCCTTCAGCCTCCATGATCTCTGCAGCAGGCAAGAGGCCGAGCAAGCCGGTTGGTGGTCGGCTGAAGGCTGCCCTACAGCTAGCTTGCCCTGCGCAGTTTGCATGGCACGCCCCGCAGCATGAGGCCACTGTGTCTGCTCGAGGCGGCCAGGCTGCAGGGTCTGGATGAGCTGCCAATGCGGCACCGTGTCGCAGATTCTGCCACGGCAACACAGACTGTGAGCCCCAAGGCGCCACTCACTGTACTTCAGATTGCCGACGGACCAGGACGGGTGTGCGCGCATGGTACAGGTCTTGCCCGTCTGCGCGCAGTTGTGGCAGGCGGACGGGTCATGGTATCAGAACCTGTTGCAGGCGGCAACTGCGCAGCGCTGCGTGTTGACTTACTGGCGCGCCGCCGCCTGCCGCATCAGCTAGCTATGAGCCGGGTTTTGCACAGCATGCCCGCTGCCCGCCAGCCGCCTCTGGTGCGGTCACCCCAACTGCCTCCCACCCACCATCGTCTGGATGCTGAGCTTGAACTTCTTGGCGGGCTCAATGGTGGGCTTCCACGCCGCCAGCTCCTCTGCCTGCCGGCGAGCCGCCTCCTGCATCTCCTGCCGCATGCGTGCACGCGCCTGCTCACGCACCGACACCTCGAACTGGTCCAGCAGCTGGCCCAGCATGAGCCCTGGGTGCACCTCGTACTCAGGGCTCACACGCCACTGCAGCACGATTGTGGCGCGAGGCTGGCTGTAGTCGGCCTCCACTGCGCAAGGTGATGGCAATGGGGGCAAAAGAATACAGTGGGTGGGCAGCGCCATGACTGCATGTGTTGAGGCGGCAGCACGCGGCAGCACACTGCATTGCACACACAGCAATATGCAGGGCGCTTGCAGGCAGCTTGCCCACAGGGCGCACCTGAGTGCAGGATGGCGGGCGTGCGCGGGTCGATGCACTGCAGCAGCCGTGGGCGCGCGCGCAGGTCGTGAGGCGAGCGTATACACCAGCGGCAAAGGCAGCACACCACTGGCTGGTGGGTGTCCCACAGCATGCATATTCAGCACCCCTGCCGCACGTGCGGGCTGTAGCCCCCGGTCCAAGGCAGGCTTGCCGAGGCTTACAAGCCCTTGTCCTGGGCCACCTCAGAAGCCCGTACAAAGCACGGCAATTGGAACACACTTGCCTGCAGCGTGTAGCCGGGGATGACGAGCGCCAGCAGGCGCTTCGGGTCGCCGTCCTGTGGCAGCAGGCAGCCCACGCCCACCTTGGCACCTGCAGCAGGGCGGGCACAAGGTGTGGAGGGAGGCATGCCAACATGCCACATGGCACGGCCTCAGGGCAGAGGGCATGCTGGTGGTACGGGGTTGTCAGGCAAGTGTTGCCAGTCAGTTTGCAGTTTGTGCGGCCGGTCTAACTCCAACCAGCTTCACAACTTGATTAAGGTGCAGCAGCAGCCCGGTTAGGTCAAGTAGCAGCCCTAACCAAGCACGGCCCAGCAGGCCCAAGCAGCACGCACCGTCGATGATGAGCTGGAGCGTGGCCAGGTCGGCCACTGAGCCGAACACAATGTTGAACAGGCCACGGTCGACGTGCTCCTCCAGGAACAGGGAGTGGCTGACCAGCAGGCGGCTGTGCTGCGGCCGCCCACTGCCCGGGTGCAGCCAGTCGCTGAGCTCGTCCAGGTGCGGGTGCAGCGTGTAGCTGTGCTCCCCCAGGCGATGCATGTGCGCCTTTGTGAGCTTGCGTGCCAGGCGGTGCAGCAGCTGGGCCACCGCGGGCTCGCGGCTGGGAGGCACCTGCGCAGACAGGCAGGCAGGAAGGTGGGCAGGCAGTGCAACCAACAGGAGGCACCAGGGAGAGCAGGCACATCCGCTGCTGGCTGGGCAGTTTGACGTGACCCAACGGCCTGAGGCTACTGCAGTGTGCTATAGCCCAGCTTCCGCCCTTCACACTCCCGCCCTTCACACCTCTTTGTCACCCCAGGCGTACTCTGCGCCGCGCTGGCGCAGGTGGCACAGAGCGGCCGCATCCTCTGGGCTCGGCTCCAGCAGGAGCAGACCCCGGTGGCGGTGGCAGGCGCGCAGCAGGTGCGTCAGCAGGGCGCCAGAGGAGAGGGATGCCAGCTCCACCACGGGCAGCGGCTGCAGGGCAAGGGGGCGAGATGACGGTGCACCTCTGAGACACGAGATGACGGTGCACCTCTGAGACATGGCGGCGGCGGCGGCGGTGGCGGCCGCTGATCGCCCTGTCAGGTGTTTCTGGCATGTCGATCGCACCTCCACGGCCGGATAAGAGGCGTGAGGGGCCTCCATAGCACTGTCCGGCGTTTCCATGGCCTCTAGCCACGCCCCAGGCCCTTCCGTGGCCGTGAGATAGGTGCAGAAGCTGCTCGGGCGGAAAGAAAGGACGATCACACGTCTGGCGGCATATAGAGGCCATCGCTGCCAATCTGGCGCCAACTGGCGGAGATGCTCCGCTGCGCCCCCGTCGCTCCATTTTCTGGGCATTGACTGTGGTGCCTTTGCATGCACTAGCATTGGTCTTGACCTCCTCCCTGGTCTCGTCCAAAGCATGTCGATCATGCACCAAGGCGCACTTGCTGATTGGCTCAGTTCCGGTTGGGACACCTTGCCGCGGGGGCGGCGTTGCATTACAAGGTTGTGCTTGCCCTCCTGCCGCCAGCCCTGAAACCTGTTGGGCTTATTGCATTGCACTGCATGCGGTCCAGGCATACAGTTGTCTTCCAGGTTCCACGCCTCAATTTCGCCATTGAGTTCCCGACCAGCACTGCCATGGGCACCAACCTGCGCTGGCCCAGCCATGGAGGCAGACCGCGGCCTGCCAAGTTGCCAGATGCCCTGAATCCTACACAATGTTCACTGTCATGTCAGCAGAACCAAAAACCAAATGTGTACAAGAAGGGCCCAGTCCGCATGTTGCAGCGGGGCAGGGGCCACAAAGCAGAGGCAGCCCAGGCAGCGCTGCCTGCCCATGCCGCTCTCATCGCTTGCGGTTGCCGCGCTGGAACACCGTCTTGCCAAGCGCCGCCGCGAAGAAGTTGAACTGCGCGGTGAGCAGGTCTGTGACCTCCTGGCGGTGGCTGTCGGGCACGCCCGCCACACCCTCTGCACCCAGCGCCCACTGCTTGCCATCTGCGTGCGGAGTTGGAGCGGGCAGCTGTGCAGTGACAAACCAGAGGCATGCATGTGGAGATGCATATTACGGCACGCACAGCAGCCCCATTGTACTTCAAGCAACCCAGCAGCGTGCTTATAGCAGCGGGCGTCCCAGCCCACCCACCTGCCGTGGTGACGATGGCTGCATCCGGCACAGGCACCGCCTTGGTGCGGCCGCCGCGCTTCTGTGTGAGCATGGTGATGGGCAGCGCCATCGCCTCGCCAGCAAATGGCATGGGCGTCTGCAGCGGCAGGCCACCAAACATGCCGGTGGCCGCGGGTGGGGCAGCAGCAGCTCCGCCGCGCCGCCCTGTGGCAACCTCTGCAGCAGAGAGAGGTGGGAGGCACACAAGTCGCCATCTTTGAACCATGAAGCATCAGGGGCAAGCAGGCTTGCTTCTCCCTGCCACCCTGCTGCCCAGCGCTGACCCACACACCTGGGGGCTGCTGCTGTTGCTGCTGTTCAACCGCTGCCGCCGGCTCCGCCGCTGCGCCGCCAGCCAGGCGTGACCGCGTGCCGCGCCGGCTGCTGGTCTCCGCCTCTGGTGCCGCAGGTGGCGCATCGCTGAACTTGGGCGGTGGCGCCACCGGCCCGCGGCGTGCACGCACGGTGCGCAGCACAGTCTCTGGCTCGGCGCCGCGCTTGGCGGCGGTGCGGCCGCCGCGGCCGGTGGCCGGCACCGCCTTTTCTGCCGCTGCGGCGGCCATAGCTGCACACCGCTCCCGGATCTCCTCCAGCGCCCCCGCCTGCAGATCCCCCGGGAAGGCTTTCTGGAAGTCTGCCAGCTGCATCTTGCGCGTCTGCGTGAGTTGGGGTGCGGAACGGGGGCAGAAAGGCGGGCTCAGGCTGTGTGCCTTTTCAGGGTGTGCAGGGGTGTATGCAAACAGCCACCGGGGAGGGGGATCCATGTTTGATGACCATCAGGCAATGTAAAGCAACCAGGCTGGAGCCATAGAGCATTGGCACCCTGCCCTGGCGCCACGTCCGCCTGCCGCCGCCACCAGCTGCTGCCGCACCTTGGCGGGCAGCAGCACCAGCAGCCGCTTGCACTCGTGCTTCAGCTGCAGCACGGCGTCCTCCGCCGCGGACATGAGCGAGGCGACCCGCTCCTCCACTGCAGGCAGGGAGAGGAAGGGCGGGCTGTCGGGCGCTGCGCCCGGCTGCCCACGCTTCGGCCCCCGGCTCCCAGGGCGCTCACCTGCCGCATCCAGCCCGTCTATCAGCGCCATAATCTCCGCCACAGGCCCCGGCTGCTCCTCCGCCTGCACCGGCTCGTCCTCGGCGATGGGCGCCAGGGCCGCCTGGCGCCTGCTGCGAGCGCGGGACATGGTGGCGAGGCGGGTGGTGCAGGCAAAGAGCGAAACAGACGGCCTAACTGGGCCTGACGCCACTACCTGCCGCCGCCGCCGCCACCACAGCAGCGCCGCATTTGAACCCGGCAGCATTGCCTACTGTCTTGCCTACAGCTTTGGCCTGGCCCACCATCCGGATGCACACTTGACAGTTACATGCTAGAATGTAGCTCAGTTATCCCTGCCTGCCACTGAGCCATGCCTGCTCCGCTGCAGTCACGAGCTGTCCGACGCCCAGCCTCACAGCCGCACCGTGGCGCCCGGGGCCGCCTGCCAAAAGTTGCAGCTGGGACCCTTGGAGCTGTCACCTGCGCAACGAGTGCCGTCAGACAGGCCAGACTTTGTGTTGCAGCGATGTACTGCACAACGAGCAGCCTCTTGCATTCAGCAACCACCTTCCCTGCAACCCTTCCCCTGCTCACATGCGTAAAAGTATGTGAGCTCACGGGCTGGTGCGCCCTCCACCGACAGCTGCCGCGGCTGCCGCGCCTTCATCTGCGTGAGCCGCCCGCAGGAGCACAGCGGGACACGCTCTGCCCACTGGGGCTTGAGGCGCCGGAAGGTCAGGTTGAAGCGCGCCGTGCCGCTCTTGGGGTGCAGCGGGAAGGGCTTGGTGGTCTTGGGCACCTTTGCGAGGCAGGGAAGAGGGCAATGATGAGCGGGATGCGGTCGAAAGCGCCATCCGCCTGCTGCCACTTGACCCCTACCAGCGTGCCTGCTTGCACACATCCTACCCCTCAAAGCACCCACAAACCCCTCACCTCGTGCTTCCACGCCTCCTGGCACGGCGGCCACATGATGACTAGCGTGTTGTGCGGCAGCGGCACGTCAATGCGGGTGATGCTGCCGCCGGCTGCCGCCGCTGTGTGCAGCGTGCTGCTAGCGCCGGCAGCACCCGCAAACAGATCCAGCCGCAGCTTGCGGTGCAGGCGGAACACCCGGGTGGCGCCCAGCGTGAGGCTGCGGTGCAGTATGGGGGTGAGCAGTGACAAACCATGAACGGCTGTGCTTGCATGGCTGCACACTGATTGCAACCAGCCAACCACGCGACATAACACACAGCCACCTGGCAATGATGGGGCAGGGGCCCAGCTTGGTGAGCCGGTCAGAGTGCGAGCCAATGCCGGCCGCGCCATCGCGGTAAAAATTGGCCAGGACATACGACGGCTCCCAACCCTGCGGAGATGAGCAGTGCAGACTGGGATGGTGCTGAAGCATTGTAGGCAAGGGAGTGTGCGGTTTCAGTAGGCTGCTAGTAGCGGGCCACCTGCAGGTCTTTCCAGCCATCGGCTCCCACGCTTGCCTGCTTGTCGGCTGCCTCCAAGGGCAGAGCTGCCGCAGGCCCGCCTTGGATGCGCTTGCTGACCACGGCAGCCACTATCTGTGCCGCCAGGCGCACTGCGTCTGGCGCCGGCAGGCTCAGCACCTGGCCCTCTGCTCCGCTGTAGCCGCCATCGTCCGCATCCGCAGCCGTGCTGCCGGGCTCGCCGTCCTGCAGGAGCAGCAGAACCGCAATAGTTGTGGTAGCATGAGCGAGGGCACCAGGCAAGGGCAAGCAGGTACAAAGAACTGGCAGGTCCTTCCTGCTGCCACCCCACCAACCAGCCAACCACACCTTGCTGCCTCACCTCGCCCAGCAGGTAGTGGCAGTTCGTCTTGCTGCTCAGGCCGGGCTGCTCGCTGCTGCGGTCGCCGATCCACCAGGTCTGGTGCTGCCACCTGGGTGCATCCTCCTGCAGCTGCGCCACCAGCTGCTCCGCAAGCTCAGATGGCAGGAAGCCAGGCACCAGCTCACAGCCAGCAGTGGCAAACAGGCCATCAGCCGTCAAGCCCTCCTCCCCCTTGCCGCCGCTGCCAGGTGGCCGGAATCCCGTTGCCACCACTCGCTGGGCCTTGGAAGGACGCAGGAAGGGCGGCGCGGGCTGCGCTGCCGCCGGCAGGCTCGGCGGCTGGACGGGCTCCTTGCCAGGCCGCCGACCAGGGTGCGGCTGCTCAGCCTGCTGCGCCTGCTGCTGCGCCTGCTGCTGCGCCCGCTGCTGGTCTGGGGCACCATGCTGCTGCTGCTGCTCCCTCTGCTCTTGCGCTTGCGGCGCCTCCACGCCTGCTGTTGATGGCAGCGGTGCCTGTGGCGCTGCCGGGGGCAGGCCTTTTGGCGGCAGCTGCTGTGGCTGCTGCTGCTGCTGCTGCTGCTGCTGCTGCTGCTGCTGCTGCTGCTGCTGCTG
>VFQQ010003233.1_pt1 | contig 16254 bp, 18 predicted proteins | sample 3512341 | NCBI WGS metagenome assembly VFQQ01 (sample SAMN10412373, study PRJNA504923) | tailings metagenome | isolation source: Relicate 2 Philex TSF1 revegetated site | place: Philippines: Tuba, Benguet | collected 2017-08-29 | reverse complement strand
AGCGCCCAGGGTGAGCTGATCGCCAACGCACCGCACATGCCGGTGCACCTGGGCAGCATGAGCGAGAGCATCAAGACCGTGATCGCCCGCAACCCGCAGATGCAGCCGGGCGACGTGTACGTGCTCAACGACCCGTACCACGGCGGTACGCACCTGCCCGACGTGACCGTGGTGACGCCGGTGTACCTGGACAGCGGCGACGGCAGGCCCAGCTTCTACGTCGCCAGCCGCGGCCACCATGCCGACATCGGAGGCAGCACGCCGGGCTCGATGCCGCCCTTCAGCACCACCATCGCCGAAGAGGGCGTGCTGTTCGACAACTTCCTGCTCGTGCGCGATGGGCGGCTGCGCGAGAGCGAACTCTTCGCGCAGCTGGCCAGCGGCGAGTACCCGGCGCGCAACCCGCAGCAGACCGTGGCCGACCTGCGCGCGCAGATCGCCGCCAACGAGAAAGGCGTGCAGGAGCTGCAGGCCATGGTGGCGCAGTTCGGCCGCGCCACCGTGGCCGCGTACATGAAACACGTGCAGGACAACGCCGAGGAGAGCGTGCGCCGCGTGATCACCGCGCTGAAGGACGGCACCTTCACGCTGCCGCTGGACAACGGCGCCCGCATCACCGTGAAGGTGACGGTGAACACACCGGCGCGTGAAGCGACGATCGACTTCAGCGGCACGAGCGCCCAGCTACCCAACAACTTCAATGCGCCCAAGGCGGTGACGATGGCCGCGGTGCTGTACGTCTTCCGCACGCTGGTGGACGACGACATCCCGCTCAATGCCGGCTGCCTGAAGCCGCTCAACGTCATCGTGCCCGAAGGCTGCATGCTCAACCCCAACCCGCCAGCCGCCGTGGTGGCCGGCAACGTGGAGACGAGCATGTGCGTGACCAACGCGCTGTACGGTGCCCTGGGCGTGATGGCCGCGAGCCAGTGCACGATGAACAACTTCACCTTCGGCAACGAGACCCACCAGTACTACGAGACGATCTCCGGCGGCAGCGGCGCCGGCCCCGGCTTCGCGGGCACCAGCGTCGTGCAGACGCACATGACCAACTCGCGCCTCACCGACCCCGAGGTGCTGGAGTTCCGCTTCCCGGTGCGGCTGGAAAGCTACGAGCTGCGCGCCGGCTCGGGCGGTGCCGGGCGCTGGAAGGGGGGTGACGGCGGCGTGCGGCGTGTGCGCTTCCTGGAGCGCATGACGGCCAGCATCCTCAGCAACGGCCGCACCGTGCCGGCGTTTGGCATGGCCGGCGGCCGGCCGGGTGCCTTGGGCATCAACCGGGTGGAGCGGCGCGACGGCAGCGTCGAAACCCTCGGCCACATCGGCTCGGCCGCCATGGAGCCGGGCGACCTGTTCGTGGTGGAGACGCCGGGGGGTGGGGGTTATGGCGAGCCGCAGCAGGGCTGAGCGCACCGTCCTGCTGACGGGCTTCGAGCCTTTCGGCCTGGATCAGGGCGGTGACCCGGTCAATCCCTCGTGGTTGATCGCCCAGGCGCTGCACGGCCAGCGCGTGGACGGCGCGCGCGTCGAATCGGTGCAGTTGCCCACGGTCTTCGGCGCCGCCAACCAGCGGCTGGCCGAAGCCTTCGCGCGCACGAAACCGCAGCTGGTGCTGTGCCTGGGCCTGGCCGCCAACCGCGCCGAGATCAGCGTCGAGCGGGTGGCCATCAACGTCGATGACGCGCGCATCCCCGACAACGCCGGTGCCAGCCCGGTGGACGAGCCCGTGATCGCCGGCGCGCCGGCGGCCCACTTCTCCACGCTGCCGATCAAGGCGATCGTCGCGGCCTTGCAGCAGGCCGGCCTGCCGGCCGTGGTGTCGCAGACCGCCGGCACCTTCGTCTGCAACCACGTCTTCTTCGGCCTCATGCACCTGCTGCGGCGCCACCGCCGCGTGCGCGGCGGCTTCGTGCACGTGCCGACGCTGCAGACGCTGCCGCTGGCCGAGCAGGTGCGCGGGATCCGTCTGGCGCTGGCCACGGCGCTGCAAACGGACACCGACCGCCGCGAATCCGGTGGCACCATCGCCTGAGCGGCGCGGCTGTAAGAAGCGGCCGCACGCGCCGACTGAGAGCGCGTCCGGCCTCGGCCGGCTTTCAACCACCCTGCAGGAGTTGCCCCCCATGAACCACAAGCTCGCCCTGTCTTCCGCCCTTGCCTCCGCGCTGGCGCTCGGCCTCATCAGCACCGCCTCGGCGCAGAACATGGACAAGGACACCAAGGGCAAGGAAAAGTGCTACGGCATCGCCAAGGCCGGCCAGAACGACTGCGCCAACCTCTCCGGCAGCCACAGCTGCGCCGGGCAGTCCAAGGTCGACAACGACCCGGGCGAGTGGAAGTACGTCGGCAAGGGCACCTGCAAGACGATGAAGGGTATGACCGCCGACGAAGCCAAGAAGGCCCCGAAGAAGTCCTGATCGCCGGGGCGAGGGCGCGGGTCATGCAAGGCCACGTCGGCATCGGCCTGCGCCACCCCCACCACGAGGCGCTGCTGGCGGCCCCGCCGCCGCTGCCCTTCGTGGAGGTGCACAGCGAGAACTTCTTCGGCGCCGGCGGCGCCGCGCTGGCGCTGCTGCACGAGGCACGCTCGCACTGGGACGTGAGCCTGCACGGCGTCGGGCTCTCGCTGGGTTCCGCCGCGGGCCTGGACCCGTGGCACCTGGACCGGCTGGCGGTGCTCGTCGAACGCATCGAGCCCGTGCGGGTGAGCGACCACGCCTCGTTCGCGCGGGCGCCGCGCAGCAGCGGCGGTGCCGTGGTGCACGCGGCCGACCTGCTGCCGGTGGCCTTCACGCCGGCGGCGCTGGCCATCATGGCTGCCAACGTGCAACGGGTGCAGGAACGGCTGAAGCGGCCGATCCTCGTCGAGAACCTCAGCGCCTACCTGCACTGGGCCGACAGCACGCTGGCCGAGCCGGCCTTCTTCAACGAGCTCTGCCAGCGCACCGGCTGCGGCCTGCTGCTGGACCTGAACAACCTGGTGGTCAACGCGCTCAATGCGGGGCATGACGAAGCCGGTGCGGCGCGCGAGGCCTGTGCCTGGGTCGAGGCCATCCACCCCGCCACGGTGGGCGAGATCCACCTCGCCGGTTACCACGCCGCGCCCGACATCGTCATCGACGACCACGGCAGCGCGGTGCATGAACCCGTGTGGTTGGTCTACCGCCACGCGCTGCAGCGCCTGGGCCCGAGGCCGGTGCTGATCGAGTGGGACACCGACCTGCCCGCGCCCGCCGTGCTGCTGGCCGAGGCCGAGAAAGCCGAGGCCCTCATCGCATGAGCACCGCCGAGCGTGAAGCCCTGCGCCAGCAGATGATGCTGCGCGCGCTGCTGAACGACGCCCGCCCCGGCGTGCTGGCCGGCTGGTGCCGCGACGGCGAACGTTTCACGCGCGGCCTGCAGGCCTACCGCGCCAACGCCGGCGCGCTGGCCCAGCGTGCGCTGGCGGCCGCCTACCCCACGCTGCAGCAGCTGATCGGCGACGAGTCCTTCGCGGGGCTGGCACGCGCCTTCTGGCACCGCCACCCGCCGCAGCAGGGTGACGTTGCCACCTGGGGCGAGCGGCTCGCGGCTTTCGTGGCCGATGCCGAGCAACTCGCCGAAGAGCCCTACCTCGCCGACGTGGCCCGCCTCGAGTGGGCGGTGCACACCGCTGCTTCCGCGGCCGATGCGGCCGGGCCACCGCAAGGCCTGGAGCACCTGGCCGATGCCGAACCCGCACAGCTGCGGCTGCAGGCCCGCCCAGGCACCACCGTGGTGGCGAGTGCGCACCCCATCGTCGCCATCTGGCAGGCTCACCGCGGCCAGGCCGCGCTGGATGAGGAGCGCTTCGCGGCCGTACGCGCCGCCTTTGCCGCCGGCCGTGCCGAGCCCGCGCTGGTCTGGCGCCAGGGCCTGCGCGTGCAGGTGGCCGCGCTCGAACCCGCCGACGCCGCCTTCACCGCCGCCGTGCTGGCCGGGCGGCCGCTCGCCGCTGCGCTGTCGGCCTGCCCCCCGGACTTCGACCTCACCGCCTGGCTGGTGGCCGCCCTGCAACGCGGCTGGCTGGCTGGCGCGGCCCTCACGCCATGAACCCTTCCGCATTGAACCCGCTCGTCGCAGCCTGGCGGCGCTTCGTCGCGCTGCTGGAATCGCTGCAGCCGCTGGCCCAGCTGGCGGCGCGGCTGTACGTGGCGCAGGTGTTCTTCCTCTCCGGCCTCACCAAGATCGGCAACTGGGAGACCACGCTGGCGCTGTTCGAGGACGAGTACCAGGTGCCGCTGCTGCCCCCCCCCGTGGCCGCCGTCATGGGCACCGGGGGCGAACTCGTGCTGGCGGTGCTGCTGGCGCTGGGCCTGGGCGGGCGCTTTGCGGCGGCGGGGCTGTCGGTGGTGAACATCGTTGCCGTGTTGAGCCTGGCCGAGATCGCGCCGGCAGCGCTGCAGCAGCACCAGTTCTGGGGCAGCCTGCTGCTGGCGCTGCTGCTGTGGGGCCCGGGGCGGTGGTCACTGGATACGATCCTGACAAAAAGGCTGGGCTGAGCTGCCGGCACAATCCAGGCGTGCCGACCCACGCCTTGTTGCCCGCCGCATGACCTGGCCTGCCCCCTGCACGGCCACCGCGGCCCTGATCTTCACCTGCACCGCGGCGTTAGCCGCCGAGCCCCTGCCGGCCGACCCGCTGGAGCGTGAGTGCTGGCAACGCAGCAGTTACGAACGCACGCACCCGCGCCTGGTGGAGCCCACCGCGGTGGACGTGTCCAACCTGCGCGACGGCATGAGCGTGAGCTCGCCCTTCCGCGTCGACTTCTCCATCCGCGGCATGGGTGTCATCCCGGCCGGCAAGCCGCACCCCAAGGCCGGCCACCACCATGTGCTGGTGGACACGCGCCTGCCCACCAACCCGGGCGACAAGATCCCCTTCAACGACTTCCACCGCCACTTCGGCAAGGGCCAGACCGGCGCCGTGCTGGCGCTGCCGCCGGGCCAGCACACCTTGCGGCTGCTGTTCGCCGACCACGACCACAAGCCCTACTTCGTGTTCAGCCCCGAGCTGCGCATCAACGTCAAGGGCCCGCGCAGCGCGCCGCCCAAGGTCACGCGCGCCAACTTCGAGGTCACCTGCAAGGCCTGGTACGACGAGGAGATCTCGCGCCCGCGCCCGGAAGGCCAGCGGGTGCTGGTGGCCAACGTGCGGGATGGCGAAACACTGGTGAGCCCGGTGAACCTGCGCTTCTCGGCCGACGGCTTCGGCATCGCGCCCAAGGGCCACGGCGGCGAGGGGCTGGGCTGGTTCATCCTGGAAGCGCAACGCGCCGACGGCAGCGGCCGCCAGCTGCTGGAGCTGAGCAACGGCGCCACGCAGGCCACACTGGGCTTGTCCTCGGGGGAGTGGACCTTGCGCCTGCGCCTGGTGGACGACAGCGGCCGGCGTGATCTCGTGCCCGCCGACACGATGCGCATCTTCATCAACGGCGGCGAGCGCTAGCGGCCGGCCATGGCTCGGCGCCTGTTGCTGCTGGGCGGCGGACTGGTGCACGCGCAGGTGCTGCGTGCGCTGGCGCAGCAGCCGCTGGTGGGCGCCGAGGTGGCGCTGCTGGCCCCGCACGCGCAGCTGCTTCACCCCGCCCTGCTGCCGGGCATCGTGAGCGGCCAGCTGCGGCCCGACGAGGCCACCGTGGCACTGCCGGCGCTGGCCGAGGCGGCGCGGGCGCGCTTCGTCGAAGGCAGCGTGGCGGCGCTGCACGCCAACAAGCGCTGCGCCCTGCTGGCCGACGGCCGTGTGGCCGAGTACGAGCTGCTGTCCATCGACACCGGGCCGGTGATCGACCGCGATGCCATCCCCGGCGCGCGGGAGCATGCGCTGTTCCCGTGGCCGGCCGAGCCTGGGCTGCGCCTGCTGGAAGGGTTGTGGGACCTGGCGGCCCGGCGTGTGCTGGACGTGGTGGTGCTGGGCGCCGATGCCGACGCCGTGGCGCTGGCCCTGGCGCTGCAGCACCGGCTGGCGGGGCAGGGCGAGGAGCGCGCGCGCATTGCGCTGGTCACCGGCGGCGGCGAGCCGCTGGCCGGCGATGCGCTGCTGCAGCCTTTTGTGCGCAAGGCGCTAGAGCGGGCGCGCATCACCGTGTTCCGCGAGGCCTGCAGCCGCATCGGGCAGGGTGTGCTGCACCTGGCCAGCGGTGCGCGGCTGGCCTGTGATGCACCGCTGGTGGCGGGGCCGCTGGGTGGTCCCGGCTGGCTGGGCAGCAGTGGTTTGCAGGTGGACGCACAAGGTCACGTCGCCGTCGGCGCCACGCTGCAAAGCCTGTCGCACCCCGAGGTGTTTGCGGCGCCGTCGCAGGCCGCTTCGGCACTGCTGCTGAACCTGCGGCGCCTCTCGGGCGGTGGGCTGCTGCAGCCGGCGCGGCTGAAGCGCGGCGGGCCGCGTTTCCTGCCGGGTGGTGATGGCCGCGCCTGGCTGGCCTGGGGCCGCCTGGTGGCGCAGGGGCGCTGGTGCGGGGGTTGGATGCAGCGGCGCGCGCTGGCCGAGCGCAGTCGCTCGGCCTGAACCAGGAGGGCCGAGCTAGTCGCTCGGCCTGAAGGTGATGATCAGCGTCGGTGGCACGCGCCCGTCGGCGTCGCGTGGCAGCGTGCCGGTCTTGTCGATGGCGCGCAGCACCGCGTCGTCCCACTCACGGCTGCCGCTGGTCTTCACCAGCTTGCGCGAGATGATGCTGCCACCCGGCGCCGCGTTGACCTCGACCTCGGCCGCGCTGCTGGTGGTGAGGCGTTCGGTGAACACGATGTGGGGCCGGATCGCGGCCCTCACCTTGCCGGCATAGGCCGCCGAGGGCGCTGCGCTGGTGGCTGCCGTGCCGGTGCTCGCGGTGCCGGTGCCGCTACCGGCCTGGGCCATCATGCGACGCAGGTTCTCCTCGCGCTGCTTGTCGATGCGCTCCTGCTCGGCCTTGGCGGCCTGTTCGGCTTTCGCGGCCTTTGCGGCTTTCTCGGCTTCGGCCTTCTCGCGTTGCTTGCGCTCGTCGTCCGCCTTCTTCTGCTCGGCGGTACGTTGGCGTTCGGCCTCTTGCGCCTTCTTGCGTTCACGTTCGATGGTGATGTCGGGCGCGGGCGCCTCGGCCTTGGCCGGGGGGGGCGGCGCCGGCACGGGTTGCGGCGCCGGCGTGGGCGCGGGCGTCGGCTCGGGTGGTGGAGGCGGCGGGGCCGATGCCGTCTGCGGCACCGCGGCCCAGAGTTCGGCACTCACGACATCGGGCGCGTGGGTGCGCCAGTCCACGCCGAAGGTCAGCGCCGCGATCAACCCGGCGTGCACCACGATCGCCAGCGCAGCGCCGGGCCCGTTGCCACCCGCGGCCTGTGGCAGCAGCGCGTCCTGCTTCAGCGTGGCGGCCACCATCTCATGCGCCTTGTTTCACCGACAGGCCCACGCGCCGCACGCCGGCGCGCTGCAGCGTGTCCATGACCTTGACCACGCTCTCGTACTTCACGGCCTTGTCGGCGCTGATGATCACCGGCGTGTCGGCGTTGCCACCTTGCCCGGCCTTCACACGTGCCACCAGCTGCCGCAGCTCCACGGCCTCGGCCTCGGTCTTCTCGAGCTTGACGCGCAGCTTGTCGTCGCTGCCCACCACGATCTCGATCACGCTGGCGGGCCGCTGCGAGCTCTTGCCCACGCTGGGCAGATCGACGACGCCGGTGGTGATGAGCGGCGCGGTGACCATGAAGATGATCAAGAGCACCAGCATCACGTCGATGAACGGGACCATGTTGATCTCGTTCATCGAGCGCCGGCGGTGCCCGCCACTGCGGCCCATCACGCCGGGCATGGTTCAGCCCGCCTTGGCGGGGTTGCCCGCGTAGGTGGTGGTGGCGCCACTCTGCCCCGCGTTGCGCTGCAGGATGTTGGAGAACTCCTCGATGAAGGTCTCCATCTGGATCGCGATGCGGTCGATGTCGCGCGCGAAGCGGTTGTAGGCCACCACGGCGGGAATGGCCGCAAAGAGGCCGATGGCCGTGGCCACCAGCGCCTCGGCGATGCCCGGCGCCACGGTGGCGAGTGTGACCTGCTGCATGTTCGACAGGCCCACGAAGGCGTGCATGATCCCCCACACGGTGCCGAACAGCCCCACGTAGGGGCTGACGCTGGCCACGCTGGCGAGGAAGCTCAGGTTGCTCTCGATCGTGTCGAGCTCGCGCTGGTAGCTGGCGCGCATGGCGCGGCGTGCGCCGTCGAGCTGCGCGCCGGCGTCCAGGCGCTTCTCGCGCAGCTTGAGGAACTCGCGCATGCCGCTGGCGAAGATGCGCTCCATCGGCGCGCTGTTGGCCTTCTGGCCCACGGCGGTGTTGAGCTCGGTGAGGCTGCGGCCGCTCCAGAACTCGCGCTCGAAGTCCTCGTTGCTGCTGCGCGTGCGGCGCAGGCCGAAGAGCTTGCCGAAGATCACGGTCCAGCTGGCCAGCGAGGTGATGAGCAGGCCTGCCATCACGAGCTGCACCACGAGGCTCGCCTGCAGCACGAGTGCGGTGATGGAAAGGTCCTGGCCCATGGTTGCTTGGTTCACTCCAGCGTGGTGATGACTTCGTTCGGAATGCGGCGTGGCCTGAAGGTTCCATGGTCCACGCAGCCGATGCGGATCTCGCCTTCAGCAAGAAGCGTCCCCGTCTCCACCGGCTCGCGCCCGGCCTGCTGCGCGATCGTCATCGAGGCCGTGCCGCGCTTGCACAGCGCCACGGTGACGGTGAGCTCGTCGTCCAGCCGCGCCGGCGCGCGGTAGCGCACGCGGGTGTCGGTGACGATGAAGATCGCGCCGGTGGCCTCGCGCAGCTGTTGCTGGCCGACGCCGAGCGCACGCAGCCATTCGGTGCGCGCACGCTCGAAGAACTTGAGGTAGTTGGCATAGAACACCACGCCGCCGGCGTCGGTGTCTTCCCAGTACACCCGCAGCTGGTGCTGGAACGCGGCAGGGGCTGCGGTGGGGTGGCTCATCGGCCGGCAAATTATGCCGGCGGGGGCGGGCTGGCCCGTTAGGGCACAACCTTTCGATACACCGGGCCCCAGAGCGGGTGGCCGGCTTCGCCGCGGTTCAGCGCAAAAGCGGGGTCGGCGGCCTTGGCGGCGCGGAAAGCGGCTTCGCAGTCGGCCGTGCGTTCGCTGGTGCAGAAGATGAAAGCCAGCAGCTTGTGTGCGCTGGCACGGTCACGCGGGCTCGCCAGGCCTGCGGCCAGGGCCTTGCGCAGCGCGGTCTCGGCGTTGGCGTACAGGCCGTCGTCGTAGGCGCGGATGCCTTCCACCAGGGCCCGTTCGGCCGGGCGCTCCATCAGCTCGGCCAGGCCCACGGGCTGCGGTGCACTGGCGCAGGCGGCCAGCAGCAGGGCAGACAGTGCGATGGCCAGCGGCTTCATGGGGCGCTCAGGGCGCAAAGCGGTGACGCACCGTCACCGGCTGGTCGGCGCGAACCTGCACGGTGGCCACGAAGGCCGGGAAATCGTCGTTGCGCACGGTGATGGTGTGCGTGCCCTCGGGCAGCGAAAGCCGCGTCAGCGGCGGTGTGGTGCCGGCCGGGCTGCCGTTCACTTCCACCTGGCCCCAGGGGCTGATGGCGAGCTGCAGCGTGCCTTGCAGCACGGCTGCCGCCGGGCCGGGGCGCGCGAGCGTGTCGCGCGCACGGGGTTGCGGCGTGGTCGCGGTTCTGTCGGGCTGGGGCCGGGGCGCGGGCGTGGCGCGTGCCACGGGGCGGGTTGTCTGCGCGCTGGTGGCCGGCGGTGCGGCCGGCGCCGTGGCCGCCGGTGGTGGTGCGGGTGGAGCGGCAGCAGGTTCAGGTGCGGCTCGCACGGCCGGCGTCGGTGCCGCGGCGGCCACGGGCGCCGCGGCCACCGGTGGCGCCGTGGCCGCGGGCGGCGGCGGGGTGGCTTCGCGCGTGCGGCCCAGCAGCGTGGCCAGCGTGGCGCCGCCGGCGGCCAGCAGCACGGCACCGCCGAAGGCCAGACCCAGGCGCCGGCCGTTGCGCGCCGGCTCGGACTTGCGCGTTTCTTCCTGCGCCTCCAGCAGCGCCTGGCGGTCGGCCCAGCGGCGCAGTTCCACCGACAACGCCGCGGCGCTCGCGTAGCGGTCGGCCGGGTCGCGTGCCATGGCCTTGGCGGCGATGGCCGACAGCGCCGGCGGCACACCGGGCCGCAGTTCGTGCGCTGGCGCCGGGTGGTTGCTGAGCACGGCGTTGCTGATCTGCTCGACGCTGTCGCCGACGAAGGCCTTGCGCCCGGCCAGCAGCTCATAGAACACGACGCCGAGCGCGTGGATGTCGGTGCGGGCGTCCACCGGTTCGCCTTCCAGCTGCTCCGGCGCCAGGTAGTGCGGCGAGCCCGCCACCAGGCCGTCGAGCGCGGGCAGCGCCGCGCCATGGGCCACGCGCGCAATGCCGAAATCGAGCACCTTGGGCTTGTCGCGCCGCGTGAGGAAGATGTTGGCCGGTTTGATGTCGCAGTGCACGACACCGCGTGCGTGGGCGTAGGCCAGCGCGTCGGCCACGCGCCGCACCAGCAGCGCGGCCTGCCCGGCGCTGGGCTGCCAGCCGGCGGCCAGGGCCTGGCGCAGGTCACGGCCGTGCAGCCGCTCCATGGCGATGTACACGCCCTGCGGCGACAGGCCGGCGTCGTGGATGGTGACGATGTGCGGGTGGCTCAGCCCCGCGGCGGCGCGGGCCTCGTTGAGGAACAGGCCGTCGAGCACCACGCGCTGGCTGCTGGCCACCTCGAACTGCAGCGTCTTGACGGCCACGGCACGCGACAGCAGCGGGTCCCAGGCCTCGTGCACCTGGCCCAGGCCGCCCAGACCCAGCGTGCCCTTGACGGCATAACGGCCGATGTGTGCGACCGTGGGCAGGTGTTCGATGGACGCGTCGGGCACCGACTCGGGCGCCAGCTCACCGGCCGCCGGCTGGCTGTCGGCCGGGGCGTCGGGCGCAGGCGGCTCCATGCCCGGCGGCCAGGAGGCCACGGTGGCTGCGAAATCGGAAGGCTCGGCGTCGGCCTGGCCGCGCCCGGGAAACGGAGAATGACCCACGGTGACGCAGCTTACCCGGCCGGCAGGCCGGGGCAGGGCGCGAAAAGGCCGGTCTGTACCGGCCTTAACGCACCGTCACCGCTGTTTCTGGCGGGGATTCAGCAGAGTTCACGGCGCAGGCGCTGCAGGGCTGCCTGCAGGTGCTCCATGGAGCTGGCGAAGGACAGGCGCACGCAGCTGTCGGCCCAGGCCGGGCCGAAATCACGCCCCGGTGTCAGCGCCACATGGGCGCGCTGCATCATGCTGAGGCAGAAGTCCCAGCTGCTGGTGTCGTGGCGGCTGCAGTCGAACCAGGCGTAGAACGCGCCATCGGGCACCACGGCCACCGGCAGGCCGATCGATTCCAGCTCGGCCACGACGAAGTCACGCCGACGGCGGAACTCGGCACGGCGCTGTTCGTATTCGGTGATCGAGGCCGGCTCGAAGCAGGCCAGCGCCGCGTGCTGCGCCAGCGTGCTGGGGCAGATGAAGAGGTTCTGCGCCAGGCGCTCGAAGGGCGCCACCAGCGTGGGCGGCAGCACGATCCAGCCCAGGCGCCAGCCGGTCATGCCGAAGTACTTGCTGAAGCTGTTGATGCTGACGATGTCGTCCCCCAGCTGCAGCGCGCTGTGGCCGAAGGTGTCGTCGTAGCTGAGGCCGAGGTAGATCTCGTCCACCAGCGTCACGCCGCCACGTTCACGCACCACCTGCGCGATCTCCGAGAGCGCCTGCGGGTGGATCGAGGTGCCCGTGGGGTTGCTGGGGCTGGCCAGCAGCACGCCGCGCGTGCGCTCGTTCCAGGCCGCGCGCACCGCGGCTGCGTCGGGCTGCCAGCGCGTGGCGGCCTCGGTGTGCAGCAACACGGGCTTCGCACCCGCGGCGGCCACGAAGTGGCGGTTGCAGGGGTAGCTCGGGTCGGGCATCAGCACCTCGTCGCCAGGCTCGAACAGCGCCAGGCAGATGAGCTGCAGCGCGCCCGAGGCACCGGCCGTGATGGCGATGCGCGCGGGGTCCACCTCGATGCCGAAGCGGCTGCCGTACCAGGCGCCGATGCGCTCGCGCAGCGCCGCCAGGCCGAGCGCCTGCGTGTACTGCGTGGCGCCGCTGTCCAGGCAGCGCGCCGCGGCGGCCAGCACCGCGGGTGCGGCGGTGAAGTCGGGCTCGCCGATGTTGAGGTAGATCATCGGCTCGCCGCCACGCGCCGGGTCGCATGGCGGCTCGTGCGCGATGCGCTGCGCCATCTTGGCCAGCTCCATCACGTAGAAGGGCTCGATGTGCTCGAGCCGGCCCGCCGTGCGGATGGTGCGCATCAGGGCTTGGCGGTGCGGGGGCCGATCTCGGCGGCGCGCAGTTCGCTGGCGCAGCGGTCGAGCACGCCGTTGACGTACTTGTGGCCGTCGGTGCCGCCGAAGGCCTTGGCCAGTTCCACCGCCTCGTTGATGACGACGCGGTAGGGCACCTCGATGCAGTTCTTCAGCTCGTACACGCCGATCATGAGCGCGGCGTGTTCCACCGGCGAGAGCTGCTTCGTCTCGCGGTCGACGTGTTGGGCCAGCACGGCGTCGAGCGCCGCGGCCTGCTCCACGCCGCCGTGCAGCAGCGCGTCGAAGTGCTCGCGGTCGCACTTGCCGAAGCCGTCCATCGTGGCGATGTGGGTCTCGATCGCGCTCACGCTCTCGCCCGACAGCAGCCACTGGTACAGGCCCTGCAGCGCCAGCTCCCGCGAGCGGCGGCGTGCCGACTTCGGCGGTGCCTTCTTGGCCGCGGGCTTCGCGGCCGGTCTGACGGGGCTGCCCTCGCTCACGACAGGTCTTCCAGCAGGTTGGCCATCTCCACCGCCACACGCGCCGCGTCGCGGCCCTTGTCTTCGGCACGGGCCCAGGCCTGGGCTTCGTTCTCCACCGTGAGCACGGCGTTGGCGATGGGGATCTGGTGGTCCAGCGCCACGCGCGTGATGCCGGCGCCACTTTCGTTGGCCACGAGCTCGAAGTGGTAGGTCTCGCCGCGGATGATGCAGCCGAGGGCGATGAGCGCGTCGTAGTCGCCGGAATCGGCCATGGCCTTCAGCGCCACCGCGATCTCCAGCGCGCCGGGCACGGTGACGTGTTTGATGTCCGACTCGTCCACCTCAAGGCGGTCGAGTTCGGCCAGGCAGGCCTCGGCGAGCTTCTTCGTGATGGCGTCGTTGAAGCGCGCGCGCACGATGCCGATGCGCAGCCCCTCGCCGATCAGCTCACCGGCGTTTCCTTGGTCAGCGTTTTGCATGTTGTCTGTTCAAGCCGGGCCTCTGGACCCAGCACGAGCCGCGGAACCGGCTCCGCCGGACCACAGGCAGGCGGCCCCCTTGGGGGGTACCGAGCGCAGCGAGGTCGGGGGCTCCATCACATTCCGGTGAAGCCGGTGATTTCAAGGCCGTAACCGGCCATGCTGGGCATGCGTCGCGGGCTGCCGAGCAGCCGCATGCGCTTCACGCCCAGCTCGCGCAGGATCTGCGCGCCCACGCCGTAGGTGCGCAGGTCCATCTGCGGCTTGGCGGCCTCGGGCCGTGGCGTGGCGCTCAGGTGCTGCAGCCAGCCCGCGGCGTCCTGCCCGCAGTTCAGCAGCACCGCCACGCCGGCCGGGCCGCGGCGCAGGGCGGCCAGCGCCACCGGCAGGGGCCAGGAATGGCCGCTGCCGCCGGCATCGAGCAGGTCGAGCGCCGTGAAGGGCTCGTGCACACGCACCGCCACTTCGTCTTCGGGCTTCCAGCGGCCGTGGGTGAGCGCCAGGTGCAGGCCGCCGCCCTTGTCGCGGAAGCTGATGCAGCTGAACTCGCCCTGCGCGGTCTGCAGCGTGCGCGCATCGATGCGCTCGATCAGCGTTTCGTTGCGGCTGCGGTAGCCGATGAGATCGGCGATGGTGCCGATCTTCAGCCCATGCTCGCGCGCAAAGACCTGCAGGTCGGGCAGGCGGGCCATCGTGCCGTCGTCCTTCATGACCTCGCAGATCACGGCCGCGGGCAGCAGGCCGGCCATGCCGGCGAGGTCGCAGCCGGCCTCGGTGTGGCCGGCGCGCATGAGCACGCCGCCGTCCTGCGCCTGCAGCGGGAAGATGTGGCCGGGTTGCACGAGGTCCGAGGCCTTGGCGTCGCGCGCCACTGCGGCCTGCACGGTGCGCGCACGGTCGGCGGCGCTGATGCCGGTGGTGACGCCGGTGGCGGCCTCGATCGACACCGTGAACGCGGTGCCGTGTTTGGTGCCGTTGCGCGAGGCCATCGGCGGCAGCTGCAGCCGCTCGCAGCGTTCACGCGTGAGCGTGAGGCAGATCAGGCCGCGTGCGTACCGCGCCATGAAGTTGATGGCCTCGGGCGTGACGTGTTCGGCGGCGAGCACGAGGTCACCTTCGTTCTCGCGGTCTTCCTCGTCGACCAGGATCACCATGCGGCCGGCGGCGAGTTCGGCCACCAGTTCGGGCACGGGGGCGATGGCGCTGCTCATGGGCCCGGATTGTAGGCGGCAGGGTATGCCCGCCCCTGTCGCCGCGGGCTCAGGAACCCGGGCTGGCGGGCTTGACGAGCGCCCGCAGGCGCAGGTCGGCGCCGATGCGCTGCTCGTCGATCCATTCGAGCTGCAGCGCTTCGTTGAGGCTGGGCAGCGCCGGCCACTGCAGCATCGGCAGGCCGGGGCCGACCAGCTTGGGCGCCAGATACAGCAGCAGCTCGTCAACCAGCCCCGCATGCAGCAGCGCGCCGTTGAGCGTGGCGCCGGCTTCGACGTGCAGCTCGTTGACGTGGCGGCGGTGCAGTTCGGCCAGCAGCGCCTGCAGGTCGATGCGGCCCTCGTGCGCCGGCACCTGCAGCACCTCGGCGCCGCGCGCCGTCAAGGGCCCGGCGGCTGCGCCCGGCCCGGCCGCGGCGAGCACGAGCACGCGGCCAGGCGGATCGAGCAGCCGCGCCGTGGGGGACAGCCGCAGCTGCGAGTCGAGCACCACGCGCAGCGGCTGCGCCGGGGTGGGCACCAGCCGCACGTCCAGCCGGGGGTCGTCGGCCAGCACGGTGCCGATGCCCGTGAGCACGGCGCTGGCGCGGCGGCGCCAGGCGTGGCCGTCGGCGCGTGCCGCCTCGCCGGTGATCCACTGGCTGCGGCCGTCGGGCAGCGCGGTACGGCCGTCGAGCGAGGCCGCGATCTTCATGCGCACCCAGGGCCGCTGGCGTTGCACGCGCGAGAAGAAGCCGACGTTGACGTCGCGCGCCCGTGCAGCCCAGGGTTCACCGGCCAGGTCGACGCGCATGCCCGCGGCGCGCAGCCGCGCGATGCCCTGGCCATTCACGGCGGGGAAGGGGTCACCCAAGGCCACCACCACGCGGCCCAGCCCCGCGGCGATCAGCGCGTCGCAACAAGGCGGCGTGCGGCCATGGTGCGCGCAGGGCTCGAGCGTGACCCAGGCGGTGGCGCCGCGAACATCGAGACCGGCAGCCGCCGCGTCGCGCAAGGCCATGACCTCGGCATGCGCGCCGCCGGCCTGCTGCGTGGCGCCGCGGCCGAACACGCGGCCGTCTTCATGCCCGATGACGCAGCCGACGCGCGGGTTGGGTTCGGTGAGGCCGAAGGAAGACTCTGCCAGTGCCAGGGCCTCGGCCAAGCGGGTGTCGTCGAGCGCGTTCACCGCGGTTCAGCGCGGCTGGTGTTGCTTGGTGTCGGTGTCGACGAGTGGCGTGCTCGTGGTGTCGTCGAGCGGGCAGGTGTAGTTGGCCGTGCCGGTGCCGCTGCCGCTGCCGGCGCTGATGATGAGGAAGTTCTGGTTCAACAGGCCCGAACCCACGCGGTTGTAGGTGAGCGGGTGTGCGGCGTTGCCACCGGCCGGCGTGTCGGTGCTGGGGTCGGTGGTGTAGCGGCAGACCTTGAAGCGCGTGGCGGTGTCGTCGTTGACGGCCATGGCCAGGTTCGGCAGCGTGAGGTCGACCGTGCCGCTCCAGGAGAAGTCATTCGCCGAGTTGCCCGGGATGGCCACCGGCACGGCGCAGAAGTAGGCCACGTAGGTCAGGTGCGTCGAAGCCGGTGTGGTGAAACATTCGCCGGTGGCGCTGCCGATGGTCTGCGGCGTCAGCACCGGCCAGGTCTGGTTGATGGTGATGCCCACGTCGAAGGCAGGATCGGTTGAGTTCTCGGCCTCCGCCGCCGTCGGCGGGCCACCGGTGGCAAAGCGCACGTAGCCGCTGAGCAGGAGTGCGCCGAGGCCGCTGCAGTTGCCCGCCACACAACGCTG
>VFQQ010003232.1_pt1 | contig 16258 bp, 26 predicted proteins | sample 3512341 | NCBI WGS metagenome assembly VFQQ01 (sample SAMN10412373, study PRJNA504923) | tailings metagenome | isolation source: Relicate 2 Philex TSF1 revegetated site | place: Philippines: Tuba, Benguet | collected 2017-08-29 | reverse complement strand
CGCAGGTGGGACGACCGCCGCTCCCCCTCAGCACGGCGCAGCGGGGGCGGAGGGCGGCGGCGGCATGCCAGGGGCGACGCGAGGCTGGCGCATGCACCCTATCGTAGAGCGCATCGGTTTGCGGTGTGTTTGTGAGGCGCAGGCACGCCAGGTGAAGCGGGAGCTCGCCGCCCCCAACGCCACCTCGCGGCTGCGGGCCTCCCCCACCGGTCGTGTTGGCTGCGGTGCGGTTAGACAGCATTGCGAGCACCGATCCATCGAGCAGGCGGTCCTCACGCACTGCATCCCGCTGGCCCAGCCGCCGCCACAGGGAGGGCGGCCGACCCAACCTTACATGCCCGGTTCCTGCGCAGAGCAGCCCCGTTTGGGTCGTTGAGGTTGCGGACAACTGTGTTCCGGTTCAATGCTTGGCTCTGCAAAAGTTGCAGCAGGGCCATGCCCAAATGGCTGATGCCGCATTGTTGACGGCGGCCACAAGCAGGGTACACCCGTGGTCACAGCTCCAGTTGCCAAGCTGCCTGTTGCTGCTGCAGCTCGCCGCTTGAGATGGCCGACTGCGCAGGGTACATGAGGGGGCATCTGCTGATTCGACCGGTCGCAACCTACCTGACAATGCTGCACAATCAGATGCGCCGACATATGCAGCACAGCTCGCACACGCTGCGGTTGGTGTGCGCAAGCATGCAGTCGCTAGCGCTGCCGCCAACACAGCATGCTGGCAGGCTTGCATCACAGCTGCTTGCGCTTGCCAGCCACAAACTCCAGCAAGAATGCGGTGGGAGAGGGTGGGAAGGAGCCCCTTGGTCCAGGGGATCAGCTGGACAGCGACAAAGCAGGCGTGTGGCCCTCGCTCCAACGGGCCCCCTTGCTACCCCCTATGACATCTCGTCGTCCACGCCGCCTCAATTCAGCCTTGCCTGCTGACCCAGCTACTCTTCCTGACAATGCCTCATGAGGTTACATGCAAACAAGCGCATCGCTAATCAGACTGTTGCTAATGTCCAGATCTGCGGGCAATGCTCAGCGCAGTGTTAATGTGCACTTTGCGCAGCTGCGTCACATCGGCCTAGGCCACCAGCAGGCGCCGGCCGGCAGCCGGGGAGGGGGCAGTGGGGGCGCTTGCGGTGTAGCCTGCATGCCGCAGTGGGAAAGCACTTGTCGGAGCGGCGCCAGTGGCCTGCATATATCAATGGCATAGAGTGCGCGCCCAAAAATCTCCACAAATGTGCCTCCACCTGGCGCACCTGAAATGACGGGGGTGGTTGCGTTCCAGCCCACCCAGGTGGGGCCTTGTCCACTGGCCACCTCGCCACTGTGCACCAGCTGGCACCAGCCAAAGGGCAGCGAGGCGGAACCATCGGGGAAGCGGCAGCCGCCCTTCTGAGCGCAGTACTGGAAGCTGTTGCAGTTGGACGTGCGGCGGCAGGCGGCACAACACTCGCCCACTGCAACCATCGGGGGTGAGGGTGCAGGGAGGGTGGTTGAGTACACCACGCCGGCACAGCATGCCATTGCACACTCCCACAGTGCTGCAGCAGAGGCACAGCAAGCGCAGCTTTCGAATCATTGCCAGCCGCCAGACTGGGCCCCTCCCTCCCCGCTCACCGCTGCGCTGGCGGTTGGATGCGCCAGGGGCAAGGGTCGTGGCGTTGAAGACGGTGTTGGCCTGCAGGACGCACTGCGCCCCACTGGTGCCGTCTGTGGCAGCCCCATCGGTGGCGTTGGTTGCAGCGCCGCCTCCGCTGGACAGGGCAGCGCCCAGCGGCGCGCCGCTGCCGGCGGTGGGCGGAACGGAGGCCAGGGCAGCCAGCTCAGCAGGGCTCCAAGGCAGCAGGACTGCATCAACAACTGTCAAGTACGCCTTGCAGGCTCCCACATCTGAGGGCCCGACCACCCTGGCGCTGCCGCCGGGCGCGGTCAGACGCACGCCGGTCATCCCGCCGGCGGCAGTGGTGCCAGCAGGCAGCGGCTGCCGTGTGCTCTGCAGCGGTGCGGGGCCATCGTATGCAGTCCACAGCTTGGCACCCGTGGCCATGAAAGGGGTGGTCCACAGGCCTCTGCGGAATAAGCAGGCGGGGCCAGCAGTGAACAGGGAGGGGGTGCTTGTTGCACCACCGCAGCGGCAGAGGGATGGCAGCGCATTGCATCCGTGCAACAGCCCGCCCCTCTTGGCACGCCGCAGCCTTCCCCGTGCACACAATGCCATCAGGCTGTCTTTCGGCCGTGCCACAAGCCCTGCCTCCCCTCCATTCCGCTCCCTCGTGCCACAGGCCCATCCCTCCCCTCCCCTCCCCTCACTGGGTGCGAGGCTCGGGCGGCAGCATGTGGAACTTCAACACCTGCGGACAACATGCAGTCCAAAGCGGCAGCAGCCTCATGTCAGTGGGGGCTAAGCTGTAGACTAGACTAGGCTATAGCCTCATGTCAGTGCGTGGCAGACCCATGACTCAGTCTCGGAGCCGTGGCCTTCCACACTACCTCGCCGTGCATGCTGTGGTTGGCCATGTTGTGCTGCCAACCAACCAGCAGATCATCACACAGCAACCGGCCACCAGTTGCATGCCGCCCTGCCGCCCACCTGCTGCAGCAGAGCAGGGTCTCGCATCACAGCGGGGTGCGCCGCCAGTGCGGCGTCAAAGGCGGCATCTGTGGGCACCAGCAGGGTGCCGGCCCAGCCTGGGCGGCTCAGCAGGTCCAACAGGGGCGGCTGCGCCACCTCCAGCGCCTGAATGGAGTGGAGAGGGGAGTGGCATATAGAATGAGCAGGGCCAGGGAAGGTGCAGCAGCCCCCGCTCGACAGCCATGGAGAGGAGGGGCGATGTAGGGGCAGGGCACGAGGGGCGTGCTCAATGTTCATGCTGCCTGCTTCTTGGGGCGGCGGGTCAGAAACATGGATGCCCGGCCTGCGCAACTGCCCACATGCTGCTCGGCCAGTGCCCTGCAGTCGGCGTTGCAGCATGGTAGCTTGGCTGCCGCCTGGCTGATGCTGTTTCGTCTGCAAGGACCGCTGCATGCCGCCATGCCCAGCCCGCCCTGCCCGCCTTGCCTGCAGGAAGCGCGTGGCTCCCAGCTTGTGAAGCAGCGTGGCAGCGTCGGTGCAGCAGGGGCATCGGCCGCAGGAGATCATGCAGAAACCGTCTGTGAAGACAAGCTCCGTGAGATAGGACTGCAAGGAGTGGATGAGGAGGGAGGCAGGGGCTTCGGTTGGCATGTGGCGGCAGGGAAGGCCAGCAGGCACAAATGGCGGCAATGGAACCAACGCAGCTGCCAGGCGGGCTTCCGGCCTGCCGCCGCCACCCTGCTCCCCACCACACGTGCCTGCATGAAGGAGGCGTTGCAGTTGCCGTACAAAGCCTGGCCGAAGCAGTCAATGGAGACTAGGAAGGGCGGTTTGCCGCTGGAGGTGTCACGAGGGGCGGCGTCCGAGCAGGGGCAGCGGGCAGACTGGCGCGGGTCGGTGGCGTTGGGCGGCACGGCGGCGCGCAGGGCGCCGTTGAACAGCAGCATGCCGTCGTGGGAAGCTAGTTCGGCAACTGATGTGTCCTCCCCCTGCGCAATGTCGGCGCGGGCGCCTGCGGGGGCGAGGGTGGGTGGCAGCAGAATGGTGCGTCGGCTTGGTGCGGTTTGAGCGCAACAGGCGGCGGCGGCGGCGGCGGCTGCTGCTGACATGCTGTGCGCAGTCTGGCGGCTGTGATCACGCAGCTCAAAGTTTAATCAAGCCCTGCTGGATCACCAGAGCTCAGTTGAAGGCTTTCCACCCCCTGAAGGTCCCCTCACGCACCCCTGAGGGCAGCCCCAGCCGCCAGTAGCAGCGCCAGCAGCAACGCAGCCTTCATGTGGCAAAATTGGGCGCAGACATTGCTGCTGGCGGCTTGTGGAAACTGCACATGTGCCAGCTCCGTCCTGGTCCGACTGATCAGGGAGATCCAACCTGTAGATCTCCCCTTTCCTGCATCCACGGACTGATCCCAGCATGTCCAGCGCCTGTCTCACCATCCTGGTGCTGGCAGCGGCGGCAGGAGCTGCCGCCTACACCCAGCCCTCGGAACGTGAGCTGCCAGCCATGCTGGTGTGCTATCGAGCTCGAGAATGTGCAGCACACAAACAGGGGAAGTGGGTGGGCTGCAGTCGGCCAGCTGCCGCCGCCGCCGCCGCCGCCGCTCACTGCCGCCGTTTCGCCCCGCCCGCATCCGACACAGTTGCAGCGCTGCAGCAGCTGAGGGGGCAGCTGTCTCAGCTGGGGCCGCACTGGGTCAGCGCCCTGGAGTCCTGGAAGGTGAAGAATGGGGCTGCTCTCTGCTGGTGGTGGCATCGGGTGCAGCATGACCTGCACCACCACATGTGGCATGGCAGCCTCTGCTCCGACTGCTCACCTGCTCCACTGCTGCTCCCTCTCACCTGGCTCCCCCTCACCTTGCCAAACACTGCAGTGCCCCACCCCGCCCGCCAACAGCACTGCGGGGCAGGCATGCGACCCATGCGGCGACCAGAAGTGGTGGGGTGCGTGATGGCCGATGCCTTTCATCTTGAAACGCAGCTAGAATGTGGCCCTGAGACCTGCCGTGCTGCCGCCACGCTTTGCCGCCCTGCAGCCCGTTTCTGCAGCCCCGCCCGTTCAACACTGCCATGCCCCTCCCCTCTCATGCATCCTTGCCAACCCCCATGCCTGTTTCGCGCAGGCAACTGGGACCACATGGCCTGCCGCTCCATCAACACCTCCTACCGATTTGATGAGCAGAGCAACGACGGCCTGCTCACACACTTCCACTTCAGCCTCACTGGTGCGTGTGCCAAACGGCGCTGGGAGTGGGGTTGCATTGCGCTGGGCTGGCTGGAGCGCCGTCCAGGCAAGCAAGTGCATAGCAATGACGTTGCGGCTGCACCGGGCAGCGCCCTTTGACTTCACGCACGAAAGCGCAGCGCTGAGCGTGCGCTGCCCCGCATGCCATGCGCGCATGCAGGAGTGGAGGGGCCGGCCAAGGCGGTGCACGACTTCTTATGCCCACTGGGCGCCCACCTGAAGGAATGGGACATGAAGGTGGGTGCAGCTAGGTGCCTGCATGGGCAGTGCAGCTGCCTTAAGGGTGCACCCACCATCAGCCATGTGGCTGCCTGCATTCCCTGTGCCTGGCCTCCCGCACACTCCCGCACACCTACTTGCCAACCGTTTGAACTTGGGTGTCCTTCTCCTCCCTGAATTACAGATGGACCAGCTGAGCGGCACCATCCCCTCGGGCACACCCAAGTGCATGCCCAAGATGGAAGAGTGCGATTTTTGTGTGCCATGCCATGGGCCCTGGCGAATGCATATCCTGTCATGGGAGGCACCGGCGCCTGCGCCATGCCCGGGGCCGTCCTGGACAGCAGCTGCCTGGGTTGCCTCATGCCGCTGCCCCGCTTGCACATGCACACTTTTGCAGGTACGATCTCTCTCGCAACCGGCTGGTGGGAACGATCCCTGCCGAGCTGGGCTCCATGCCGGTCATGTGAGCAGTGTGCACACTCCTGTCGCTACAGGCTGTGGCATGTACGGTGCTTCACTCTGGGGTGCAACACAGGGGCTGCTTGCAGCGCCTGGCATGGCGGCGCTCCAGTGCCTGCAGCTTTGCTGCAGCAGCCTGCTAGCCTGCAAGTAGCACCCACTGCACCGCCTTTGGCCTGCCATGTTAGCAAGGGCCATGGCTGCCATGGCGCAGCAGTGTCACACAGTGCCAGCCTGTTGCGCAGGGCTCCCTCCCAGTGCGGCCCCTGCTACGCTTCCTGCAAGGGCGCGCACCTCCCACCCCGTGTCTTGCCACCCACCCCCTGAGCAGGAACCAGTTCAAGATGCAGGGCAATGCGCTGACCGGCTCGCTGCCGCCGGAGCTGAGCAAGCTGAGCCTGCTGGAGTGGCTGCGCGTCTTTGGTGAGGGGATTGGCTGCCTGCACAAGTGCCTAGATGGCTGCTGCACAGGATGGCTGCCGGTGGTCTTCCACATGTGGTGCGCCCGCCCCTCACACGGGCGCAACCTGCTCAACAAACATCATAACATCAGCGGCCATAGCTAGCTAGGCAGTTGTCAAGCGTTTGGTTGATCAAGCAGCGCATTCCCCGCTGCCCCTGCAGACAACCGCCTGACTGGCACTATCCCCGCCGAGTATGCCTCACTGAGCCCGACACTTACCCAGGCAAGCCTGCCGCCGGGATGGCGCCGCCTGTTTAGCCAGGGCGGTCGGCAGCGTGGCCATCCCACGGTGCCCGGCCCCAAGAAACCAAGCCAGAAATCGCACCGCCTACACACGCGCTGCCTTGGCCCTAAGATTCAATGAGTTCCCTCCTGCAGAACCCACATGCCTGCCCATCCCCCTCCACCCTGCCGCCCGCAGGTCTCCATCGGTGGCAACCTGTTCGAGGGCCCCCTCTACCCATTTGCCCAGGCCCAGCCCCAGAACACCAATTTGACGTTCCTGCCCCACGCCTGCGGCATGGTGCCGGTCGGCCTCATGTTTGCCGCGGGCTACGATGCGGCAGGCAGCCCCGGCCTGGGCCTGCCCTGCCCTGACGAGCTGGCTAGCGGCTGGCCCGATGTGCCAGACGGCTTCTGATGCGGCGGGTGCCACAGGCAGCCCTGCCTTTGACTTTGCATGGCTTACATGCCGTTCAGTTCAGCCCTGTGAACCAAGCGAGTCGGCTGCCTGCCATCTGTGAGGCTTATGGTATCCAGAAGCACAGCTTGAACTGCATTTAGATCGTACTGGATGGTTTTGACTCGGACCATGCCTGCTGTTACAAGTTGCATGTGTTCAACACCGACATGCCGCATCAGGCGGCCTGGTGGCAGTGGCAGCGCTCCTTCAGCCAGGTCGGCCCGGCTGCACCGCAACGATGGGGCACTGCAAGCCACAGTTTTGGTCCCGCAGGCTTCAAAGTACAACTACCGTTTCAAGCCGCGGTGCACCTCTGCTGGCACACTGAAAGCCGGCCACGCTCGAACCGTAGTGCGCCGCCTGCTGGCTGCGCTGGGGCGGCGGCGGCACCCAACTCAAAAATTGCGCAGCCATTGCAACTAGGCAGCGGTGTAGTTGCTTCCTTACCCTCTTCTGCATGCGTTCAGGCAGCCATGACAGGCAGCGCGAGCGAGCGGGAGCAGGCACTCGCTTCTCTGCGCGCCGTGCTGACCGATGAGCAGCTGAAGACCCTGCTGCTGGCGCGACTCCCCATTCAGGTGCGTGGGACGGGATGGCCTCTCCAGCCATCCTCCCGCAACGCCGCTGCCGCCCCCATGGCCGCCGCCCCTCGCTGTGGCGAGGCCCTCGCACACCCTCCGCCGGACAGCACCATTCCCGCCCTGACTCCTGCGTGTCCACCAACCCAACCACCTCACCCTTCCTTTTCCCCACACGTTTTCAGGACGAGGATGAGGACGCCTGCCTGGTGCACCGGGCGGCAGAACGGGGCGACCTGCCGCTGCTGCGCGCCTGCATCGCAGCGCAGCCCAGCCAGGTGCATCTGGAGGGCGGGTGCGGCCAGCTGCCGCTGCACTACGCGACCGAAGCCCTCCAGGCGCAGGCGGTGGCTGTGCTGCTGGCGGCTGGGGCGGCGGCGGCAGCGCGCGACAGATGGGAACGCAAATGGCTGGCTGGCGCGACCGCCTGTCGGTTGTGGAGCAGATGGCGGCAGATGCCATCCTGGCACGCCTGGTGGCAGGCGGCCTGGACATCGATGCCAGGGAAGAGGAGGGGCGCACTGCCCTGCAGCTGGCGGTGAACAATGGCAATGCGGCGCTGGCCCGCCTGCTGCTAAAGCATGGTGCCTCAGCACGGCTGGAGGGCGCAGCCGCCGCTGCCCTACTGTGCGATGCGGTGCAGGGCATCATCAGCCGGAACGCACCAGAGGCGCTGGCCGTGCTGCGGCGCCTGCTAGAGGCTGGGGCTGCGGCAGCTGCCAGCCAGGCAGACGGCACTACGCCCCTGCTAGCGGCCGCCTGCGTGGCGCCCTGCTTGGCGCCCAAGCATGCCACGCTGCTGCTCGAGCTGCTGCTGCAGCACGGAGCGGATGCCAAGGCCACGGATAACGAGGTGCGCCGGCAGGGCTGCTGCAGGGCACAGCGCAGGGACATTGCATGCATGCCTGCTGCTCGCGAGCAGCGCAGCAGGGCGCGGGCGCCAGCAGGGACGGAGCAGCAAGTAGGCAGCAGCGGACGAGGGAGCGGCACTTGCATCAGCTAGCGCGCTGCACCTGTCCGGCTGCCCTCTGTGCATGTTTGGTCACGTGTCCTGAGTGTCACCGATTGCTGGCCCCTCCCCGCAGGGCCGCAACTGCTTCCACCACCTGGCAAGAAGCCTGTCACGCAGCGGGTGCAACAGAGGCGCCCTGGCCGCTGCGCTGCGCGTGCTGCTGCCCGTGGCGGGCGGTGTGGAGGCGCTGAATGCGGGGGCCCCTGACGGCATGCCTCCGCTGGGCTCGGGCATTCTGGGGATGGACGATCACTATGCCCAGCCTTGGGAGCCTCGATGCGATGGTGTACCGGCCTGCATTCGTGTGCTGGTGGAACATGGCGCCGATCCGCTGGCCAGTTTCAAGCTCAGCATGTACAGCTGGCCGCGCACCATCGCGCAGCACCTGGCCTGCTACGCGCTCCTCAGCAAAGGTGCGGCTGGCTGCTGGCACCTGGGGGCAGCGCTGTTGGTGCGAGCGCTGCCTCGTTTGTGGCTGGCGCCTGGATGGGACTGTAGGGGCCCTCCTGCACAGCTGGGACTGTCGCAGAAGTGCAAGATAGGGGTTGTCGCAAAAAGTGCACGACAGGGGTTGTCGCACAAAGTGCAAGTCAGGGCTTGCCTTCGCCTGGGACCCGTAACAGCACGCAGCACTGAAACTTGTACCGTGCAGCCAAGCAGCGGCGTGGTCTGCAGCTGCTGCGCGCTCTGCTGGATGCTGGGCTTGACATAAACGGCTTGGGTGCGGACGGGGCATCGACGCTGTCGACTGTGCTGAAGTGAGCCTGCCGCCGGCTGCCCGTGGGTGCATCCCCTGGGCAGCTTGCATGCGGCATGTCACAATGGCAAGCTTGCTTGCCTCAGGCGGCAAGCATACCGGACTGCCACGGTGGCTGCAACAGCCCAGAGCTGACGTTGCACTGCAGGGATCACAACACAGATGGATATTGGGTGGACACTGCGGATGCAGAGGAAAGGAGAGCTCAAATGGTGAGCGCCCTCGGTACTGTGCCTTGGTACCCTGTGGCCGTACTGAATTGTTGCGGGCTGTACGTGAGTCGTTGCCACTCTCTGTTGTCATGTTTGCCGCCCACACTCGTCCCTTGCCACCTGATCATGCTCTCAAGCACTGCCCGCCTCATTCCCCATGCAGGAGATTTTGGATGGGCTGTTTTGGAGCTTGATTGACACTCTGCGAGAGTGGGGCGCCTGCCCCAATGCAACGCGGCAAATCGCTGCTGTGCCTGAGGAGGATGGGCGGATCCAGCGAGCGAGGCACTGCCCAGTCAGGCAAGCAGCAGCACTGCCACAGCAGCTCGCCACGTGCACAAGCTGGCTGTTTGCCAGTTTGCTGGTGTTGCAACCATGGGAGCTTCACCCATGCTGTGCGCAACTTGAGCATCCCCAGCTGCGGCCGTGATTGCGCCACCTGCTGAAGGGTATCATCAGCCCGGTTTCGCCTGCTCACCCCCTTGCAGGTCTGCCGTCGGGTCTGCAGAAGTCAAGCTGCTCAAGTGGCTGATTGCGGCAGGTGCAGATGTCGCTGCGGCAGACCAGGACGACACTCCCCTGCTGCGCCTGGTGTGGGATGGACTCCTGAAGGATGTCAGGTGTGCTACTGTTTCCTGCACGCAAGGCTGCCATCCCTCTGCTTTTGCTGCGGTGACGCGGCTGCACTCTGGCCGTGTGGGGCGGCCATGCGTGATCAAGCTCGCCTGCCACGACTGCTGGCAGGCCTCTGAATGAACCGCCACCCTGTCACACTGCTGACCCAGGCATAGTGTGGAGGCTACTGCCAGGCGTTATGACCGCACGGGCAGCCCAGAGGAGGCTCGGCGCCACATGCAAGCAGCGCTCGACTTGTTTGCGGACCTGCGTCAGGCGGGGGCAGCCCTGCTGCCGCCCGGTACCGTGGAGGACTGCATCCCACCCACCTACTGTAGCAGCCTGGAGTGGGAACAAAGCCAGTCGTATCGCACCCTCAGGCGAGCCCCGGTTTCCTGCTGTGGTTAATTAAGAGGGCAGCCATGTGGGCCGTGGGCAGCCGCTGCGGCAGTGGGCTGCTTGCACGCTGTTGCGGCGGGCTGCGTGCACGCTATGGATCTGCGTTGGTGTGCTTGTCACCAGGCCCCGCCTGCACTGCACTCCTTTTCTCCTGTGCAGGATGATGCACCAGCTGCTGGAGGGGTGGCAGTGGGAGCAAGAGCGTCATTCTGAAGCGCCGCAGGCATTCCGAGATGCTGCCAGGACGCTGCTCCTGATTACTCGCTGCCGCGGCTTCCCGATCGCGACCCTCACGACCGGCGGAGCTGGCGGCACAGGCGGCAGCAAGCGACATGCTCACTGCAAGATAGAACTGGCGGCTGGTGCCAGCAGCTGCAGCAGCGGCGACGGCGCGGCAGCAGAGGCAGGGGCGGCAGCCATGGCGCCCCTACCGCAGCCCCCGCGGCAGCAGCAGCAAGTGCTGGTGGTGCAGGAGCGGCGGGTGAGCCTCGAGCCTGAGCTTGTGGTGGCCATCCTGCGCCACGCTGGCACTGACATGGAGCCCTGGGTGCGTGCTGAGGTGGCATCGAGGCGCATGTGTGGCTGGAGGTGCCACAGCGCACTTACTGGTATTGAATGGCTCACCTGCGTTGCGTTGCGCTTCTTCACTTTGGTGTCTGGCTGGTTGCTTGGCGTGCTGTGCTGTGTAACGTTAGTATTTGAGTGTCAGGCAAGGCAGTGCCTGGCAGGCAGGGGAGAGCAGCGGTGTGTGTGTGTGGGAGCAGGAGCAGGGTGTGCCGCCCACCAGCGCAGGTGCAAGGCTGCCGCTCGCGCTGAGCAGGGAGCGTACGCTGCCTAGGCACCCTGGCACTGAATTTGAAGCGGTATTGACGATGCATGCAGCCTAACTTCATCTTGCCCCAAGTCCAGCCAGCAGCAGCCTGAGGGAAGGGCGGCAGTGCGGGGCAACGGCCGCTCCCCCTCAGCACGGCACAGCGGGGGACGGCGGTGGCATGCCAGGGGCGAAGCGAGGCTGGCGCTTGCATCCTATCGTGGAGCGCATCGGTTATGAGTTTATTTGAAAGGTCCGGGCGGGCCAGGCAACGCCGGGGCTCGCCGGTCTCCACACAAACTTGCGGCTCGGGACTTTTCCACCGGCTCAGTGGGCGTCAACAGGACTAAAACAGCAACTCTTGACTCGTTCTGTCATTGCAGGGTGGCGGAAGGTCCGGGCCGCCCTGCCCGATGCAGCTGGAGCGCCCCCGGCTGCTGGCGACATCAACGGCTGGTGAGGCCACCACCAGCGGGGTGACTGTCTTTGTTGTTGCTGGTTGTGCAGGATGTTTGTGCAAGATGTGTGAACGCATGCGTTGTTCAGTACGCCTTGTGCTTGTTCAGTACGCTTTGTGCTCCCCGACCCTCTTCTGTGCCTGCTGCGAGCGTTCACGCCGCGGCGCCGGCGCGTTGCTGCATTTGCAGCATGTGCTACCTGCATAGTATCTCCTTCACCCCGTGCCCCTTGTGCCCTTGCTGTGACCCGCATGCTACACTTGGTGCTTCATTTACATGCTGTCCTGCGTGAGCACACCCAAAAGCACTCAGCACTCCCCAGACCCTACTTGCGTTGCCCCCATGATGCAAAGCTGTATGCATGTACTTTTGAATGCAAGTATTGTGTGCCCCTCTTTCCCCATGCAGCCTCTGCAGGCAAAGCGTTGAGCTTGGCTGTTTGCCGGGCACACTCTGCACTGGCGTGCTGCTTCACAATGTCTGGACTGTGGATGCGGCATTGGCGCCAGCTGCCGGCGGCTGGCGGCAGCGCAGTGGCGCCGGCGCGTTGTTCAAGCGGAGCCCTTGGCTGGGCGCAGGTGAGACCGCAGGTCGACGTACGCATCAAACAGGAATGACCAGGCCATCACACCGCCGCCAATGGCTGCACAGATGGGCAGACCGGAACTTGCTCAGCACGCACATGGCATGCAAGAGGCTGGAGCCGTGACGCATGCTGCCCACACCCAATGACGCATGCTGCCCAGGCACTCAAGACCGCTAACCAACGCGCCCGCTTGCCACCGGGACGCTCTGCAGGCCGCCCACCTGACAGGATGGCAAAGGTGAAGGCGGCAGCATCCCAAGGGTCGGAGCCCAGGCCTGCCACCCAGCCAGCAAAGGTGCGCATGGGCAGGGTGGGCTTCTCGCTGGCCTCTCCACCGGCAGGCTCCGCCTCAGCAGCCAAACCGCTGCAGGGCCCCTTGCCGTCTTGGAAGTAGGGCACAGGGTATCCCAGCTCACTGTGCATGGCCAAAGGGGAGGGGGACAGGCCTTGCTTCAAGCTGGTGACAAAAGGTGGGTGCCAGTGGCAGCTGCCGGGCTGCGCTGGCCAGAGGTTAACGACGCACGCCTGCTGCCACATCTGCTGGTGGACAGTGCTGTGCTGAGCGTGTGTCAGTGTAAGCTGGCGGCAGGCAGGCATGCCATGCCCAAGCTGCCAGCGCTCCTGCCTGGTGGGTCTGGCCATAAGAACAACGTGCTTGCCTGCACATGTCAAAGTAGCTGCCCCATTCGACGTAGTGGATTTCTGCGCGGCAGAAAGGCGGGCAGAGTTTGCAGTGAGGTGCTTGCGTGCATGCCTCGGCTCAAGGTGATGCCCCATGCCCAAGGGCTGTTGCGGGCTAAGCTTGCATGTGCAGGGTGCACCCTGCAAGTAGGCCTGCAGCCTGCTGAGCAAGCTTTCTCCTGGCGGTGCAGGGTGTTAGACAAGCGCAGCCAGAATGTCGGCGATGCACAAAGCTCACTTGACAGCTCCGACTGCAGAGACCAGTACTCGGGCACACAGAAGCAGTTGGCGGTGGGGGCGGTGGAGTTGGCACCGTAGTGCTCGGCCAACGCCGCACAGCACTCCACTGCAAGGTGGGGTGGGTCGGTGCTGGTATCAGCTGGAACAACGCCCTTTCACCATCATGGGGCCATGCAGTGGGTTCGCTGCACATTCAAGGTGCTCCCTCAGCTGTGCAGCTACATGGGAAGTAGAGCCCTGCTGCATTTGGCAGGGCCCTGCTAAGTCTGGCAGATGCCGATGTCGCCCTCCTTAAGCAGGGAGCTCTCTGCTGCCATCCGCTCCCCCAGCAGCGCCAACTCCTGATGGGCTGCCTCTCCTGCCCACCTGACTTCTCTCCATGCGTCATCGTTTCATAGCAATCGCGAACACTGGAAGTGACTTCCAGCATGGCCTCAGCTGTGCATGTGGCACCGGGGTCTGCTGGCAAAGGGAGCGGCGTGGCAAACGGGGCGGGGGCGGGTGCCAGGGCCGCCACCAGAGCCACGCCAAACAGCAGCGAGACGAGCAGCCTGAGCTGCATGGCGCACAGCATGGTCGCCTCTTGGTGTAGCAGAGGAGCGAGAGATTGGAGGGCACGGAGAGTACGCCCCCTTCCAAGGAGTCGCGGTCAGCTAGTGCGGCGTTTTTACAGGGGCCTGCTTGGCTCTCAAGCTTATTCGTTTGGTCCACACGGTGCGAATTCGCTTTGCGCAGGCGTCCCATGTAGGCGTGTGCTGGCGTGCGTTTCCCACTGGTGGCACCGGCACCGTGCCTGAGGAGGCAAATTCCTGGCCAGAGCCACACTTCACATTCAACACTGAGCGGTTTCTGGCCGGAAGCCCGTTTGTCACCATGGTTGCGCCCTCAGGGCGTTCCCTGGCAGCTACTGCCACCCATGCTGGCCTGAAACTGTTCATTGCCGGCTGCGCCGGGCTGTTCAGCTACTTCGTGATTGCCTGGCTCACAAGCAGGTTCTATGACACTTTTGCCAAGGTTTACGCGGGCTGGGCCATCATCTACCCCTATGGAGGTGAGAGTTTGGCACTGGGGGCAGGTTTGTGCCGGCGTGCGCAGCAAGCACGCCGCACCAAACGACCGGTTGCGTTCTCGTCCACAGCCTAGACGAGCTCGCCCACCAGCGCTGGCTGGCCTTGTCCACAGCTCTGCAGTACTGTTGCTGTGGGGAGGGTGAGGGCGTGTGCTTGGCCACAATGCCCACTTCACACCTACAGCGGATTGCACGAAACTTCAACACTTTACGTCCCGCTCGCCTTCCTGCTCCCACCCTGCCATATGCAGCTGAGTACAAGGCCCCCTTGCTCGATTCATATGACACGTTCACTGTGGCCATGACGTGGCTGCCGCTCCTGGCGGCAGGCCTGGCCACGCTCGTGCTCAAGAACCTGCCTCGCGACTGGGGTAAGGCTCGGGCCACAGCACGAGGAGCATGCATATGGCTCACGTGATCCGCAGCGAGGACCATGGCAGGCGGATGACCCAAACTTACGTTTGCTGGTCTCGCCCCATGCTCACTCTGCGCTGCTGCGGCCCGCTTGAAGAAGTTCCTGACCCACTGCAGCTGCCAACGCCCTCCCGTCCACCTCCCATCCTGCCTGCAGTGCCGCGGGCGTGGAGCCGGCTGCGCTCCCGTGTGCGCCACGTGCTGAGCTGGCAGGCGCCTCCCCGCCGCTTCTGGACGTGGTGGTGCGGCGGCATGGACGTGCAAGACGCCCTGGTGCTCGCCTTCGTCCTGGCCTTGAACGCCTACTACTTTGCCTACTATGTGCAGGCGTACACCAACAGGGTGGATGCAAGTGAGTGAGGGCAGTGCGAGGCAAAGCGGCAGCTTGCTGGCGGCCCGTGCCCTGTGCAGGGCACATGCATGCATGCTACGCCACGCACTCTCTTTCACTTGGCAGCATTGCTGACCGTGCCAGTTGTGCGTAGCACTACACTAGTGACCAGCGGGAGGGAAGCTTATAAGATAAGATACTTATCTCGTCACCATCATGTCCCCGTTGTGCAGTGCTGGCGGCGGGCATCGCTCTGCCGCAGTCACGCTCAGTCTACATGACTGGCAGGTGTGCTTGGGGAATGCCGGAGCCACATATGATATGGCCTGCTGAGCTTGAGAGAAAACTTCCGCTTGTGCCCCTTGCCGCCGGCGCCGCCCTGCCACCCATCCGTGGGCACTCATGACCACTCCCACTGCCGCTTCCGCCCCTTGCCTGCCGTGCAGGGTTGCCCTTACCTTTGGCATCATGATGTGGCCCAACCTGTGGCTACTGTTCCTGCCCATCCCTCAGTCCTCCTTCCTCCAGCAGCTGACTGGCCTCGACTACTCGCGCATGATCCGCTACCACCGGTGAGCTTCAAAGGCAGTCCACTGTACTGCAGCAGCCCGCCTGTGCCGCAGTCCGCTGCACACGTGCGCCCGTGGCAAACAGCTGTGTCGCTCCACCCCACCACTCTGCCCCTCCTGCAGGTGGCTGGGCCACATTACAATGGTGGTGCTCTCCCTTCACGGCTGGCTATACTACCTCTACTGGGCCATGGCTAACGAGTGAGAAGGATCGCGGGTGCACCTGCGGCTGTGCGGGCCGGGCCCGTTGGACATACACTTGCTCTGCCACCATTGCTTGCGCTTCGACTGAGGTGCAGGGTGGCACCCATGTCTGTTCCCCACCCCAACCCGTCCCCAGGTTCTGGGTCGAGTTCTCCAACTGGGGAACGCTGTCCGCCATCAACAACCTGGCGGGCACGCTGGCCTACCTCTTCGCCCTGGTCCTGTGGACCACCTCCATTGGCTGGATCAGGCGCCGCTTCTTCGAGGTGAGGAAATAGCACTCACGCTGTTCAAAGCACGCCCGGCTGCGGCCTGCCCAGGCACACGTGTGACCCTGCGCCGCTGGCGTGCACGCCAGCGGCGTGCACATGCCACGTGTACCACCTGCACAGGGGCAGCACCCTGGGCAGCGCCTTGCTACAGGGTTTGCAACACTTTCCATGCCCAACACCCGCCCCTGGTTGCCCGGCGGCCCACCCTACCAACATTCAGGTGTTCTACAGGTGCCACGTCGTCTGCTTCATCGGCTTCCTCCTGTTCGCGTGCATGCACTACTACTGGAGCTGGTCCTACTTCCTGCCAGGTGCGACCAGCCGCCAGCGCTGCTGGTGCGTCTTGCAGCTGGAAACTGCATGACTGGGTGGCAGGGCCAAGCCCTACTAGGGTCCTGATAGGGCAGCTTGCCGCCAGCAGTG
>VFQQ010003231.1_pt1 | contig 16260 bp, 24 predicted proteins | sample 3512341 | NCBI WGS metagenome assembly VFQQ01 (sample SAMN10412373, study PRJNA504923) | tailings metagenome | isolation source: Relicate 2 Philex TSF1 revegetated site | place: Philippines: Tuba, Benguet | collected 2017-08-29 | reverse complement strand
AGATGCCTGCTGTGATGCAGCCCGAGCAGGTGCGTGTGTGTGTGTGTGTGTGTGTATGTGTGTGTGTGTGTCAGCTGTTGGGAAGCTTTGCTGGGGCGTGCTCATGCCAGCTTACATGCACGCATGCCAGCATGCGTGCACACCACAACACACATAGCAGTCTCACACGACTTGCATGGTGCTGGGCACTCGATGATGACCGCAGGCGCTGGACCGCTGGACACAGCACACTCAGAACTGTGCGGACTGCAAGGCAGCCTTGGCGCTTGTGGACAAACTAAGCCTCGTGACAAAAGTCCTAGGTGCTCTTGCCGCCATGGCAGCAGTCGCCTGTTGCATAGCAGCTGTTGTGATGGCTGCTGACGCTCTGCTGATCAACGTACCGGTCCTCGGCTGTGTATCTGCGGCAGTATGCGCGTTCTGTGCCTGGGCCTATGCAAAGCTGGGGGTCATCAGACAAAAGTTCTTCTACCAGGTATGGTGGAAGCATGTGCATGTGCATGCGCATGTGCATGCGCATGTGCATGTGCATGTGCATGTGCGCAAGTACAGGGCGTGCACCTGGGCTCTTATTATGTCATGTGACCTGTGTCTAGCATAGAGGCTGTGGGCACATCGCTATTTTTGCTGACCATGCCTTGCCACGATGTGTTCATAGGTACATGCACTGTCAGATTGTGACTCCTGGGGTGGCACGAACGTGCTTGTTTATGTTGCTCACATACGCAGGCACATGTCCACGCGCTGAAGGATTGAGAAGCAATATCCCAGCACCTATTGCAGCACATGAGCTGCCACGCTGCGCAAGCGTGGATTGGCCACCGTGCCTGGGTATACACACAGACTGGGACTACTGTCCCCAGCCCGTCACTCTTCCTTGCAGTGTCCTTCTCTTCCCATCGCAATCCGTACATCGCTATCCCTCCGTACCACCGTATTACAATCTTGTAGTCTTGTAGTCCATCCATTCATAAGCCTAGTTACTCTTATACATCACGAAAATGCCCCAGGCTCATTTTGGTGTTGCTTTCGCACTGATGCTTGAAAGAGGGAATACTCTACGAATGCCGCGTTCTTTGCACCGTCGTATGGTTCTGTTCCCTGCTAGCCGCTACCAACTTGCCACCCTGCCCACTGCATCTGTCACCTTGCGCCTGGCCACACAGGGTGCGAACCTTGTGTCCTGGCCCTTTGCATCTCGCACCTGGGTACCAAGCCTCGCACACCCTGCACCTCAACCCCTTGCATCCTGGCACCTTGCCCTGCCACCTTGCCGCTGGGTACCAAGCCTTTCACCCTGCCAGAATGCTCTTTGCATCTTGCGGCCTGTTACCCTAACCCACCCTGCCGTGGCACCCACCGCCCTGCTGCCTCGCATCTCGCTACACAGCTGCCTGATAGCGCAAGCTCCGCCGCTGAAATGCACGGTAGCGGAAAGGAAATGGTGAGTCTGCGGGACCGGTTTGTGGTCGTTAAATCGTGCTGATGAGGACGACAATGCATGCGTTTCTGATCTGTACTTTGAGAGCATTCTTGGTGCACCAGGATACTCGGGACACAGTTTGGGCTGTTCACTTGGCATCACCATGAGCCTTGTCGACCTTCCGCCTTATGGGCTGCATGAAGTCCATTGTTGCACATGACAGACTTGACTCTGACCGGCTTCCATGGTTCTTTCTGGGTTGTCGGTTTTGCCTTTTGTGGCAAATGCATGGAGGCAGGGGGCGTACTTTTGAGGTATTCTGAGGCACATTTAGGGCTCCTACTGCGGAAGTGGGGCATGCGGTGTTGTTTCTAGAGCGCTGTTTATCGATGGCTGATAGCGGTCGGGTTTGGTAATCGGATCTGATACAGGCGAGTTCACAATGGGGGCGAGTGGATGGTCAATGCGGTCGGGTTCGACATGCGCCGAGGGTACAAATGGGGCCCTGTGAATATTGCAGACTGTTTTGTACTTGAGGTCTGGACACAAACACAGGACGGGCGTGGGTTTGGATGCGTTGGTGGCCGATACTGCAAGTGTTTTGCACTTGAGGGCAGAACACATTTTTTTCTCTCACAGTACTCGAAAGTGCAGTACCGTGTCACAGAAATGCTGCAACTGGGCGCATTTGAGCATTGAGCCATCAACGCACATCACACGCGGCCTTTTTCTATCTGGGTTGCTCTTTCTGCTGCTCCCTGTGTTGCTGTCTTTGCTTGGCATGTTGGGACGTCCTTGTGTCGTGCTTTGCTCTTGTCTTTCTTTGGCCGCTTCTGTCATAGCGCCCTTCCAGCTGCTTTGTCCGATTCACTAAAGATCCTTTCTTTGTGTGCGCCTCTGTAATGCATCGCATCCTGTTACTCCAAACGCGGCAGGCCTACCATTACATACAGATGGGGCTCAGTCTATCTACGTACACACAACACTTGCCAGCACATACACGCCCTCGCAGCCACACACTGCCAAGTTGAGTGCACCAGCATGCAAACGTGCGAGAGACGCAATGTCTGTACATGGCATGTCATACAGATGCCGTGCATGAGATCACATTGTATTGTATCAGATCACGCTGCAAAAATCAACACAGCCCAGTGCATGAGGCAAAGCAGGCAGACAATCAGGAAGTGAAAACAATCTGCGTCTCAGCCGCGATGCCAATTTGTGTGCGACCCCAATGTCAGAAGCAATTCAATGCAAAGGGTTGCTGTGGCCTGCAGAATGATGCTAAGCAGACCAGCGCTGCCCTATAATGCGGTCCGCAAAATGACAAGGAGCAAGTGCCACAAGAATGCCTCGTGTACCGGCTTAAGTCGAGACACACACACATCCACTGTCGGACACGCAAAGCGCGCTTGCCCATGACCAGGTCAGCAAGGTGACAAGGAGCCAGTGCCATGAAAATGCCTCTAAAACAGTGACTTGCAACGCAGTGTTCCCCATTGAGAAAACCCATGACAGTATCTGGAAGTGCTCAATGAAAGCCAAGTCCTTGCATGGCAGCATACCAATACTCCCTGCCAGGGCTCGCGTAGCTAGCGTAGCGTTCTGTACTTGTAACAGCACCGTAAGTGACTTATGCTGGGCACGGCCTTCCTACAGCACCTTCGCGCAATGCCCCCTTACTTGACTGACCTCCTTTACGCATGATGCCTTCCTGGCAAGATACAGCACATGCCCCACTGCTCATCACGGCTGACTCAATGTACGATGTGACTGGGATAGGTTTACGTAATCATCACGGCCTGTACATCCCCCCGCGCTCACCCGTAAGCATGACCTGTCCCTGTGCTGATGACTTCCGCGAATGCTTGTGACTGAATGGTTTCTCGTACATAGACATGGTCTCTCGTACATAGGCAATCACAGCTGTTTACCCCCTGCGTCACTGTACCAAATGATATGTGCGAATGATATGACCTGTCCGAATGAATTCACCGGTGCCTATCCAATCTATGATCCGTGTTGATATCTGTGTCTCGTGTATCCGCGCGTGTACAATGCTTTTCTCTCCGTGGTCCTGACACGTGCAAGGCCCGACTGGTCGCACGGTGCCTGTGTGGGCCGTCACTGAGGGTACGGCAGCGGGTAGCCACCCCAGGGGCATCCTGCTGTGTCTGGTAGAGTACGTTGTCTCATCGAGCCGAGTAAGACCCACTCCACAGCCTGAGCACGACTCAGGACCTGCGTGGATGCATGCCGCACACGCACACATACGAACAGAGTCGAGTCTCAGGTGCTCTGATGGTAGTAGATGACTCATAGCAGACATCCTGGCCTGTGCCACACACAAGGGCCTGGTCAGTCACTGTTTATGCGCCCCGTGACATGACAGCTTGCCCAGCTTCCTGCCATCCGTCAATCGCTCACACTCAGCGTTGCGATTGTTCGAGTGAACTCAGGGACGAACACAGGAATGAACACGCACATGCAGAGGGTATATAGGATAGTTCGGCACATACACACCATTCGCAGACTGACACATACCTTGACATACATCGGCCCCCAAAAGCGTCTGTCTTCTGCGGACTGGGGCGGCACAAAGGGCCTGTCTGGAGCTGGGAAGGTGAAGCCGTGGGTTGCAGCGAAGACTGGGCTGCGCACTTGCACGGTGAGACGCCCATCTGCGCTGTCCTTGGTAGGGGTGAAGGCCATGCGCGAGTTGCGGGCCCATACTTTTGCAGAGTTAGCCACTTGCTCGTCTGGCACGCACGCGAGGGTGACGCCTTCCTTCATGTACCTGCGTACATGGCGAGCACAACAATGCTCTCGTTAGCTGTGCTTCTGACCCATTGCCATTCGGCAAAGCAACTCGCTGCAAGGGGCTATCGTGTCTCATATCCAAAACCATCTAACTGATTAGTGTATCTCATTGGATCTCAGTGAAGGGTAGAGCAGCAGGGGTCGTACGAGCAGTCTAACGTGAACGAGCCTCGTGCGTCACAGGTGGTACGCACCTGTCCCTCTGCTCCTCGGTCACTGCAGTCAGAGCCCAGTCGAGCACGTGCTGGTTCATCGCCTGTGCGGACACATGCTCGCCTGCGAGCCCAAAGCACACCCAGAAACTGACCAGTGCGCACACTTATGGGTCACAAGCACGCCACGTCCATTAGGGCGAGCATGTCAGCACCTGCACTGTGGCTTCTTGCGTCTGCATGTACAAGGCTTGACGCACCTTGCGTGTACTTGCTGGTCGGGAGCGGCTCTAAGCCAAGGAGGTCACGTGCCTCTGCTGCGAGCGCTGTCTCACTCTTCAGCTTGACCCACAAAGAGTGAGAGTAGCTGTGCCAGCTCGTGGGTGCCATCTCAGACTTTTCGTCCACTGCAAAGTGCATGAAGGCTGGGATCTCAAGCTCAATGCGCCCGTTCCCTGCGCACATCGACACAGGAGTGGGAAAACCCCGCAGCGTGGACACAGGCGACTCACATGAGAGACATGCGAGGATGCACCTCACACGAAATCGAATACTAACTTGCTGTGTCGATCCCTGTCCTTTTTACTTACCTTGTGCAGTCATGCAGGCCTGAGAGTAGAGGAAGGATGCCAGGTTGCTGTGCACGTGTACGATGACGCTCATGTGACTGGCTGCATCAGCAGGCAGAAGGCCCTGCTTGATGGCAGATTGAAGGACCATGGTCTGCAGGCAGTGCCACACAGCAGCACAGGCGCGAGATGACACGTAAGCATGAACAGTCATGGCGGTGGCACAGACACAATGAAGCGCCTGCTGGTTTATGTGTGCTGCGCTACGTGAGCCTCACCTGCAGTTCACGTGCCTCGATCTCTGTCTGGTCAGCCAGACCCAGCGGGGCGACACGCGCACCATGGCTCAGGGGGCCAAGCTCCAGGCCGCGTAGCAGCCAGAAGTCAGTAGGGGACGCCTGGCCTACATATCCGCCATGGGCGCGTGGCACACCTGCACTCCTAACGTACGCGGCTGGGCGGGACAGCGTGTTTGGCTGCGGTTTGCCACTGGCATCCAACGCTTTGCCTGCCTCCCATGCAGAGACCAGGCTGCCTGCCCCGCAGCTTTGTGCGTAGATATCCACATACTGAGCAGTGCGCACAGCCTCAGACAACAAAAGGTCTGCCGCGGAGCCTGCACAGAGTACCATGTAGTCACACACATAAGCACACACACACACACACACACACACACACACACAACAACAACAACAACAACAACAACAACAACAACAACCACAACCAAGGGTAGGCATAGAAGCCCGCACTGGTATTGCAGCGTGCCTTGAAGACAAGTGTCGGCACACGCGTGTGAAGGGGCACGTGTTTGTGTGTCCCACCCTCACCTTGTGCCTCCTTGTCACCAAAGTGGCACTGTAGAAACGCAGTCATGACCTTAGCCAGACGAGGCAGTGTGACCTCAGCAGGCAGAGAGGGCTCACAGTCACCACGTGCCACGTTGGGAGGCTTGTCAGACAACTGCATGTATGCATTGCAGCACACCGCCCATGCGCTGTTGCTTGCTTGATGTCTGCATCTACAAATACGCGGGCATAAGCACATGCTTGCAGGTATGCCGAAAGTGCAGGCCAATGTGCTAGTGTGTGTCTGCCGCGTACCTGTCCGTGGTTCAATCCCGGTATGAGAATCACACCCTTGTTTGTAGCCGCATACTTGGCGCCCTGGCGTGTGGCTGTCCATGCACTGGTGGCGAGCTCTGTCATTAGCGTGGGCCAAGCCTGCATGTGTGCAGACATACCAGGGAAGGTGCGGTGCATGCACTGGGCTTTCCGCTTTGTGCACTTTGTGTGCTGAGTTGAGCGCTGGTGTCTGCATTGTGCATGCTGTGATGCTTGTATGTGCGGTAGTGCAGACATGCTCACCACTTGTCCGTCCTCCTGCCCAGTCACCATGAGCACAGGTCGACTACAGGCTGCCCACCCCAAGCTGGTGGTGAATTGCAGCCCCCACCCGCACCCAAGAGCAATGATGCCGCCTACATACACAGACAGGCACGCGCGCAAGGCCCAGCAAGGGAAGACAATGACGAAGAATGAATGACGAAGAATGAAGACAATACAATGACAGGGCACACAACGATAGGGCAGACAAGGTTGCGGCACAAAAGACATGCAGTGCCACTTGCACGCAGGCACACTGGGGACAGTTGGCGGTTGACAAGCGATAGCGCGTACCTGCTATCATAAGGGCGGCATCTGCGAAGAGCATCGACGCCATTGAGTGCGGTGCCACGACCAGGTTTGTGTAGCGCCCTGTGTTGCTGCGTTGCAGGACCTGTCCCGAACGCTCATTGCACACGCCCACGACCTCCTGTAGCAGCTGCAACATGAGCTGTTCGCTGCTCGGCACGCCACCTGAGTATGGCGCACCGAGGCCTGCGAAAGCTTGCAATGGCTGCTTGGTATTGAGCGCGTCCAGCGCGGCGAGGACCTGAGACGCGGCCATGGTGTCCACCCCTGCTACTGCCACCCACAGATCCAGGCTACCATTGCTGGCCTGAGATGAGAGGTGCTTCGCTAGCGGCAGGTAGCTGTCGGGTGCCTGTCCTGCGCCTGGCATAATGAGAAGCATACAGGTGTTGGGTGTCCTGCTGGCCTGCTGGCTCCCATCGTGCGCCGGCGGTGGGATCATGATGGTAGTGGCTCGTGCATTTGCCTTCAAGGCCTCCCATCCTGCGTCTGCAGGGCACTCAACGGAGTATTGTGCACCAGGCCTCACTACGGTAGCCAATACCCTGCTACGGCCACTGCTGCTGCCAGTGCCTTAGCAGCGCCCACTACCTGCCAAACGTGGTGCTCTTACTCACCGGCTTGCTTGTCCATGGCCAGCAAACTTCGCACCTTGGGCACCTGCAAGTCACGGAAGTGCCCCGTCACCCTGACGTGCCTAGAAGCTGATGGGAGCTGCGATGGAGGCGCTGTAGTTTATACAGGCTCAGACGATGGAAGCTGGCTGAGAGGGATGAAGCTGGCAATTGCCTGTGGTGGGCGTGTCCCGGCACGCAAATTACCAGGTAGGAGGCAAATGTGAACTGGCTCTTGTAGTAGTCCTCTCTCAGGCAGATGTAAACTGGCTCCCAGCAGCAGTGGTTCTCAGCAGTGCAAGCTCGTCAGGGTGTCAAACAAGTAGCCATAAATAATGAGTCTCACACCTTGCAGTACAGATACAGACAAGCATCAATAGTATTTCTGGCAAGCAGTGAAGCAGTGAGCCCAAGCTAGTATCAATTTAATGATATAATAACAGAACACGCCAACGATGGCCACCAGGACAGGAGTTCTCGGCCAGGGAAAGCATCATAGTGCTTCACTGGTGGACCTTAGTCACAGGTGGATGCTTGCACAGGGTGTTCTGCAATGAATAGGCGATGCAGATATCCCGACCTGGCCCAATGGCGCTTTGTGGCACTGCGCGATGGTGTGCAGGACTCAGGCTCTGGCACGCACTCGGCCTCGCCCACTACTGCGAGGTCCTGGCCCAGCACGCTTCAAGGACAACAGCAGAGAAGGTACAACGCCATCTGTGTAAACATCTACAAGCGGATAGAACAGGGGCAGAGCAGGGATGCAACAGGGGAGGTGTTTGGCCCTGCTTTGCAGGCGCACAAGTCAGACCCTCCTTCACCCTAGAGCAAGCCGCATTCCCGCCCTTCCCTGTCTCAGACGAGCTAAGGACCCTGTGTGCACAACAGGGACTGAGTCCAGACATTACAGCATTCCCAGGTGCTGCGCCCACGGTGGTCAGAGCGGAGATACCTCCTGGCGATGCTTTCACCCCACGGGAGTGGGGACAGGCCGCAGCGGCGCTTGTCGACGAGCACTTGCCAGCTACAGGTGCACTGCTCTTTAAGTGAGTGATGAGCAGTTGTGTTATCACACACACACACACACACACACACACACACACAACAAAGTAAGCGCGATCCATATATGTCTCAGCTATCTGCACAGCTGGCAGATGACCAGTCTGTTGCCCTTCTTTCACAGGAACCTTCCCCTCCAAGGCACCAAGGCATTCAGCGAGTTTGCGGACGGGCTGCAGTGGACGCGTGTCAAGTATGAGTCCGCTTTTGCCTCAAAGAGGTAAGGTGTTGCATTCGAACCATTTTGTGATGTGTCGCAGCTCTGCAAACACAGCTCTGCATTTCGCAAACTCTAGTTGTGGCCTGTCTGACACGTGTCCTTCCTAGGCTTCTCCTTACTACCCTACGAGGCTTACAAGCACATGCTTGCGCTTCATGCAAACGCTTGCAAAACGGATGCACTGGGGCCATAGCTCTTAGCGCACTTTGCGAACTCTATTGTGGCATGTCTCTGATGTGTTCTTACCAGGCCTTTGTGTTTGCCTGCAGGGCGCAAGAGGATGGGATCGACCTCGCTACCAACATACCAAACTCACAGATATTGACTTGCCATGTAAGGTCCTCAGAGCCCATAGTCTAGCAGAGCAGATGCTCTTTGTCACGGCCACGCATGGATCGTCGCATGCAGGCCCACATGCACATTCACGTGCTCAGCATTGTTTGCCTGGCCGCAGAACGAGATGGCCTACAACCCCAAGCCAGCCCAGCGCATTGCCTTCTTCTGCGCGCAACCTGCCGAGCAAGGCGGCGAGAATATCCTGTCCTCTAACCACACTCTGTTTCAGCTGATGCCGCCAGACATCGTGGCCAGGTTCGCAGCCAAGGGCGGGCTGAAGTACACACGCGCGTACAGGGACCCGAGCAACCCTGCGAGCACGGCTTGGGGCTTTCCGTTACCCAGCTGGCAGCAGTACACTGGCACAAGCTCAAAGGAAGAGGCCGAAAGGTAAGGAGGGCCACGCTGCGGTCTCACACGACACGAACCAGCGCACTCGTGCAAGCCGCATGCTGTGTGTGCCACACATCAGTCTCTGTCTGTCTTAGAGTGCCTGATAGCCAGTGTTACTTGCGCTCAGCATATGCAGCAATACATGCCACAACTGTGGGAAACATCTGGTGAGGCAGTCAAGCAACGGGCATTTGCGCGAGCGTGAACACCTTCCCTGCTCGTCGTTGCCCTGCAGGCACTGCCGTGACGACATGGGGTTCAATCTGTCCTGGGACGAACAAGGCACCATGCACCTGAGCTTTACAACGTCTGTCGTACGCAAGGACCCTGTCACAGGACAAGACATGTGGTTCAACTCGGCGGTGAGTGTGATATGTGTGTGATAAGTGTGATGCAGGCAGACTCACAGGAAAGGGCCTGTGGTTCAACTCGGTGGTTATATACCTAATCGTGATGCATTGCTTCGTATTTGGCTGCACCAGCAAGGTCTTGTGAGCTGCTACGGCTCCTCGCATGTCACAGTGCATGTCAGCAGCTACGAGCCAAGCCACCGGGTGCGCAGGCTGTGTCTGAGTATTGCAAGGGTGTTGGTTGTGTCATGCCTCCCAGGATCTGGGCTCCTTGGGTGAGGTTTTCCACATGACCTACGGAGACGGTGATGCTATCGATCCCAGCGTAATCAGTACCATACGCCAGGTATGGACGCAGTGCACTACCATGTTGACGCCATACGACGTTACGTCGTATGGCGTCAACAGCGATGCGAGTCGCCCAGGCATGCTACAGTGCACCCAGGCAGCTGATGGCTGTGTGTCTCTGTGCGCGTCTACACACGTGCACACACGTGCACACACGTACACACGTGCATGCACACTTCTGGCGTCCTGTAAGGCTCGACTGGGCTAACACACCTGTGTACAGCCTGTGAGGAAGTAAGCGCGGCCTCTGCTGAGCCTGCCCTTGTGCGCTGTTCATCACGTGTGTGTGTGTGTGTGTGTGTGTACACGTAGGTTCGGTGGCAGGCTGTGTCTGCTCTCAAGCTAGACGCGGGTGACTGGCTTGTGCTTGACAACATGAGGATCCAGCATGGTAGGCTGCCTTATGAAGGCAACGAGAGGAAGATGCTCGTGCTGATGACTTAGACAGCTGAGGTGTCAGCGCTGTGCGACGCCAGTTAGTGCCACATGAGCCAACAGTGTACCCAGTTGCAAGCAGGGGCACTGCACAGGAGACAGCATTGTGCATGCATGTAGACAGCTGAGGTCAGCGCTGTGCGATGCCAGCTAGTGCCACATGAGCCAACAGTGTGCCCAGTTGCGAGCAGGGCACTGGGCGACAGCGTGTTCAGACTGCGGAGGATGTGTCGGGCATAGCCCCAGTGCAGCGGAGAGATACGCGCCACGTGCAGAAGCGTGCATAGCTCACTCCTGCATGTGCGTACGTGCACTGCATTGCGTGGTGGCGCTCACTACGTGTGCAACTGTACTTCCTCGACACGGTATGCCACTTTATCGTTGGCTTAAGCATAGCATTTCGGAAGGGCGCTGGATAGGTAGTGTAGAATACCTATCCAGCATGTCCACAGACTTCATGTGCAGAGGGGGGGGGGGCCTCTGCGATTGATCAATCGCCCCCGTGGGCTTGAGGCGCTGTAGCCCGGCACCAGATTGGGGTGTAGAGTACTGATTGACGGGGGTGGGCTGTGTGATTGATTGAGTGTTAATTACTTTACTATGTCCTCTGGGCTGTGAGAGTCTCCTTTGGGGCTGAACAGCGGCTGTAGCCATAGCTCATTAGAGTGTGCGCCTCCTCAACTATGATGATCATTTTGCTTTTCTGTGATAGTTGAGTGGCTGTACATGGACAGTGAACTCCTCAGGTAACGGTAACACCCATATGACACCATGTAAGAGTACCTCGTAGTACAGACCAGCATATTACGAGCTACAGTGTCTATGTTTGGTCCCGACCTGTCTGGCAAGCTACAGAAAGAGAGCAGCAGGATAGCAGAGAGCCAACTACTAAAGCAGAAGTCAACTCGTGAGCAGCACCCTCCAGTGCTTCGCTGCATGTGTCCTGACTAGTACGCATATACTATGCTCATGCACGCGCTCATGCACACAATCATGCGCACAGCAGCTTGCTTCCTCACGCCAGGAAGCCAGGCCTGGCCAGAGTGCAACAGTGCCATGCGCCAGCACCGCTTGACGGCAAGGCTTAACTGTCTGTCCTTAACCTGCTAAAGATACACGTCAGAGGAAAGAAGGGTGCACGGTGCACACGCCGCTACCCCATCTCTGCTTTGCCCACACCATACTGTCATCACACACACTGCAGCTCGTCAGGTCCTCTTGCCTCGGTCCAAGTCGCTCTGCATGCACACAATGACATCGAGGAAAGCTATACCTTCTTGCTGCGAGACGCCCCAAGCCTGCTGCATGAAATTGTATATGTGAGGCATGTACGTGTCACGTGCACACGTGCGTGGCTCAGCTCTACGCTCACCGCGAGGTAGAAGCATTGCCGCACATCGCCCAGCTTCACACGTGCCATCCAGCTAGACACACCCACCGCCACGCACACGCCAAGCCATGTTGCGAGCTTCTGTGGTGGGGTAACGGACATCGCAGCGAGGGCTGCGGCGGCTGCGCCTGCTGCGGTGCTCAGCCACAAGAGCGCCGTGCAGACCCCTCGCAGCTTGGTGACAAGGCCTAGCATGCTCTTGCAGTATGGGCAGTGCTGTGTGTGCTGCTCCCACCGGTCAAGGGCCTGCAGACAGCAGACACATACACACACTGCACAATACCTAGCACAGGCCTGCGGACATAGCGCCATGCGCCCTACTCTGTTACTCGCTGAGATATCTACTTGGGATAGAATAAGGGCATGATGTCACAGCGCAGCAAACGTTCACACATACACAATGCAAGGTGTGTGTGTGTGTGTGTGAGATGCAAGCCGTGTGCCCTCCAGTTATGCTTTTCTGCAGAGTCTCACCTGTGCCTTAGACATTACAGGAGGGATGGCTGCCGCGTCCTCTGCATTGCAGGTAGGCACGTAGCCACCGCAGTACCGCTCTATCCAGATGCGAAAGGCGTTGGGCAGTGTGTCTGCTGGGGCTGGCATGAACAGTGACTTGGAGAGGTCTGATGCCGTGAGACCCTGGCTGAGAGGCACCTTGCGCTCCTACAGAGTAGGTAGGCACATGCACACACACACACACACACACACACACACACACACACACACACACACACACACACCTTACGCTCCTACAGCCAAGGGCAAGACACACGCAGGGATACACGTCAGGTACCCCTGTTGTGTGTGTACATCCGCCAGCACCACATACATGCACACACACCGTTAGACAGGACGCTACGCACCGTTCACCAGAACGCAGTGCCCAGTACCGCGAGTGTGTGTGTGTGTGTGTGTGTGTGTGTGTGTGTGTCAGAGCTTGAACATCTGTTATGACTTATGAGCCAAGAGCCACACGACTCACCGCACAGTGTAGGAGATACAAGTCCCCATCAAGGAAGGGGTTTCTGTCCTGTATGTGCGCCAGCGCAGGGAACCTGGCACGCAACTTAAGCAGCTGGTAGAACGGGAAAGGGATCTGCATGGGCACAGCAACACGCACACAAGACGCATCCGGTGTGTGCTGCAGTATGTCGCCACTCTGACGTGGAAACTGCTGATTGGTGAGTGCACATAGCCCCAGCAGAGACCTACCTGCTTAGGAATCCCCCGGGGGCTGCTTGTCATGATGCGACACCAGCCGGGCCTGGTAGGCACCACAATGAGCTGTATTATGGGATTACCGCCTCCGCCCATACTGTACCTGTGGTGAGAACAGACAGTCTGAAAAAGGTTGCAGATCCATGTGCGAGCACAGCCGCAGCAGGATCGCGCATACTCACAGAAGCAAGTTCACAAACTCAGGTAATCACGCATCTGCTACTCTTACCCTACATAGAATGGCGGTGTGTACTTGATGGTGATTGGTCTTGGGCTGTTGACCGTTCCCGTGAAACCGTCTGTTGTCACGTCCCCTACCTCTACCTGACTGTACAGAGGGCCTGAGGAGCGGACCATGCCCTGAAAACAAGACATGCAAACACAGCGTCTCGCACCGCTCACAGGCGTACGCATGTTGATTGGATCGCAGATTGACTGGTAGGGTAGGATGACTGGTAGGATGACATTGTGTGCTCGTCTGTGTGCTTTGCTCCCACCTGGCCGTGATGGGCATACGGCACATGTGAGACGTCCAAGACGTTCTCGACCACCGTGTCAAACCTGCGCAAGACATATAGGCATGTTTCTCGAAGGTTTGTATAGTACAGCATCGTGCCCAGGCATCCCTGGTCTCACGCAGCTATGTAGTGCCGAGACCCTGACATGCAGACGTGTTCGCGCTATGTACGCAGGATGGCACCACGCGCCCTATACATCCCAGACGCACACATGGACAGTGCACGCACCTTACGGCGCCTCACGTCAGCAGCCATGTGATGGCAAACACACAGAAAAGTGCCCGTGTCACTGTCTGCAAGGGACACCCATGAGCTTTGGCAGTGTACGCACCTTAGCGGCATGTCTCTCATGTACCAGGGCAGGAGACCTTGAGGCACGTCTGGAAGGGGCGTGCTGTGCGACACTTGGTCCTCTGCAACAAGTCGTTATCAAACGCACGTGTGCATGGGCACAGCCTGGGCCAGCATAGGAGCGCCTAGGTGTGCGCTTAAGCATGCGTGGCTACTGGTCAGGCATGCAATCAGGCAATCAGGCACCAGGTCACCGTCACATGCATACATGCTGGCGCGGGCGCTCAAAGAATCTAGCTCAAAGGATCTAGGCTATCATAAGATCATAGGCTCGGCAAGACGCGGCTGCTGCATCTTGCCACGACAGGGCTGCTTGGTATGTATGCCTCACCAGCTGACGATCCCTCTCGTGTCGACTCAGGCCACACCCACATAAGCCCATGTGCTACTTGGATGGGGTACACCTTGACACACGCGCGTCTGCTGCTGCACGCGGCAGCCTGGGCCTTGGGGTCATGGGACAGCTGGGGCACGCTGGAGCAAGCGCCCAATGCATTGAATGTCCACCTGTGTACAGAGACACATGCACAGGTACGGCAATGTACGCGTGTACGGTACAGTACAGTGGCTCATGCAGTCTCAAGAAATTGATTCGCAAGGAGACACGTGCACAGACGGTACAGAACATGAGCCTAAGCAGGGTCAAGGATCTGATTGCACACTGTCAAGAGTGCGGGACGATGCATTGCTACCCAGATGTGCTAGCGTGTTTGGTAGGCAAGCTGCCCGTGTGCATGCGCGTTAAAAGGAACAGAAGGCACGCGTACTTGCTCCATGCATGCATGCTTATTGCTTGAATCGGCCTTTGACAGCGTATGCACGCCCTTTTGTGTGTGTGTGCATGTGTGTGTGTACGTGTGTGTGCCCTCCTCACGCACCCGTGATAGTTGCACATGAGCGTGTCCCCTTCCACTCTCCCCTCTGACAGGGGTGCCAGTCTGTGTGGGCACTTGTCCTCCATACAGTGCCACTGACCCTTGCTGTCAGCCCACACAACCAGGGACATGCCGAGTAAATCAACCTGCAACACACATGGCAAACACGTGCCCGGTGCTTGTCCGGTGCTCCGGGTGCATTGATGCGTGTCTTGCTGCGCGTGCAGCGACGGCCGCGTACGCGTACGTGAGGCAGATGGCCGCGTGCGAGTGCACAGAGCATGGTGAGCATACGTACCTTTGTTGGTATCCAGGGGCTCTACAGGCAGCACAGGCCACCACCGGCTGGTCCATGAGAACGACTCCGCTTCTGCAGCTGCCTGGGCTGGCGAGGTGTCGGTCTCTGCATAAGGCAGTGCACATGCACACAGCCCGGGCTGAGATACAAACACGCGCACTAGTGCACATATTGACTAAGACATGGTGGAGCGACTAGGGACACGTACACACTCGCTGACATAGTTGAAGCACGAGTGAGCGAGGCACACTGCAGTTCGCACCGTAGTCCGTACTGGAGCGCAGAGGGGCGGTGTCACTGATTGTTTGGCTCAGGCTGACCGAAGTGGCTGCACTGGCGACCGGAGACCTGTATTACAGTAGCTGACAGGCCTTGTAATGCAGTGAGACTGCAGTGCGATTGGAGCCACACAGCCGTCAACCACACCGTGCTAGCTCATACTACGCCTGATGCGGCTTGCTACTGTACTGCCCCTGATGGGTGGCGGGCGCACCCGATGGAGTGCGCGATCTCTTCTAGTTGCCAGGAGCCTCTCACAGCTGTGCGCTGCACAGCGGACCAATACAGAGCTGAAGGGTGCGTACCTTCTCCGGGCTACAGAGCTGTGTACACTAGTGCGCTCTGGCAGCAGCGCGTTCCTGATGAACGGAGCGGCGCTCCATCTGCGTGTGCTCTGCCATAGCTGCTGGACGTGGGCCATGCTTCCCACAGCCACGGACTGGAGAAGGCCCTGTCCGGCCGGGCGTTCCCTGAGCTACAGCCCACACAGCTACAGCTACAACCCACAGCTACAACCCACACAGCTACACGTCTGTCTACACGAACCACACGTCTGTTCATTGCACGTTCCCGGGTCCTCCTCTCATTATGCCTAAACTCAATCTCTAACTAATAACCAACGAACACCCGACATGTCATAGAATAGAGGTGACGACTTCATGATTCGTTGCTAATCTGCCCTAGCTAATAGGACCAGCTTCTAATCGCTCTCAACTGTGCCTGTGCTACCAAACAAGTGTCATAAAGAGTGCTCGGAGATGCAGCTCGGATACAAATCCTTGGCGCCAACCCGCCCCCAGGTCAGTCTCACCAGCGCAGGCCGCAACACGCTCGTGCTTGTGTATTGCAGAGCTCATACAGCAGCTCCGAGGCCCCAGGAGGTCTTGACTCGCGCGCGCGCGCAGGTTGCTTGCATCCCGC
>VFQQ010003230.1_pt1 | contig 16261 bp, 14 predicted proteins | sample 3512341 | NCBI WGS metagenome assembly VFQQ01 (sample SAMN10412373, study PRJNA504923) | tailings metagenome | isolation source: Relicate 2 Philex TSF1 revegetated site | place: Philippines: Tuba, Benguet | collected 2017-08-29 | reverse complement strand
AGCAAGGCCGAGGTTGAGTATCAAACGGTTAGAAAGTTTGATGTGCCTGAAATAGCGCTGGATATCAAGCGCGCTGAAAAGGTATACGGTTGGGCGCCTGAAATCAATATGGAAGAAGGGTTGGCTCGCTATCATGACTGGCTGGCAAAGGCCGGATCAAACGCATTGCCAATATGAAAATAATGGATAGTGCGGTTGGCATGATGCTGATCAATACATTGACAAGACGTGACATGTAGACTCCGATGATGAAAGATTTATCTATGGATTATTTGGTGAAGCCAGATATGGATGTCCATCAGCAATATGTATCTTCGGACATGCCGGATTGGTCACGAGAGCGCAAACGTTTCATGGAATGGGCACCATGGAAATCGTTGCTGGCGAGTATTCGTGCCTACCAATTGTACAAGCGATCAAGCAACCCGATCGCCAGATTAGTGTTGAAGAAAATCGCAGTTTTACGACACATTTTCTGGAGCGCAGTGACAGGTACAGACATTCCCTTGAACACCACCATAGGTGGCGGATTGATGATTCCGCATCCCAATGGCATTGTCATTCATGCGAATGCCGTCATTGGCCCCAATTGTCTGATTTTTCAACAAGTGACTATCGGTAGCAGGGTTGGAGAAGCGGCTCCAGTCATTGGTGGTCATGTGGATATAGGGGCTGGCGCTAAGGTGCTGGGCAATATCACTATAGGCGACCATGTTCAGATTGGCGCCAACTCCGTGGTGTTGCATGATATTCCCGCAGGTAAAACAGCCGTGGGTATTCCGGCACGTTTGGTTGATTAAACAACCACCCGTAGGTTGTTATTGTACTTACAATGACTTGGCCCAAAGCCGTGAAGTGGTAAATAGTGAATGGAGAGACATTTGGAAAGCATACTTCCAGTGATTATGGCCGGTGGATATGGGACACGTTTGTGGCCACTTTCCCGCCAGCTCAACCCCAAGCAGTTTCTCAAGCTGCATGGCGATTACACCATGCTGCAGTCCACCATTCAAAGGCTGGATGGCGTTGAACATCAATCCCCATGCATTATCTGTAATGAAGAACATCGGTTCTTGGTGGCTGAACAATTACGCCAGCTTTCTCTGGAGGGTAGCGCCATTATGTTAGAGCCAGAGGGCCGTAACACGGCGCCGGCAATTGCATTGGCAGCCTTGCAGGCAGTACAAAAAAATGAAGACCCCTTGCTTTTGGTGCTGGCCGCTGACCATTTGATCAAAAATACGCAAAATTTTCATGAAAGTATTCGCGCTGCTGCAAGCATTGCTGAAACTGGCAAGCTGGTGACTTTCGGTATTGTGCCTACCAGCCCGGAAACTGGATATGGGTATATCCAGCGCGGCGATGAACTAGGCACAGGGCAACATGGATATGCCGTTGCCAATTTTGTTGAAAAGCCTGATTTGAAAACAGCTGAAGGCTATGTTGCATCTGGGAACTTCTTCTGGAATAGCGGCATGTTCATGTTTAGGGCAAGCGTCTATCTGGAAGCCTTGGGCAAGTTTCAGCCAGCCATGCTGAAAGCTTGCCAGCTAGCCATGGAGAAATCGACGCAGGATTTAGATTTCATCCGAGTTGATCGTGATGCTTTTCTCTCATGCCCAAATGAATCGATTGATTATGCGATTATGGAGAAGACGGATCGTGCTGCGATGGTCCCAATGGACGCGGCATGGAGCGATATTGGCTCATGGTCAGCCTTGTGGGAGGTCAGTGATAAAACAGTTGATGGTAACGCGCTGACTGGTGATGTGATGGCGATTGATACGCAAAACTGCCTGGTCCATAGCAGCAGCCGGCTTGTGGCTACAGTAGGACTGCAGGATTTGGTGATTGTGGAAACCAAAGATGCAGTGCTGGTAGCACACAAGGACAAAGTCCAGTCTGTGAAGGATGTGGTGACCTTGATCAAGGAGCAGGATCGTAGCGAGTATGTCAGCCATCGTGAGGTATACCGCCCATGGGGCATGTATGACTCAATTGATCAGGGGCAGCGTTATCAGGTCAAACGTATCAGCGTGAAACCGGGGGGCAAGCTCTCAGTGCAAATGCATCACCATCGCGCAGAACACTGGGTGGTGGTCAGTGGTACTGCCAAGGTTTTCAATAAAGACAAAACCTATTTTGTTACCGAAAATGAATCGACATTTATTCCAATCGGGCAAGTCCATTCTCTGGAAAATCCAGGCAAGGTGCCGCTAGAACTGATTGAAGTACAATCAGGCAGCTATCTTGGAGAAGATGACATTGTCCGCTTTGAAGACAAGTATGGACGATAAGGCCCCTCCAGCTCCCCACAACCACACTGCCACAACATTTCGGTGATATTGAATGCGCATTGCTTATTTCATTAATCAGTACCCCAAGGTGAGTCATAGTTTTATCCGCCGTGAAATTCTAGCACTTGAAAGACAAGGAATTGAGGTACAAAGGATCGCCTTGCGTGGTTGGGAAGGTGACCTGGTCGATGAAGAAGATCTACGCGAACGCAGTAAAACCCGGTTTGTATTGAAAGATGGGTTACGACTGCTGTTTTACTTGATTAAAACAGTGTGTGCGCATCCAGTCTGCCTGTTTTCAGCCTTGCGTATGGCATGGCGACTAGGTTGCAAGGCTGATCGATCATTGCCTTATCACCTGGTTTACCTCATTGAAGCCTGTCAGGTATTCTGGTGGACCAAAGCCTATGGCGCGAAGCATATACATGCTCACTTTGGCAGCAACTCGGCAGAGGTGGTGATGTTGACGCACGCACTTGGCGGGCCCCCCTACAGTTTTACCGTGCATGGGCCGGAAGAGTTTGATAAGCCGCAGTTGTTAAAGCTGTCTGACAAAATTCAGAATGCTGCATTTGTTGTAGCCATCAGTTCCTATGGGCGTAGCCAGCTATTTCGTTGGATCAGTCATGATCACTGGCACAAAATCAGGATTGTCCACTGCGGTATTGAGCAGGCATTCTATGATGTGCTGCCAATGGACATGCCAGATACCGGGCGTCTGATTTGTGTTGGACGGCTCTGTGAGCAGAAAGGGCAACTGCTGTTGCTGGAAGCCTGTCGAGAACTCAAGGCACGTGGTATCAGCTTTGAAATGGTACTGGCTGGCGATGGCGAGATGCGGTCGGAAATCGAGACCTTGATCGAACGCTATGATCTTAAACAAGAAGTCAGCATTACCGGATGGATCAGTAGTGACGAGGTGCGAGCGCGGCTATTGGATTCTCGTGGTCTGGTATTGCCCAGTTTTGCTGAAGGCTTGCCGGTAGTCATCATGGAAGCAATGGCGCTTCGTCGACCGGTAATTAGCACCTATGTGGCAGGCATCCCTGAGCTTGTGATTCCGGGCAAAAATGGCTGGCTAGTACCAGCCGGGGCTGTGTTGGAATTGGCAGATGCGATGGAGGGATTGTTGCAAACGCCAACGGATGAATTGCAGCAAATGGGTGATGCCGCTTATCTTCGCGTCAGACAGCGACATGATGTGGATACCGAAGCAGCCAAACTCGCTGCCCTGTTTAAAGAGCAGATGGGATGATCTGGTTGGAGATTCTGCTGGTTTTGCTCGCCAGCATGCTGCTAGTGCCAGCGCTGGTACTCTTTTTTCAAGTGGTTCTGGCTATCTTCCCTCAAAAACCAGCGCCTTTTGATTCAGGCAAGGCCGGTCGCATTGCGATCTTGATTCCTGCCCATAATGAATCCTCCGGCATTATTCCAACATTAAAGGCATTGGCAGCTCAATTAAGGGCCGGTGACCGCTTGCTGGTAGTGGCAGATAACTGCACCGATGATACGGCAGCAATTGCAGCGACACATGGGGCTGAGGTCATTACACGCACCAATGCTCAGCAGCGTGGTAAAGGCTTTGCGCTTGATTATGGTATTCAGCATCTGACTGCTGACCCGCCAGATATTCTGGTCATTGTCGATGCAGACTGCCTGATGGGCGAAGGTGCTCTGGAAAGGTTGGCGGCTTGCTCTGCACACTATGATATGCCGGTGCAGGCGCTTTATCTCATGCTATCACCGACGGATAACCCTAGCTTGAAGATGCGGGTGGCCGAGTTTGCTTGGCGCGTCAAAAACTGGGTGCGCCCCCTTGGTTATGCCAGGTTGGGTTTGCCCTGTCAGTTAATGGGAACAGGGATGGCTTTCCCTTGGCAGGCAATCAAAAATAGCAACCTCGCAAATGGCAATATTGTTGAAGACATGAAGTTGGGCATAGACCTAGCGCTGGCAGGTCAGCCCCCCGTGTTTTATCAAGAAGTGCTGGTAACCAGTACCTTTCCGACATCGTCTGACACACAGGCTGGTCAACGTGCTCGCTGGGAACATGGACACATGGCGACAATACTGACTGAGTCACCCAAACTGTTATACCAAGGTGTTGTGAGTTTACGTGGCAAATTGATCGCCATGGCACTCGACCTTGCTATTCCGCCTTTGGCATTGCTGGCAGTCATGTTGATTGCCGGTGTTACAGCCGGTGCGCTGATTGCCTGGAGTGGAGTCTCCATGCTGCCGGTATTGATTACCTTGTTGGCTTTGGTACTTACCAGTCTGGCAATTGGCCTGGCTTGGTGGGGCTGGGGCCGGCAAGTCATCTCCTTTACGCAATTGGCGTTTATCCCGGCGTATATGCTTGCCAAGATTCCCCATTACTTCAAATTCCTGTTCAAGCGTCAGAAATCCTGGAACAGAACAAACCGAGACTAGCGCATGAAAGATGATTTTGATCGCAACGTATATTGTATTGCCGGTTTGCCATTTGACGCGGTCGACATGGAACAGGCAATGACGCATATCCGGGATGCGATCCTGCATGAGCAGCCATGTTTTTTAACGACACCAAACCTTAATTTTGTGGCATTGGCACAGCAAGATGCCGTTTTTCGTCAATCTGTCATTGAAAGTGATTTGGTCGTGGCTGATGGCATGCCTATTGTCTGGTTAGCTAAGCTGCTGGGTGTTCCCATCCGTGAACGGGTAGCGGGTTCATCGCTGTTTGAAGCATTTCGCAAGGAATCCCGCCGTAAAATCACGGCCTATTTCTTTGGGGGGCCTGAAGGCGCTGCTGAAGCTGCTTGCCACAAAATTAACGCAGCAGGCGGTGGCGTAACATGTGTTGGTTTCCACTCGCCTGGCTTTGGTACTTTGGATGACATGAGCACGCCAGAAATCATGGATGCCATTAATGCCAGTAAGGCTGACTTTCTGGTGGTGGCGCTAGGTGCGAAAAAGGGCCAAGCCTGGATCAGAAAGAACTTGGCTGCACTGAAAACGCCTGTTGTCAGTCATCTGGGGGCAGTCGTAAATTTTGAGGCTGACAGGCTCAAACGTGCACCTGCGTGGGTTCAGAATGTTGGGTTTGAATGGTTGTGGCGCATCAAGGAGGAGCCTGCACTCTGGAAGCGCTACTGGAATGATGGCCTGTTTGCCTTGCAGATGTTGATCACGCGCATCCTGCCGCTCTGGTTCTGGGAGAGACGTTACAGAAGCATTCAGGCCAGTGAGCAGAATATCACTGGCATTAAAAGTCATGATCAGTATCAGCTGAAAATTGGGCAATATGTTGCTGACCCGGTGAGACCCAATGTGCGATCTGCCTTGCGGCTTGCAGCAGCTTCCGGCTGCCATGTCGAGGTGGATTTATCGCACACCCAGTACCTGAGCAGTGGGTTTCTAGGACTATTGCTGATGCTGAAGCGGCATCTGGATCGTGGCGCTTTATCACTCCGACTGAGTCACTGTTCTCCGATACTTGCCAAGTCCTTGAGACGGCATGGACTCGGCTATCTACTGGGCGCATAAAGCCTTGGCATTGATTTACTCAGGGATATGCTGGCATGATGCTGTTAGAATGCCGCGTTGATGTGCATCATCCAAACACTTTAGATGGAGTAGCAACTGCATGTATGAAGCTTTCTATGGTTTAAAGGAGAAGCCGTTTTCCATTCAACCTGATCCGGATTTTCTCTTTTTTGGCTTCCGCCACAGCATGGCGTATGCCATGCTGGAGTACGGTATTCAAAATCGCGCAGGCTTCTCTGTTATCTGTGGTGAAATTGGCTGCGGGAAAACAACGCTTGTCCGCCACTTACTCAACAATATTGGCGAAGATATCAATGTTGGTATCGTCTATAACACCCACCAGAACATTGATGATCTGCTGAGCTGGATCATGCTTGCATTTGAGCAACCCTATGAAGGCATGTCCAATGTGGCCTTGTTTGATGCATTCCAACGCTTCCTGATTGACCGCTATTCTCAGGGTAAGCGCGTAGTGCTGATTGTGGATGAAGCACAAAACCTTGCGCCTGGTGCACTTGAGTCCTTGCGCATGCTCTCCAACATTAACGTGGATAAGGATCAGTTGTTGCAGATCGTGCTGGTGGGTCAGCCACAGTTGCGAGATTTGCTCAAACGACCAGAGTTGACGCAATTTTACCAACGGGTGGCTGTGGACTTCTTTATCCCGCCATTGCAACCTTTTGAAGTGGTGAAATACATCAATCATCGATTACAGGTAGCAGGGCGTGAACAGAAGCTGTTTTCGCCAGCCGCTGCCAAAATGATTGCAGAAGCCTCGGGCGGGATTCCGCGTAGCATCAATATTCTTTGCGATATGGTGCTGGTTTACGGGTTTTCGAGTGGCGCAGAAGTGATCGGTCTTAAAACCGTCAAAGATGTATTAAAGGATCGCGCGCAATATGGCGTACTCGCCAAAGAGCTTTAATCCATCATTGTTCTAAAAGACTATTGCACTTCAATCATAATATCAGCGGTTTCAACCCGCTGACCTGTTAGTATTTTTGCCGTTTTACGTAGTTCAATCTTGCCATCCACCTTCACCAGCCCGGCAGCTACCATGGCTTTGCCTTGGCCACCACTATCCGCAACGCCCGTGAGTTTTAGCAGGTCGCAGAGCGCGATATGGGGTTTGGTTAATTCGAAAGTCAGCAAGTTCAATCGGTGTGATGAATCAGATAGGGTAAAATGAAGAAATCATCTGGTGCCCAGAAGAGGACTCGAACCTCCACAGTGTTGCCACCACTAGGACCTGAACCTAGCGCGTCTACCAATTCCGCCATCTGGGCATTTCTGGATGGGGTAAAACGAAAGAGCGCAAATTCTATAGGAAACCCGTATTTTGTCAATTAGAAAAAAGTCTTCCAGCAATAAAAAAACTGGCTATCTTCATGATCCTCACGCAAAGCGAGAGGCGGAAAATTATGCAAATCCTTTGCCATCAAGAGAATATGTTCTTCAAATCATGGCAGAGCAGGGGGTGCCGGTTTCCATTGAGCAGCTTTACCAATTGCTGGGAATTAGTGAAAGTGAGCGTGAAATTTTCAATCGACGTCTGAATGCCATGGTGCGTGATGGTCAGATTCTGCGTAATCGCAAGGATGAATTGTGTATTGCCGAGAAGCTGCATCTGATTGCCGGAACCATACAAGGCCATCCTGACGGGTTTGGGTTTCTGATTCCAGATGACAAGGATAAATACGGTGGAATGGATTTTTTCCTGTCACCACGTGAGATGAGTCAGGTCATGCATGGTGACCGAGTGATGGTCAGGCAAGCCGGTGTGGATAGTAAGGGAAGACCGGAAGCCAAAATTGTAGAAGTGCTGGAGCGCAAGAATACCCGACTGGTCGGGCGGTTGTTCCGAGCCAATGGATTTTCCATCGTCGCTGCTGAAGACAAGCGAGTGAATCAGGACATTCTGATTCCTTATCACCTGGATATGAAAGCCAAAGACGGCCAGGTGGTGATGGTGGAACTGACTGACCAGCCATCGCCGCATGCCAAGCCGATGGGCAAGGTGGTTGAAATCCTCGGAAACTATGCTGACTCCGGCATGGAGATCGAAATTGCATTACGCAAGAACCATTTGCCGTATGAATTTTCAGCAGAAGCCATGCGGCTGGCCGAAAGCTACCCTAAAACAGTGCAGGCCAAGGATTGGAAAGGCCGAATTGATCTGCGCGAACTGCCACTGATTACGATTGATGGCGAAACTGCCCGTGATTTTGACGATGCCGTTTACTGTGAACCGCAAGGAAAAGGCTGGCGTTTGGTAGTGGCGATTGCCGATGTCAGTTTTTACGTTAAGCCGGGTGATGCGCTGGACAAGGATGCCTTCGAGCGTGGCAATTCGGTGTATTTTCCACGTCGGGTGATCCCGATGTTGCCAGAGGCGCTATCTAACGGGCTTTGTTCACTCAATCCGGATGTTGAGCGGCTATGTATGGTGTGTGACATGCAGGTGGATGGCCTAGGGAATGTCAAACGCTACCAGTTCTACCCCTCTGTCATGCGCTCCAAGGCAAGAATGACCTATACCAAGGTGTATGACATGCTGATGCACCCTGAAGGTGAGGTCGCAAAGGAGTACGCATGGTTAAAACCGCATGTGCAGCATCTCTACAATCTATATCAGATCATGGTCAAGGCACGTGAAAAGCGCGGTGCCATTGAGTTTGATAGCAGTGAAACCATGATGGTATTTGATGATCATGGCAAGATTGACCGGATCGAGGCTGTGAGCCGAAACGAAGCCCATCGTTTGATTGAAGAATGCATGCTGGCCGCTAATGTGTGCGCCTCCGATTTTCTTAAAACACATGAACATCCCGCGCTTTACCGAATTCATGAAGGACCAACCCCAGAAAAGCTCGAAGCCCTGCGCACTTTCATGGGCGAGTTTGGGTTTGGCGTAGGTGGCGGCGACAGCCCGCATGCCAAGGATTATGGCAAGTTGCTGGCCCAGTTCAAGGGCAGGCCAGACGAGATGTTGTTGCAAACCGTGCTAATGCGTTCCATGCAGCAGGCGGTTTACAGCCCTGACAATATCGGCCATTTTGGTTTGGCTTATGAATCTTACACGCACTTTACTTCCCCCATTCGTCGATACCCTGATTTGCTGATTCACCGGGCAATTAAAGCTGTATTGAGTGGAGATAAATATAAAGCAGGTGACTGGAGTGAGCTTGGCAAGCACTGCTCAATGACAGAGCGCCGGGCAGATGATGCTACGCGTGATGTGCAAGCCTGGCTCAAGTGCTATTACATGCAGGACAAAATTGGTGAAGTGTTTGATGGCACTGTAGCTGGAGTGACCAGTTTTGGTTTGTTTGTTGCGCTGGATAACGTGTATATCGAGGGACTATTGCATGTGACCGAACTTGGAAATGATTACTTCAATTATGACAAGGCTCGGCATGAGATGGCCGGTGAGCGTAGCGGGGTCCGCTATCGACTGGGAGATCGACTGCGTGTAAAAGTCAGCCGCGTTGATCTGGAAACCAGTAAAATAGATTTTGTGTTGGTGGCTGGTCACGAAAACGAGGCTGGTACACCAAGCGGCGATATTGAAGTGAAGCCTTCAAGCCCCAAACGTGCAGTTAGTGCTGCATCAAAATCGCCTGGTCGTGGTAGCCGTGCTACAAGTGCGAGTCCCAAGGCTGGCGCCAGTAAAAAGCCACGTGGAAGCAAGGCAACAATAGCGAAGCCCAGACCAGATAAGGCCAGCACAGCCAAAAAATCATCCTCCCGTAAAACCAAGTCACCGAGGTCATAATTCCAGATGAGCGACACCCGTATCCTGTTCGGCTTTCATGCCGTTTTGAGCCGCTTGCGACAACATCCCGGTAGCGTGCAGGAAATCCTGATTGACCGAGACCGTATTGATGCCAGAATGAAAGACCTACTTGGCATGGCAGATGGTGCAGGGGTCAGGCATATGCAGGTGGAGCGTGCCCGGCTCGATGGGTTGGCTGGGCCTCAAGGCCGCCACCAGGGTGTGATTGCGCGCGTGATTGATACACCCATTCCGTATCGTGATATTCATGACATTCTGGAATCGGACCTGAAAGAGCCACCTTTTTTCCTGATTCTCGATGGCGTGGAAGATCCGCATAATCTCGGGGCCTGCTTGCGCGTGGCAGATGCCATGGGTGTGCATGCGGTGATTGCACCCAAGGACCGGGCAGCTGGCTTGAATGCCACAGTGCGCAAGGTGGCCTGTGGTGCCGCTGAAACGGTACCTTTTATTGCCGTCACCAATCTAGCGCGTACCATGCGTGAATTGAAGGAAGCGGGCGTCATGCTGGTGGGCGCAGCAGCAGAGGAACAACAGACCTTGTTTAACACTTCCCTTGATGGCCCCATCGCACTGGTGCTTGGTGCCGAGGGCACGGGTCTGCGCAGGTTGACTGCGGAAACCTGCGACCAGTTAGTCAGTATTCCAATGTTTGGTTCTGTGGAAAGTCTCAATGTCTCTGTGGCGAGTGGCATCTGTCTGTTTGAAGCAAGACGTCAGCGCACTATCAAAACCAAGCCCAGTTTAGCCTGATTTCATCGCTAAAGGTTTATTTCAAGCCGTTAAAATGGTATTTTAACGGTCTTTTCAATCCGCACTTTTTTCTATTTATTTTGGAGTCAACATGGCTGTAGAACGTACTTTATCCATCATCAAACCGGACGCCGTTGCCAAGAATGTTATCGGTAAAATCTATTCACGTTTCGAATCCAATGGTTTGAAGATCGTGAACGCCAAGATGGCGCAATTGAGCCAGGCAGACGCAGAAGGCTTCTACGCTGTGCATAAGGAACGTCCATTCTTCAATGATCTGGTCAAGTTCATGATTTCCGGCCCTGTGATGATTCAGGTACTGGAAGGTGAGAACGCCGTTGCCAAGAATCGCGAGCTGATGGGTGCCACTAATCCTAAGGAAGCTGCAGCAGGCACGATTCGTGCAGATTTTGCTGAAAGTATTGATGCCAATGCTGTTCATGGCAGTGACTCTGCTGAGAATGCAGCCATCGAAATCGCCTATTTCTTCGGTAAGTAAGGCTTGAATGACTGTCAATCTGCTCGATTTCAATCAACCGCAACTCGCCGCCTGGTTTGAGGCGCTTGGCGAAAAACCGTTTCGCGCGAAACAGTTGATGCGTTGGATGCACCACTATGGGGTGCAGGATTTTGAGCAGATGACAGATATTGCCAAGCCACTGCGTGAGAAGCTCGCGCAGTTGGCGACGATTACACCACCGCCCGTCCAGATGGAGCAGGTATCTGATGATGGTACACGCAAGTGGCTGGTAGGCACGGGGACTGGTAATGGTGTGGAAACTGTTTTCATTCCAGAAGATGATCGAGGCACGCTTTGTGTGTCCTCTCAAGTGGGTTGTGCGCTGGAATGTACTTTCTGCTCTACGTGTCGGCAGGGCTTTAATCGTAATCTCTCGGTATCAGAGATTATCGGGCAGTTATGGCTGGCTAATCGTACGCTACGCGAGGCGGAAGGCTACAATCAGCTACCCTTGGGAGAACGCATTATCAGCAATGTGGTGATGATGGGTATGGGTGAACCCTTGGCTAATTATGACAACGTAGTCACTGCTATGCAGATCATGTTGGATGACACAGCTTATGGCCTCAGCCGCCGCCGCGTGACTTTGTCGACTTCCGGCCTGGTACCTGCGATGGATCGGCTCAAAGAGGATTGTCCGGTGGCATTGGCCGTTTCCTTGCACGCCCCAAATGATGCCTTGCGTGATGAGATCGTTCCCATCAATAAGAAATATCCGTTACATATGCTGATGGCAGCGTGTAACCGTTATCTCGAAAAAGCACCGCGTGATTTTGTCACCTTCGAATATGTCATGCTGGACGGTGTGAACGATACCGTGGAGCATGCACGTCAATTGCTGGTGCTGGTCAAGGATGTGCCTTGCAAATTCAACCTGATTCCCTTTAACCCATTCCCTGATAGTGGATACCGGACATCAAGCCGGGAAAATATCCAACGTTTCCGTGATACGCTGATGCAGGCAGGTTATGTGGTCACTACACGCAAAACGCGTGGAGATGATATTGATGCTGCTTGCGGTCAATTGGCTGGCAAGGTGCAGGATAAAACCAGACGCACTGCAAAACGGATTCCGCTGGAGATTGTGTCATGAAGAAATTGATTATTTTGTTTCTGGTTTTAGCCGGGTGTGTCTCACAAGATGTGACAAGAAGCGAGGCTCAGAAACGCGAGAGTGCACGTGTGCATACCGAGTTGGGCGCCGGGTATTTTGCCCAGAACCAGATGGCGATTGCCTTGCAGGAGTTTAACGAAGCCGTCAAATTTGATTCAAACTACGCCCCTGCACACAACGGCCTAGGGATGGTCTATTCAGCATTGGGCGAAGACGCCAAAGCCGATGCCAGTTTTAAACGATCCATTTCACTGGATCCAGCTAACTCTGAATCCAGAAATAATTACGGGACGTACCTGTGCTCACGCAATCGTATTGACGAATCCGTGACGCAGTTTATGGAGGCTGTCCGTAACCCGCTTTATTCGACGCCTGAGGCTGCTTATCTGAATGCAGGCATATGTTCCCTGAGAAAGCAGGATGTCAAAGCAGCAGAGGGCTACCTGCAGCGCGCATTGCAAATCCAGCCACTCTTGCATCGTGCCTCCTATGAACTCGCAGTGATTCAATTCAATCGTGAGCAATATGGTCTGGCAAAAGAGTATTTGAGCACCCCCTTAGTCAGTAATCCGGGACCGGAAACACTGTGGCTGGCTGTTCAGATTGAGCGCAGATTAGGAGATCGTAACGGTGAAGCCAGTTACGCGCTGCAGCTACGTAAAAATTTCCCTAACTCCCCACAAGCAAAGGCATTGCAGGCAGGACAATAGGTATGACGGAATTGGAACAAGCTGAGCAGCAGGAGAATATTCAGTCTGCTGGTGAAATATTACGACTGGCGCGGGAAGCACAAGGCTTGTCCGTCGAAGATGTGAGTGCTGAACTCAGGCTGAGTGTGCGTCAGATTCAGGCATTGGAAAACAATGATCAGGATGCATTGCCTGATGCCATGATTACGCGTGGTTTTATCCGTAATTATGGACGGTTACTCAAACTGGACACTGAAATGCTGATTGAGGCTTATCACGCCTATCTTCACGTCAATAGTCCCAAAGCCATTTCGATCCCTTCCGCCAATATCCTGATTCCGGGTCAGGATAAGCCACAATGGCATCTCTACACTGTGGTGAGCGGTTTGATCGTATTTCTTGTGCTGGCCTGGGTAGTGTATATGGATTATGTGCCCAAGGTGCCGGATGCTACAGCTATTGCCACCATGGAGCCAGGACTTGCCGCTGAAACCGTGACTACTGAATCTGGTGGCTATGAGCCGCCAGTCTCGGTTAATCTTCCTGATGCGTCGATCGAATCTCAGCAGACTGTTGACAGCCAGGAGAGCTCAGATCCACAAGCCGAAGTGGCCAGTGTTGCAGAATCTACAATGGAGTCAGTGTCTGCTGCTCCTGAAGCCGCTGCTGTAACGCCAGCAGGGGCGGTCAGTGTGACTTTTCGTGCCAATGAAGAGACCTGGGTGAATGTGACTGATGGCAAAAACCAGGCAATCTTTGATCGTATATTGGTGTTGGGGTCGGAAGAAACCGTGCGTGGCATCCCTCCATTGCAGGTCGTCGTGGGTAATGCCCCGAATACCGTTGTCACTTTCAAAGGGCAGGCCTTAGATCTGACCCCGTTTACACGTGATCGTGTAGCTCGAATGAAATTGGAGTGACCTCTTTGGAAGCAACATTGAAAATTGCACGTCGACCCTGCCATCAGGTCATGGTGGGAAATGTAGCGGTTGGTGGTGATGCACCAGTTGTTGTGCAATCAATGACCAACACTGATACCGCAGATTGGGAATCCACTGTCCGTCAGGTTTATGAACTCTGGCAAGCTGGATCCGAGGTCGTGCGAATTACAGTCAACTCGCCAGAAGCAGCAGCCCAGGTTGGTAAAATTCGTGAAGAACTGGATGCTATGGGCTGTGATGTCCCCTTGGTAGGGGATTTCCATTTCAATGGGCATAAGTTGTTGGCGCAATATCCTGATTGTGCACAGGCATTGGCAAAATACCGAATCAACCCGGGCAACGTCGGGAAAGGCTCAAAGCGCGACGAGCAATTTGCCGCAATGATTGAAGCTGCAATCCGCTACAACAAGCCTGTCCGTATTGGAGTGAACTGGGGGAGCCTGGATCAGGCAAAACTGGCTCGCATGATGGATGAAAATGCCCAGCAGGCTGAACCGCTGTCTGCAGAGGCTTTGATGCGTGAGGCATTGATTCAGTCTGCGCTGGAAAGTGCAAGCCAGGCTGAAACGCTCGGATTGCCAAGTAATCAGATTATTATCTCCTGTAAGGTGAGTGCAGTTCAGGATTTGGTGCTGGTGTACCGTGAATTGGCGCGCCGTTGCCAGTACCCCTTGCATCTCGGCCTGACTGAGGCTGGTATGGGTTCGAAGGGGATAGTGGCATCCACCGCTGCACTGTCGCTGCTGCTGCAGGAAGGGATCGGTGACACTATCCGGGTATCCCTTACGCCGGAACCCAATGAGCCTAGAACCAAGGAAGTCGTCGTCGCGCAGGAAATCCTTCAAACCATGGGTATCCGTTCGTTTACGCCATTGGTGACAGCATGCCCAGGTTGTGGGCGCACTACCTCAACGTTTTTTCAGGAATTGGCGCAGAAAATCCAACGTTATCTGCGTGAACAAATGCCAGTCTGGCGAAAGGCATACCCGGGCGTGGAGTCAATGAACGTTGCCGTCATGGGCTGTGTGGTGAATGGTCCTGGGGAATCCAAGCTGGCCAATATTGGCATCAGCCTACCGGGCACGGGTGAGGTGCCTGTTGCTCCTGTCTTCGTTGATGGTGAGAAAACCGTCACGCTGAAAGGCAACCATATTGCTGAGGAATTCCAAGCCATCGTAGAGGATTATGTCCAGCAGAACTATGCAGAAGGCGGAAAATTGCGTCAGCCGACGGTCACGCAAGCGACCAGGACAATCCCAATCAAAGCTGTCTAAATTAACCCTGACGACTTCGAGCACAAAAAGAACATCCAGCATGGCTGAAAAAAACCAATCTACACGTTTTCAGAGTATCAAAGGCTTTTACGATATCTTGCCTACTGACACGCCCTTATGGCAGCGTCTGGAGGATATTGCGCGTCATGTGCTGGGGCAATATGGCTATCTGAATATCAGAATGCCCATCGTTGAGCCAACGGATTTATTTGTACGAAGTGTCGGTGAGCATACTGACATCGTTGAAAAGGAAATGTACTCATGGGTCGATGCGCTCAATGACGATAAACTCACCTTGCGTCCTGAGGGTACAGCCGGATGTGTCCGCGCGGTAGTTGAGCATAGCCTGACCTATAACGGGCCTCAGCGTCTCTGGTATATCGGGCCGATGTTCCGGCATGAAAATGTACAGAAGGGGCGTCAACGCCAATTCCATCAGATCGGTGCAGAAGCCTTTGGCTTTGCCGGGCCAGATGTCGATGCGGAACAGATCATCATGTTGGCCAGACTTTGGCAGGCACTTGGCATCGATGATGTGCAGCTGCAGTTGAATACCATTGGCAACGCAGAAGAGCGCGCGGCTTACCGCCAGATACTGATTGCGTATCTGACGCAACATGCGGATTTGCTGGACGAAGATGCCAAACGTCGCTTGCATAGCAATCCATTGCGGATACTTGATAGCAAGAATCCTCGCATGCAAGCCATGATTGAAGCGGCGCCCAAGCTGATGGATACGCTGGGAACCGAAAGTCTCAACCACTATCATAGACTTTGCCAGTTGCTGACAGACGCTGGCGTAGCCTACACCAACAATCACAGGCTGGTCCGAGGACTGGATTATTACAATCGTACCGTGTTCGAATGGGTCACCAATAAACTGGGTAGTCAGGGCACCATTGCCGGTGGCGGTCGCTATGACACACTGGTTGAGCGGCTAGGGGGCGATCCAATGCCAGCTTGCGGCTTTGGTATTGGCCTGGAACGCGTATTTTTACTTTTGCGTGAATATGGGGTTGAAGCCGACCAGGCTCTGGATGTGTATCTGGTAAACGTTGGCGAACTGGCAGAGAAAAATGCAATGAGACTGGCTGAGCAGTGCCGGAATGCTGGACTTTCTGTGATTCAGCACTGTGGTGGTGGCAGCTTCAAGTCTCAAATGAAAAAGGCGGATCGTGCTCGGGCGAAATACGCCTTGATTCTTGGTGATGATGAGGTGCAATCGCAGTCTGTGACCCTTAAGCCGCTGCAATCTCAAGGTGAACAGCTAAGATTAACAGCAGCAGAGGCTATCCGAATCATTCAGGGCCAATGATCCAAAATTGAAACCTGCCCTGAACCGCAAAAAA
>VFQQ010003229.1_pt1 | contig 16265 bp, 30 predicted proteins | sample 3512341 | NCBI WGS metagenome assembly VFQQ01 (sample SAMN10412373, study PRJNA504923) | tailings metagenome | isolation source: Relicate 2 Philex TSF1 revegetated site | place: Philippines: Tuba, Benguet | collected 2017-08-29 | reverse complement strand
GACAAAGGCTCGCACAGCAGCAGCAGCAGCATGTCCCGAAGTGCCTAACAACCTGCGCTCTGCTCTGGCCTGGTCTAGAGCCATGTGTGCCCTCTCTTGTCGACTAGCATGCCCGCCACACAATCTGTTCCGCTTCCCTCACTCTTGGGCATTCCTGATTGGTTACATTCCTGATCGGTTATACGACGGGTTCCAACACGACTGAAGGCAGTTCTCATGAGTACGCTGAGCATCAAAGGCAGAACATGACGGTATCAAACAGGTACAACAACAAGGCCGGTACAACAGGACTTCACAAATGGTCTGGCGGCTTGCCGCCGCTCGGCTGCTGCGGTCCCTCTGGCCATCCCGCGCTGCCGCGTGACGCTGCACCCTCTGCTTGCTTGGCCTGCGGCCACGCTCCTCCCCAGCTATCCTCTCTCCACGCCTCTCCCGCTGCTGAGTCAAACCTACGCCGCACGTCATCGCCGCTGCCGCTGCCGCCATGGCTGGCTCCTGCCTCTGCCGCCTCTGCATCGCTGCCGCTGCTGAGGATGCGCTCGATTGCTCGGCTGGCTGCCTCCTTGCTTGCCTGCCGCTTCTCCCGCCGGTGCGAGGCAATGGACACCGTGGCAGTGCTGGCCAGCACGAGGGCGCCGCCCACATAAGTCCAGGGGCCTGGCGCGGTGACCACCCCAACTGCCCAGCCCAGAAGGCTGCCCAGCAGAGGCTCCAGGTTGCAGGCTGTGGGTGGGCGGAATGAGGGCGGGCGGCGGTGGTGTCGTTCAGCTGGACCATCACAAGGACCAGCCAGCACGCAGGGCATGCCTGCTTGTGTGCATCAGCCTGCAATCACTGGGCCAACCTCGCTAAACCTCCCACCACTTTGGACCTTGCAGCCCAAGCCTGCTCACCCAGGGAGATGATGAGCGGGTTGAGGTGGCGCAGCAGCGTGTTGAAGCCTGCACAGAATGAGGCAGTGCGGCAGGCGTGACCTGGGCTAAGCAACATGGCGGCCCGGGCAGCAGGCGGCAGCAGGCGGCAGCAGGCGCAGGTGCCGCTATAACGTCAACGGCAGCGCACACTCATGCTGGATCCTTGCACCCGCCTGCAAACAGCTGCTGCCGCCCACCTGTGTGGCCCACGATGCCCGGCACAACCGCCAGGTAAACCACAAAGGGCAGGTAGTGCAGGTCGGCGGCCCAGCCCAGCACGCCGTGCCTGCCGGCGGCCACCAGGCCGGCGCCCTCAAACAGCAGGGCGGTGAGGGTGAGCAGCAGGGCCGCCAAGCCCGTCACACTGCGGGGGAGGGGGCGAGCGTGGGCGGAGGGATGGGTTCAGGAGCGGAAACGCTTGAAGGGGCTGCCCCGCCAGAGTGGCTTGGCTCGGCCTCCCGTCAACCGCGCTAGCTGGCTCGAGGGCAGCGGAACACACCAAAAGCAAGGCGCTGTTGAATTGCATGTGTCCTGCAGCTGCTGAACAGCCCGCTCGACAAGGCAGTGTGCTGCTCACAACCAGCATCCCCGCACTCACAAGAATGCGTACACAAAGGCCGGCATCCAGACCCGCAGGCGCTGCCCAATCAGCAGGTAGCCCACGAAGCAAAGCGAGGCGGCCAGGGCAGCCATATCGCCCCGCAGCGTCACCTGCAATGACAGGTGGCAGAGGCTTTGAAACCAGGGGCGGAAAAGAGGGCAGACGGGCAGACGGCGAGCCTGCTTGCATTGTGGCTATTCAGCACAGATGGCAGCAGCTGGCCTGCCACATGCGCGCCATCGCACCGCCCCTGCCTCCCTGCACACCCTTAGCTCATACACCCTGCCCGCCATCCCATCTCCCCACCGCACCTGTGCGTCGGCGCGCGCCGCGGCGGTTGCCAGCACCACGCCTCCAGCCAGGCCCACCGCCGTGCCTCCCAGCTCCCCCGCTGAGATGGGGCGGCCCAGCAGCCAGGTGCCTCCCGCCAGGAACAGCGGCGTGGCGGACACAAACAGCAGGGAGTGGGTGAGGGAGGTGGCCTGCACCGAGTAGACCCAGGTGCCAAAGTGCAGCGCCAGGCACACGCCGCTGGCGGCAAGCAGGCCGGCCTGCAGGGGTGGGAGCAAGGGGGCAGGAGGGGAGGGGGGTGGGCAGGGAAGGAGGCCACATGCCGACACCGCTGGAGGGGCATGCATTGCCGCTACCAATTGCTACCTGCATGCAGCGCCCTTCACTTTGAATGAGCTGCCCGCCCACTCACGCTCTGTGCTGTGCGCCTGCGGTCCTCTGGCGGCATGCCCAGCAGCTGCACGGTGGCGCCGATGCCCAGCAGCACAGAGGTGAGCTGCAGGCGCCAGGCCGCCAAAGTAATGGCCGGCACCTCGCTCATCATGGCAAAGACCACAGCCGCCGAGGACACAGCAAACACCTGCAGTGCGGGAGGGGTGGTGGTGTGGGACACGCATGCACGGTGCAAAGCACAGGAGCAAAAGTTGCGTGCGAGCAAGCTGGCGGCAAGCTGGCGGCGGCGGCGGCGGCGGCGCGTCCTCACCGCCGCTACGAGCAGCGCCCATGTCCACAACGGTGGCCTGGCGCGCTGGTCGTCCTCCTCTTGGCCGGGGTCCAGCAGAAGCCACTCCTGCTCGAAAACAGCCGTTCGAGGCGCTGCCAGAAGGCCCGCCTCGTCCTCCTGCTTTTCCGACGAGCTCATGGTGGCATGTGCATCGCAATTGCCATCGAATGGGCCCACAAAACCGTGAGAGTGGCTTGAATGCGCCGGCAGGGCTCCCCATGCAGGGCTCTCAGACGCTTGCACGCTGCTTTCAACGCGCCTTCAAGCTCATCCGACCTGAATATTCACGCTGCGCCTGGCATCGCGGAGCTACAGCCGCTGGTCGGTCGCGCCCTTCGCGCTGACCGAGCCTGGGCGACCGCCAATTGGGGCGTGCAGGTGCGCGGAAGGACGGTGATTGCTCCAGCCGTTCACAGCCGCCCCGCTGTGCCGTCCAAGGAGACTGCCCCTTCGCCCGCCGCTAACTCCCGCGCCGGCTGCCGCCATCCGCGTCGCAGGCCCGACCACGCCATGTCGTCCACCCAAGCGACCGGCACCTGCTCCCTGCCGGCCTCTGATGTCGGGGATGGCCAGGGAGAGGGCAGCCCCAGCCCGCCGGGCGGCCGGCTGGCGCGCGCCCGGGCGGCGGCAAAGGAAGGCTGGGTTGCGCTGCGCAAGCTGCTGGGCAAGGATGATGAGGAGCCGGCTGACGCGCTGAGTGGAGGCATGAACCCGCTGGTCAGGTGGGTGCTGCGTTCATGCCTGGTGCACTGACTGGTGGCGCCGCCGGCAGCGGCCGCCGAGCACTCTGCTCTCTCAGCCGCCCCTGTCTGTGGTGCCTGCTGCCACCCTCCGGGCGGCACACCTCTGCACTCGCACCCGCTTCCATTGCCCCTCACCTCCTGCTCCCCACCCCGCCCCTCCCCTGCCGCCCACAGCTCCTACATGGTGCCCGGCGAGGCGCGCTCCTGGCGGCGCTACTGGCTCACGTTTGCGGTGGTGGCGGCCGCCTTTCTGTGGTGGCTGGGCCCCGTGATGGGCCTGTTCCTGGTGGACCCCATGATCCAGCTGATGGTCAACTCCATCCAGGCAAGCTGGGCAACGCAGCTTAACAGCTGCAGTGTGGATGCACTTTCGAGGGTTGCGGATGGAACTCAAAGCCACAGGGAGCAGGGCGGGGGCGGGTGTCGTCGCGCACAACAGGGGGCGAGCGAGAAGGTTGCACTAGAGGCTGAGCTTGGTCATACTGCCCTGTCCTGCATTGCACTGATCAATGCTCTCCCTGAATGATCCTCATGCCCGCAGATCATCACGCCGCGCACTGACTGCTACAACTACAAGCTGCCAACCCAGGTGGGAGGTGGCAGGACTGCCCGGCAAGGCACCTGCGGGACAATGCCAGCCGCCGCAGCCTCCTGCCGCTGCACTCTCTGCTACTGGAAACCTACCAGCGCAGCTCTGCCGGGCCAGATCAAGTCCAGCCAGCCTGCTCAGTGCATGCCTTGATACTTATGCACGAGTGCAGGTGTGCGAGGACGCGGGCATCATCAACTCGTACTACCTGTACGAAGTCACCAACCAGCAGGCGGTGCGTTCATGTGGGGTTTTAGTTTGTTGATCAGCGGCCGGGTGGATTCGCTGCGACACGCATACTGCGGTGTGCCTGCACGCCTTTCCCCTGCCCTGCTCAGGAAGTCATATCAGAACAGCTTTGACGCGCTTTTGGCATAGTCCTCCTGCCTTACACCCGACTTCGCTGCTGCCCCCACTTTGCCCTGCAGTGGCTGAACGGCAGCGAGCCGCCGGCGTACCGCGAGGTCGGCCCCTACGCGTTCAAGGGCTCGGAGATGCGGTACAACGTGTCCTTCAACGAGGACTGGACCGAGGTGCGGCGGAGGGGTGCAAATGCCATGCTCCTGCGTTCTACCCATTGCTCATTTTCCTCGCCCCAGGCTGGCCTCTTGGTGGTAGCGTCCCGCCCGCTGCCTGCCATGCCGATCGTGCACCCTGAGATTGCACTTGCCCCGTCCACTCCCTGCACTCCCCTGCCCTGCGCAGGTGAGCTACACGTTCCACGCCTTTGAGACCTTCTCACCCGAGCACTCGTGCGCCACCTGCACCCTGGACGACAACCTGACTGTGCTGAACAGGTGCGGGAGGGGCCTCATCTGGAGGGGTTGCGGTTGCTGCTGTGCTGATCTGGGGTATGGCAGGCCGTGTTTGATGAGTCTGTTTAGAGCCTGTTCACTTGGCAGGGATGGCCCGCGCTTGTTGCAACACACGCCAGCCAACCAAGCCCTCCTTCCCCTCTGCACCGCACACTCGCAGAGGCTACCAGCAGTTCTATAACGGCATGAGGAAGCAGTATGCCGCGATGTTGGCAGCGTCCCCGCCCCCGCCCCCACCTGAACCTATCGATGATGCCATGGTTGGTGGCCCTGCTGCAGTCGCATGCGCTGCAGTGCATGTGCTACATGCTTGCGAAGTGTCGCACGACCCATCCTGTAACCCGCCCCTTGCATGCTGCGCTGCCTGCAGGTTGCCGGAGTAATGATGCCCAGCCTGCTATCCTCCGTGTTGATGTTCATTCGGGACGGCTTGTCCGCAGCATTCGGTACTAACGCTCTGGCGCAATGGACCGACTGCAGTCCCATGGCCGTGAGTGCTACTTGCTGTGGGGGCTGCTGTTCAGGCTGCAGGGTGCCTGCCGGTCTCAGCCAGTCATCACGTGCCCGACGCGCAGCTCTGCTTTTCCATTCCATGCATCTGCAGGCCCTCATGGCAGCGAGTTTGGCTCCTTCACCCTTTGTGCCCATTAATGCGAGCGACCCAGGCGCCCTTCACTACCACCCTGAGCTCTGCTACTCCCTGGCCAGCTCGATTAACACCACCAACCCAGAGGCGGCCGTGCCCCAGCTGGCAGCTCAGGGCCTGAGCCTGGACAGCACCGCCGCCGCCGCCTGGCTGGAGGCCGCAGTGGGCAGCACCAATGTGTGCGTGTCTGGGCTGGGCACACTGACGGGCATGCTGTGTGGTGGACGCAGCACCTGCAATGCATGCAGCCTTGGCCTTTGCGTCACCTAGGCACCTTTCGCTACCCTGCCATCGTCCTGGCTGCCAACCACTGCTGCTGCAGGACCTCGGGTTATACCGACCCTGCTGCCGCGGCATTCATTGCACGCTTCGCAAGGCTGGGCCGGGACACCCACCTGGCATACCTCAACACCTCAGCAACCCAGGCGCTGCATGACAGCTTGCAGCTCATCACACCTACACAGTGGCCCAGGCTGCAGCAGTATGTGGGCCAGCTGGCGACCGGCTTTGGGGCGGAGGCATTTGCTGGACTTGCAGCAACCCAGCCACTCATCATTGAGGGCACTCGGGCTGCCATTCAGGTGAGTGGTGGAGGGACTCGTGGCCTGCTTGCAAGTGGCAAACGGGCAGCCAAGCCAAGCGATGCCCTATCAGCAGGATCCTCAGCACAGAGGTAGCTGCAGTTTGCAAGCGCACTGTCTTCTGACGTGCCATCCCCTCCCCTTGCCCGCCCGGCGCAGGAGGGCTTTGCCAAGTGGGGCGACCTGGCGGCGCCAAAGCCCGAAAAGCTCATGGTCTACTCCATGCTGCCTCTGGCTGTGCGCACCCTGGTGTCCTCCACTGCGGCCGCCATCCAGAACGCTGCAAATGTGTCCAACGCTGCTGCTATGGCCGTCACACCGCAGCAGTGGGCCGACTGCAGCACTCTGGTGAGAGCCTGCTGTGCCTCGTGTGGGCCAGCTGGGTGTGCAAGGTCGTTGCCAACTGTAGGCACACAGCCTTGCACGGAAGTTTCGCGCGACCCCATGACAGAACCAGCATGCATGCTCTATCTTCCCTTCGCTGCAGGGCGCCTCTCTCGGCGTCCTTGCCCCTGCGTACTTCCCCCACCCTCCCGAGCTCTGTGCATTTGTCACGGACAACAGCATGGACCTGGGCATCCCCTTCCCAGTCACGCTGCCCATGCTGGGCGACCTGGGCCTGAAGCTGAATGCAACCGTGGCCGCAGCCTTTCTGGAGGCAGTTGGAGGCCGGTTCGCATATTACCAGTGAGTAAGAGGCAGCGATGAAGCGTTGATATCGCATGCCAGGTTGGGAGTGCTTGGGTCTGACTGCTTCTGCCGGGGGCGGGAGAGTTGACCTCAGATTCCCACCTGGCAACGTTGCCGAGTTCGTCTGCCACGTTCTCTTCAGTCCAACCGCCTTCCTGCACTACATTGCTGAAATCCCGCCATCCCGCCTCCTTGTCGGCTGCAGGACGGGACCGCTGCTGGCTATGCACCCGGACGACGGAGCAGACGGCTCCACCAAGGCTCTCATGGCCTTCATCACCAGCCCCGACAAGGCCACGGCCATGGCAGCGCTGAGCACCACGTCACACGCCAGCGCACAGGCAGCGCTGCTCAACCAGACTCTGACGAACGATCAATTCACGGCAAGTTGTTGTGGTAGTCCATCAGTCAGCGAGGCTTGTGCCCGCTCAGCTGTCGCAGCAGCAGCCTTTCATCTCTCCTCAGACTGCAATCGCGCTGCCATCACTGCAGCGCCTGCCGCCGTGCCGTGCACTCACAGGCACTGTTGGTAGCTCCAGCGCGGTGTCATGCCGCTGCTGTGCGCAGCTGTTGCTCATGTCCCCTTTTGCCGCTGCCCCACTGCAGGCACTCAAGCTGTGGACCATCAACTTGCTGCCCACCTGGGGCCGCCTGATGTACCAAATGTGGGCAACATCACCAGACCCCATGGGAGGCTCCTCCGGGCTGCTGGTCACCCGCCCCGTGCGCGAGCTGCTGTATGGTGAGCTGAGTGCCAGCACGGGGTGTCCATGGGGCCCCTGGACAAGGTTGGGCGGAGGGCGGCCGCTTGCGGGCTGCACAGCCACGGCCAGGCGGCCGCATGCTGCCCTGCTGTGCTGTATCAAGGTGCCATTCATGTGCACTGCTACTTCCAGCGACAGAATGCCTCGCCTGACCCGCCCATCCCCCCTGCAGGCTACGAGGATTCAACGCTCCGCACGGTTGCACAGATGGCATCCCCCAGCGGCTACCGCCTCACTCCCTGGCTGTACACCCAGTCAATCTCCCTGGGCTTCCCCTCTCAAGATTTCCCAATGGAGTACTTCTCAGCTGGTAGGGGAAAGTGGAACAGGGGTGGGATAAGCAAGTTGCTTAAGAGCAGAGCGGGCGGCACATCTGGGCTGGAGTTGCCGCAACTGGGCAAGTGAATGATGTGCCTGCCGGTGTGTGCTTGGCAATGCGCCACCTGTGCTGGTTCTGCGCAGTGTGAAATGTCCTTCCTAGCCGCATCCCACTGCTTTCTCCCCCGTGCAGCCGCCAACCGGCCTGTGGAGCCGGGGACAGGGCTGAGCTACCGGGATACCGACCAGAGTGCAGCGGGGCCCAACTTTCACCCCCTGATTCAGCAGAAGCGTCTGGTTACAGGGCAGCGCAAGGGAGACAAGCCGCAAGTGGTGAGGCCTGGGCAGTTGGGGCTGGAAGTTGGGACGAGCAACTGCTGTACCCCTGCCGTGCATCATGCGTCTTTGCCTGCCTTCGTCTGTGTAGGTGTTGCCTTCTTGATTTGTACAATCTGTCTTGCCCACCACCACCAGCCCTGCCTGCACGAAAGCCTGCACCTTGCATTACTTTCTAAAACTGCCGACCCTCTCTGCCACAAAAATCTGTCCCTGCCACGCTGCTGCTATCTCTTTGCCCACAGATTAAGCAGTACCGTGGGCTGCCATTCAAGGCCAAGTCGTTTGGCATCTTCAACGCCACCGGCCTCAACGAGGGCATCGTGTTTGTGAGTCTGCGGCACTTGGCAGAATTTGAATGGTGCTTGCCTGCTTGCTTGCTTGCTTGCCTGCGTGCAGATGGCGGTTAATCAATGAGTAAGTGGCACTTGATCATCTCAGCTATTGCCAGCCCACCGCCAGATCGTCTCACGCCAAGCTTCCCTCCTGTCACACCCTACAGGGCTCCAACTTCAACACCGATGACCAGCCCACGCAGTACGAGTCGTCCATCGAGCGCCCCATCACATCCATCTTCACAGGCACGCTAGCCAGCAGGCAACACTTACTTACACTTCAGGCACCAGCTGCTCTAGTGCTGCTGTACTGCACCGCATGCGCCGACCGCTGCTGTGCAAGTCATGGCTCCATGTCTCTGCAAACTTGCATCCCCCCAACCTGCCTGCCTAGATCTTTTTCTAACCTCACACGCTTTTGCAGGCAACTTTGTGCGCGTGAAGAAGGTGGCTGCCTACCAGTACACCATGACCGTCGCTTCGTCCCAGGCCTGCAACCAGACGCTGTATGCGGCCTGGAAGAACGAGACCGGCTTTGACGAGAGCGTGTACCAAGGTGAGCGTGTACCAAGGTGCGCAGTATGTAGTATGTGAAAGGCAACTGATGAATGCTGCAGGGTCACGCCTGGTGTTGGGGCATACGTGACAGCAGTCTGCCGCAAACGTCTGGCACTTGCCTGGCGTCCTTTGGAAAGCGCGGCTTGAGGAGGTGACTTGTGGCTTGCAGCCGACAATCACCTGCCCTGCCACGTCCTGCAGATGCCATGTATCAGTTGGTGGGGATGAAGACGAGCCAGCCGTCGGCCTACTGGGACCTGGTGCAGAATGATACAGGTGGGCGGGGCAGCAGGCGGTGCCGGCCGGACCACAGCACCCTGCGCCGAGGGGTCGGACGTGCAGTCAAGAAGCGATGTCACTTCAGAGCATCCCCGCTCTTTGACCAGACGCTACCCCAATTTGCCCACCACAAATGCAGCCCTGACCGCGTACCTGCAAGGCACCGAGCTGGGCCCGCTGGGCCGCTACTTTGGCCCCGGCACCGACCCAGCCATCCTGCGCTGCGCCACCCCCGACCCCCTGCCTTACGCCTGGGACTTCTCGGGTGGGTTGTGAGAGGGCGGTTGCTGTGAAGGGCAGGGCTTGTGGGCAGGGCCTGCTGCAGCGCCTGCTGTCTGCATGCTGAATGTGTTGCTGCTCCCCTTGCAGCATGCGGTGTTGTTGCACACACCTCTGCCTGCCCCCTGCCGCAGAGACCTGGGCCTGCCCCACGCTCTACACACTGCCCCGCTTCTACAAGAGCGCTCCTGAGGTGGTCAACTCCTCTGGTGAGGCAGCTGCTCGGCAGGCTGCTCACGGCAGCAGGGGCTGATGCAGAATGGCCCCCTGCTTGGCTCGGCACACAGGTCTGGGCTGGGCTGCGCTCCAGCTGCAGCCGCACCAAACCGTGCTGCCGCCATGCACCAATGCGTGGCATCATTGCCCTGCCCTACCCTGTCATTGCCCTGCAGGTGCGGCCTGGCAGCCCAACCTGGTGGACCATGGCTGGTACTTCTCTGTGGAGCCCTTCACAGGCATGACCATCCACGGCCACAAGGTGGGATGGAGGGCGATCGACTGTGGGGCGGTGGATGGCGCCGCCATGCCGGGTGCAGCGCACGGTCTTGTTTGGTGCGATGCAGTGCAGGGTGGCCCTCAGGAATGCACCAACCAACACCGCTTTCCTCGGCAAACCGAGTCTAACCAGAAAATCACTTCTTCCCCTGCCTGCAGGGCTACCAGTTCAACCACCTGGTGCAGCGCACCGATGAGCTGTACCCCAACCTGTGGGTGGCCCCCGGCAGCGCCGCCAGCACGCTGGGCCAGGCCATGGGCTTGGACGCCGACTTTGTCACGGGTAGGAGGTTGCTTTGGTTCAGCTGCCCTGTGCGTGTTGGTGCTTGCAAGGTGGCTGCATCAGCTGTAGGTCATGTGGGCGAGTGTTTGCGTCCAGGCAACCAGGCAGGAGCGTTTCGCATGCAGGGCGGCATGCTTTTCAAGATGCCACCGGCGAGCCGAGCCCACTCTTTACATGCCTGGGATCCTGCCCACCAACCACTGCAGTGCCGCTGGGCTACGTGCTGCTGTCCTGGGAGCCCACCGACACGGCCGCCCTGGTGGGTAGTACCAGCCCTTGCTTGCATTGCACGGCCTACTCTCGGGCAGCTGCTCGCTCATTGGGCAGTGCTGCAATTGTGCTCCGCCTGTCGCACAACCAACGGCTAGTTGCCAGGCTCCCTCCCTCGCCTCTTGTCAACCCCTCCTGCCCCGTGCATCTGCATTGCCTTGGTGCAGGTGCTGCGCGGCGTGACCACCGCAAAGGAGGTGCTGTACTGGACCCTGATCGTGGGCTTCCCCTGCGCCGGCTGGCTCGTCCTCTTCCCCTCCCTCATCTACCTCAAGTTCAGCAAGTGCGTGCTGGGCTGCTTGGTCAGCGCCACCTTTTGGCATACTTGCTGAGCGTCCTGGCGGCTGTGCCGGAGCAGCATGCATCTGCGCATGCAAGGCTACTCCCCAAGGGTCTGCCCAGAGCACCCTCCCTGTCTCCTTCCTGCCCTCCCTCTCCGTCGAGCGCAGGGCCGCCAAGCTGCGGCGCAAGGCGCTGGCCAAGATCCAGAAGAGCACGGCCCGCAAGCTGCGCCTGGGCCGCCACGAGGCCGCCATGGCCGACGCGCTGCTGCAGGTGGGCGCCTGGCTGCAACTGCTCGGCCGGCTGGTGGCGATGGCTAGGGGTCGCGGGGGTGCTTTACCTGCGAGCGTGCGCGTCACTTTGTGCCAAAGCGAGTGCGGACAGGTATGCAGGTGGTGAGCCTGCCTACGACTAGTATACAGGCTGCCTTCCCCAGCTGCTCACTCCACCGGCTCCTCCGTATCCATGCCAATCTCCCTGGCAGGTGGCGGCGGGCAGCACCTCTGTGTTCATGCCTGCGGAGCGCGCCGACGGCGAGGACAGCGATTCAGTCGATACTGAGGGCAGTGCCCAGGCAGAGGCCAGTGTGGATGTGCCTTCGGCTGGAGACAAGCTGGCTGCTGCAGCTGCCGCCAAAGCCAACGAGGCGAGCACCGCCGACAGCGGCGCCATTGGAGCTGGTTTTGATGAGAGGGCAGAGGCGCAGCGTGCAAAGCAGGCCATGCAGCAGGGCGGCCCGACCGGCGGCGCTGCTGCCCCCGCCGGCGGCCTGGCCGCTCTGCAGGCCAAGGTGGCGGCAGCTGAGCGCCACGCCGCGGGTGCTGAGCCTGCCGCCGGGCCGTCACCCCGGGGCCGCCAGCTGCAGGGCAGCCTGTCCATCTTTGAGCGGCAGGCAGCCGGCAGACCCGCCCAGGATGCCTTCACCATCCCAACCGCCCCGCAGTGGGAGGAGGAGGGCGGGGCAGCACCAGCTCAGCAGGGCCGGCCATCCGAGGAAGGCGGCGAGGAAGAGGAGGAGGGAGAGGAGCAGATTGCCGGCCTGTCGGCCAGCCCTGATGTGGCAGTGAACCTGCTGCCCGCCGGGGTGCCGCTGTCCAGCGCAGCTGCCGCCGACCGTGCGGCGCTCGAGTCGTGGCGCCGCTCCTCTTCTATGGGAAGTGGCGGCGGCGGCGGCCAGTGCGGCTCGCTGCGTGGCGGCCTGCGCAGGCGCACCACCTCGACGCAGGGGGAGCCTTAGGCTTGGTCTTGACAGCAGGCCTTGCAGGCGGGACGCCATGTGGCGCCAGGCTGGCAACTGGACAGGAGGGCAGCACATGACAGCCAGGCGGGTGGCCCCCCAACTGCCAAGCAGCCCCAATAAACTCAAGCAGACATTCAAAGGCTTATCAGCATCCAAGCAGCGTTCTATTTTCACCCCGTGGCTTGCAGCTTCTTCCCTGGTGGAGCTTGCAAGCAAACAACTATTCTTATGCACAGACCCACAATCCATCCACCGCACAGCATAGAGCTTGGCAGCTCTCTCACACCGCCCATGTTGCATTCTCTCTTTCCCAATGCGCCTGCAATGCCCCGTGGCCCATTGCAACAAGTGCTGGCCCGCCACTGCGAAAGGGATAGGTTACAGAAGGGGTTAAACGTGACTGGCCGACAGTGAGCAATGTGCACAGGCGGAGCCAATGAAGCGAGGCAGACAGCGTATAGTACAGCAACGGATGCGGGGCAGAAAGAACAGCTGATAGTGCATGCACAGGGTCACACGACGGCAGCCAGAAGGCGCAGTGTAGCGCCAGAGCGCTGGATTGAAGCAGGTCTAAAAGTCGGGGACTGCGAGCTGCGTGCCGCCAACCTCCAGTACGCTGCTGCCGGCCGCCTGCTTGTCTCCCTTGATCATGGCCTGGGGCAGGACATCGCCGGAAATCCAAGGAAGTGTGAATGCCAGAGGTTCATGGGACCGCTGACCGCCGCACCGGCACTTGAGCACAGGGGCATGCAAGATGTGCGTGCAAGTCCCCCCCCTCCCGTAGGCAGGACAGGCTCTTCGCATCCTGCCGGTCCCCTACCCTTGATATCAGCAGCAGCCGCGCTCACCTCGGTAAAAAATTCACCGGCCCGGTATGAGGAGCGCACCAGCGGCCCCGAGGCCACGTAACGGAAGCCCACCTCCTCCTCGCCAAACTTGCGCCTGCAGGGCAGCAGGCAATGCTCCAGCAGTTCAGATAACTTGGGATGCGAATACTTCAGCATAGAACAGGAAGCAATGAAAGGCCCTGCAAGGCCCTGCACGTCTCCATGCGTGCGCCAGCACCTTGGCCAGGCTGCTCGAGGGCACAAGCACCCTCCCAAGCAGCAGGGCAAGCTGCACTGCCCACCAGCTGGACCAGTGCAACCCCTCACTCCCCCGGCTGCACCAGTGCAACCCAGGCAACAGGCATTGGCACACCATCAGCACGCACCAGTGCTCAAACTTCTCGGGAGTGACGTACTCGGCGACGGGCAGATGGTGCGGCGTGGGCTGCAGGTACTGCCCAAAGGTGAGGATGTCCACCCCCGCTTCCTTCAGGTCCACCATGGCGTCAATAATTTCGTAGTCGGTTTCTCCTGTAACACAGGGGTGGGAAGAAGCAATGGTGAAGACAGAAGGCCGGTGCACAGCTCTGACTGCTCACTGCCTACACAGGCCACACGCAGTCCACACACAACCATCCAGCTCACCCAGGCCCAGCATGAGGGATGACTTGGTGCTTCACACGCTTCACTACTGTACGCTGCACTGCCCAACGATCAAGAAACAAACAGACCACATGGCTCACCCAGCCCCAGCATGAGGGAGGACTTGGTGTACACGCCGCACTCCTTGGCCGCCCGCAGCACGTCCAGGCTCTGGAAGTAGCCGGCCCGAGGGTCGCGCACACGCCGCTGCAGCCGCTCCACCTGGCGGGAAGTTTTGGTGGGCGGGCGGGGTGAGGGCCCGTGAGGGGAGGGATTGTGCGGGGGTTTAAGGCGATAGGACGAGAGGCCGGCAGGGCTGGTGGGTGCGCCTTTACAGTGGAAGGGCGGCCGCTCAATGAGAGACCAGCGGTCGGCCCATCCTTGCTGGTCTTCTTGTTGCCAGCCCCCTTGCTGGCATGCACAGCCAAGCCCCACACAAGCGCGGCACCCACCGTCTCCAGGTTGTGTGCAAAGACGTCCAGCCCGCTGCGTGCCAGGTGGCGCACCGCGTCCAGGTCGCCCCTGCAGCATGGAAGCATAAGGCAGGCAGGCAAGTGGAGAGCAGGACAGCTGGAGTGTGGTTAGGCATGGTGAGCATCGATGTTTGGCTGCTCCGCTGCCAACCATCCCAGCAACTTTGTGGCCGGCCAGACGCATCCCCAGCATTGAGAGGCGGCCGCTGCACGCAGGAGTGAAGTCAGCTAGAGGAGCCCACCTGAAGTCGGGGGTGAGGCACTCGATGAGGATGGAGGGCTTGAGCGCCTTCAGGGTGCGCACCTGCAGGCAGGGGGGTTGTGTGGCACAGCCCGCCACGGGTCAAAAGCAAACGAGGGCGACACCCCAACAGCAGGCATGCTCGCAAGCCACACCAGCGCGAGGGAAGAAGCGTGGCATGCTGCGCCTGGCTGCAAGGCTGAGTTGACGCCCTGCACACGCACCGTCTTTGCAAAGTGCTCGGCGCCGCCATCAGGCAGGTCGTCTCGGTCCACGCTGGTCAGCACCACGTAGCCCACGCCCCAGTCCGCCACAGCCTGGGAGGAGTGGAGAGCGAGCGGTGAGCAACAGTGGCACAGTGGGGCAGGGCATCTCGGCGGCAACATGTTGTGAACTGCCCATGCAGCTGCAACTTCCAGCTGTGCTGCTGTTGTCCAGTAAACAAGTCAGTCACCCAGCACCTCATCTGTCGTTATTTGCACACTGTGTTCAGCCCTTCGCAAGGCGCTCCTGGCATTGCCAACGCACATCCCTGAGCGTCGACCCAAGCGCATCAAGCAGCATTGCCCCCCCACAGCACCGCCCACCTGCGCCGTGTGCTCGGGTTCCATCGGGTCGGGCGGCGGCGGCGCCTGGCTGGTGTTGACGGCGCAGAAGCGGCAGCCGCGCGTGCACGTGTCGCCCAGCAGCATGATGGTGGCGGTGCCGATGCCCTCGTCGCCGCCGTTCCAGCACTCTCCGATGTTGGGGCACTGCGCCTCCTCGCACACCGTGGCCAGGCGCAGCCCGCCCATCTGCTGCTTCAAGTACTCGTACCGCTCGCCCTGCGCACCACGCTGCCGCAGCCAGTGGGGCTTGTTGGACAGCGGCAGCGCCTCGGGCGGCGGGCCTGCCGACGAGCAGGCTGCCGCCGCCGCAGGTGAAGGCAGCGAGGGGTCTGCCGCCTGCGCCATGCGCACCAGGTCTGCAAACGCATCGCCGCTGTATTCGGCTGCCACCTCCAGCGTGCGCCCGCTGCTGCTGGCCTCGCTGCTGCTGCTGCTGGGGCTGGGCGGGGCCGCCGTGGCCGCTGCTGCCTGCCGCTGCGAGCGCCGCCGGCGCGGCGGCGCCACGGCCAGCGGACGACCTGCGGCAGCGCTAGCCCGGCTGCTGCATGCTGCTGCTGCCGCTGCTGAGGGAGACCGCTGCATTGCAGTGCTGCTCGAGGTGCCGCTACCAGGGCTTGAGCCCTTGAGCCTGTGCGGGCAGAAGTGGCGGCGGCGGCGTGGCGGCGGCGGTGGGTGAGCAGCGGGGCAGCGCGACAGCGGCAGGCAATCTGGCAGGTTCAAAACCTCAGTGCTGTGGCTGCCTGTTCCAGCAGCCTGGCCGCTCAGAGGGCCCCAGGGCGCACCTGCACTCTTGGCCGGTCGCCTTCAAGCGCCCTGGCAGCAAGGCCGCCGGGTGGATCGATGCAGCAGCCCTGCCAGGTGAGAATGGGCGTGCGGCATGGGCGCACAAACGCAGGAGTGCGCCGCAAGGGCCACGCATTGACAAGCTGGCAAACTTTAGCTAAAGCCCCATCCAGGCCCGGGCGCACCCCACGGCGCTGCTGCAGCAATCTGGAGCGAGCTCCCGGCCGTGGAGGGTGCCAAGCCTCGCCCCAGAGCCCGCTCCCCGCCGTCCCCTGCTCCCCGACCGCAGCCAGGGCAGCCGGCAGCATGCAGGCGCAGGCTCTCAGCAGCGTGCAGCGGCTGGGCGGGTCGGAGGTCCTGCGAACGGCGCATGCCGCTCGCCGCCAAGGCAGGAGCCAAGTGCTGCCGCGCGCCGCTGCCTCCGTGGAGGCGGGGCGCGACATCCGCGATGAGGCGCACTCCCGGGGTGAGCGGGGCGGGGCCAGGGGCGCAGGGGCACGGCATGTCCAGTGCGCCAGCGGGTGGCCGCCGCCGCCGCCGCCTCCCGACCGCCGCCTCCCGCCCCTCCCCGCAGCCGACCTGCCCGGCACCGACGCCCTGAACGCCAAGTACGTGCCGTTCAAGTCGGTGCAGAGCGGCCAGCCCAGCGGGGAGCAGA
>VFQQ010003228.1_pt1 | contig 16268 bp, 15 predicted proteins | sample 3512341 | NCBI WGS metagenome assembly VFQQ01 (sample SAMN10412373, study PRJNA504923) | tailings metagenome | isolation source: Relicate 2 Philex TSF1 revegetated site | place: Philippines: Tuba, Benguet | collected 2017-08-29 | reverse complement strand
TTCCAGATCCGGCCGGTGACCATTCTGGCGGGTTCGCCGATCGGGTCGGGCGCGTCGTCGTTCTGGGCGCAGGGCGGGATCGCGGCCGCGATGGGCGAGGATGACAGCCCTTCCTTACATGTGACCGACACGCTGGTGGCGGGCGCGGGCATCGTCGATGAGGCGATTGCGAAGATCGTGACGGATGAAGCCGGTGCGCGGATCGAGGATTTGATCCGCATGGGTGCGCCGTTCGACCGGGACGGCGAAAACCATCTGGTTTTCGGGCGCGAGGCGGCGCATTCGCGGCGGCGGATCGTGCGCGTGAAAGGCGACCAGGCGGGCGCGGAGATCATGCGGACGCTGTCGGGCGCGGTGCGCGCGCGGGACGATATCCGGGTGATCGAGGGGCTGCGTGCGACGCAGTTGCTGATGGTGGACGGACGGGTGCGCGGCGTGTGGGCGCGCGATCCCGCCGGCAAATTGTTTGCGGTGAAGGCGGATGCGGTGTTGTTCGCGCTGGGCGGTGCGGGTGGGCTCTACGCCGTGACGAACAATACGGTGACGGCGCGCGGCCAGGGCATCGCCATGGCGGCGAATGCGGGCGCGGTGATCGCCGATCCGGAGTTCGTGCAGTTTCACCCCACCGCGCTGGATGTGGGGCGTGACCCTGCCCCGCTGGCGACGGAGGCGCTGCGCGGTGAAGGCGCGGTGCTGCTGAACGATCTGGGCGAACGGTTTATGACGGCGGTGCATCCCGACGCCGAGCTGGCGCCGCGCGATGTCGTGGCGCGCGGGATCTTTCGCGAGATCAAGGCCGGGCGGCGCGTGCTGCTGGATGCGACGAAGGCGGTGGGTGACGCTTTCCCCACGCGGTTTCCGACGGTGTTTGCGGGATGTCAGGCGGCGGGGATTGATCCGCGCGTTGAGGGCATCCCGGTGGCCCCGGCGGCGCATTATCACATGGGCGGGATCGCCTGCGACGAACATGGGCGCTCGACCCTGCCCGGCTTGTGGGTCGCGGGCGAATGCGCCTCGACGGGGCTGCATGGCGCGAACCGGCTGGCGTCGAACTCGCTGCTGGAGGCGATCGTGTTCGGGGCGCGGACGGCAGCGGACATGGATGCGACGCCGATTGGTTCAGGCGCATTCGATCTGCCGGAGCCGCCGGTGGTTGTCGTGTCGGACGAGTCGGAGGCGATGGCGCAGCTGCGCCAGACCATGACGAGCAAAGTAGGCGTCGAGCGAGAGGCGGAGAGTCTGGCCGATGCCATCGCGGAGATCGGCGTCATTCGCGGCGAGGCGGAGGGCGAGACCCTTCTGGCGGCGACGGATACGGCGCTGCTGATCGCGGCGGCGGCGTGGGCGCGCACCGAAAGCCGGGGCGGGCATTTCCGCAGCGATTATCCCGAGACGGACCCCGCATGGGCGCGGCGCACCATGACGACGTTGAGCGCGGCGGAGGCTGTCGCCGCCGAGGCGCTGGGCGCCAATGCGCGGGCGGCATAGGGTTTTCTCATGACCGATACGACCAAGCCGGCGCTGGAGCCCCTGCCCGATCTGATCGTGGAGCCCGCTGTGCGGGCGGCGCTGATCGAGGATCTGGGGCGGGCCGGGGACATCACGACCAATGCGACCATCGGCGCGGAGGATCGCGCGCGGGTGGTGATCGCGGCGCGCAAGGATGGCCGCGTGTCGGGGCTAACCTTTGCGAAGGCGGCGTTCCGGGCGCTGGATGCGGATGGGGTGTTCGAGACGCGGATTGCGGATGGGCATCCCTGCCCCGCCGGTTCGGTGATTGCGGCGATCACGGCGCGGACGCGGGCGCTGTTGTCGGCGGAGCGGGTGGCGCTGAACTTTGCCGGGCGGCTGTCGGGTATCGCGACGTTGACGGCGGCGTTTGCGGCGGAGGTCGCGCATACGAAGGCGAAGGTTGTCGATACGCGCAAGACGACGCCGGGCTGGCGGGCGTTCGAGAAGTACGCCGTGCGATGCGGCGGCGGGGCGAACCATCGTTTCGGCCTGGATGATGCGATCCTCATCAAGGACAACCATGTCGCGGCGGCGGGTGGGATTGCTGAGGCGATCAAACGGGCGCGCGCCTATAGCGGGCATATGGTGAAGCTGGAGTGCGAGGTGGACAGCATCAGCCAGCTTGAAGAAGCGCTGGCCGCGAAGGCGGACATCGTGCTGCTGGACAATATGAGCAATGAGCAGCTGCGTGAGGCGGTGCGCATGACGGCCGGGCGGGCGGTGCTGGAAGCTTCGGGCAATGTGATGCTGAAGACGGTGCGGGGGATTGCCGAGACGGGCGTCGATCTCATCTCGTCGGGGGCGCTGACGCATAGCGCGCCGGTGCTGGATATCGGGCTGGATTTCGAGACGGCGGTTTAGATCTCAAGGCGTGAATGGTCGGCCTTCGCCGACCATGACAGGTTGGGTTGTTCTGAAAGGCCTCAGGCATGGGTCCCCGGGTTCCGCTTCGCGGCCCCGAGGATGACAAGTCAGGAGATGGCGTGAGCAGGAAGCTGGTCGGCGCGGCAATTCTTGCGAGTCTTTTCGCCATCACGCCTGCACAGGCCGAGAGCGCCTGCCCTGCTCTTGTGAATGCGGCGGAGCTGGCCGGTGGGAAGCCGGCGCTTATTGCGAGTTTTCCGACCGCCGAGCCGGGTCCGCTACACAAGGTGGCGTTCCTCTATGACAATGCCGTCGCGGCGATTGCGTTGATCGCGTGCGGGGCGCCAGAGCGAGCCAAGCTGATCGGCGAGGCGATGCTGGTGGCGCTGGACCATGACCGGTTCTGGAAAGATGGGCGGCTGAGGAACGGGTATCTGTCCGGGCCGGTGGAAACGCCGGTGAAGTTGCCCGGGTGGTGGGACGATGACGCCGGGCGGTGGATCGAGGACGGCTATCAGGCCGGGAGCGATAGCGGGAACATGGCCTGGGCCATGTTGGCGCTGCTGACGCTTTACGATGCGAGCGGCGATGCACGGTTTCGCGATGGCGCGGTGCGGATCGCGCAGTTTGTGGACCGCTCGTTTTCGGCCGAAGGCGTGCCGGGGTTTCAGGGCGGGCCGTTCGGGTTCGAGCCGGAGCCGGTGCAAAACACCTGGAAGTCGACGGAGCACAATACGGATCTCGCGGCGGCGCTGACGCGGCTAGCGGCGGCGACGGACGATGCGCATTGGACGGCGCGCGCCACGGCGGCGGCGGATTTCGTGCGGGCGATGTGGCTGGCGGACAAAGAGCAATTCGCGACCGGCACCGGCACGGATGGCGTGACGCCCAACCCGCTGCTGGCGCTGGATGCGCAGATCTGGCCGGTGATGGCGGTAGCGGGGCTGGATGCCGCCTACCCTTCGATGCTGATGAGCATGGCGAAGCGGCTGGGGGCGAATGGCGGGTTTGCCTATAGCGAGGCGGCGGGCGGGTTATGGATCGAGGGCAGCGCGCAGGCCGGACTGCTGATGGTGCTGAAGGGGTTCGGCGAGAAGGCGGCGGCGTTACGGGCTGTGATCGACCAGCACCGGACGGTGGACGGCTGGTACTACGCGGCCGATGTGGCGGAGTTGCCGACCGGGTTTCCGCTGGAGACGGACCCTTCGAAGCCTCGGGTGTATTTCCGATTGCCGCATCTGGGGGCGCTAGCCTGGGTGGCGCTGTTCGAGACGGGGTTCAACCCGTTCACCGGAAACGGGAAATTGCCGTAGCGGATTATTTTCCTGATTTCCCTTGCGGTGTACGGCCGGAGTGACTATATTCCTTATGTGGCGGTTGGTGGGTTGGACGCCACGCGCCGGTTCCTCGACAGTTGAAGGCGTGGATGGTCGGCCTTCGCCGACCATGACAGGGGTGGGTTTGCCTGATGGGTCTCAGGCATGGGTGCCCGGATCGGCCCGTTGGGCCGTCCGAGGATGACAGCAAGGGAGACTTGCCCCACCCGTCGCCGCTGCGCGGCGCCACCCTCCCCTGAAGGGGAGGGATGACATCACAAAGGTGGTTCGGGGGACTGGAGGGTCCAGCCGGGTTTGCCGTGGGCCGAGACGTCGGCTTCGGTGACTTCGGCGAGGGCTTTGTAGAGTTTGAACTTGATGGGTTTTCGCGCCTCGGGCAGCAGCGCGATGACCGTTTCGAGTGGTGGGCAGCCGGGTTGGCCGCAGACGATCTCGTTGACCATCACCACGTCGTTGTCGCCGGGCACAAAGCGCGCTTCGGCCCAGCCCTGCACCCGCATCTGCAATTCGACCGTGTCGGCGAGGCCGAAATTGCGGAGGCGTTGGATCATGCGGCGTGCGGATCCTCGTCCAGCGTCCGGTCCTTGGTTTCGGGCAGGAAGATCGCGCCGACGATGAAGCAGATGGCGGCGACGGCGATGGGATACCAGAGCCCGGCGAAGATATCGCCCGTCGCCGTGACGATGCCGAAGGAGACGAGCGGCTGGAGACCGCCGATGATCCCGTTGGACACGTTGTAGGGAAGAGAGAGGGAGGTGTAGCGGATGCGGGTCGGGAACAGCTCGACCAGGAAGGCGGCGATGGGGCCGTAGATCATGGCCGCCATGGTGACGAGCCAAGTCACCATCGCGATGGCGAGCGGCCAGTTCATCAGTGACGCGTCGGCCTTTTCCGGATAGCCGGCGGCGTTCAGCGCGGCACGGACGGCGGTGCGCTCGTCGTCGGCAAAAGCATCGGTTAGGGCGATGCGCCAGCCAGTACTCAAGACAATCTCGCCCCCGTCCCAGTTGTCGGCGATGACGATTTCAGTGGGCGCGCCAGCGGCCGCATCGGTGACATCAAAGACGATGCCAGCGCGCGAGAGCATGTCGCGCGCCTTCTGGCAGGCGGTGGAGGGCTTTCCGAATATCACGACGCCGCAGCTCGCCGGATCGGCCGAGAGCGTAGCGGGATTTGCCGCGTTCGCCGCCATAAGCTGCGGATTCACGGCGCCGGCGAGCAGGTGATAGGTCGGCTGGATGGTGATGACGCCGAGCAGACAGGCCGCCATCATCAACCACTTGCGGCCAATGCGGTCGGACAGCCAGCCGAAGAAGATGACGAGGCCCATGCCCACAAACAGAGCGAAGGCGACGAGCGCGTAGGTCGTGAGCGGCGCGACGCCCAGCACCTGCTGCATGAACAGCATCGCGTAGAAATTGCCCGTGTACCAAAGGACGCCCTGCCCAATGCACACGCCGCCGAATGCGATGAGCACGATCTTGAGGTTCGGCCACTTGGTGAAGCTGTCGCGGATGGGCGACTTGGAGCTTCGGCCCTCTTCCTTCATCGCCTTGAACACGGGCGATTCATTCAGCTTGAGGCGGATCCAGATGGAGATGGCGAGCAGGAGAAGCGAGAGAAGGAAGGGAATTCGCCAGCCCCAGGCATTGAAGGCTTCCTCGCCCAAAAGAAGCTGGCAGCTGGAGACTACGGCCAGCGACAGGAAGAGGCCGATGGTCGCGGTCGCCTGAATGTAGGAGGTGAAATAGCCGCGGCGGCCTTGCGTCGCGTGCTCGGCCACATAGGTTGCGGCGCCGCCATACTCGCCGCCGATGGCGAGGCCCTGCAGCAGGCGCAGGATGAGCAGGAGGACAGCGGCGGCGATGCCGATATCCTCAAAGGTCGGGAGGAAGCCGATGCCCGCCGTGGCGATGCCCATCAGCGTGATGGTGACGAGGAAGGTGTATTTGCGTCCGACAATGTCACCCAGCGCGCCAAAGACCAGAGCGCCGAAGGGCCGCACGACGAAACCGGCGCCGAAGATGGCGAGGCTGGAGAGGAAGGCCGCCGTTTCGTTCCCCGCCGGGAAGAACAGCTTGCCGAGCAGGGCCGCGAGCGTGCCGTAGACGAAGAAATCGTACCATTCGAAGACGGTGCCGAGGGAGGCGGCGGTGACGACCAGGCGGAGTTCGCCCGGGGGGACTTCATGCGTCTTGTCCGTTGCCGCTTCGCTCATTCCGCGTCCTGTCCCCTGCCTCCGACGGAGGCTTTGATTTTGGACCCGTCCGCATGGTCTAAGCGGGCGGAATCTCTATTTGGCCGGAGAGTGGCGGCATGAATGCGGCCCTGCAAGAACTGCTTCAGCAACTGGACCTCGAACGGATCGAGGACAATATCTTCCGCGGCTGGTCGCCCGTGGAACGCGAGACGCGGGTGTTCGGCGGCCATGTGATGGCGCAGGCCCTGATGGCCGGGTGCCGGACGGTGGGCGACGATCGGCTCTGCCATTCGTTCCACGCCTATTTCCTGCTCGGCGGCGATCCCAAGGCCCCCATCGTCTATGAGGTAGACCGCACCCGCGACGGCGGCAGCTTCACGACGCGGCGCATCGTGGCGATCCAGCACGGCAAGCCGATCTTCCACATGGAGGCCTCGTTCCATGTGAAGGAGGACGGCTGGGAGCATCAGTTCACGCCGCCGGAGGTGCCGGACCCGGAATCGCTGATGCCGGAAGAGGAACGCCGGGCGGAGCAGGCGAAGACGCTGCACCCGAAAATCCAGCCGCACTTCATCCGCCAGCGCCCCATCGAGCAGCGCGAGATCGACGTGTTCGACGAGCTGCATCCGCCCAAGCGCGAGCCGTACAAGAATGTGTGGATCCGCTCGAACGGGACGCTGCCGGACGATCCCAAGCTGCATCAGTGCCTGCTGGCCTATGCCTCGGACCATTCGCTGATGGATACCGCCACCCTGCCCCACGGGATTTCGTGGATGAGCGGCGTGATGATGGGCGCGAGCCTCGATCACGCCATGTGGTTCCACCACGATTTCCGCATGGACGACTGGCTGCTCTACACCCACGACGCGCCGGTCTCGGCCGGGGCGCGCGGCTTCAATCGCGGGCTGATCTATGCGCGCGAGGGCAAGCTGGTGGCGAGCGTCGTGCAGGAAGGCCTGATGCGGCCGGTGAAGAAGAAGCCGAAGCCGGCGGCGTAGGTGTCGCGCCCTACTTTCGGCCCCGATTGTAATCCCGGCCTTGAGCCGGGATCCAGCAGTGCAATCGACCGCGCCTGCGGCCCTGGGTCCCGGGTCTACGGCGCGTGCCGCGCCTTCGCCCGGGATGACAATTGGGATCAATCGTCTGAGGCGTTGTCTGTATCGGCGCGGCGCATGAGCGCGACGGTGCGGTCGACGTCGCCGCCATACAGCATGTCATGGGCCATGCAGGCCGCCAGCCAGGACGCGCCGATGCCGCGGCTGACGGGCTGTGCCGGTTCGTCGGTGGCGGCGTCAGGGCGGTAGTGGTCCGATCTCGTCATGCGTCCCGTCCGGCTTTGTGGGTAGCCAAGCGAAGCAGTCACGTGATGCTATCGCGACTTAGTCGCAAGTCAAGGCGGGGTTGGGCGGTCAGGGGCCGTTTCCGGCGGTGGGCATTCGAGACGGGGTCGGCGGCGGTGCCTGCCCCCCCCTCCGCCCCTTCGGGGCACCTCCCCCGTGAATGACGGGGGAGGAAATAGGTTTAGTTAGAGCAGGCAGCCGGCGTAGGCGCGGACGCGATACATGAGGCGCTGGCTGGCGCCGTCCATGCCCGTGCGGCCGTGCAGGACGCGGAGATTGTTCATCAGCAGGAATTCGCCGGCCGCGAGGCGGAAGCGGTGCTGGAGGTCCGGCCGGGCCAGTGCGGCGTCGAGGGCATCGAGGGCCGCGACGTCGTCCGGGCTGAGCGGGATGCCCGACGCGGCTTCCTCGTCGATCTGGCGGCGGTAGTAGCGGAGAAGCGGGTCGGCCTCGCTGCCGGTCAGGATGGGGCGCAGCACGCCGGCGAAGGGGAAGCGCGGGGCGCGGAGTTGGGAAATAGTTTCGGCGTCGAGATGCGCGACGACATCGCCCACCGGGACCATGAAGCTCTCGCCGCCCGCGCCGTCGGGGATCGCCATCTGGAAGCCGACGAGTTCGTGCGGGTCGGCGAAGAAGGAGGAGTCCGTATGGGCGGCGAGCGCCTGTTCGGTCTGGCTGTAGCGGGTGCCGTCGCCTTCTTTCGCGAAGGCTTCCGGATCGATGCGGATGCGCGCGGAGCTGAGCTTCGCGAAGGCCTTGCGCGGATGGAGCGGCGCGCTGAACGTCACCATGCGGGCCAGCGCCTTGCCCCGCTTCTGGTCGTCGCCGAAGCCGGGGATGCGGATGTAGTGCGGGTAGGCCGTCAGCGCGGCGATGACCTCAGCCGTCAGGTCAGCAAGGCCGGCATCCGGCCACATCTCAGCCGTTGGTCTTGAAGGCGACGAGATAGGCGTAGCCGCGGGCGACTTCGCGGTAGGCGAGCGTGCCCTTCCCTGCCGCAGCCTGGGCTTCAAAGTATGCCTTCACTTCCGGGCGGAAGCGGACGTGAAACTGGTGCAGCCATTTGCCCAGCAGCCATTTGAACCAGCGCGGCAGGCCCTTCTGGTCGCCGAAATCGACGACGTGGAGCGTGCCGCCGGGCTTCAACTGCGTGAAGGCATGGTCGGCGGCGGCCTGCCAGTCGTCCATGATGGAGAGGGCGTAGGAGAAGAAGATGCGGTCGAACTTTTCGGTGAGACCGAAAAGTTCGGGCGAGAAGTCCTGCGCGAGCGCGACCTGGAGCGGGATCTTGCCTTCGAGGCCCGCTTTGGCGACCGAGGCGTTGGCGGTTTTCAGCATCTCGGCCGAGGCGTCGAAGCCGACGAATTTCGCCTGCGGGTAGCGCTTCGCCATCAGGATGAGATTGCGGGCGGTGCCGCAGCCGGCTTCGCAGACGACCTCTCCGGGTTTGGCGCCTATTTCGCCGATCAGGGCGTCGCGGCCGAGCAGGTAGTATTTGCGGGACGCGTCATAGACGTGCCGCGTCCAGCGATACATGCGGTCCATCGCGGGACGGGCATCCTGGGCGGTGGTCACGCGGCGATCTTCTCGTAGATGTGGAATCCGCCATAGATCGACGAGCGGTCCTGGCGGTGGAAATCGTGGCTCTCCTCGGGGAGGTAGCGCCACTGGGCGAGGATGTCGGCGGGGAGCTTGCGCTCCAGCGGCGAGATTTCGCCGGCGGTGCGGAAGATCACGCGGCCATCCGGGCCGGCGACGCGGGTGATCTCGCGCCAGAGCTCGGTGATCTGCTGCTCGTTCATCCAGTCCTGAGCGTCGAGGAGAACGAAGCGGTCGAAACTGTTCTCGGGCTTCGCCGCGAGGAAATCCGTCATGATGACGTGGTTCACGTCGATCTTGTGGGTGCGGTCGCGCAGCAATGCGAAGGTGTCGGCCTTGAGGTAGTCCGGCACCGCATCGCGCTTTTCGGTGTCGTAGTGGCGCGAGAAGGCCTGCCAGGCGAAATAGTTGTGCGTGATGGGGAAGTCGCAGGCCATCTTCTCGATGCGGCCGCGCAGCATGGCGGCGGTCTGGCCGCCTTCGGCGCTGCCTGCGAGCTCGTCGAACTGCTGGGGCGGGATGCCGAGCATGTAATAGACGGTGGGGCGGTTGGCGACCCAGCGCACGAACCACGACTTGAAGACGCGGGCCCAGTCGCGCTCGAAGATCTCGCGCTGTTCGTCCTGGGTTTTGGCCTTGAGGATCTTCGTGGTGTCGAGGCCGTAGAGCCACGACATCCAGCGCATCATGCCGATGAACTTGCCGAGCAGGCTGAAGCGGTAAAACCCGCGCTTGAACATGGAGATGCGCTTGCGGAGGCGCAGCGTGCCCATGCGGCCGTTCCAGTATTTCCGAGTCTCTTCATCGAGATGCGGCTCGATCTTCGCGCGGTACATGTCGACATTGGCCGACGCGTCGCCGATGGCGAACATGCGGAAGAAGGACTCGTAGTCCGGCGCATGCTTGACCGCCGCGATCTTGAGACGGGTCAGCGCGAGGTGGTTGGGGTTAAGGTCAACCGCGGTGATCGACTTTGGGTCGACGGCCAGATAGTTGAGGATGTTACAGCCGCCGGACGCGATCGTGATGATCCGCGTTTCGGGGCCGATCCGCATGGCCCGGATGTCGACATCCGGGTCTTCCCAAATCTGATTGTAAACGAACCCCTGGAACATGAACGTGAAGAGCCGTTCGAGCATCCCACGCTTGGTGGACCGCGGAGAGGTCTCGGCAGCCCTTTTTAGAAGTTCGTTGGCCATTCGCTCGCATTCGGGCGGGATTCGGAACGCGTCTTCTAAGGGTGGGCTTTCGTGAAGGAAAGGCGAAAGACGGGCGGCAAGCGGCCCGCACATCTGGAAAAGAAGGGCCGCAAGCGGCCTGTGCACGCGGAACTCTCGACGCGCAAACCGCGCGAGGCGGCGGTGAAGCCGAAGGTCGAGCGCGGGGCGGTGAATGACGATCTGCTGCGGGCGCTGAAGGCCTGGTTTGCGGGGCGGCATGGCGGCGAGCAGTCGGCGGACGATGCCCTGTCGGCGGCGGGCAAGGCGGGGCGCTGGGAGCTGAAGGGTCAGCTCGACCGGGTGTTCCGGCACTATGCGCGGCTGAGCTGGCTGATCCGGCGGCAGGGCGTGGAGCCGACTGCCGAGTGGCTGTGGGCCGCTGCCTCGGTCGTGCTGGACCGGGCGCCGCTGGAAGAGGTGGCGCGGCGGGTCGCGGTGACGGCGACGGATATCTCGAAATTCGCGGGCAAGCTGGGTCGGATGGGCAATGAGGGCCTGACCCACGAGGACATGCCGAATCCTGTTCGCGCCGAAGTCCCTGAAAAGATTCATGGAATCTTGTCAGAGGCTTATGGCGCAGAGTTAACGGCGGAGCTGAAGGCCCTCAACCACCCGGCTCCGCTGGATATCCGGGTCAACACGCTGAAGGCCGATGTGCCCGCCGTGCAGGCGGCGCTAACGGTCGGCGACACCGTGGTGGCGCCGACGCCCTATGCGCCGCTAGGGCTGCGCGCCAAGGGCAAGCCCGACCTTGCCGTTACGGAAGCATTCACCGCCGGCCTGTTCGACATGCAAGACGAGGGCAGCCAGATCGTGGCGGCTCTGGCCGACGCCAGGCCGGGTCAGCAGGTGCTGGATTTCTGTGCCGGGGCCGGGGGCAAGTCGCTGGCCCTCGCGGCGGCGATGGCGAACAAGGGGCACCTCGTGGCGGCCGATACCTCGGCCAAGCGGCTGGCGCGGGCGAAGCTGCGGATGAAGCGGGCGGGCGTGGAGAACGCCGAGCGCATCCTGCTGACCGGGGCCGACGACGACCCGTATTTCAAGCGCAAGGCGGCGCAGTTCGACCGGGTGCTGGTCGATGCCCCCTGCTCCGGCACCGGCGCCTGGCGGCGTCACCCGGAGGCCAAGTGGGGCGTGGAGACGGATCTTGAGCGTCTGACGGCGCTGCAGGATGCGATCCTGGCCCGGGCGGCGAAGATGCTGAAACGCGGCGGGCGGCTGACCTATGCCACCTGCTCGATCCTGCCGGTTGAGAACGAGCAGCGGGTGGCGGCGTTCCTGGCGGCGCATCCGGGTTTCCGGCAAGTGCCGGTGTCCGAGGTGTGGGCGCAGGTGATCCCGAACGTGCCCTATCCGGGGCGTGATCCGGCGGTGCTGCAGCTGACGCCGTTCCGACATGGAACGGACGGGTTCTTCGCCGCAGTGTTTGAGCGGGTGAGTTAGCCGAGTCCTGATAGGCCGGCGCGCTGCATCCGCCCCCTCCACCGCTTCGCGGTCGCCCTCCCCCGTAAACGGGGGAGGATCATCAGCGCCAGGCGGAGACGCCGAACCTCAGCAGCAGATTGCCGTTGAGGGGGCCGATGATGCGGCCTCGGCCTCGGAATGTGAGGGCGGCGGCGAGGAGGCGGCCTTCGCGCATCAGGCTCTGGGCGCGGCGGGTGGCGTGGGCGAGACGGTCCCAGATCGCGTCGGGGCCGTCATCCAGCGCGGGAACCGGCAGGCGGGCCAGCGCGGCGGCTTCGGTGACGGCGGGGGCGTTCAGCGGCGTGAGGACGGCGGCGGCGTCAAGCGCCGGGCCGGTGGCGACGGCGAGGCTCGTCTGAAGCGGGCCGGTGAGGCTGCCGGCGAGTTCCCACAAGGGTGAGGCTTCGCCGGTGCCGGGGGGCAAAGACTGGCCATCAGCGAGGATGAGATGGAGCGCGCCGTCTTCGGCGATCGTGCACCAGTCCAGCGTTTCGGCGGCTGTCAGCGCGGCTTCCAGGGATTCATCCGGCGGGTTGAGCGGGCGGCTGGCGAAAATGCGCCTGCCCTGCCCCGGGATCTGCGTGACCGTCATGGCGTGAGGTTCTTTAGAGAGATTGCGCCGTCAAGGGTGCGCTGACATAAGCCGCGCCATGTCCTCGTCCACGCCCATCGTTACGACCGGCACGGATCGCACGATCGCAGCCGCAGACTGTCCCGATATGCCGACCCTGAGGGGCCAGATCGACCGCGTCGACCGGGCCTTGCTGAAGCTGATCGGCGAACGCACCACCTATATCGCCCGCGCCGCCGTGCTGAAGGGCGACCGGAATACCGTGCATGACCAGGCACGGATCGAAGACGTGGTGCAGAAGGTGAAGGCGCGGGCGTCGTCCGAGGGCGTGCCGCCTGCGCTCGCAGAGGCCGTGTGGCGCGAGCTGATCGCGCGCTCGATCGCGTTCGAGTTCGAGGCATTCGACGCGAAGGGGTGAGAGCCCCGTCCTGACAAGCTTCAGGCATGGGTCCACGGGTTCCGCTGCGCGGCCCCGAGGATGACATTTGAAGTTAGGCGGCGAGTTCGGTTTCGATGTCGAGGCAGACGTCGCGGAATGCGGCGGAGAGCGCCGCCAGCGCGGTCATGCGGCCGGACTTGTCGGCGAAGCTGAAGTGCTCAACGACGGCCGCCGCTTCGGCTGCCTGCCAGGCGCCGATGCCGCGGGCCGCGCCCTTGATGCCGTGGGCGGTGTCTTTCCAGGTCTTGGCGTCGCTCGCCTCGGCGAGAATGCCGATGAGCTGAGCCACCTGGGTGCGGAACAGGCGTAGCACTTCGCGGATGAGATCGTGATCGCCCGCCGTGTAGGCGTCGAGATGGTTGAAATCGATGGCGCGGGCCTGGGCGGCGGACATGGCGAATGGCTCCTTGGCAGGGAGCCTAGACCAGCAACCGCTTAAAGCCCGTTAACGACGTTGTGACGCTTGAATGAACGCGGGTGCGTGGTTCGAGGCCCTGCTGCGCAGGGTGCCTCACCATGACGAGGAGGGACGATTACCCGAAGACAGGATCAGACCGAGACGACCTGGCGGCCGCCTTCGGTGATCTTGCAGACCAGCCAGTCGGGCTTCAGCGGGTTCTCGAACCACGGCTTCGCCCAGCCATTGGCGAGGCAGGCGCGGATGATCTTCGGGTCGACAGCCTGGCCTTCGTCGTCAAACAGCGGGAGCTTGCCGCCGGGCTGCGCCAGCGCGCGCTTCAAATAGCTTTTCTGAGCGGCCGTCGGCGCCCAGAGCGCCCGGCCTTCATCCATCGCCGACATGTACAACACCCCACCAAATCGTAGTGCGGACGGTCTGACGCCGCCGCAATTAACGCCTACGATCCCACAGCCGTGTTAAGATTGACTCAAAGGCTGAGGCTCGGCAACGCCCGAGTCGCGGAGCGCGAGATGGAATTGAAAGACGTATCTTCTTTGCACATCCCTTCGCAGACCGCGCAGCAAAGCGCGGCCTTCGTGGAAGAATTTCCCGAGAACCAGCGGCGCTACCAGATGCGCCAGCCGGGCAAGCAGACCTATGTCGCAGCGGCGGTGGTCAGCGCGTTCTGGGTGGGATCGGCAGCGGCGTTCGCGTTCGGCTGGCTTGGCGTCGATGGCGTGCTGGCGCTGGACTGGCCGTGGCTCGCGGGGCTGATTTTCGTTGCGGTGTTCCCTGTCACCTTTGTGTGGTTCGCGGCCTATCTCAGCCGCCGTGCTGAATCGCTGAAGCTCGCGAGCGAGGATCTGATGCAGATCGCGGCGCGGCTGACCGAGCCGGAAGGTCATGCGGGACGCGAGATCACACGCCTCGGCCGTGCCGTGCGGCGCGAGATCGATGCGCTGAACACGGGGCTTGAAGGCGCGCTGCTGCGGGTGCGCTCGCTGGAGAGCTCGATCGCCGAACGTCTGGGGGCCGTCGAAGAGACGGCGCGCAATCTGGAAGAACGCGGCGATGCGTTGCGCGCGGCGCTGCGCGAGGAACGCGAAAATCTGGCGAGCGTGGCGCATACGCTGTCGGCCGACAGCGACCGGATGGGCGAACATCTGCGCCAGCGCGCCAATGCGCTGCGGGAGAGTGCGCAGATGACGGCCGCCGAAATGGCGGCGGCGCAGGAGGCCGTGGACGGGCGCATCAACGCCCTCGGCGAGGCGCTGCGTCAGGCGGCGCTGACGGCGCAGACCAACGCGCAGACGGCGGATCGCGGCGCGGCCTCGCTGCTGGCGGCGGCCGAAGCGCTGGACGGACGGCTTGAGGCCTATCTGCAGCGCGGCGAGCGGCAACGGAGTGCGCTGCATGAAGCGGTGCAGGCGCTGAAAGGCGAGACGCAGGCGCTGGAGAGCGCACTGGGGCGCAATCTCGATGCGCTGGGCGGGATCGGCGAGAGCCTTTCGGAGCAGGCGCGGCGCGCCGACCAGGTGGCGAGCGATATCGCGCGGCGCGGCGAGGCGGCCTCCGGCTTCCTTGGTGCACGTGCGGATGCGATCGCCAATGCCTTCGCCTCGCAGGTGGAGCGTCTGGAAGGATCGGCGGCGGCGGCGGAAGAACGGCTGAAGGCGGCGGGCAGCGCGGCGGAACAGGCGGCGGAGCGCGTGCGGACGACGTTCGAACTCGCGACCAAGGGCGCGGCGCTGGCCTCCGAAGCGACCGGCGATGCGGCGGCGTCTGCCATGACGGCGATGAGTTCTGCGCTTGAGACATTGAACCAGCGCACCGAGCAGGCGCGCGAGGCGGCGGCCCGCGCCGTCGCGGAACTGAAGGCGGAGGCCGAAGCCCTGCCCGCTCTGCTGGCCGAGCGGATCAAGGCAATCCGGGCCGAAGACCTGGCGCTGATCGGGGCACCGCCGCCGGTCGAGGCCCTGCCCTCGCCCGAAGCTGTTGCGGATGCGAGCGCTGCGGCGATCGAAGACGACGCGCCGGCCAGCGACGGCGCCGGCAAGCCGGAATGGTTCGGGTTCGCGCGCCGTCTTGCGGGCAAGATCCGCCGTGAGCCGGAGACGCCGCAGGGCGCCGACTGGCGTCTGGCGACGGCGCTGGCGAATGTCGATGACCGCGACATCCCCCGCCCGGCTGCGCGCAAGGCGCCGCCGCCGAAGCAGCCGATCGATCTGCATTCGGAAGCGTTGCATGTCGTCGAGAAGCTGCAGGCGCTGGCGATCGATCTGGATCGCGCGCTGGGCGATGATCCGGCTCCGGATATGTGGCGGCGCTATATCAATGGCGAGCGCGGCATCTTCACACGGCGGCTGGTCGCTTCGATCGGACGCGACGGGGCGGAGAAGATCGCGCAGCGCTATGCCGCCGATACCGAGTTCCGCCATCACGCCGACCGTTACATGCAGGAGTTCGAAGGCCTGCTGGACGACGCGGCCTCGCGCGACCGCGACCAGATTCTGGTCGAAACATTCCTGACCTCGCAGACGGGGCGGCTGTATCTGCTGGTCGCGGCGGCGACGGGGCGGCTCTGAAACTTTGCTCACCACCAAATCTACCGTCTCCATCGCGAAGGCGATGGGGAGGGCAGGTTCGTGCGTCAGCGCGAACCGGGAGGGGCCTTGCGATGGTGGATCGTTGGCCGGAGCCGGTGCCCCGCCACCTCTCCTGACCTGCTCCGCAGGTCTGTCCTCTCCCCGCTCACGCGCGGAGAGGATTACGAGGTGACGCGGTTGAGCCAGCCGATGAGGTTGGCGGTGACTTCGGCGCGGTTCGTTTCGTTGAACATCTCGTGCCTGCCGCCGGGATAGAACTGCGTCTCTACGTCCGTGACGCCGGCATCGCGGTAGCGTTTTGCGAGCAGATTAAGCAGCGCGAGCTTGCCGTTCAGCGGATCGTCCTCGCCTGCGAGCAGCAGGATCGGCAGCGCGCTGCGGACGTCTGACGGGGTGGCGGAGGCGGCGGCGCCGGCGAAGATGGTGGCGAGACCTTCGGGACGGACGGTGAAGCCGCAGAGCGGGTCGGCGATGTAGGCGTCGACCTCGGCATTGTCGCGGCTCAGCCAGTCGAACGGCGTGCGGGCCGGTTCGAACGGGGCGTTGAAGGCGTTGTCGAGTTTGACGGCCCCAGGGTCGGCCATCGAGGCGGCGAGCATATCCAGTGCAGAGGAGCCGCTCAGCACGAGGCCTTCGATGTCGTGGCTACGTTCAAGCACATAGTACTGCGCGGCGAACGAGCCCATCGAGTGGCCGAGCAGGATGAGCGGCAGGCC
>VFQQ010003227.1_pt1 | contig 16270 bp, 13 predicted proteins | sample 3512341 | NCBI WGS metagenome assembly VFQQ01 (sample SAMN10412373, study PRJNA504923) | tailings metagenome | isolation source: Relicate 2 Philex TSF1 revegetated site | place: Philippines: Tuba, Benguet | collected 2017-08-29 | reverse complement strand
AGCTTCACAATTTCTCTTTGCATATCATTCAACAACAACAGCGTCTCGGGACGCTGCGCGGGACGCCTAACCCACAGACCCGGCGTCTCGCCGGGACGCCTAACCCACAGACCCGGCGTCTCGCCGGGACCGCCTCCGGCGGTGGTGGGATAATATTATGTCTTGTGCAATACCCTTGGGCCGCCGGAGGCAGTTCCGACCAGAGGCCGGGGCCGGAGTCGTCCTCTTGCTGGAGCAGCGGTTATGCCGGAGGCAGGTTTACGGTAACTATGGCCGAACGACGGGCTCAGGTGATGGCAGCAAGCTTCACAATTTCTCTTTGCATATCATTCAACAACAACAGCGCCTCGGGACGCTTCGCGGGACGCCTAACCCACAGACCCGGCGTCTCGCCGGGACCGCCTCCGGCGGTGGTGGGATAATATTATGTCTTGTGCAATACCCTTGGGCCGCCGGAGGCAGGTCCGACCAGAGGCCGGGGCCGGAGTCGCTTAGCCCAATCTCCATGGCCGCTTTAGCCCGTGATTCCAACCACGGGGGGCGAGGTTTGATAATGCGTCGCATCCCACCACCGCCAGAGGCAGTCCCGGCGAGACGCCGGGTCTGTGGGGTAGGCGGCAAGTTGTTATTCCATGTCCGTTACAACGTGCTTAAACGCTTCGCCGCGATGCTCGAAGTTGTCGAACATGTCGAAGCTCTTGCACGCAGGGGAGAACAGCACAACGTCGTCGGCCTCGGCAAGCGACGTGGCAGTAGCCACAGCTTCGGCAAGCGACGCGGCCTGAACGCAGCGCTTCGACGTACACCAGTGATTGAATATCGCTGGCCCCTCTTCGCCGATGCATACAATGGCGCGCACATGCTGTGCTACCACGTCGTCGAGTGCGGTGTAGTCGTTCGCATCGCCACGGCCACCAGCAATCCACACAATGGGGCGGTCGTAACTCGACAGCGCATACCATGCGGCGTTGATGTTCGTTGCTTTGGAGTCGTTTACATAACGAATGCCATTCAAGGTGCGCACAGGTTCCAATCTGTGTTCGACACCCGAAAAGGACTCGAGGGAATGGCGGAGGTCGTCGTTGCTAACCTCAAAGGCTCTGGCGGCTACGGCGGCCGCCATGGAGTTGTACATATTGTGCAACCCCGGTAGGCCCAGTCGTTTAACGGGCATGAAAAACTCCTCTTTATGCGGTGATCCGGCCGCAATCACTAGCTGGCCATCTCGTATGCATGCGCCCTGCTGCTGGGTGCCTGCACTGATGAAGACCACGTTCCCGCGTGCCACCGACGCCGCCCCAGCTGCATGGGGTTCGTCGACGTTCAAAATTACGGTGTCTGTGGAGTTTTGATATTGGCAAATTTTCCACTTAGCATGCACATACTGTTCAAAAGTGCCATGATACGCCAAATGGTCCGGCGTGATGTTGAGGATACAAGCCACGCGCGGAGCGAACGACGTGCACGTGTCTAGCTGATAACTGCTTACTTCGGCTACAACGATGGTGTCGCTGGTCAATGCATCAACAACGTCCGACAATGGCGTTCCTACATTCCCCACGGCCACGGCAGTCCGCCCCGACGCGTTCAGAATGTGTGTGGTCAACATCGTCGTCGTGGTCTTGCCATTTGTGCCAGTAATGCCAATCACTGGGTTGTTGCAGTGACGCCATGCAAATTCTAACTCGCCAATGCTTTCGACGGTATGATGCAGTGCCCCCTGTCGAATGGGACTTGTTGGCGGAATGCCGGGCGAGAGCACGAGCAGGTCTGCTTCGAAGTCGGCATTGGTGTGGGGGCCCACTCGCAGCGGAATCCCTAAACGTGCTAGCTCATCGGCGTCGGTTGGTGATGGTGGTGCTAGCGACGTTACGGCTACGGTATGGCCCAGACGTTTGGCTAGGCGGGCGGCGGCAATGCCGCTGCGGGCGGCTCCGGCTACGGTGATATGCATAGCCGCGAAAATACGCTGCGGGTGACGTGCTTAGGTAGTGCGATGCATAAGCTGCTGAGCAAGGTCGGCTAAACGGTCGCGGGCGGCCGACGGTGGAAGCTGTTCCAAGTAGCCAAAGGCGGCATTGGTAGTGCTCTGTACCTTGGTGCGCGCATCGGCAAGAACGCCCATAGCTTCCAAGGCATTCCGCATGCTCTCTACTTGATCTGCAGGGATGCCACCGTCTGCAAAAAACCGATTCATAAGTTCCACGTGGTCGGGCATGGTTGCTCGCTGGCGGGCAGCAAGCACCAGCCAAGTACGTTTGCCTTCAACAAGGTCGCCACCCGGCGTCTTGCCAAACGAGGCGTCGCCAGTAACGTCCAGTAGGTCGTCCTGAAGCTGGAAGGCAATCCCAAGATTTCGTGCAAACAGCCGCAACGCGCGTACATGCAACTCCGGTGCGTTGGCCACGGTGGCTCCAATGGCTACACTCATCTCCAACAACTTGGCAGTCTTCTTGGTAATCATGTCCTCGTACTGCTCCTCGGTCACATCATGCCGCGTTTGGAACTCGAGGTCTAACGCCTGGCCATCGCAGACGTCGATAAGTCCCGTCGAAAAGGCCGCTACCACATCCATTGGATGCTTGGAATGCCGGGCCGATTGCTCAAGCTCGCGCATGGCAATGCCCATCATTACATCGCCAGCAAGAATAGCCACACTATCGCCCCACCGCACATGTACCGTCTCGCGTCCACGCCGCAGAGCAGACCGATCCATGATGTCGTCGTGCACCAACGTAAACACGTGCAGAAGCTCGACGGCCACGGCCGCAGGTATCGCTGGCTGCCAGGGGGCACCACATGCTTCGGCAGCAAGGAGAACTAAGAGCGGACGTATGCGCTTACCGCCAGCGTCGAACAGGTAGCGTACGGGTTCGTACAGACTAATGGGCGAAGCGTAACGCTCAAGAACATCCGAAAGGTGGGCGTCGATCGATGCAAGATATGCCTGTTGCGATGCCTGTGCAGCGGCCATAATCATCGGGTATGAGAATAAGTGAACGGGGCGCGTTGCAGCGCCGCTACCGACGCCGAACCCGTGAGGAACATCCACTGACGCAGGTGCAGTTCCCATTCTGCCATCATGGCAACGCCGGCTTCGACGCCACCGGCTAGCACGGCCTGTAATAGGGGACGTGCTACCCCACAGGCAGCTGCACCCATGGCAATGGCCTTGGCAACAACGGGGCCGCTAACAATGCCTCCCGACGCAAGCATGGGAATGGCCGCAGCATCGCAGTGTGGGCGGCACTCATACAAACATCGGGCTGTGGGAATGCCTACGTCCCACAGGTGATCGACAGTTTCGGGACGAGGATGGCGTAAGATTTCGACGCCTGCCCATGATGTTCCTCCGGCTCCTGCAACGTCGACTCCGTTCACGCCACAAGCAATCAGCCGCTGCGCCACGTGTTCACCTATACCGGCACCAACTTCCTTTACCACTATGGGTAGGGGGCACTGTTCAACAGCGGCGGCGATAGCCGCCGCCACGCCCGAAAACTCGGCTTCGCCTTCGGGCTGCAGCAGCTCTTGCAATGGGTTCAGATGGATAGCCAGCACGTCGAGCTCTACAACATCGAGCAAACGCCCTAGGTTGTCGGCAAGCGTGCTCTGCTTATGCCATCGTGCCACTTGCACGGCGCCTACATTGCCAATCACGAGGGGAGGGCGATGATGCATCACACTGCGAAACGTAGCGGCAAGACTGGGGTCGTCGACGGCCGCTCGCATCGAGCCCAAGCCCATGCCAATGCCTACCGCACAGCAAACCTCGGCCAGCATGGCATTAATCCGCTCTGCGTCTGCATAGCCCCCTGTCATGCCACTGGCATAGAGTGGAAGGGATAGCCGACGCCCAAACAGCGACGTCGAGGTGTCGACCTGGGCCATGTCGATATCGGGCATGGCATTGTACACCAGCTCGACGTGTTCGAAGCCCGTGGTGCGCTCACGGAAGGTAACGTCGCGCGAGGCGACGAGGTCTACATGATCTTGCTTGCGCTGGCGAATGTTGTGCGACACGGCTGCGAAACTACCACGGGCAGACTAGACAGAGCCGCTACGAGCAAAGCGAAGGCCTTCGAACTGACAAACCACGCCGGCAATTTCGAGCTCAAGAAGGTGCACCAGGGTCGTACCCACGTTTGTGCCTATGGCCACGGCAATCGCGTCGACGTGCATGGCACCACCGTCGAGCACATCCATAATGGCCTGTTGCTGCGGGCTCGATGCGGAAAAGGTGGCCAACGGTTCGCGCACAAGACGTCCAACACCTAGGCGTGCCGTTACATCCGTTGCGGTACAGACCATGGCTGCATGACCTGCGGCGATGAGAGCGTTGGTGCCGGCGCTGCGCGACGACGTAATGGGGCCTGGAACGGCAAACAGTGCACGGCCGTGGCGTCGTGCAAATTCGGCCGTAATCAAGGCCCCGCCACGGGCTGCACTTTCAACCACCACAACGGCATGGCTAAGTCCGCTGATGATGCGGTTGCGTTGCGGAAAGAACGGTGGTAGGGCGGCCTGGCCGCACCGGTACTCGCTTACGATGGCGCCTCCGGCGTCGACGATCCTCGTGGCAAGGTCCGACGCCGAACGAGGCGATATACGGTCGGTACCGCTGGCCACGGCTGCAATGGTAATGCCCCCCTGGCGCAGCGTACGCTCGTGCGCAACGGTATCGACGCCGGCTGCGAGGCCCGAGATGATGGCGCAGCCGTGGTCGACCCATTCGTCGACAAGTCGTTCGGTAACGGGCTTGCCGTATTGAGCCGTGCAAGCACGCGTACCCACAACACCAATGGCAGTCGTTTCTGTGGGCTGTAGTGTACCACGTACCCACAGTAATGCTGGCGGTGCGTCGATACTTCGAAGGCGCTGCGGATAGGCATCGTGCCACCACGTTATCACCTGTGTGCCATTGCGGTCGGCTTTGTCGAGAGCCGCCGCTGCATGGCCGCGCAGCACGTCAAGGCCGTCATCAAGAAGTCCCGGCTGCGGCTGCAGCGCCTCGGCAAGCGATGTTGTTGTAGATACCAACCGAATAACATCGGCTGCTTCGAACGCGCGCAAGGATGCCAGCGCAACGATGTCGGAAAGTGGCCAGGTACTGTGCATGGTGTCCTTGTGGCACCAGCACGGCAAAATGTGACGCTAGGCCCCCTCCACCATACGGGCGCGAAGCGCCTGCGCCGTAGCGTCTCGTATGGCTCCGGCAGGGATGACGCTGCACACAGCCGCAATTGCCGCATCAAGGTCGGCCCGAAAACGCTCGACCTTGGGCACAAGTTCAGCAATGATTGGCGCGTCGAGCGGAATTTCGATATGACGTTTTCCGAGCTCGACAAACAACCGTAAAATGTGGGCCTCCTCGGCCGAAGCACACTCAACAATTTCGTCGGCCTTGCCGCCTCGCAACAACGTAACCTGCCACGTAAACATCGACTGTGCCACGGTAGCGTCGGTGATATAATCGGGCACTAACACCACACGTTTATAGGCATCTGGAAGCTGATGGATTGCCACGCCATACCACTCACGCAGTGGCTCGAGTTTGTGACGTTCCAGCAGTTCGTATTCGAGGGCTTCAACTAAAAACCGCTGTGCGTCGCAGCCCTGCCAAAATACCAGTAGCAGTCGAAGCATGGTGCGCTGTTCTTCGAGGGTTAGGCCCAGCATCATTTCCATAAACCACTTGTCGACGCCACGTCGGTCGCGCTGCATGCCGTCAATGCTTATCGCGTCAGCGTCGGCAGTGCCCCATTCCACATCGATGGTTTGTAAGGGGCGTCGCAAAAACGAGCGGTGACGCCCGGGGTGGACGCCACCCAGTGCCGATGGGATTGGTACGGGTACAACTTCGGCGTCACGCACGGTAACGTCGGCACGGTGCCGACGCTCGCGAAACAGGGCATCGAAGAATAAACCAGGAGTGGCGTTAAGCCATAGGGCTAGGGGCTGGGCTTGGCGGTGGTCGTTAAGGACAACGCCCACGGCGGCATCGGAGATAAAGGCAGCGGCCTCGTTGGTGGCAACGATGCGACGTGGATGCTGGCGCTTGGGAATAACAAGGTCGGGCGCCACCGGTTCGGGCAATACCCACCACGGATTGCGCTGCCGCAAGCTTGGTCGCGCATGTATGCCTTGGCGTTCGGCCGCGTCCAACCATGCACGCATGGCCGTGCCGTCCAAGGTTGGGTCGCCATCGGGCACAAGTAGCAGTCGGCGGTCGGTGTCGGGCAAACCCGTGATGCTCGTAACGTCGTCGGCATCGGTAATGATGATGTTGTCGACGGCGTGGCCACTCATGAGCGTGCGCTGCCAATATCGTGGCTCGAAACCTTGGCTGGCAACGTCGGCAGCGTCGACGATAAAGACGTCGTTGGCGCCGGTGCGCAGTCCGTTAACAACCGTGCCGTAGTCGTCGAGGCGACCAAGCTTGCCTGCCGCCTTGTGTAAGATGCGCGCCAGCACGTCGGGCGGAACAGAGAAGGGATACCAGCCACCGTCGGACGCTGCTGCGGCTGCTAGCCGTGCAGGGTCGATATGGCGGACGACGGCTTCGGCGTTGTTCTTGCCGCGATCGGAGGCAGATAGGTAGCGGATAAAGGTCTCGATGCCCGACACACGTTTGGCATCGCGCTCGCGCGCCACGCCGCAGGGCAAGAAGAAACTTTCGAAGGTTTTCCGCATGGTAACGAATCGCACCGGGCGCTCTTCGGCGTTGGCCTCGGCCGCCGAAGTGGCAGCGCTGCGCTTACGAGCAACGATACAGCACACGCCTGCATCGGGATGGGCCAACGGCTGACCGTCGCTGGTAATAACCCACTCTACAGCAAAGCCCTCGGCAAGGGTGGTTCGTAGTGCCGCCCACGACGCTCCGTACAGGGCAGCTAGGGGCAGCACAAGTACGACGGCGGCAGTATCGGCAAGGTGAAGCTGCGAAAGCAGCAGGCGCAGACGGTGACGCTCCGAAGGGTCGGTGGTAGCCGCGCACACAAGGTCCCACGGTCTATCAAGCACGGCGCGTCGCCGCAGCAGGTGAATGCCGTCGGCACTGTCTAAACGTCCAGCCGTGCGCAGCACGGCATGCCGCTCGTCGTCGCTCGTGGGTACGTACACGTATGATTCCGGCGGCATGGCGCCCGACGAATCGGCGAGTACATTTGCGCGGACGCTAAAGAGTCCATTGGCAGCGCCCAGTTCCAACAGCGTTGGGGCCTGCGTGGGCGTCATGGTGCGCAGGGCCATGCGTAGCCCAACGTCAACAAGGTCAATCACGGGTGCAGCAACGTGACGCGTGCCACTGGTCCACTGCAAGTATGCGTCGACGGCGCGATGCAGGGCTAGGTCGTCGAGGCGCGACGGTTCGACGCGATGGATGATGCTGCACAGGTCGGCCAGGGCCATACGAAACACCGACGTGTGGTCGGGGGAAATCCGCACGTCGTCGACCGACGCTGGAAAGACCGTATGACCGGCAACGCGGGCAGCGCGAAAGTATGCGCCGACGATATCGAGCATGAGCCGAGGATTCTTTAGGCGATAGGGAATCCGAAGCGGGTCGAGCGTTTCTTCGTTGCGCATCTGGATAAGCCCATAGGCCAGCACACTCGTGGCAAGGCGTACGACGGCCGTGCGCTGCCGCGGCGACATGTCGGTACAAGCCACGAGTTCGGAGGTGACGTGACGCAGGCGTTCTTCAAAGAACTCTTCGGGCGTAAGTCGAACGTTTTGCGCTTGTGCGTCGACCATGGCAATGACAACGTTGCGCAGGGCAGGCGCCAGCAATGCCGGTTGTTCCGAAAGCAGGGCCTGATGCAACACCTGTTCTTCGTCGGGTGCTCGACGCGTCATAGCGGCAACGTCGAACACCACAGCCCGGCGCAGGGTACACATCATGGCCAGCGGGGCTTGTAGGCGAGCGGCAGCCGTGCGCAGGCGGTCGCGGGCTGCGTCGTCGTAGGGATCGTCGTCGGGCAACCGAACATCGACAACGCATAGCAGGGTCTCGCCTTGTCGTATTGCCAGCCACGACCCGTCGACCATAGGGTGATCGTGGGCCGTTAGGTCGCCTTCGTGATGACGAAGGGCCCGTTGTAACGCGTCGAGCGCTACATGGCGAGCTTCGGCATATCGTTCGCTCAACATGGACTAGGCAAGGCGAGTATGCAGTTGTACAACAGCGTCGACCATGGCCTCGACGCCAGCGTCGTCGGGTGCTTCGGCAATGATGCGCAAGATGGGTTCGGTATTGCTGCTGCGCACATGAAGCCACCGTTCCGGCCAAGCAAGGTGAATGCCGTCGTCGGTAGATACCGATGCCCCTTGACTCATAGATGATAAGACAAGGTCGAAAAACTGGGCAGCATGGGCAAGAGAGGCGAGGTCGACCTTATGCTTACGCATGGCGTAGCGGGGTAGGTTGGCCACGGCAAGCGACAGCGTGGTGTTGCGCATACGTAAGAGCGCCGTGATAAGGGCGATGCCAACTAAGCTATCGCGGCCGGCGTGGCAGGCGGGTAGGATAACGCCGCCAGAGCCCTCGCCGCCGATGACGGCGTCGACGGCGCGCATACGTTCGATAACGTTGATTTCGCCAACGGGAGAGCGGTAGCAGGATTGACTGTGGGCAGCAGCTACGTCGTCTACAACGCGCGTGGTGGAGTAGTTCACCACGCAGGGGCCATGAGCACCCAAGGCATAGACGGCTTGTGTAGCCAGGGCAATGGTGAGTTCTTCGCCAATGGCAGTGCCTGTTTCGTCAAAAAGCACTAGGCGGTCGGCATCGGGGTCTACTGCCACACCAAACGCAGCCCCATGCTGTCGTGTGGCAGCGGCAAGGTCGGCCAGGTTCTGCGGAAGCGGCTCGGGCGTATGCGGGAAACGTCCACTGCCATCGCAGTACAGCTCAACAACCGAATAGCCTAGGCGGCGTAGCAGGGTGGGTACAATGACGGAGCCGGAGGCATTGACGGCGTCGACAACGACGGTGTGGCCGCTGGCGGCAGGGATGGTGACATTGGCATCGGCAGCAAGTGCTTCGACGGCGTCGAGCACACGTTGGATGTGTACGTCGTTGGCATTGGTAACAACGTGCACGGCACCACCTGTGGCCGCAGGTAGACTGCCAAGCGAAAGATGATCGGCAGCGGAATAAAGGGCCGAGGCATCTTCGGGCGAAAGGAAGACGCCATCATGTCCGATAAACTTCAGTCCGTTCCACGCTTCGGGGTTATGGCTGGCGGTAATGCTAACGCCTCCTGCGGCGGCATGGGTTTCGATAGCTACCTGCACGGTAGGTGTAGTGGCAAGGTCGAGCAGAAGCACCGTGCGTCCTGCCGAGCGCAGGGCTTCTACCACGTGAAGCTGGATGTCGCGGCCCGAGGGGCGCCCATCACGTCCCACCACGATGGGCCCGTCGGGGCACCGTGCGGCAAAGGCCAGGGCGTGGCGGTGGATAACGTCGACGGGCAGACTATCGGCCACCGTTGCACGAAGGCCCGAGAGGGAGCGTATCAGAGGCATGTGCGAAGATACGCGGCTTCGCCGCAGCGACATGCTTCGCATAGTAACGGCCTTCGGCCAGTGACATGCTTCGCATAGTAACATGCTTCGCATAGGGGTTTGTAGATTTGCCCATGCCTTACCGCCTATTCACCGCTGCGCTGTTTGCCCTTGCATTGCTATTGGCTGCGCTGGCAACTGCTCATGCTCAGTTCGACGTACACATCTACGATACCGATGGTGTTCCGCCAAGCGTGTATCGCCAGCGGCGCGAACGCGTGCTGCAAGCACTAAGCCCTCGTACCGCGATGGTGCTGCCAAGTGCCGACGTGCGCAATCGCCAGAACGACGTCGATTACGAATTCCGCCAAAACTCGAACCTGCTCTACCTGTCGGGCTTCCCGTATGCCGGTGGTGCCTTACTGCTGTCAAACGATGGCCTTACGCTGAACGGCGTGCTACGCCACGAAGTGCTGTTTGTGCGCGAGCGCAAACGCGACCGCGAAGTGTGGACGGGCGTAGAAATGGGTCCGCGCGAAGCGCAAAACCTGCTTGCCATCGATACGGCCTTGCCTGCTTCCGATTTGCTGTCCGTCTTGGAAACAGCTCTTGCCAATGTTGATACCCTGATTATTCCCACACTCCCCACCAAGCTTGTTCCGTTGCCCCTTGTAGGAGTAAACCTGTACGTTGGTGATGTGCTGAAGGAAAAATTGCAAGAGAAATTTCCGAAGCTGACGGTAAAATACGACCCGTCGGTTCTTGCTGCTATGCGAGAGGTAAAAGACGAGCACGAAATACGACTTTTGCAGCGGGCGATTGATGTGAGTATCGAGGGACACCTAGCAGCCATGGGCGTAACCAAGCCCGGTATTCACGAATATCAAATCGAAGCGGCAATGGAATATACCTTCCGCGATCGAGGCGCCGAAGATGTTGGCTATCCGTCGATCGTGGGCTCCAGCTACAATGCCTGTATTCTGCACTATACGTCCAACCGCAAACAAACCAATGCCGGTGAACTGGTGCTGGCCGACTGCGGCGCAGAGTATCGTGGCTATACGGCCGATATTACTCGCACGTGGCCAGTAACAGGACGTTTTACCAACGACCAACGGACAATCTACAACGTTGTACTCGAAGCGCAGGATTCGGGCATAGCCGCTTGTAAGGCCGGTGCGCCCTTTTCGGCACCTCACCAGGCCGCCCTGGATGTGATTAAAAAGCGGCTGCTGGAATTGGGTGTAATTTCATCGCCAACCGAAGCGCAACGCTATTTTATACATGGTACCAGCCATTATTTGGGCCTTGATGTTCACGATCCTGGCACACGCGGGCCACTCAAACCCGGAACGGTTCTTACCGTTGAACCCGGAATCTATATTCCATCTGGTAGCCCATGCGATAAACGCTGGTGGAATATCGGAATTCGCATCGAAGACGATATTGTGGTTACGCCCAATGGCCCAGTAAATATGAGCAGTAAACTACCTCGTGCCGCAGCCGAAATTGAAGCTCTCGTAGGCACTACCCCCAAGTTGCCACAACCGCGTTAGGCGGCCGCTACGGTTGCGGCAATCACGCTACCCACACCCGATTGCTTTAGACTCCATGCACAGGTGTTGATGGTTGTGCCAGTGGTGAGCACGTCATCCACCACAATTACCGTGGCTCCAATCAGCGAGTACTCCACGTTGGCAACAATACTGCCGTCGAGATTGTTACGCCGTGCCGCTGCCCCCAGAGCCGTTTGTGTGCCGGTGTAGCGGTTACGCCACAACATGTTGGTACTGATAGGAACCTGCATTGCCTCTTCCATACCACGCGCAATACACTCAGCTTGATTGTAGCCACGCTCGCGGCGTCGTGCCGTATGTATCGGCACTGGCACAAGCACCGCCGCCTGCACACCTCGTAGCACCAGCATCCTACCCACGGCAACACCTACGTGGTAGGCAAGCTTCTTGCGCCCGCCATACTTGATGCCGTGAATAATCTTCATCACGTCGTCCGACGCTTCCCACATGGCATGGGCCTCGTCTATCAACAACGTGGTGGCATCGTGATGGCGCGCTAGCCCGGCCATTAGCTCGTCCGAACACGCCGCCGGTGGTAACACCTCTACTACTGCATCTAGAATGCCAGGAATAAGCCGTTCTGTGCCCTCAGATAAAGGGGCATCGGTAACAGCGCAAGTGCGCGGCAACACAACGTCGGCCACGGCCGTGGCAACACGTCCTATCGTCCGCGCCACGATGGTGCGGACGTCCATGCGGGGCTACGAGCGGAGTTCGTTAACAAATTGCAGGCGCTGTGCCACCTCGGTAGGCAACTGCGGCACGTTGGCCTGCGGTATCAGGAAGCTGCTCAGCGACGTAAGATCATCGAACACACGTTGGCGCATGGTGGTGGCCATCAGATAGTCGAAACCGCTCGACCCTCCAGTACCTACACGCATGCCTATCATCTTGCTCACCATGGCGACGTGGCGGAATCGCCACAGCGACACCAAGCTGTCCAGCTCTACGATGGCGTCGAGCACGGCAGCCGGCGTGTGCAGCAACGGCTGATGCCGATACGTCCAGATGAAGATTGCGGCCAACGTGGCTCGCTGACTTATCCTGCGTAGTCCTTGTGCTTGTAGGCCCTCGTAACGTGACGCATCGAACATGGCGTCGAAGCCGTCTTCGAGTTTGTCGATTTGCTCCAAGGCCGCTGCCGGGTCATTGCCGTCGGCCTCGGCAACCGCTCGCGTGTCGCGCCGGTCGCGCTCGAACATGTCGGCAACTGCATTGCGATACTGCTGCCAAAAGGCATACTCGCCATATTCCATAAAGGGCATCTGCTGCAGCCATCGTTCAACGGCACCAAATAACGTAGTGTGGCCCTGTGTGTGTTCGTCAACAAATGCCCGCTCCTGCGGCGGTAAACTGTCCATGTAGTTGCGCAGCACACGGCGCTGCTCCTGTAAGCCCATGGTGCGCTCTAACACCCTAAACTGTGCGCTCTGAAAACCGCTGGCGGGGTTCAAGTAGGCCCTGAACTCCATAAACTGTCCAGCCGTCATGGTTTCCATCAACGTAAACTGCTTGGCCAAATGCTCCATGATAACATTGGTGCGCCGCAGTCGGTGTAGCACCACGCCCATGTCGCTCTCGGGCACGTAGGGCTTATCCAGTATTCCAATTATGCTGCCCACCTCGTGTAGCACCTGCTTAAACCACAACTCGAAGGTCTGATGCGTGATGATAAACAGCATTTCTTCGTGGGCTTCGGCACCATGCTTGGCACTTTCGGGCTCTTGCGCACGTAGCAGTTGGTCGATCTTAAGATAGTCTCCGTACCGTATCATGGTGCTATAGGTGCAGTTGTGAAAGGGGCATTGGTTGTGCGTTCGCGGAATGCCGTCATAATGTCGACGGCGATGTTGTACTTCTTAAACGGCGGCATGAGGTAGACGCCGTGAACACGGCTATGCACGGCTGCCATCATATCGACGGCTAGCTCGACGCCAATCGCAGTTGCTTCGTCGGTCGATGCTGCAGCCGCAAGGCGCTCGCGTACCCATGACGGTACAATCATGCCGGGTACTTCGTAGTGCAAAAACTCGGCATGGCGAATGGTCCGCAAGGGAATGATGCCAAGGATAAAGGCGATGTCGAGCCCGGCAATGCGCGACAAAAATCTCTCCAATAGTTCGGGATCAAACATGGGCTGCGAGAACGCCACCTGCGCCCCTTGGGCGCATTTCTGCGCCAGGCGATCCACTTCGCGCTCTACGTCGTCGGCCGCTGGGTTCACTGCGCAAGCAATCGAAAACGCCGTGGGCTGTCCCAACGGATTGCCCATAAGGTCGACACCGCGATTCATGTGCTCGAGGGCTCGCACCAGGCCTACGCTGTCCACATCGTACACGCTTGTTGCGCTAGGGTAGTCGCCAATGTGCGTGGGGTCGCCCGTTACCGCCAGAATGTTGCGCACGCCAAGGGCGTGGGCCCCGAGCAGTTCGGCCTGCAGGGCCACCATGTTGCGATCGCGGCATGCCAAATGGCTGATACATTCCATGCCCGTCTGCTGCTGTACCATGGCCGAAATGGCAATGGGCGACATGCGCAGGCGTGCGCGCGCTCCGTCGGAAATATTGACGGCCGACACACCATGTTGCGCCAAGTAGGCAGCGCCGTCGATAACGGACTGCATATCGAGGCCTCGTGGAATGTCCAGCTCGACGGTTGTCACAAACGTCTTGGCCGCCAGTGCTGCCGCAAATGCGGTAGGCGCTGGCGCCGGCGATGGCTGGGCCAACGTGCTCTTGGCCTGGGCAGGCGGCGTAGCCGCAGCGCCGGGAACGCAGTTGCGCACGGCGTTGGCAATAGCGGCAACGTGATCGACGCCGGCGCCGCCATCGGCGCCAACGACCGATGCCCCTTGTCGAACAAGGCGTATGGCTGCCTGCGCAACATAGGAGGGCTCGGCGTTGTAGATGGGGCGTCCGTCAACGATGGTAGGAATGCCTACATCGGGCAGGGCAACAAGGGGTACAGCGCTTACGCGCAGCGAGTCGATAACACTCAGCATGCGCTGTGGGCCTACCGTGCCGTTGGAGCCGATGGCGGCAACGCCATGGCGGGTAAGGCGGTGGGCAACGGTGGCGGGGAAGTCGCCGGCTAGGACAGAACCGTCTTCGGGAAAACTCTTCAAGGCGATTACAGGCACGTCGGCCGAGAGGGCACGTACGACGTCGATAGCTACTTCGAGTTCGTCGAGGTCGATAAAACTCTTCAGCAGCACAAGGTCGCACTGGGCCGCAAGAAGTGCCGAAATCTGCTCGGTAAAGGCAGAGCGAACATCGTCGAGGTCTAGCGGACCAAGTGGGCGTAGCAGGCGTCCGGTAGGGCCTACCGTGCCAGCCACCATAACGGCCGAGCCGTTGGCGGCACTGCGGGCAATCCATACGCCCTTACGGTTGATTTCATGAACGCGGGCCGACAGCATCGACGACTCGAGAGCATAGCGGTTGGCGTGAACGGTATTGCTTTGCAGCAGCGTTGCGCCTGCGCGAAGGAAGTCTTCGTGAACGCGTTCCACTTCGCGTTGCTGCGAAAGGTTGTAGCGCTCTACGGGACGCTCGGCAAGACCTCGACGGGCCAGTTCGATGGCCATCGAGCCATCGGCTACGATGGCTTCGGTGCCAAGACGGTCAACAAACAGTGCCGAACCTGGCGTTGGTGTCCACGTCATGAACGAGCTCCGGCGGCATCGGCCGACCATGGCGTGGTGGGGAAACGTGCAAGCACAAGTAGGGCAGCCGCCATGGCGGTGTTCTTGCCAACTTTAGCCCACGAGACCTTTTCGACGACGCCTTCGCCAAAGCAGCCGCAGTCGATTTCGAGAGCATGTGCCACGGCCCATGCCACAGCGCCAGCAAAAGCAAGCATCATGGCCGCACCTAGGATCGACGCTAGGCGGGTACGGTAGCCGGCTATGAGCAGCGCTGCACAGGCCAGCTCCAGCCAAGGCAGTACCAAGGCGAAAGCGTGTACGCCCCACGACGGAAGAATGCCGTAATGGCCGATGGATGTGGCAAAGGGTAGGGGCTCGACGATCTTTGGAAGGGCAGCTTCGACAAAGGTGTAGCCCATAAACAGGCGGACGGCAAGGCCGAACCAGGGGAGGACGTTTTGCATGATGAACGAAATTACGGCTATGGCTGTATATTCGCCCCGTTCACGGACCTGCCGGAACCACCGGTTGGTTCACTGCATGTTTCACAGAGTTTGGGAGTATATCGATGGACGACTTTTCTACGATGGACAATGGCGGTGTGCTTGCGATGCTTATGGGCTTCGGGCTAGTCGTATTCGTCATTCTATTAGCAGTCTATTTGTTCTACGGGTTCTGTTACGGCAAGATGTTCGAAAAGGCGGGAAAGCCAATGTGGGCGGGGTTCGTACCCATCTACAACTTGGTGGTTTGGCTTGAGATTATTGGGCGTCCGTGGTGGTGGGTACTAGTGATTTTGGGCGTCTCGTTTGTTCCGTTCATCGGCACAATTGCCGTCCTTGCTCTGATGATCTTGTTCGGCATCGACACCGCTCGCAGCTTTGGCAAGGACACAGCCTTTGGTGTTCTGTTCGCACTCCTCTCGTTCATCTTCTTGCCAATTCTTGCCTTCAGCAGCGACATCAAGTACGTCGGCCCGCGGGCATCGGGTCTTGGGGCTCCGCCGCTGGAAGGATGACTTTTGCATGCCTTCGGCATAGTTACGTGCTGCGCACAGATACATGCCTTCGGCATAGTTACGTGTTGCGCACAGTCACATGCCTTCGGCATAGTTACGTGCTGCGCACAGTCACATGCCTTCGGCATAGTCACATGCCTTCGGCATAGTTACGTTGGCTTCGCCAACAGCGACGCGGCTTCGCCGCAGCGACATGCTTCGCATAGGTAGACACAAACACGAGCACGAACACGAACACGAGCACGAACACGAGCACGAACACGAACACAAACCGGCACCCCCCTCTCGACCTTGAGAGGGGGGCCGGGGGGGTGAGCAGTGCCAGTTGCGTGCTGCGCATAGTGACATGCTTCGCATAGGTAGACACAAACACGAACACAAACACAAACACAAACCGGCACCCCCCTCTCAAACTTGAGAGGGGGGCCGGGGGGGTGAGCAGTGCCAGTTGCGTGCTTCGCACAGATACATGCCTTCGGCATAGTTACGTTGGCTTCGCCAACAGCGACGCGGCTTCGCCGC
>VFQQ010003226.1_pt1 | contig 16272 bp, 10 predicted proteins | sample 3512341 | NCBI WGS metagenome assembly VFQQ01 (sample SAMN10412373, study PRJNA504923) | tailings metagenome | isolation source: Relicate 2 Philex TSF1 revegetated site | place: Philippines: Tuba, Benguet | collected 2017-08-29 | reverse complement strand
TCATGCCATCGTCTTTCGTCGGCCGGTTGGAGTGCGGGGCGGAAGCGCGGGATTCCGCCCGGCGGCGAGCGCGTGAATCTGGCTGGCGGCGAAGCCCCCGCCAAAGCCGTTGTCGATGTTCACCACCGTCACGCCCGAACCGCAACTGTTCAACATGCCCAGCAGCGCGGCCACGCCGCCGAAGCTCGCGCCATAGCCCACACTGGTCGGCACCGCGATGACCGGCCTCCGCACCAGCCCCGCCACCACGCTCGGCAGCGCGCCCTCCATCCCGGCCACAACCACGAGGACGCTGGCCTGTTGAATCCGGTCCAGATGCGCGAGCAGCCGATGCAGGCCCGCCACGCCCACGTCGTAAATGCGTTCCACCCGGTTGCCTATGAATTCAGCGGTGACCGCCGCCTCCTCCGCCACCGGCTGATCACTCGTGCCCGCGGAAAGGACGGCGATGAAACCGGCCCGGACTGGCTTTTTTGTCTCGTGCAGCGTCACGCACCGGGCGGCGGGATGATGCACGGCCTTTTGGAATCGCCGCCGGAGCCGCCGGGCCTGCGCGTCGTTGACCCGGGTCACCAGCACGCTCTGGCCGCCGCGCGCGAGACTGGCAACGATCCGCGCCACTTGCTCGGGGGTTTTGCCCGATCCGAAAACGACCTCGGAACACCCTTGGCGCAGGGCGCGGTGCGTGTCCACTTTGGCAAACCCCAGGTCGGTGAACGGCGCCTGCCGGAGCCGCCGGACCAGCTCCGTTTCCGCGACCCGGCCCTCGCGAAAGGCGCGCAACATGTCTGTGATCTCGTCTGGCGTCACGGCAGCGAAAGTGACACGAAGCTCCGGCCCCGGTCACGCCGAATGTGGTTGGAGTGGCGGCCACATTCGCGAACGGTCCCCCGGAGCGCCGGTTTCCAACCGGCTTCGGACGGAACAGATACCCTTGCGGACAACGAGCCGGTTGAAAACCGGCGCTCCCCCTCCCGTTGGAGGCAGTGCATGGATGGGGCTGGAGACGCGGTTCACATTTGTGGATTTGCGCCGACCGAACGTTTCCTCCAGATTCAGGCCGTGCCCAGCCTGATCATCGCGACGCAAAACGCCCACAAAGCGGACGAAATGGCGGCGATTCTCGGGGCCGGCTTCCGTTGCCGGTCGTTGAGGGGGATTCAGGGCCTTCCGGCGGTGAACGAGGACGCCGAAACTTTCGCCGGCAACGCCCGCAAGAAAGTCGTGGAAATGGCGGCGTGGCTGGCGGGCGCGGCGTCGCGGCATGCGGAGATCCAAAAACTCCTGGACGGAAAGCCCGAGAACTGGGGCGTCGTGGCCGATGATTCCGGCCTGGAAGTCGATGTCCTGCATGGCGAGCCGGGCGTGCGGTCCGCCCGGTTTGCGGCCGAAGACGCCGCCCAGGCCGCCAATTGCCCCGACGCGGCCAACAACGCCCGCCTGCTGCGATTGATGGAGGACGTTCCGGCCGCGCGCCGGACGGCGCGGTTTCGTTGTGTGGTGGCGTTCACGCGGCTGCCCCCGGCCGGAGCGCCCCCCGCCCGGCCGGAACCAGACGGCGCGGACGACGGCGTCATCACGCATCTCTTCAACGGCGTGTGCGAGGGCGTGCTGTTGGAGGCTCCGCGCGGCAAGGGCGGGTTTGGTTACGATCCGTTGTTCGTGCCGCTCGGGTTTGCGGAGACGTTTGCGGAATTGGGGGAAGGGATCAAAAACCGGATCAGTCACCGCGCCCGGGCATTGGAGAAATTGAAACACTTTCTTCAGTCTGCATAGAGAACAGGCGGGCCTCGGGCGCATCTCGGTTTACCGCAGAGTGTATCGGGTTCAGGCACGGAGGGCGGTTAAAAAACAGCCCCGGACGCGAGGCCGGACTTGGGGGCATGAGAGGATCAATGCCCGAAGGGGTGCCAGAATCGTCTTTCGCCTGATACCAAGTCGGTGTGAAATCCGATCAATGGGAGCGCCGGTTTCTAACCGGCTTCGGACGGAGCAGGGGTCTGTTCGAACCGCGAGCCCGTTGGAAACCGGCGCTCCATCCCGTTCTGCCGATCATGAGAGAGATTTGGCATGACGAGGCTTGGAGCTGCGGGCTGACGCGCGTCTGCGATATTGGTGGAGCCAACTCACTTGGGTTACTGCAAAAGAATCAGACACACCTACCGTGATCACGTTCGAGAAAATCTCACTGGCCTCATCCGGCGTCCGTCGTTCAACTTCTTCCCATGCCTGAGCTGGCCGAAGTCGAATATTACCGCCGCCAATGGTCGCCCGGTCTGCGCCGGAAGGTGCTGCACGCGGAGTGGAACGCGCGGAGCCGCGTCTTTCGCGGGGCCGGCTCCGATCTCATGCCCACGCTGGGCGGCGCGACGCTCCTTTCCTCGCAGGCGCATGGCAAGCAGATGCTCTTCCGCTTCACCAATCAATGCTGGCTGGGGATTCACCTTGGAATGACCGGCAGCCTGCGTGTGGAAGCGAACGGCTACGCCCGTGGCCGGCATGACCACTTGGTGTTGCGTCAGGACCGGCGCGTGTTGGTGTTTCACGATCCACGGCAGTTTGGCCGGATCCGATGGGATCGGTGCGCGCGGGAACCGGAGTGGTGGCGTCGATTGCCTCCGGCCATCGGCTCGGCGTCATTTACTCGCGAGTGGATGGAGCGGTTTCTCGACCGGCACGAACGGCTGCCCCTGAAGGCCGCGTTGCTCCACCAGGGCGGATTTCCCGGCGTGGGCAACTGGATGGCGGACGAAATCCTCTGGCGCGCAGCGCTTCATCCCGCCCGTCGCGTGGGGGCAGCGAGGCCGGCACAGCGGGATCGACTGTGGAAGGCGTTGCAATTCGTGGCGCGGGGCGCGGTGAAGCACATCAGTCCGAACTTCGACGATCCGCCCCGGTCCTGGTTCTATCACCAGCGGTGGACGGACGAAGGGCGTTGCCCCAAGCATGCCCGCCCGGTGCGGCGCGCCACGGTGGGCGGCCGCACGACCGCGTGGTGTCCCGCCTGCCAGCACGACTGAGCCTTGCCGAATCGATCGGCGCATCCGCGCACTGACCCCGGAGCGCCGGTTTCCAACCGGCTTCGGAGGGAGCAGAGGCCCGGCCGGACAGCGAGCCGGTGGGAAACCGGCGCTCCCTCTTCGGTTGAGTGGCCGTGGGCGGATGCACCCTGAATAGACTGGATCAAGCGTCTCGCCTGACCGGTGAGACCGGCCCAGCCGGCAGGGCGAGACTCCTGTCGAGCCCACTGCCCACTCTTCCCGGCACCCCATCCGATCCGTTCATTCCTTGGGGCGATGAAAGGTGACGGCTCGATGGAATCTCGCCCGACCGGGATGACGCCGGCCCGCTCAGGCCCGGAGCAGATGGGGCCGGCCCGCTTCGACGACGAACGACGCCCGCGTCTGGAGCGGCGCGTCCGGCCGGGTGATGTATTCCACCGTGCGGTAATCCGCCCGCCAGGAGCGGGGCGTGACTTCGCAATGCACGTAGCCGCGCTCGGTGTTGTGAAATTTGACGAACGGATTTTCGGAAAGGAGCTGCCCGAGCGTCGCCGGAGCCTGCGCCCCGTCGCCACCGCTGCTCATCGAGGTGCCCACGAATTCGGCGGCGACCGGCTTCGATTCCGGCCGGTCGAAATCCGCGAGCAGTTCATTCGCCCAATGACTGTGAATGTCGCCCGTCAGCACGATGGGATTGGCGGCGCGTCCGCTGGCGAAGAACCGGAGCAACTCCCGCCGCTCCATTTCATAGCCGGGCCACTGGTCCATGCTGAAGGACCGCTCGACACCGGCCGTGCGGTCCACCCGCGCCATCATCACCTGCTGGGCGATGGCGTTCCAGCGGGCCTTGGACTGGGCCAGCCCTCGCAGGAGCCAGGCTTTTTGCCGCGCGCCCAGGAGCGTGCCGCGCGGGTCCAGTGCGCCGGGGCAGTCCGCCGTGTTGACGTCCCCGCAGGGCTGGTCGGTGCGGTACTGGCGGGTGTCGAGCACATGAAAATCCACCAGCCGTCCGAAGGACAGGCGGCGGAAGAGTTTCATGTCCGGGCCGCGCGGCAGTTGGGCGCGGCGCAGCGGCATGTGTTCGTAGTAGGCCCGGTAGGCGTGGGCGCGGCGTTCGAGCAACGGCATCGTGCCGACGGATTTTTCCTCGGGAATCAGGTTGGCGTAATTGTTGTCCACCTCATGGTCGTCCCAGGTCACGATCCACGGCGCGGCCGCGTGGGCCAGTTGAAAGAACGGATCCGTGCGATACTGCGCGTAGCGGTTCCGGTAATCTTCCAGCGTGAAAATTTCGTCGCTGTGATGCTGGCGAAAACGCCGCCGGTCCGCCGGCCCCTCGTAAATGTAATCCCCGAGATGGACGACGAGATCGATGTCCTCGCGGCGCAGGTGGTCGAAGGTGGTGAAATAGCCGTACTCGTAATGATTGCACGAGATGAAGGCGAAGCGCAGCCGCTCCGGCAGGGAATGGCGCAGGGGCAGCGTGCGCGAGCGTCCGACCGGGCTGACTTCGCCACCGGATTGGAACTGGTACCAATACCAGCGGTCCGGGCGGAGCCCGTGCAGTTCCACATGCACCGAATGCGCCCAGGCGTGCGTGGCCACGGCGGTGCCGCGCCGCACCACGTGCGACATCCCTTCATCCTCCGCCACCTGCCATTGCACCTGGACATTCTCCGCCGACATGCCGCCGCCGTTCAGTGGATCGGGCGCGAGCCGCGTCCAGATCACGAAACCGTCCTCGTCCGGATCACCCGACGCCACCCCGAGCTGGAAGGGATAGGCCGGGAAATGGGAATGGCGCCGCACCGCGCCCCAGGCGGTGCCGGACCAGAGCGCGGCGGCGGCCAGCGAGGTGGTGGCCGTGAGGAAGGACCGCCGGGTCAACTGCGGCCCGTCGGAGATGGAATACACAGGCAGGGACATGCCGTCATTGAGAAGACCGCGCCGGGCCGGGTCAAACGCAATTCCGCGAAGAACGTGTGACGAACACATCCGCGCGCGGCCCCCGGGAGCGCCGGTTTTCCACCGGCTTCGGACGGAGCAGAGGTCCGCTCAGACCGCGAGCCGGTGGGAAACCGGCGCTCCGCGCATTTATTGCGGGAACCGTCCGGCCGCTCATGCCGGGATTGGGAGCGGCCGGTGCCGCCGCCGCAGGGCTTGGCCCGTATGGCTCGCGGGGCAGTCCGCCACTTGCGCGGGCGTGCCACTCACGACGATGCGCCCCCCGCCGTCCCCGGCCTCGGGACCGAGGTCGATCACCCAGTCCGCGCACGCGATCAATTCGAGGTTGTGCTCGACGACGAGGACCGAGTGGCCCGCGTCCACCAGCCGCTGAAAGACGGCCACCAGGACGCGCACGTCGTCGAAATGCAGGCCGGTGGTGGGCTCGTCAAAGAGAAACAAAGTCGGCCGCGAGTCCGCCGCGCGGGCCTGTGTGAACTCGACGAGATGATGGGCCAGTTTGAGCCGCTGGCTCTCGCCGCCGGAGAGGGTGTTGATCGGCTGCCCCAGGCGCAGGTAGCCCAGCCCGACTTCCGCCAGAATCCGCAATCCCTGTCCGGCCCGCCGCGCCGGGCGCGAGTCCGCGAAGCGTGCCAGAAAGGCGATCACTTCGTCGATGGTGGCGTCCAGCACGTCCGCGATGCTCGCACCGGAGGCGAGCCGGGATCCGTCGGCAACGACCGCGCGCGCGCGCCGGGTTCGCCGCTGATTTGCGTTTCGATCCCCTGAACCCGGCGGCACTTGTTGCTGTTGGGACAGCGCTTCCAGGCTGCCTCCGTGCTCCCGGACCGGCAGGATGCCGGTCCCACTACCCGATTCATTCGCGGCGTTGCCGGAGTTTCCCGGCTCCAGCCGCACTTCCAAAATATGCGGGCGGTAGCGGCGGCCCTGGCAGTCCGGACAGCGCACGAACACGTCGCTGAGAAACTGCATCTCGATTTTTTCGAACCCCGCGCCGCGGCAGGTGGGGCACTGGCCCTGGCTGGAATTGAAGCTGAAGGCGCTCCCGTTCAAGCCGCGCTGCCGGGCCAGATCCGTCTGGGCGAAGAGTTCCCGGATGTCCTCGAAGACGCCGGTGTACACGGCCGGATTCGAGCGCGGCGTGCGGCCGAGCGGCGCTTGATCGACCAGACGCACCGAACCCAGCGCCTCCCAACCCAGAATGTCGCCACCCCCCGGCTGGGCTGAAACGGATTCCTCCTCGGTGGAGGATTCCGCTCCGTCCGCCGGTTCCCCGGTCGGCGTGGAGTCGGGAGCTTCCCGCAACTTCGCGGTGAGCAACGGCAGCAGGACTTCCCGCGCGAGGGTCGTTTTGCCGGAACCACTGACACCGGTGACGCAAACCAGACGGCCGAGGGGAATCTCGGCGGCGAAGTCGCGCAGGTTGTTGACCGACACGCCGCGCAAGCGCAGACGGGGCGTTTGCTCGTTGACCGGGCGGGGTTCCCGCGCCGGGATGCGCTGGCGGCCGGCCAGGTAGCGGCCGGTGATGGAAGCCGCGCGCAGCAGGGCTTCGTACGACCCTTGAAAAACGAGCGATCCCCCCTGTTCACCGTGTCCGGGCCCGAGATCGACGATCTGATCCGCCGCGCGCATCACGGCGGCCTCGTGTTCGACCACGACGACGGTGTTGCCCGCGTCCCGCAGCCGAAGGAGCACCTGGATCAAGCGGTCGGTGTCGCGCGGATGCAGCCCCACGCTCGGCTCGTCGAGCACGAACAACGTGTCCACCAGCCGCGAACCCAGAATGGTGGCCAGGCTGACCCGCTCGGTTTCACCGCCGGAGAGCGAGCGCGTCGGCCGGTCCAGCGTGAGATAACCCACACCCACTTCGTTCAAAAAGCTCAGGCGCGATCGCACTTCGCCCAAGGCGAGGTTCAACGGATCGTTCGGCGCGGCCCCGCCGCGTTCCGACAGCCAGCGGTCCACCACGCTCAATGCGCGCGCGACCGTGAACTGATAAAAATCCGGCAGGGAGAAACTCAGGTTCTCGTCCCTTTGCGTGGCCGGCTCCGGGAGCGAAACCCGGTAGAGCAGCGCCTCGGGTTTCAGCCGCCGCCCCTCGCACTCGGGACAGGTGCGATAGACACGGAAGCGGGAGAGCAGGACGCGGACGTGCATCTTGTAGGACTTGGACTCGAGCCAGCGAAAGTAACCCTTCACACCGTACCATGCCCGCGGCCATTGATGCTCCGCATCTTTCCCATAATCGGGATCACCTTCGATGATCCAGCGCTGCTGCCCCGGCTCCAGATCGCGAAACGGCACGTCCATCGGGATGCCGTTGGCCCGGCAGAAGCGCTTCAAGTCCGTCTGGCACTCGGCGCTCCGGCCGCGTTGCCAGGGTTTGATCGCACCCTGGGCCAGGCTCAGGGTGCGGTCCGGAATGGCCAGGTCGTAATCGATGGCGATGGTGCGGCCGAACCCCCGGCACGCCGGACACGCGCCGAGCGGATGGTTGAAACTGAAGAGCGCGGGCGACGCCTCCCGGTATTCGAGATCACAGGCCGCGCAATGCAGCCTCTGGCTGAAACGCCGAGGAACCGCGCCGAAGCGATGAGCGGAGGCGTCGCGGCCCGCGGGCGGATCTGAAACCGCGGCCGTGAACACCGCGAGCGTTCCCTTGCCGAAGTGACAGGCCTGTTCGCAGGCTTCCACGAAACGGGCGCGATGCTCCGGCTTCAACGCCAGCCGGTCCTGCACCACCGTCAGCGCCGAGGGTTGAGAATGCCGGGCGCAATGTTCCGCCGCTTCCTCCACGCGCACGACCTGCCCATCAAGCAACAGACGTTGATAGCCCTGCCCGGAAACCAGCCGCAGCGATTCCTCCAGCGACAGCTTGTCGCTCAGGGGAAGATCGAACGTGACGAGCATTTCCCGCGACCGCATCCCCGGGTCCGCGCCCAACTGTTCCCAGATCGACTGCGGCGTGTCCTTGCGCACCGGCCGGCCGCAACCGCGGCAGTGCAAGACGGCCAGCCGAAGCCAGACGGCTTTCATGTAATCGCAAATCTCGGTCATCGTGCCGACGGTGGAACGGGTGGTCTTGACCGAGTTGCGCTGTTCGATGGCGATGGCCGGCGGGATGCCTTCGATCTTGTCCACCTGGGGCTTGTCCATCCTGTCGAAAAACTGGCGGGCGTACGGCGAAAATGTCTCGATGTAGCGGCGTTGTCCCTCGGCGTAGAGCGTGTCGAACGCGAGCGAGCTTTTGCCCGAACCGCTCAACCCGGTGATGACGATCAGCTTCCCTTTCGGCAGATCGAGATCGAAGTTCTTGAGATTGTTGTGGCGGATTCCCCGCAGCCGGATGACCGGCACGCGCTTTGGCATCGGGCGCACTGTAGAAGCCGGGTTTTCGCTGTCAACGGAGCGGCCGGTGCGGCCCGGAATCGGGCCGCACCGGCTGTGAATTTCGCGGGAACGGATGTTTTGTCGGAGCCTCCCCGCCGATCAAGGCCGGAACAGGCGGAAGAATCGCGCCGACTCGGAGGTTGGGACGGTCACGGACCGCCGCCCGCCCGCCACGACCGGATCTCCCGATACCGCCTGCCAGTTGGCCGGAACCAAGGCGGCCGTCGCTTGCAGAACGAACCCTTGCGAACCGGTTTCGGGCCAGGAAATCACCAGCCCCTGGGCGGACGCCGCCGCCGCGAGGCTGATCTCGGTGGAGGGAGGCTCCGGCAGTCCCGCCATGTAACGCACGGCATTGAGGAACAACCGCGCGCCGTCGGACTCCAGATCGAAGATGCCCGAGCCTTCCGCGGTCAGCCCGTCGTTTTCACGGCTGCCGGTCAGAAGCACGAGCCGTTTGCCGGCGGTGGTGTCGGCGGAGGGGTTGCTCATGACGGTTCCGGCGGGATACTCGGCGATGATCATGCCGCCAGCCGCCGGATCACCCGCCGTGCCCACCGTGGCCAGCAAGGTGGCTCCACTCACCACCGGGTTGTTGTTCACGGAGATGCCCCGTTGCAGCGTTCCGTTGAAAGTCACACGGCCGGCATAGGGGCGGACCATGAGGTTCGCTCCGTCCAGGGCGATTCCGGAGAAAATCGCGTGGGCCGGAGTGTTGACCCGCAGGCGGATCGTCCCCGCGATGTCGGGAATGGTTTCGCCGGTGGTGTATCCCAAGCGGGCGCCTCCCCCGGTGCCGCCCCGGATCGCGTAGCCACCCAGCAGCAGCGTCGGCTTGGTGATGCTGTGCCAGAGCGCGGTGCTGTCCGGCTGCTGATAATTGCCGCTCGGGACGGAGCGGCTGATGATGACCAGATCGAAGGTGTTCAAGTAACCGACATCGGGAGAGGCGGTGGTGACGTACCGCGTCACCGTGTGCCCGGCCGCGCGCAGAAGCCGGGTGTATTCCACGTCGGGCGCTTCGGCAAAGCCGGCCCCGGCGGCGGCGGCGGAAGGCTCGTCATCCGCATTGTGGAAGCTGACCCAGACGATGTTCGCGCCCTGCGGCAGAACCGGAGGCACAAACCGGGTCGAGAACTGGTAGCCGGCCGTGCGCTGGTTCAACGCGCTGTCCGTGTAGGTGAGGCTCACGGAGTACGCGGTGTCGCTCTGAAAATTGGGCGAGGGAGTGTATGCCACCGTGGTCCGCGCACCGGCCTTGTTGACCTGGGCGGAAACCGGCTGGCCATTGAGGGAGAGCTGCACGCCGCCCGGCTGCACCTGCGCGCCGCCGTCCTGGAGCACGATGGAGAGGGTCGCGTTGACCGCGACGTTGCGCTGACCGGGGGAAGGAGCGAGCGAGACGATGTAGGGCCGCTCCGGCGCGGTGATCTGCCGCCAGGCGCGGATCGCGCGCGGGTTGTTCCGGTCGTTGATCAGGATTTTCTCCTCCGTGGCGGGATCGATGGAAAACCACTCGACGCTGCCCTCACTCGCACCCTGGTAATAGACAAGGCGGAAGGGATACAGCCCCGCTTCGGCCACATCGAACTGGAACACGGTGTCCGACGCGGCGCGTCCGCCGTCAAAGCGCCCGAGGCTGACGGCCAGCGCGTCGCGATGATGAACGCCGGTGTAAACGGCGAAACCGTCGTCGCTGTTCACGCCCATGAGGTAACGGCCGGGCGACAGCTCGAGGTAAGTGACGACTTCCGCCGCGATGTTGAAGGAATGGCTGATGCCGGGGAACGCTGCATCCGGAAACGCGGGAGCCTGGAAACTGCCCCGTTCCACGCCAAATCCAAGCGCCTCGACGCTCCAGTTGATGACTTGCTGGTTGTAGGCCCCGTCCGGATTGTCCGTGCTGGGCGGCACGAAGTTGGGGTGGGGTTCCCCGGTGGTCGGATCGATCAGAGTGCTCGCCAATTGCGCCTCCGCCCGGTCGGCGGAAGTGGCCAGGGTTGGAAAATCATAGCCCTGCGCCAGCCTGGCCCGCATGCCCGGCGCACCGGCCACGGCCGCACCGACCGGAAACGCAAAGGACGGTGACAGCGCGAAGGCGGGGCGGGTGTCAAAATTCACGGTTACGGAACTTTCCCGGCCGCCCGCATCGCGGACTTTGATCACGGCGGTGTAATCCGTGTTTGCGACGAGGTTCAGGAACGAGACCGATCGTTCTTGAGCGGTGCCCGCAACGGTCAGGGAGGCGGTGACATCCGTGCCGTTCAATTCCAGAGAGATGCCGTTCGCCGGGATGCCGCCGAGCGCGCTGCTCGTGGCGACGAAGCTGAAGCCCAGCGGCGCGTAATACTGCGTCGTGCCGGAAGACGGCCGGACGCGGCTGACCAATGGCGGCGGTTCGTTCACCGTCAATCCGGCCATGTAACTCACCGAATTCAGAAACAAGCGCACGCCGTCGCCCTCCAGATCGAAAATTCCCGACCCTTCGGCCGTCAGTCCGGCGTTCTCGCGGCTGCCGGTCAGCAGCACCAGCCGCTTGCCCGCCGTGACATCCCCGGAAGCGTTGGCCATGACCGATCCGGCCGCGTACTCGCCGATGATCATGCCGCCAAACGCGGCGTCGGTATCCGTTCCAACGGTGGCCAGGATGGTGGCGCTGTCCGCGGGCGTGCTGCTGTTCACCGAGATGCCGCGCTGGACGATATTGTTGAAGGAGGCGATTCCCGCGAAGGCATTGACCATCGTGTTGGCGCCGTCCAGGGCGACTCCGGAAAAGATGGGATGCGCCGGATTGTTCACAGTCAGCCGGATCGGCCCGCCGGTGTCAGGGATGGTCTCGCCGGTCGTATAACCCAGCCGGCTGGCCCGGAGAATATAGCCGCCCAAGAGAATGGTGGGTTTGGTGATGCTGTGCCAGGCAGCCGTGCTGGCGGGCTGCTGGTAATTTCCGCTCGGCACGGAACGACTAACGATGACAAGGTCGAAGGTGTTCAGAAAATTCACATCCGGTGTGGCGGTGGTGATGTATCGAGTCACCGTATGACCTGCCGCCCGGAGCAATTGGGTGTATTCAGCGTCGGGCGCCTGGGTGAAGCCGGCGGTGGCGGCGGCGGCAGAAGGCGTCGTGTCCGCCGCATGAAAACTCACCCAGACAATGTTGGCTCCCGCCGCCAGAGCGCGATTCGACAGGCCGGGCGTGAGGAGGATGGCCAGCGCGGATGAGACCGCGAGCCACAGGCGCATTGGTTTGCGTATCATAATCAGGAATTCGGTTGATGGTTAAGGCGCGGATTATGCGGAACGAAGGAAGTTTGCGGCAAGCAAAACCGAATTGAATTCTGCCTCTCCCCGCTTTCCTGGGGGATCAACGAACCCGCGCGTCTTTCAAAAACTCCGCGTGGCCGTCCAGAAACAGACGGTTCCGTCCCCGCGGATGCATGGCCCGGCCTTTGAGTTCATCCGGCACGGCGGCGATGGTTGCCGGAAAATAGGGATCGACCAGCAGTTCCACATCGACCGGCCCGCCGGGCACGCCCGCCTGGGGGTTGTTCGCGGCGCGCAGGTCTGCCACGCATTGCGCCACGGTCTTGCCCCAGAAAACGTCCGGCGGCACCGGCTCGTCCACGCGGTCGAAACGCCAGAGCCAGTAGGTGACGGCGGAGGCGGGGTCATTCGTCCGCGCCCGTTGCACGACCTGCTCCGCCGCCCGCAACGCCGATCCGCCCCAGGCCGGACATTTCCAGACGGCCTCGCTCCCCAGCTCGCTGCGCAACACCACCGCCGCCCAGCCGCCGCGCGGATCGGAGCGCGGCCAGGAAGTCCACGGTTGGTAGCCGAGCGCGAGTTTCAGATCCCGCCGGTCGGGAAAGCGGTCGTCCTCCTGGTGCAGATACATCTGGAACGCGAGGCCGATCTGGCGGCAGTTGCTCAGACAGGCGACCTGTTGCGACTTGGATTTGGCCCGCGAGAGCGCCGGGAACAACAACCCCGCGAGAATTGCGATGATCGCGATGACAACGAGCAACTCGATCAGCGAAAAGGCCCGCTGCGTTCTCACGATCTTCTCTCGGTGAACCAAACAGTGGAACAGTCATCCTGCCTGTCCCGTAGGCGGTGGGCAGCCTGGAAGCACTGTTCTGAGCGGAGCATTACTCAAATCATCGAAACCATTTCGATCAACTCCTCCCACTTTGCCCTCTCCATCCCATGGATTCCAAGATCGCGCCCAGGGCTTCCAAGCAGCGGCGCACCTTGGCGGGAGAAGACGTTTCGCCCATCAGCCCGATCCGCCAGACTTTGCCCTTGAGCGGCCCCAGCCCGGCTCCGATCTCGATGTGGTAATCCTTCAGCAGCCGCTGGCGGACAGCGGCCTCGTCCACCCCTTCGGGCACGGTCACGGCATTCAACTGCCAGAGGCGGTGGCCTTCCTGGGCGGAAAGCCGAAGACCCAGCGCGCTGAGTCCCCGTACCAGGGCTTCATGATTTTCCTGATGCCGCTTCCACCGCGCCTCCAGCCCCTCCACCAGCACCAGCCGGAGCGCCTCGTGCAGGGCATAGTTCATTGAGATGGGCGCGGTGTGATGATAGACCCGTTCCTGGCCCCAGTACGAGGCGAGCAGGTTGACATCGAGATACCAGCTCTGGACTTTCCGCTTGCGGGTGCGGGCCACCTCCAGCGCGCGCGGGCTGAGGGAGACGGGCGCGAGGCCCGGCGGGCAGCTCAGGCATTTCTGGGTGCCGCTGTACACGGCATCCACGCCCCACTCGTCAATCAGCACCGGGCATCCGCCCAGCGAGGTGACGGCGTCGAGCAGGAACAAGGCTCCGGCCTCGCGGGCCAGCCGCGAAATTTCCGCGACCGGCGTGAGCGCCCCGGTGGAGGTTTCCGCATGGACAATGGCCACCACTTTCGGCCGGCAGGTTTTCAGCGCAGCGACGATTTGCTCCGGCTCAATGATGCGTCCCCACGGGGCCTCGACCCTGACCACGCGCGCGCCGCAGCGTTCGGCCACCTCGACCATGCGCGTGCCAAACACGCCGTTCACGCCGACGATCACCTCGTCTCCTGGCTCAATCAGGTTGACGAAGCAAAACTCCATGCCCGCACTGCCCGTGCCGCTGACCGGAAAGGTCATCGGGTTTTCGGTCCGGAACACCGCGCGCAGCATGGCTTTGATCTCGTCCATCATGGAAACGAAGACGGGATCCAGATGGCCGAGCAGCGGCGCGGACATGGCCTGGAGGACGGACGGAGCCACGTCGCTCGGGCCTGGCCCCATCAACAGTCGCGGTGGTGGATGGAATGGCGCGGGAGCATTCATGAGCGTGACCATAGAAACTCCGTCCGGCGCGGGCAACGGAATTGGCAAAACCGTTGAATCTTTCACTTCCGGGCAAGCCGGCACTTGCCTTGCCCGTCGGCTTGCCTTACGCATTCGGCCATTCGTGAAATCACGTCGCATCTCACGGCCGGCTCGCGCCGCGTCCCGCGCGGAATTTCTCCGCTTGATGCAGCATCTCGAACCCGAGCCGGAGCACGTCCTGCAAGTGGCGCGGCTGGCCCTGCGGCTGTTTGACGACCTGGCGGGCTGGCATGGTCTGGGCCGGCGCGAGCGCGTCCTGCTTGAGGGGGCGGCGTGCCTGCATGACATCGGCTGGACGGTGGCGCGCTCGGGGTTGCGCCATCACAAGGAATCCGCGCGTCTGATCCGCGAGCAGCGCTGGCGGTGCTTCGTTCCCCGCGAAGTCGAGACCCTCGCCCTCGTGGCGCGCTATCATCGAAAAACACCGCCCCGGCCGGCGCACCGCGCGTTTGCCCGGCTCAACCCGCTCGACCAAAGCCGGGTTGCCACCCTGGCGGCGCTGCTGCGGGTCGCCGACGCGCTTGATCGCCGGCACATTCAAGTCGTCCGGGACGTGCGCGCCGCCCTCGACGACAAGCGGTTGACCGTCCGGATTGACGCCCCCCAGGCGGTGGCCGTCGAGATGGACGCCGGCCGCCGAAAATCCGATCTGCTGCGCAAACTGACGGGCCGGGCGGTCGAGTTCGAGTGGACGGGATCCCCCGCGGCCTGAAGCTCCACCGAACTGCGATTACCTTTCGTCGCGATTGCTTCCTTGATCCGCTTCGCTAAACTTTGCCAAAACATATGCCCATACCGCGCATGAAACCACTCATCCGATCCATCCTTCCGGCCACCCTGCTCGTTGTTGCTCTTCCGACCGCCCCTGCCGCAACGGTCGATTTCGCGCGGGACATCCAGCCAATTCTCGAAACCAGTTGTGTCAACTGCCACGGCCCCGTCAAACAGCGCGGCAAACTCCGGCTCGACACGCGCGAGGCCGTTTTCAAGGGCGGCGACCACGCGACCATCGTGCCCAAGGACACGGACAAGAGCGAACTGTTCCAGCGGATCATTCTGCCCAAGGGCGACGATGATCTGATGCCGAAAGACGCCGATCCCCTTCCGAAGGAACAGATCGACCTGATCCGCGACTGGATCAACTCCGGCGCGGAGTGGCCGGAAGGCCTGGTCCTCAAGGACCGGGCGGAACTGGCGCAGCCCAAGGACGGCCCGCAGCTTCCCGAGGATTTCAAAGCCAGCGCCGCCGAGCAGACGGCGGTGAAAAAACTCGCCGAGTCCGGCCTGCAACTGCATCCCATCGCGATGAACTCCCCGTGGCGTGAGGCCAATCTGCGGCTGCGCGGCGCGGAAGTCACCGACGCCACCGTGGCCGGCCTCAAACCGGTTCAAAGTCTGATCGCACTCAACCTCGCCACGACCAGGATCAGCGACGCCGGACTGGCCAGCCTCAAAGGGCTGCCCCATCTCCAGAAGCTCAATTTGTCCCAGACGGAGATCAGCGATGCCGGACTGGCGCACCTTTCCGGCCTGACCAATCTGACTTATCTCAACGTGTACGCGACGGCCGTTTCCGACGCCGGCCTTGAACACCTCAAAAATCTCCAGCACCTTCGGAAACTCTACGTCTGGCAGACGAAAGTGACCGATGCAGGGATTGCCAAACTGAAGGAAACCCTGCCCAACGTGGACGTGGTCCAGGGATACAACCCGCCCCCGCCCGCGCCGAAAGAGGAGGCAAAGAAGGAGGAAGCGAAACAGTGACCGGTATGACCTGCGGCACTACGAACGCTGTCACCGTTCCGTGATGGAAGAGAGATCACGGTGCAACAGGCATTCCGCCTGTCGTTCGCAAACATCGGTCGAATGAATCGTGGTTGGAAATCCGGTCACTCGGAAGCCGCCAGTGCTTCAACAAGCGTTCGGTGGAGGCTGCAAGTCAATTTGGAACGTGGCAAAGGCTGACCGTCCATCTCCACAATCTCGACAATTCCCAAGGTGCTGTTCGTGACGAAACAGCCGTCGGCGGCGCACAGTTGGGCCGGTTGAACGGATTCTTCTCCGGCTTCGAGGCCCAATTCACGACACCGCTGCAGTACCCAGCCGCGCGTGACCCCCGGGAGCGCACCCGAACTCAACGGCGTGGTCAGGATTGTTTGCCGATGGATCCAAAATAAATTTGCGCAAGTGGTCTCCGCCACTTCGCCGGCGGTGTTGAGCAGCACCGCGTCGTGGCAGCCCTGGGATTCCGCCTCTTCGCGCGCGAGGATGTGTGTCAGTTTGTTCGTGGTTTTGCAGCCGGACAACCGCGAGCCTTCCTCCAGCCGGAATGATGAAACGACCAGCTTCCATTGTTTTAAGTCCTTCTCGACGCCCCCCAGCGGATGGACGGACATGACCAGCGTCGGCGGACCGGCCCCCCGCGTCGCGTAGCCCCGCGGCCCCACACCGCGCGACAGTTGAATTCGCAGGATGGCTTCCGGGCACTGGTTCAGGCGGATCAATTCCCCCGCCGCCACCTTCATGGCTTCGGCCGAAAGCGAAGGAAC
>VFQQ010003225.1_pt1 | contig 16277 bp, 14 predicted proteins | sample 3512341 | NCBI WGS metagenome assembly VFQQ01 (sample SAMN10412373, study PRJNA504923) | tailings metagenome | isolation source: Relicate 2 Philex TSF1 revegetated site | place: Philippines: Tuba, Benguet | collected 2017-08-29 | reverse complement strand
GACCGAGAAGCGCAGGGCAGCCCTCGCGCAGCGAGGGCCCAGCAGCTAAGCGCCGACGGCTGCCCGCCCGGCCCTTCGCCGCGCGAGCGCCACCACCCCATTCGGCGACGGCAGCGCCGTCAGGCCATCGCCGCTGCGGGTTGCGCAGCAACCGCCTGCACCACCGCCGGCACCGACATCGCGCTTGCATAGTCGGCAGCCGCCTGCGTGCCGCGCAGCGCATCGACGCGCAGCAGCGCCGCATGCGCCAGATCGTGGGCGCCGGCCATGTGGTGGGCGATCAGCGCCAGACGCAGCGCGGCGTCGGCCGACAGCTGGGCGATGCGCTCGGCGGTGGGCACGTAGATCGCATCGGCCCACAGCTGCTGCATGCGCCCGGGCAGGCGGCCGCCGGTGCCGGCCGCGGCCCAGCTGGCCAGCGGCCGCTGCGCCAGGCCGACGAAGCACAGGAACTGCAGGCCATGGGCACGCAGCTGCGCGTCGATGTCGGCAAACAGCGGCTGGCCGCGGTACAGCGGCGCGAACTCGACCTCGGTCCAGACCAGCAGGCACTCGCGCAGGCGCTGGCCGGCGCCGTCGAACACGCGGCCCTCGCCGCCCTGCACGTCGATCTTCAGCACGTCCATGCCGCCGGCCGGGATCACGTCGTCCAGGCGCACCGTCTGCACCGCGTGGCGCGCCTTCTCCTGCACCAGCTCGCCCAGGTGCTGGTAGCGGTCCAGCACCGGCCGGTTCGGCTCCAGCAGCGACGCCGTCAGCGACCACCGGGTCTCGTGGAAGGTGGCCGGCCGGCCGTCTCCGACGAAGTGCGGCAGGTAGCGGTGCGTGGCCTCGTCGGGAAACTGGCGGCGCAGCTTGGCCAGCGCCTCGGCGTCGGGCTCGAAGCCGGTGACCTGCACCCGCGCGTGGCGGCGCAGCGGCGCATAGGGCTCGGTCTCCTCGCCCAGCGAGCTGGCGCCGACGTCGACCACCTGCAGCACCGGCTCGCCCAGCCGCGCCAGCACCGCCTCGGGGGTGGTCTGGCTGGCCGCGGGCGGCGGCGCCATCGCGCGCGCCGCGGCGATCAGGCCCTGCCACAGCGAGGGGTTGGCGGTGTGGGCCGCGTCGGGCAGCAGGCTCAACCCGGCCAGCGGCGGCACGCGGTCCTGCAGGAAGTGCGCGAGCAGGTAGCGGCGCTCGACCTCGGCGCTGTGGTCGGGGTCGGCCAGCAGCGCCGCCCAGCGCTCGGGCGCGGGGGGCTGGAAGATGCCGGAGAAGGCGCTGCGGCGCTCGGCGAACTCGGCCAGGCGCTGGCGCAGCCAGGGGCGCAGCGCGGCGCGCGGCGCCTGCACCAGGTCGTGCAGCTCGGGGGGCACGGCCGGGCGCGCCGGCGCTGCGTCGAAGCGGCCGGCCGGCCACTGCGCCAACAGCTGCCGGGCCAGCGCCACGGCGGCGGCCTGGCGGCCCAGCGCCTGCAGCACATGCACGCGCAGCGCATGGTCCTCGGGGTGCGGGCTGTCGGGGCTGGCCAGCGCATGCGCCGCCAGCAGCAGGTGCAGGCGCTCGGCGCCGCTGATGTCGGGGCGCTGGTGCGCGGCGGCCACCGCGGCCAGCGCCTGCAGGCCGGGGTCGGCTTCGAAGGCGGCCGCGTCGGGCAGCGGCACGCCGGCCATCGCCGGCAGCGCGCACCAGGCCTGCAGCGCGGCGTGGCCGGGCCGCAGGTCGGGCGCGCTGCGCATCGCCTCGGGCGTGACCAGCAGGCCGCGGGCGGCCAGCTCGGCGGCGCGCGCCGGCGGCACCGCCACCAGGTTCAGCGCGAAGGCCATCTCGTCGTGCTGCGCGTCGAAGGGCAGCAGCAGCGCCAGCGTCTCGCTCCAGCGGTACAGGCCATAGCCCATCTGCGTCCACTGCTGCAGCAGCGGCCAGTTCAGCTGGCGGCCATGCTTGAGCTCGAACAGCACCACCGGCTGCTGCTCGGCGAAGAAGCGCGCGCCGCCCTGCAGCACGCGCGGCTCCTCGCCCTCGGCGTCGAGCTTGACGAAATCGATCGCGCGGCCGGCGGCATGGCGCTCGAGGAAGGCGTCCAGCGCCAGCAGCTGCACGGCCTCGCTGCGCGCGCCCGGCGCGGCGGCGCCGCCGCGGCTGTTCAGCTCGCTCTGCTCGGAGACCGTGAACAGGGCCTCGGTGTCGCACTCGGCCAGGCCGGCCGGCACCACGGTGATGCGGTCCTGCATCGCATTGGCCGCCACGCTGGCCTGCAGCCGCCCGCGCGGCTCGGCGGTGGGCTCGAAGGCCCAGACATGGCCCTGCGGCGCGCAGCGCGCCATCTCCAGCGCGTACACGCCGTGGTTGGCGCCGATGTCCAGCGCCAGGCTGTCGGGCCGCAGCAGCATGGGCAGCAGCGTGATCTCGGGCTCGAACCAGCGCTCCTGCTCCAGCAGCACATGGGTGCTGAGGCTCTTCAGCGACGGCGGCAGCAACATCTGCAGGCCGCTGCGCAGGCGCAGGGTCCAGGCGTTGTCTTGGGCGTGGTTCATGCGGGGGCTCCGGTGGGGACGCTGGCTGCCTGTTCGGCCGGCAGGTGCTCGGGCGGCAGCCCGGCGGCATGGCGCGCCCAGATGCGCTGCAGCAGCGCCTGGAAGTCGGCGGCATAGCCGGCGGGGTCGAACAGCGGCAGCTGCAGGCGCTGCTCGCACAGGTGCTGGCGGTAGCCGGCCAGCAGCTCGGGCGAGCGCGCCAGCGCGACGATGGCCTGCAGGTAGGCGTCGGCGTCGGCCAGCGCCAGCTCGCCGATGCCGGCGGCGTCCAGCACGCCGGCGGCCACGCGCGAGGCGAAGCTGTTGCCGTAGACCGTGACCACCGGCAGGCCGGCCCACAGGCAGTCGGCCGCGGTGGTGTGCGCGCCGTAGGGCCAGGTGTCGACGAACAGGTCGGCCAGCGCCAGGCGCGAGAAGTGGTCCTCGTACGAGACCTTGGGCGCGAAGAACAGCCGTCCGGGGTCGACGCCGCGTGCCACGGCCTCGCGGCGGATGTTGTCGTGCAGCTGCTGGTTGGTCTCCTTCAGCCACAGCACGGCCTGCGGGATCTCGCGCAATGCGGCGCACCAGGCGTCGAAGGCCTGGGGCAGGATCTTGTAGGTGTGGTTGAAGGCGCACAGCACGAAGGCGCCCTCGGGCAGCCCGGCCTGGGCGCGCGTCATGGGCTGCGGCAGCGGGCGCGAGCGGCCGTTGGGCAGGAAGCAGCGCGGCAGCTGGGCCAGCTTCTCGCTGTACTGATGGGCCAGCGACAGCGGCGTCACCAGCGGGTCGCCGACCAGGTAGTCGATGAAGTCGGCGCCGGTGCTGCCCGGGTAGCCGAGGTAGCCGGCCTGCACCGGCGCCGGCCGGTGCGCCAGGATGCCCAGGCGCTGGCCGCGGGTGTGGCCCATCAGGTCGATCAGGATGTCGACGCCGTCGGCGCGGATGCGCTCGGCGGCGGCGCGGTCGCCCTGGCCCTGCAGGTCGACGAAGACGTCGGCGGCGGCCTGCACCCGGCGGCGCAGCGGCGTGCCGTCGTCGGGGCCGGTGGAGTACAGGTGGACCTGCAGCTGGCGGCGGTCGAACCGCTCCAGCACCTCGACCAGCAGCTGCGACACCGGGTGGTCGCGGAAGTCGTAGGAGAGGAAGCCCACGCGCAGCGGGACGTCACCGGCCCGGCGCGGCGCCGGCGAGGGCCGCGCAGGCAGGGGCGTCACGCCGCGCGCGATGGCCAGCGACTCGCCGCGCGCCGCCGCCAGGTGCCACTGCGGCGCCAGCGGCAGCGACAGCAGCCCGAACACGGCGGCGGTGCGGGCGCACCCGGGTTCGGCGGCAGCCAGCAGGTCGGTGATGCGCTCGACGGCCTGGTCCAGGCCGCTCCAGTCGCAGACATGGCGCTGCTCGATGGCCAGCCGGGTCCAGGCCTCCAGGTGCTGCGGGTCCAGCGCCAGCACCGTCTTCAGGCACTCGACGGCCTCGCGCTTGAGCCCCTGGTCGCGCAGCGCCGACGACAGCAGCGCATGGATGCGCGCGTCGGCCGGGCACAGCGCAGCGGCCTGGAACAAGCGGGCCATGGCCGGCTGCGGCCGCAGCAGCGCCATCAGCGCGCCGGCCTCCTGCAGCAGCGCCTCGGCGCGTGCGGCGGTGTCCTCGTCGTCGGCCGCCGCGCCGGCAGCCTCGGCGCTGCCGGGCTGCGCCTTGTCCAGCGCACGCAGCTGCGCCAGCGTCTGCAGCACCTCGGCGTGGCGGTGCAGCTGCTGCTGGCACTCGGCCAGCAGGCGCAGCGCGACGCGGTGCTGCGGCTCCAGCGCCAGCACCCGGCGCGCGGCCTCGGCAGCCGCCTCGGGACGGCCGGCGTGGCGCAACGCGTTGGCATGGTTCAGGTGGTACAGGGCCTCGTGCGGCGCCGCTGCGGCGGCCTGCGCATGGGCGCTCGCGGCGCCGGCCCAGTCCCCCAGCCCGGCCCGCTGCAGGCCGCGGCGCCAATGCTGTTCGGCACCGGCGGCGACGCCCGCGGCACTGGCGTGGCGCGGCAGGGGCACGGGGGTGCGCGGGGGACGGGTCATGGCACGAAACCTTTCAATGTCTGGGCGGCGCGGCCGATAGCCATGGGCTGTGCCGGCAAGCACGGCGCCGCGGGCCGATGTTGCGCCGGTGCTGGCCGGCGATGGCGCGGAAGTGGCCGCCGTTTCTCGCCTTGATCGGGCGAACAGACGCACACAAAAGAAGACGGGGCTAAAGCTTTCGCGGCGCTTGACGAAAACGGCCTCAACGTGCTTGAGAAATCGGGCGCGGGGTCCGGACCAAAACGGGCCGACCGGAAACCACCCGATGTGTCGGGGGCACCGGCGGCAGCGGGAGGCCCGGGCGGGTTCCGCAAAGCGAGGCCCCCACAGGGCCGGGCGGCGCGGATTTGCAGGCAGGGTCCGCACGCCTGATGAAAGTTGCGGCGGAAACTGCCAGGCCTATGCCTGAGGTCATTAACCGAACCGATACGGAGTCTTTCCATGCCCCAGACCATCAACACCAACCTGTTGTCGCTGAACGCGCAGCGCCAGCTCGCTAACAATCAGGGCGCGCTGGGCGTTGCGATGCAGCGCCTGTCGTCCGGCCTGCGCGTCAACGGCGCCAAGGACGACGCCGCCGGCCTGGCGATCGCCGACCGCATGGGCGCCCAGGTGCGCGGCATGAACGTCGCCAGCCGCAACGCCAACGACGGCATCTCGATGGCGCAGACCGCCGAAGGCGCGCTCGGCCGCGTCGGCGACATCCTGCAGCGCATGCGTGAGCTGGCCGTGCAGTCGGCCAACGGCACCAACACCGCCGACGACCGCAAGAGCCTGAACGAGGAATTCGTCCAGCTGGCCCAGGAAGCCACCCGGACCCTGGGCGGCACCAAGTTCAACGGCCAGACCATCCTGGCGACCACCGACGACTCGACCTTCCAGATCGGCGCCAACAACGCCACCGATGTCGACCAGCTGACGGTCAAGGCCTTCGCCTGGTCGGCCGAGGGCGACCTGACCGCGGTGCTGGGCACGGCGATCATCAGCGGCACCGAGACGCCGTCGCAGCAGATCACCGACGGCACCACCGCGTCGTCGGCGATCTCGGTGCTGGACACCGCGATCAACAAGATCAACAGCCAGCGCGGCACCTACGGCGCGGTGCAGAACCGCTTCGAGAACATCGTCAGCAACCTGGCCGTGGCCAGCGAGAACCAGGCCGCTGCCCGCAGCCGCATCATGGACGCCGACTACGCCGCCGAGACGGCCAACATGACGCGTGCCCAGATCCTGCAGCAGGCCGGCAACGCGATGATCGCGCAGGCCAACCAGATGCCGCAGCAAGTGCTGTCGCTGCTGCGCTGACCGCCCCCCGGCAGCACCGCCGGCCACGGCGGCGCACCGGTCCAGAGGCCCGCCTTCCGGCGGGCCTCTGTCTTTTGGGTCCGGCGACGAACTGGCGGCGAAACGGCCGCTTTATCGCGCGAACGTTCTTCGCGGGGCGGCCGTAATCTTCGGTACAGCGAATCGGTCCGGATGGCGGTTCGAGTCGCAGTCCGTACCGTCAGCCGACACGCAAGGAGTCAACGCCGTGCCTCAAACCATCAACACCAACCTGGTGTCGCTCAACGCCCAGCGCAACCTGGGCGCTACCCAGCTGCAGCTGGGCCTGGCCATGCAGCGCCTGTCCTCGGGCCTGCGCGTCAACAGCGCCAAGGACGATGCCGCCGGCCTGGCCATCGCCGACCGCATGCAGACCCAGGTGCGCGGCATGAACGTCGCGATGCGCAACGCCAACGACGGCATCTCGCTGGCCCAGGTCGCCGAAGGCGCGCTGGGCAAGGTCGGCGAGATCTTCCAGCGCATGCGGGAACTGGCGGTGCAGTCGGCCAACGGCACCAACGGGACTGCAGACCGCACCAGCCTGAACGAGGAATTCGTCCAGCTCGCCCAGGAGGCCACCCGCACGCTGGGCGGCACCAAGTTCAACGGCATCCCGATCCTGGCCACCACCGACAACTCGGTGTTCCAGATCGGCGCCAACGCCAGCACCGACGTCGACCAGATCGTCATCACCGCCTTCGACTGGGCGGCCAACACCGACATGACCAGCGTGCTGGGCACGGCGATCATCGCCGGCACCGAGGTGCCGGCCCAGGAGATCACCGACCTGACCAACGCGCAGACCGCGATCGGCACGCTGGATGCGGCGATCAACGCCATCAACAGCCAGCGCGGCATCTTCGGCGCGGTGCAGAACCGCTTCGAGAACGTCGTCAGCAACCTGATGGTCGCCGCCGAGAACCAGTCGGCCGCGCGCAGCCGCATCATGGACGCCGACTACGCCGCCGAGACGGCCAACCTGTCGCGCGCCCAGATCCTGCAGCAGGCCGGCAACGCGATGGTGGCGCAGGCCAACCAGCTGCCGCAGCAGGTGCTGTCGCTGCTTCGCGGCGGCTGACGGCCGCCGCCCTGGTCCCTGGCGGCTGACGGCCGCCGCCTAGGTCCCTGGCGGCTGACGGCCGCCGCCCAGGTCCCTGGCGGCTGACGGCCGCAGCCCAGGTCCCTGGCGGGTGACGGCCGGCGCCCTCAAGTTGTGCCGCTCCGCGGCCGATGAAAGGGCCAGGACACACAGACCCGTACGAAGGGCGGCCACGGGCCGCCCTCGTCGCTTCAAGGCCGCCACGGCGCGGCCCGCACCGGAGAGACCGTGCCCCAGATCACCTCACTCGGCGTCGGCAGCGGCCTGGACCTCAACGGCATGGTCGAGCAGTTGGTGGCGCTGGAGCGCCGCCCGCTGCAGACGCTGCAGCAGCAGGCCAGCCAGTTGCAGACCAAGGTCTCGGCCTTCGGCAAGCTCACCAGCCTGATGGGCGCGATGCAGGACGCCGCCAACAAGCTGGGTGACGCCCCGCTGTGGAAGCAGAGCCTGGCCACCTCGTCCGACGACACCGCGGTCACCGCCGTGGGCGGCAGCAGCGCCGCCGCCGGCAGCTACCAGGTGCAGGTGACGCGCCTGGCCGGCGCCCAGACCCTGTCCAGCGGCCGCGTCTGGGCCGACGCCAGCACCGGCGTCGGCCGCGGCACGATGAGCATCCAGCTCGGCAGCTGGAACGAGCCGCCCACGGCCTTCACCGCCAAGACCGGCTCCAGCTCCGTCGACATCAGCGTCGAGGACAGCGACACGCTGGCCACGCTGCGCGACAAGATCAATGCCGCCGGTGCGGGCGTCACCGCGACGCTGGTGACCGATGCCTCGGGCGTGCGCCTGTCGCTGCGCAGCAGCGACACCGGCGCCGAGAACGGCTTCCGCGTCGCCGTCGTCGACAACGACGGCAGCCACTTCGACGACAGCGGCCTCTCGGCCCTGGCCTACGACCCCGAGGCCGGCCAGAACCAGCTGCAGCTCAAGCAGCGCGCGCTCAACGCCCAGGCCACCGTCAACGGCATCGCCGTCGAGTCGGCCACCAACGAGCTGTCCTCCGTGATCGACGGGCTGACGCTGCGCCTGCGCAAGGTCACCACCGGCGCCGTCGACATCGACGTCGCGCCCGACCGCAAGTCGGTCACCGACGCCGTCAAGGCCTTCGCCGACGCCTACAACGCGCTGGCCAAGGAACTGGCCAACCAGACCAAGTACAACGCCGAGACCAAGGCCGGCGGCCCGCTGCAGGGCGACAGCACGGCCGTGGGCGTGATGGGCCAGCTGCGCTCGCTGGTCGGCGCCGCCAGCCCGGCCTCGGCCACCTTCGCGCGCCTGTCCGACCTGGGCCTGTCGCTGCAGCGCGACGGCACGCTGGCCGTCAACGCGACCAAGCTCGATGCCGCCGCGGCCAACCTGGCCGAGCTGAAGAAGGCCTTCACCACGCGCGACACCGCCGCGCCCGAGAACAACGGCTTTGCCCGCCGCTTCTCCGACCTGGCCAAGCAGCTCACCGGCGTCGACGGCGGCCTGGCCACACGCACCGAGGGCCTGCGCAGCCGCATCGACAAGAACAGCAAGAGCCAGGACCGCGTGCAGGACCGCGTCGAGCGCTTCCGCGCGCGGCTGGTCGCCCAGTACTCGGCGATGGACGCCAACCTGAGCAAGCTCAACGCGCTGGGCAGCTACGTGAGCCAGCAGATGAGCGCGCTGTCCCGCTCTGGCAACAGCCGGTAAACGCGGGCCAGTTCGCCGCGTCGCCGGCTCAAGCCCCCACAAGGGGGGCCGATAACAAGGGCAGACGCAGCCCTTGACACAGGCCCCCGATGTTCAGCTCACCGCAAGCCTCGCCCGGCAACCCCTTCATGCGCCCCGGCGCGCTGTACCGCCAGGTCGGCATCGACGCCCAGCTGACCGTCGCCACGCCGCACCAGATGGTGCTGATGCTGTTCGACGGCTTCCTCGAGGCCGTGGCCCTGGCCCGCGGCGCGATGCGCGACGGCCGCGTGCAGGTCAAGTGCGAGGCCATCGGCCGCGCCGTGCGCATCGTCGACGAGGGCCTGCGCCCCGGGCTCGACCCGCGTGCCGCCGGCACCCTGGTGCGCGACCTGGGCGAGCTCTACACCTACCTGGTGATGCGGCTGACCACCGCCAACCTGCGCAACGACGCCGCCGCGCTGGACGAGTGCCAGCGCCTGGTGCAGCCGCTGCGCGAAGCCTGGCTGGCCATTGCCCAGTCGCCCGAGGTGGCGCGCTGACGCGCCGCCGCATCCACGCACCCGCCCGAACCAGGACGAGCCCGATGGATCCGCAACTGCTTTCCTACTACGAGGCCATCGAGCGCGCCAGCGCCGACATGCTCAGCGCCGCGCGTGCCGGCAACTGGGACGAGGTGGTCAAGCTCGAGGGCGCCTGCGTGCTGCTCATCAGCCAGCTGAAGAACGCCGCCCAGGCCAGCGCGGCCGCCGAGGCCGACTCGATCGAGGCGGCGCGCGCCAAGTCGCGCATCATGCAGCGCATCCTGGTCAACGACGCCGAGATCCGCCACCTGGCCGAGCCCTGGCTGCAGGACCTGGAGGACACGCTGGCCGGCAAGCGCAAGACGCTGCACTGAAGGCGGGCCGGGCGCAGCCATGTTCGAGGACACCCGTCCGGCCACGCTGCCCGACGGCGACGGCCCCGACCCCTGGGCCGCCTACCGCGTCGAGCACCCGCGCGAGCGCCAGGCGCTGCTGCGCGAGCTGCGCGACGGCAACGTGCCGCTGGCGCTCAACGCGCCAGGCGGCGTGGCGCTGTCGGCCTCGCTGTGGTCGCTGGACACCACGCTGTCGCGCCTGAGCCTGGGCGTGGACCCGCACGCGCCGCAGCTGGGCGCCTTGCTCGAGGCCGACGAGGTGGTCGCCGTGGCCTACCTCGAGGCGGTCAAGCTGCAGTTCGAGCTGCACGGCCTGCTGCTGGTGCATGGCACGCACGCCAGCAGCCTGCAGTGCCGCGCGCCCGACACCATCTACCGCTTCCAGCGCCGCGACGCCTTCCGCGTGCGCGTCGAGGCGCAGCAGGCGCCACGCGCGCGCTTCCGCCATCCATCGCTGCCCGAGATGGGCCTGGCGCTGCGCGTCATCGACCTCAGCGTCGGCGGCTGCGCGCTGTGGAAGCCGCACGACGTGCCGCCGCTGCAGGCCGGCACGCTGGTGGCCGACGCCGAGCTGGTGCTGGACGCGCAGACCCGCTTCAGCACGCCGCTGCTGCTGCAGCATGTCAGCGCCAGCAGCGGCGAAGGCGGCACCCGCCTGGGCTGCGCCTGGCAGGAACTGCACCCGCTGGCCGAGCGCCAGCTGCAGCGCTGGCTGGACCAGGCGCAGAAGCGCCGCCGCCTGCTCAGCATCGGCTGAGCACCGCGCCGACCATGAGACAGGCTGCCGGCTTCACGCTGGTCGAGCTGGCGGTGGCGCTGGCGCTGCTGGCCCTGCTGGCCAGCCTGGCGCTGCCGGGCTGGCGCGGCCAGCAGCAACGCGCCGCGCGGCTGGACGGCGTGGCCGCGTTGATGCAGCTGCAGGCGGCGCAGGAACAGCACCGCCAGCAGCATGGCCTGTACGCCCCCAGCCTGGACGCGCTGCCCGCGGCACCGCGCCGCAGCGCCCAGGGGTACTACCAGCTGAGCCTGGCGCTCGACGGCCCCGATGGCTACAGCGCCCGCGCCGTGGCCGAGGGCAGCCAGGCCGCCGACAGCGACTGCGCCGCGCTGACCCTGCGCGTCGCCCAGGGCTTCGCCAGCCAGGGCCCGACGCCCGGCTGCTGGATGCGCTGATGCGGCCGGCGCAGCCCCCTCGCGCGCGGCGCCGCTGGCGTGGCCTGACGCTGCTGGAGCTGGCCATCGTGCTGGCGGTGCTGGCCATCCTGGCCGCGGCGGCCGCGCCGCCGCTGGCCGCGCGCATGGACCGCCAGCGCCTGGAGCATGCCGCCGAACAGCTGGCCGCCGACTTGGCCGAGGCCCGCTTCGCCGCCGCGCAGCGCGGCGCGGCGCTGCACTGGGTGGCCGATGCCGGCCCGGCCTGGTGCTGGGCCGTGGTCGCCGCTCCGGGCTGCGGCTGCGGCAGCGCCCAGCCCTGCCAGCTCAAGCGCGTGCCCGGCGACGAGCATGCGGGCGTGCGGCTGCTGGCCGCGGCACCGGCCACGCTGGCGCCCACCGGCGAGGCCGGCCAGCCGCAGACGGTGGCCGTGCTGGGCAACCGGCGCGGCGACTCGCTGCGCGTCGAGATCGGCACGCTGGGCCGGCCACGCGTGTGCGCGCTGGCGGGCAGCCTGCCGCGCCACGCGCGCTGCTGAGGCCGACCGCCGGGCGGCGCTGGCGCCGCCTCAGACGTTCATGTTCATGATCTCGGTGTAGGCCTGGGCCAGGCGGTTGCGCACCTGCACCACGGCCTGGAAGCCGACCTGGGCCTTCTGCATCGCCAGCACCGTGTCCTCCAGGCTCACCGCCGGGTTGTCCAGCGTCAGCTCGCGCTGCAGGCGCTGGGCCTCGAACTGCTGGCGGCTGACGTCCTTCAGCGCGCCGGCCATCGCCGCCTTGAAGTCGCCCTTGACGGCGCCGGCGCCGGCGCGGGGCAGGCCGTCCGGGCGCAGCCCGGCGCGCGCCACGGCGGCGTTGAAGTCGAAGGCTTTGATCCCGAGGTCGGCCATGGTGGTCTCCGGCCCCCGGCGCGGCGGCGCGCGGCACACCCGCGTTGCCCATCGGCCGTTGGCGCTGGAACTGTAGGGCGGCGCGGCGCCGGCGATGGCGCGAACTGGCCGCCTCCGACCCGGCTTCTCGCGCTTCAGTTTCGGCCGCCGGCGCCAACAATGCGGCGCATCCGCCAGCCCCGTGCCTTCCATGGACACTGCCGTCGCGCATCCCGCCGCCGTCGCCCCCGCCCTCGTGGCCCCCGGCCTGCCCGCCGCCCCTGCCGCGCCGTCGCGCTTCGGCAGCGTGCCGCTGAAGCTGCAGATCGGCGCGCTGGTCGGTGTGCTGGCCCTGGTCGCCGTGCTGGCGCTGATGTTCGGCGGCGCCCGCGACGCCGACTACCGGCTGCTGTTCCCCAACCTCAGCGAGAAGGACGGCGGCCAGATCATCGAGCGCCTGACGCAGATGGGCGTGCCCTACCGCTTCACCGAGGGTGGCGGCTCGATCATGGTGCCGGCCGGCCGCGTGCACGAGCTGCGCATGAAGCTGGCCGCCGCCGGCCTGCCCTCGGGCGCCGCCGGCAGCGGTGGCTACGAGCTGCTGGACAAGAACAGCTTCGGCCAGACCCAGGGCCAGGAACGGATGAAGATGCAGCGCGCCATCGAGGGCGAGCTGACCACCACCATCCAGGCCATCGAGGCGGTGAAGACCGCCCGCGTGCACCTCGCGCTGCCGCAGCACAACGGCTTCTTCCGCGAGCAGCAGAAGCCCAGCGCCTCGGTGGTGCTGACGCTGCACCCGGGGCGCACGCTGGAGCGCGCGCAGATCGCCGGCATCGTGCGCGTGGTCTCGGGCAGCGTGCCCGAGCTGGCGGCCAAGGCCGTCAGCGTGGTCGACAGCACCGGCGCGCTGCTGTCGGGCAACCCCGACGACGAGGCTGCCTCGGGCCTGGACTCGCAGCAGCTGCAGTACCGCCGCGAGCTCGAGGCCAACCTGCTGCGCCGCGTGCTGGCCCTGCTGGAGCCGGTGGTGGGCCGCGACAACGTGCGCGCCAGCGTCAGCGCCGACCTCGACTTCTCGCAGGTGATGCAGACCGCCGAGGCCTACCGCCCCAACCAGGGCGCCGATGCCCGCGCCGCGGTGCGCGAGCAGCGCAGCGAGGAGAGCAGCACCCCGGGCAGCAGCGCCCCCGCCGGCGTGCCCGGCGCGCAGAGCAACCAACCCCAGGGCGCCCCGGCGGCGCCCATCAACGGCCCGGCCCAGCAGCTGCAGGGCGCGCAGGCCGGCGCCGCCGGCGCCGCCGGCCGCCGCGAGGCCGCCACCCGCTTCGAGCTGGACAAGACCGTCACCGTCACCAAGAGCGCCGTGGGCCAGGTGCGCCGGCTCAGCGCCGCGGTGGTCGTCAACCACCGCAGCACCACCGACGCCAAGGGCAAGACCACCAGCGCGCCGCTGTCGGAGAAGGAGCTCGAGGAGCTGACGGCGCTGGTGCAGCAGGGCATCGGCTTCGACGACAAGCGCGGCGACGTGGTCAAGGTCGTCAACGCGCCCTTCCGCGCCGAGCCGGTGACCCCGCCCGAGGAGCTGCCGGTGTGGCAGCAGCCCTGGGCGCAGGACCTGGCGCGCAGCGCCGCCGCCCCGCTGGCGCTGGCGCTGGTGGCCCTGGTCATCGTGTTCAAGCTGATCAAGCCGGCGATGACGGCGCTGCTGGCCCCGCCGCCGCCGCCGCCGGCACCGAAGCTCAGCGAGGTCGTCGGCGACGACCCCGAGGCGCCCGCCGTGCCCGGCATGCTGCCGCCGCCGTCGCACGTGGCGCGGCTGGAGGCGGCGCGCGCGCTGGTCAAGGAAAACCCCGCGGCGGTGGCGCACATCGTGCGCGGCTGGGTCAGCGGCGAGACCCCGACCTGAGGACGCCCGCCCATGCCCGCCGCCGCCAAGGAAGAAGAAGGCCTGGAGAACGCCGCCATCCTGCTGATGAGCCTGGGCGAGGAGGAGGCCGCCGAGGTCTTCAAGCACCTCGCGCCCAAGGAGGTGCAGAAGCTCGGCGAGACCATCGCGCGGATGAAGGCGGTGAGCCGCGAGCGCGTCGACCAGGTGATGGAGGAGTTCGAGAGCGTCGCCGCCAGCGAGAGCCTGCTGGTGGCCGACAGCAACGAGTACGTCAAGGCCGTGCTGCGCAAGGCACTGGGCGAGGAGAAGGCGGCGCTGCTGATCGACCGCATCCTGCAGGGCGGCGACGTCAGCGGCATCGAGAGCCTGAAGTGGATGGACGCGACCTCGGTGTCGGAGCTGCTGCGCAACGAGCACCCGCAGATCGTCGCCGCGATCCTGGTCCACCTGGACTTCGACCAGGCCGCCGACATCATGCGCCACTTCAGCGAGCGCCAGCGCAACGAGGTGATGATCCGCATCGCCACGCTGGACGGCATCCAGCCGATGGCGCTGCGCGACCTCAACGAGGTGATGAGCAAGGTGCTCGCCGGCGGCGACCGCACGCGCAAGAGCAACCTGGGCGGCGCCAAGACCGCGGCCGAGATCCTGAACATGCTGGGCAGCGCCATCGAGACCTCGGTGCTGGACTTCGTGCGCGAGAGCGACAACGAGCTGGCGCAGAAGATCATGGACAACATGTTCACCTTCGACGACGTCGAGAAGATCGACGACAAGGGCATCCAGGCCCTGCTGCGCGAGGTGCAGAGCGAGGCCCTGGTGATCGCGCTGAAGGGCGCCACGCCGGCGCTGCGCGAGAAGATCTTCAAGAACATGTCCACCCGCGCCGCCGAGACGTTGCGCGAGGACCTCGAGTCGCGCGGCCCGGTGCGGCTGTCCGAGGTCGAGGCCGAGCAGAAGGAAATGCTCAAGACCGTGCGCCGCCTCGTCGACGAGGGCCAGATCGTGCTGGCCACCGGCGGCGACGACGAGTTCCTGTGACCGGCCCCGCCTGAGCGATGAGCGGCAAGAACAGCCCCTTCCCCAACGTGCCGGCGCCGCCCGGCAGCAAGGCCGGCACGCCTTATTCGCGCTTCATCCCGCGCGAGGAGCTGGGCGACTTCGCCAGCTGGACGCCGGGCAACTTCGGCGGCGGGGCGCCCCCCGCGGGCACCGGCAGCGGCGGCGCCATGCCCGGCGCCATGCCCGGCGCCGCGCCGGGCGCGGCCGCCGCGCAGGACAGCGGCCCCGACCTCGACGAACGGCTGGCCCAGGCGCGTGCGCTGGGCTACGAGGAAGGCTACCGCGACGGCCTGGTGGCGCTGGAGAGCTTCAAGCACAGCTTCGCCCAGCAGGCCACGGCGCAGATCGGCGCCCTGCTGCAGGCCTTCGACGAGCAGCTCGCGCAGCTCGACGCGCAGCTGGCGCAGACCCTGGCCACCACCGCGGTGCAGCTGGCGCAGCAGGTGCTGCGCTGCGAGCTGCAGGTGCGCCCCGAGCTGGTGGCGCGCGTGGCGCAGGAGGCCGTCGAGGCGGTGATGCTCAGCGCGCGCCAGATCGTCGTGCGCGTGCACCCCGAGGACCTGCCGCTGGTGGCCGAGGGCGCCGACGAGGTGCTGGCCGCGCGCGAGGCGCGGCTGCAGGCCGACAGCCAGGTCGGCCGTGGCGGCGTGCTCGTCGAGAGCGACGTCGGCAGCATCGACGCGCGCCTGGCCACGCGCTGGGCGCAGGCCGCCGCGGCACTGGGCCACGACGAGGTGGCGCTGGACGACCCCGAGCGCCGACCGGCATGAACCCCCACGACATCCCCACCCCGCTGGCGCAGCGCCTGCAGCGCCGCGAGCAGCACTGGCAGCGCTGGATGGGCGAGCTGCGCCAGCACAGCGCGCTGGCGCAGCCGCTGGAGACCACCGGCACGCTGCTGCGCGTGGCCGGCCTGGTGCTGGAGGCCACCGGCCTGCGCGTGCCCGTGGGCTCGGTCTGCGAGGTGCTCAACCCCGGCCAGGCGCCGGTGCTGGCCGAGGTGGTGGGCTTCAACGGCGACCGCGCCTTCCTGATGCCCACCGGCGAGCTGCACGGCCTGTCCAGCGGCGCCCGCGTGGTGCCCAAGCCGGTGCCGCAGGTGCCGCCGCGCTGGGGCCGCGTCAACCGCCCCTGGCGGCGCAGCGAGGACCGCGGCCTGCACCTGCCCATGGGCGACGGGCTGCTGGGCCGCGTCGTCGACTCGCATGGCCAGCCGCTGGACCGCCTGGGCCCGCTGCACGGCGTGCACGACGAGCCCATGGTGCGGCGGCCGATCAACGCGATGGACCGCGACCCGGTGCGCGAGCCGCTGGACACCGGCGTGCGCGCGATCAACGCGCTGCTCACCGTGGGCCGCGGCCAGCGCCTGGGCCTGTTCGCCGGCACCGGCGTCGGCAAGTCGGTGCTGCTGGGCATGATGGCGCGCTACACCGCCGCCGACGTGATCGTCGTCGGCCTGATCGGCGAGCGCGGCCGCGAGGTCAAGGAGTTCATCGAGGACATCCTGGGCGACGAGGGCCGCGCGCGCAGCGTGGTCGTCGCCGCGCCGGCCGACGCGCCGCCGCTGATGCGCATGCAGGGCGCCAGCTACGCGACGGCCATCGCCGAGCACTTCCGCGACCGCGGCCAGCATGTGCTGCTGCTGATGGACAGCCTGACGCGCTACGCGATGGCGCAGCGCGAGATCGCGCTGGCCATCGGCGAGCCGCCGGCCACCAAGGGCTACCCGCCCAGCGTGTTCG
>VFQQ010003224.1_pt1 | contig 16279 bp, 17 predicted proteins | sample 3512341 | NCBI WGS metagenome assembly VFQQ01 (sample SAMN10412373, study PRJNA504923) | tailings metagenome | isolation source: Relicate 2 Philex TSF1 revegetated site | place: Philippines: Tuba, Benguet | collected 2017-08-29 | reverse complement strand
GAAGAACCGACGTCGACCCAGGTGTACTTGTCCACCTGACCACGGAAGAACTGACTGCGATTGGTGCCCTTCTCGCGGATGATCTCGGCGCGCTCGGCCAGCGAGGGCCGGTTGACGAGCACGGCGCCGCCTTCGCCGGAGATCACGTTCTTGGTCTCGTGGAACGAGATCGCCGCCAGGTCGCCGATCGAGCCGAGCGGGCGGCCGCGATAGCTAGACATCAGACCCTGCGCGGCGTCTTCGACGACGAGCAACTGGTGATCGCGCGCGATCGCCATGATCGAGTCCATCTCGCAGCCCACGCCCGCGTAGTGCACCGGCACGATGGCCTTCGTGCGTGTGGAGATGGCGGCCGGCACGAGACGCTCGTCGAGGTTCAGAGTGTCCTCGCGCACATCGACGAACACCGGCACGGCACCACGCAACACGAAGGCGTTGGCCGTGGAGACGAAAGTGTATGAGGGCATGATGACCTCGTCGCCAGGACCGACGTCCGCAAGCAGGGCGGACATCTCGAGGGCTGCCGTGCAGGAGTGTGTGAGCAGCGCCTTGTTCGCGCCGGTCTGTTGTTCGACCCACCGGTTGCAGCGCTTCGTGAAGCTGCCGTCGCCAGCGAGGTGGCCCATACCGTGCGCCTGGGCGATGTACCAGAGCTCCTTGCCCGTCATGTAGGGCTTGTTGAACGGGACGCGATTCATGGTGTCGCTCCTCAGGCCGTGTTCATGCGCGGGCGATCACTGTCAGTCCTGCCACCACCAGCACGGTGCCCGCGATCTTGGGCCAGGTCACCGTCTCGCCAAGGAAGAGTACGCCTAGTGCCATCACGATCACAAAGGCAAGGCTCATGAAGGGGTAGGCGTAGTTGAGCTCGAAGTGCGTCATCGCCGCCATCCAGGCCAAGGAGGCGACGAATGCCGAGACCAGCCCCGAGACTACCCAGGGGTTGAGGAACTGCGACAGCAGGAACACGAGCTTGGGCCAGCCGCCCGGCGGCATCGGCCCGACGCCGCCCATCTGCCACTTGAGCACCAGCTGGCCGTACACGGTGAAGACCAGCGTGAGGAGGATGTAGACGTGGCCGGGCAGGTCGAACGAGCTTTTCATGATCGCTGGGGCGGCTGCGGCAACTCGAGGGTTTGGTGGCGCTGCACGACCTTGAGGTCGTCGCCGAGATCGCGTGCGAGCAGGGTCTTGGCGTTTACGCTCAGCCGGCTCCCGAGCCGCACGTCTGTGGTCACAGTGCAATCCATGCCGAAGAAGCAGTCGTCGCCGATGTGCACCCGGCTGCCGGTAGCGGTGCCCGACGAGAACCAATTGTTGCTGCCCACCGTGGTGCCGTTGGTGAGGCGCACGCCGATGTCAACGTAGCAGCCAGCGCCGACACGCACACGTTGATCGATGACCGCACCGGCCAGCACGACGCAGCCGGGGCCCACTTCCGCACTGGGCTCGACCACTGCGCTCGGATGCACAAACGTGTGAAGTGTCCAGCCGGCGTCCATCGTGCGCTGCAGTGCCAGGCGGCGTGCGCGCATGTCGCCATATCCGATCCCAAACACCAGATCGGCGCCGGCTGCCTTGTCGGCGGCGCCAGCGAGGCCGCCCAGCGTGCGCAGGCCTGGCATCACCTCCAGCCCGGCCGGCCGCGTGTCGTCGATGAAGCCCAGGATCTCCGCGTCGCCATGCGCCAGAACCTGATGGCCGAGTTGCACGCCCAATTGCCCAGCGCCGAAGATCACCAGCCTCCGGATCATCGCGCGGGTGCGGCCAGCGCCTGTCGGACGAAGCCGCGCACGGTGTCGGTGTCGGAGAACAGCGCCGCGATCGCGTCGGGCGGGACGCGGATGCCGAACTGCTCTTCAAGCGTGAACACGAGCTCGACGTGTCGCAGCGAGTCCCACTGCGCCACGTCGGCCACCTCGTAGCGACCGGGTGTGATCTCGCAGCCCATCGCACGCGAGAACACGCCCCAGAACTGCTCGTCAATCGATGCCGCTGGGTCGCCCATCACATCTTCTTGAACAAGGTCACGAAGCCGGCGATGCGGCCATTGATGGTGCCCATGTCGAGCATCGCGCGCGGGTCGATGTCCTCCACACCATGCACGGTGCGGCCGTCGTAGACGATGATGTCGCCCATCTCGGCGCAGTCGTCGATCACGACCCGGCGCTCGCCGATGTCGACGAAGGCACCGCCCTGCTGGAAGTGCTCGCCCTTGCGTGTCATGGTCAACACCACCTGGTAGAAGCGTGTCGACTTCTCGTCGGCAACGTCCTTCACCACGTAGTCGGTGTGACGGCGGAAGAAGCCGCCTCCGCGCGGGTACTGATGGAAGCGCGCCGCCGTCCACAGCCCGTTGTCCTCGATGCGGTCGAGCGCATAGTCCAGCGGTAGTCCGGCAAGCTTGTTGCGCACACGAGCGAGCGTGGTGAAGCTCTCGCGCAGGCCCCACACGTCTTCAGCCCAGAGCGGGTTGTAGAAGGCGCGGAAGAAGCGCGCGTCGTCGTTGCTGGCGGTCCGGCTCTCGCCGCCGAGGTTGATCTTCTGGAAGTTGCTGCGCACGGCGTCGGCCGGCTGGCCGGAAGCGGGGTGGTCCAGGCGCCGATCGAAGCGATTCACGATGTTTTCGTGCACCGCGACCATCTGCTCCGGCGAGACCGGGCCGCGGATGCAAGCGAAGGTGCGCCTCTGCATCGCATCGGCGAAGGCGTCGAGGTCGAGCTCCTCGGGCGAGGCCACCTCGAACAGGTTGTCGTCGAATGCCCAGTCGGCCATGGCGGTCTCCGCTGTCGAGTGTCGGTTCAGGTGCGCAGGCCCAGGTGTTCCAACACGCCCGGCGGCCAGCGCTCCAGCTCAGGCCCGTGCTGGCAATGCAGCGCGAAGGCGAGCCGCTCGAAGCCCACGCCGATGCAGCCTGATTGCGCCGCGCCGCCGCCCGCGAGCTGGATGTCGAAGGCCTTGCCGAAGAAGTCCTTGTGCAGATTGATCGAACCCACCGCGATGCTGCGGTCGAGATGCGGAATCGTCGCCAGCAGCTCGTACTTCAGGCGGTGGGCGTTCTGGAACACCGACTTCATGGCCGAGTCGTTGGCGAAGAAGGGATCGTTGGCGGTTTCGATGCGGGCGTTCAGCTGCAGGGCGCGCAGCATGTCTGCGAGCATTTCGATCAGCCGCTCGCGTGCCTCGAGCACGAAACCCTCACTGCCGACGAACATGATGTCTCGCACCGTGAAGTTGGTCAGGCGCTCGAGCCCACCGGTGGGCGAGCGTTCGTTGCGGAACACCTTGTTGGCCGTCGTGTAGAAGCTGTCATGGTGCGCGCGGCTGCCTTCCAGCGTGTAGTAGCAGCAGTCGCACACGGCGGGCTGCAGACCGTAGCTCGAATCTTCCATCAACTCGCCCATCGGCACACTGTCGAAGTCCTGGCTGCGGCCGAAGCGTTTGGAGAAGTTCGAGCGCGCCGCGAAGTCGCCCTTCACAGGTGCGCAGAGGATCATCTGCTGCGGGAACTCGTGGAAGTAGTCGATCATCTTGAATAGGCGCACCGGCCACACCGCCGGGTGCTCCTGCTCGATCGCACCCACGCGGGCGGCCAGCGCCAGCGTCATGCGGTCGATTGCCTTGAGCACGCGCAAGAAGCCGCCCTGGAATGAGCAGAAGCCGGGCTGCACGGGCAGCAGCTCGCGCGCAGCGAGCAGGGCGGGCTGGGGGTCGGCGCCGAAAGCCATTGGCGCCGGGTTGTCGAAAACCAGGTCCTTGTTGATGTTGCGCGAGATGAAGAGGAAGCGCCGCACCATTTCGCGGATCGCCTCGCCCGTTTCGAGCGCATCGTGCTCGATGGCAACGAAGCCGGCGCCGGCGCGGAAGCCGGTGATGCGAAAGCTGGTGCGCAGTGCCTCCTCGACGAAGGCCAGGCGCTCGGCCGCGATGCCGGGCTCACAGTCACAACGCAGTTCAGGCATCGGCGCTCCCGGGGTCGGTCTGGGCCTGTGAACCCACCAGCACCTTGTCGATGACGTACAGCGGGCGGCCCTTGGCCTGGTTGTAGAGCCGCCCCAGATACAGCCCCAGCACACCCTGGTTCAGGAGCACCAGGCCGCCGAGGAAGGTCGTCACGGTGATTGTGCTCAGCCAACCTTCCACAGTGTGCATGCCCGGGTACAGCAGGTGCCGCAGCAGCAGGAAGGCGCCGTACAGCGCAGACAGCATCGACAGCGTCAGCCCGAGCGCCACCGACAGGTACAGCGGCCGGTTGGAGAACGAGATCATGCCGTCTAGCGCCATCTTCAGCAGACGCCAGAGCCCGTAGCTCGACTGCCCCTCGTAACGGGCCGCGTGCTGCACGTCGACGAAGCCGGTACGGAAGCCCAGCCACTCTACGAGGCCGGCGAACATGCGGTACGACTCGCGCATGCTGCATAACCCGTCGACCACGCTGCGGCTCATGACGCGAAACGAACCCACCGAACCATCGAGCTTGAAGCCCGAAAGTGCGCTGAAGACGCGGAAGAACAGGCGCGAGGTGACACGTTTCCACCAGTGATGCTGGCGGTTGATGCGACGCGCAACCACGATGTCGTAGCCTTCACCAGTCTTGTCCAGCAGCGCGGCGATGGCTTCGGGCGGATCTTGCAGGTCGCAATCCATCACCACCGTCCACTGGCCACGCGCGAGATCGAGCCCGGCGGTCATTGCATAGTGCTGGCCGAAGTTGCGGCTGAGCTTCACGATCGTCAGCCGCGGGTACTGCCGCACCAGCTGCTGCATCACCGCCCACGAACCGTCAGGGCTGCCGTCGCACACCAGGATGACCTCGTGGTCGGGCGTGATTCGGGTGAGTGCGGCATCGAGGCGCTCGCACAGCGCCGGCAGGATCTTCTCGGCCATGTACACCGGGCTCACCACACTCAGCACTGGCGCACGCGCGCTGCGCGCGGGCACATGCACCGGCCCTGTTGTGCGCTGTCTCTCTGGCTGGGCGGTGATCATTCTGCGTGCCGGTGTGCGGTCTGTCGCGGGATCGCCCAATGTAGCTGCGCCATCGGCGCCGTCCATCCCCAAACCAGGGCGGGGAGTCTCGGCCTTCATGCCTGCACGTGCTCGACCAGGTAGTCTTCGATCGCCAGGCAGTCCATCGAACTGCGTTCGAAGGTGGCCAGCGCATGGGCGGGGGTGCAGACGATCGGCTCCTGGATGTTGAACGAAGTGTTGAGCAGCACCCCGAATCCGCTCAACGCCTTGAAGGCGGCCAGCAGCCGGTGGAAGCGCGGGTTCTGCGCCGCATCGACACATTGCACACGCGCGGTGCCGTCGAAGTGCACCACGGCCGGCACGGTCAGCCTCGCATCGCCGTTGACGCGGTTCACCATCAACATGTAGGGGTTGCGATCGCCCTCAAAGAAGCGCCCGAAGTCCTCGGCCATGCAGGCCGGCGCGAAGGGGCGGAACTCCTCGCGCAGCTTGACCTTGACGTTCACCTCGTCGCGGATCTCGGCGCGCGCAGGGCTGGCCAGGATGCTGCGGTTGCCCAGCGCGCGAGGGCCCCACTCCATGCGCCCCGCAAAGCGGCAGGCCACCTGGCCGGCATGCAGCCGGCGCGCGAGCTCGGACTCGATGTCAGCGTGGCGCACGCCGCGCAAGCCGGGGTGCTCGCTGAGCGCTGCCTCGACGGCCACGTTGTCGAAGCCCGGTCCGAGGTAGGGGCTGGCCGCTGCCTCGGGGCGGCGGCCCGTCAAGCTGGCGTGCAGCGCCAGGGCCGCGCCCAGCGAGGCACCGGCATCGTTGGCCGCCGGGTGTGCGTACCAGCCGTCGAGCAGGCCTTCGCTGCGCAGCGTCTCCACGATGCAACGGTTGGCTAGGCAGTTCAGTGCCACACCGCCGGCCATACAAAGATTGCGCGAGCCGGTGCGCGCGAGTGCGTGGCGCGCCAACCCCACCAGCACCGACTCGACGTGGGCCTGCACCGAGGCCGCGATGTCGAAGTGATGCTGCGTGATCGGCTCATCGGCGCGCCGCACCGGGCCGAAGGTCTCCGCGAAACGCTGCGAGTACCAGTGGGGGCCGCCGTAGACCTGGTCGAAGTAGTCGTCGTCGAGCGTGAAGCGCAGGCCACCTTCGGGGCGCAGGATGCGGCGCATCGTCTCCAGGTGGGACGGCTTGCCGTAGGCCGCCATGCCCATCACCTTGTACTCATCGTGGTTGCGCAGGAAGCCCAAGTACTCGGTGGCCGCACCGTAGAAGAAGCCCAGCGAGTGGGGCAGTGGCTGGCGCTCCACCAGTTCGATGTTGTCGCCGCGGCCACGGTACAGCGAGGTGGATTCGAGCTCGGCCGACCCGTCGACGATCAGGATCGCCGCATCGGTCCAGCCCGTGGGGTAGTAGGCCGATGCGGCATGGCACAAGTGGTGGTCCATCGTGCGCAGCTTGAACGTGCCCCAGCCTTGTGGCAGGTGCTTCCGCAGCGCCTGGGCCGGCAGCATCATCTCGCCGACTTCGGCCTGGCCGCGGCTGGCAAAGAAGCCGCGCAGGTAGCGTGCCAGCTTGGCCGGCCGATGCAGCCGTGCCAGGCACTGCCGGCCGTGGTGAAGCAAGCGTTCACCGTAGCGCCCCTGCGTGTTCCAGTAGTAGGCCACGTCGGTCACGTCGGCCAGGCGAAGGCCGGCTTCCTGCACCACGTACTCGATGGCATGGCGTGGGAAACGTGTGGTGTGCTTCTCGCGCGAGAAGCGCTCTTCTTCGGCCGCCGCCACAGTGCGCCCATTCACCAGCAGGCTGGCGCTGGAGTCGTGCAGGCCGAAGTTGATGCCCAGAATCACAGGCACCGCAGGTGCTGACATGGTGATGGTCCTCCTCGTCCCTCGCTCTTGTGGTTCAGCCCGGCCCACTGCCGCATTCGCGCCAGCCCCAGATGTACCACGGCGCGTCGGGCCCTGTGTTGAACAGCAAGTCCAGGATCGAGACGCCGTGCTCGAAGGGCGGGTAGCGTTGTGGGTACTCGGGGTAGCCGCCGTAGTCCTTGAAAGCCAGCGTGATGCCGCTGGCCTCGAAACGATCTGGCACGATGTAGTCGCGCGCAGCCGGGCCTGAGAGGTAGTGCGTGGCGCCCGTCTTGCGCACCAGATCGACCATGCGATCGAGCTTCTGGCCCTCGGCCGCGTAACGACGCGAATCTTCGAAGCGCGTGCCGATGCCCAGGAACTCGCGCGCGATGTGCACGGTGACTTGGTGGTTGAAGTCCGACAGGTTCTCCCAGCGCCGCTCCAGGTAGATGTGTTCCAGCCAGGGCCGGTAGCGCGCAAAGTGCGGGCACTTGGCGCAGTTCTGCATCAGCGTCTGCAAGTGCTTGGCCTGCCAGGACGGGTCCGGGATCGCGACCTCGTGGATCAGCCGGTCGCGGTCGTGCCCCACCGGAATGCTGAGCCACAACGGACCGGAGGCTGTCTTGATGCGGTTTCGGTTGCGCCAGTCGCGCGAGGTGTACTGGTTGTCGTCGTAGAACACGAACAGATCGACGTCGTGGATGAGGTCGAAGTAGCCCTTCCACGGGATGTAGTTGGACTGCACGGCCGCCACGCGCAGAGTTGGGGGAGGAAGGACCGATGACGTCACGGTTTGCGGCGCAGCAACGTGAGGTCACCGTCTACTGGGACAGGTGGTTCCACCGCGATGTAGCCTGATCCGATCCACCGGTGGATTGTCGGCCGCAGTCGACTGAAGCGCAGATCGGCGTTGCCGTCCAGTGCATGGTCGGAAATCATCACCCAGTCTGGCTGCTGCTGCTGCAGGCGCTCCAGCTCGCTGCGCTCGAACGCCGCGTTGCGCCGGAACAGCGGATAGATCTCCCAGGTGGGCGAAGCCACCCGATACACGGCATAGAGGCCCATCAGGTCTGGTACGGCCAGCAGCGATGGCTGCACCTGACCCTTCAGCGCCCACTGCGCGGCGGCCAGGCGCTGCGCAGTGCGCTTTGACGCCCAAAGTTGCTGCCCTTGCACCGTCACCGGCACCATCGAGGCGCCGAAGGCATGGAGCGACAAGAGAGGCTGCGCTCGCCCCATGACCAGCACGGTTGCACACAGCGCGCAGGCAGAGAGCAACAGCACGCGCGCAGTACTCTGCCGGGACAGCAAGGCTGCCGCGCCGATGAGCGCCGGCACGATCCCGAGAGTCAGGTGCGTGATGTCGGGGCGCGAGAACGCGTAGTGTGAGTACGGAACTGCTGCAGCTGCTGCTGCCACCACCAATTGCTCACGCCACCCTTCGTATCGCCAGCGCCGTTTCCACAACCATGCCAGTGCCAACACAGGGAACGCCACCAGGAGCAGGAACGCCGCCCCTTGCAACACCTGACCGAGTCGAATCAGGCCTCCGGGGTACTCCTTCGGCGCCACCCAGGGCCATGGCACGGGCAAGCCCAGGTTCGTCTGACCAAGCTGGAAGATCAGCAGCACACTGTCCAGGAAGGCTGACGCGAAGGATTCCGCGCCCGCCATCAGCAGCAAGTTGGGCGAGAAGCCGAGCGCTACACCTGCCAGCCAGGCCACCAGCGATCCCCTGCTCGGCTGCGTACCTCCCCCTCCACGCCGTACCATCGGCAGCAGCAGTAGGCAAGTGACGCCTGCGTAGACGCCGTGGTTCCGACCCATCACGGCGACGAGGCCGACGAGCAGGCCACTTCCGAACCAGCCCCACGCCGTGCGTGCTCGCAGCAACAGCAGTCCCGCGCCAACGGCCGCCGCGCTGGCGGCGTGGTCGAACGACTTGTAGTAGGGCCAGAACCAGAGTGTGAGGATCGCGGCACCCAAGGTGGCCAGCGTCCAGCGTGCGACGCGTCCGGTACGGTCGTCCAAGCAGGGGAGCCACAGCCCCAGTGCCAATGCCACCGCAGCCACGTGTACCAGCGAGCCGGCTACTCGAGCCGCCACGATCCCATCGTCGCCCGCGAGCCACATGACCGCAGCGGCCAAGAGGTAGCGTCCAACGTCGTAGGACATGAAGTCGCGGAACGGCAGCTCGCCCTGCAGGATCCGCTGCGCGCCGTACCAATAGAAGCCCTCGTCCGAGAGGTTGAAGTCCAGGCGCCAGGAGGCCAACGCCCATGCGCCAGCAACCACCGCGGCGGCGGTGCCGGCGGTCAGCCAATTGCCGAATGGTCTTGGGGGCGGATGCAACGGTGAGGCGCAAGCAAAGGTGACGCGCCCATGCCGCGAAAGTGCAGCCCGCGCGTCGAAGCGCCCACGTTGTAACCCGCAGCCCCGACCGTCCCTCCCCCAAGAACGTGGCCCTTGGCCCGACGATCAGACGTTGAACAGGAAATTCATCACGTCACCGTCCTTCACCACGTACTCCTTGCCTTCGGCGCGCATCTTGCCCGCGTCCTTGGCACCTTGCTCGCCCTTGTAGGCCACGAAGTCGGCGAAGGCGATGGTCTGGGCGCGGATGAAGCCGCGCTCGAAGTCGGTGTGGATGACGCCGGCCGCCTGCGGCGCGGTGTCGCCGATGTGGATGGTCCAGGCGCGCACTTCCTTCACGCCAGCGGTGAAGTAGGTCTGCAGCCCCAGCAGCGTGAAGGCGGCGCGGATGAGGCGGTTCAGGCCCGGCTCCTCCTGGCCCATCTCGGCCAGGAACAGGGCCTTGTCCTCGTCGGGCATGTCGGCCAGTTCGCTCTCGGTCTTGGCGCAGATGGCCACCACCGGCGCGTTCTGACCCGCACCGTACTCGCGCAGGCGGTCGAGGAAGGGGTTGTGCTCGAAGCCGGTCTCGCTGACGTTGCCGACGAACATCGCCGGCTTGGCCGTGATCAGGCACAGCGGCTTGAGCACCGCCTGCTCCTCCTTGCTGAAGGCGATGCTGCGCACGGGCTTGGCCTCGTTCAACGCGGCTTCGCATTTCTTCAGCACGTCCACCAGGCGCTGGGCTTCCTTGTCCTGCCCGGCCTTGGCCACCTTGCTGTAGCGCGACAGGCTCTTCTCCACCGTGCCGAGGTCGGCCAGGCACAGCTCGGTCTGGATGACCTCGATGTCGGCGATCGGGTCGACCTTGCCAGCCACGTGGATGACGTTCGGATCCTCGAAGCAGCGCACCACGTTGACGATGGCGTCGGTCTCGCGGATGTGGCTCAGGAACTGGTTGCCCAGGCCCTCGCCCTTGCTGGCGCCGGCCACCAGGCCCGCGATGTCCACGAACTCCACGATCGCCGGCACGATGCGCTCGGGCTTGACGATCTCGGCCAGCTGGGCCAGCCGCGGATCAGGCAGCTCGACGATGCCGACGTTGGGCTCGATGGTGCAGAACGGGTAGTTCTCGGCCGCGATGCCGGCCTTGGTGAGGGCATTGAACAGCGTCGACTTGCCGACGTTGGGCAGGCCGACGATGCCGCACTTGAGACTCATGGGGATGCTTTCTGAAACTGAGCGCGGATTTTCCTACACTGCCCCGATGAGCAGCCTGCCCCCACCCATCCGGCCCCACGAGAAAGACCTGGGCGGTGGTTTCGTCGTGCGCCGCAGCCTGCCGGCGGTGCAGCGCCAGGCGGTGGGGCCGTTCCTGTTCTTCGACCACTTCGGCCCCATCACGGCGCAGCCGGAAGACAACCACGACGTGCGCGCCCACCCGCACATCGGCCTGGCCACGGTGACCTACCTCTTCGAAGGTGCGATGGAGCACCGCGATTCCACCGGGGTGGTGCAGCGCATCGAACCCGGTGCCATCAACTGGATGACGGCGGGCCGCGGCATCGTGCACTCGGAGCGCACGCCCGCTGACCTGAAGCGTGCGCCGCGCCGCATGCACGGCCTGCAGCTGTGGGCGGCACTGCCGGTGGCTGATGAGGAAATGGCGCCGGCCTTCGCGCACACGCCGGCGGCGGCCATTCCCGCGCTGGAGGTGGGCGGGGCGCAGGTGCGCTTGCTCATCGGCAGCGCCTTCGGCATGACGTCTCCCGTGCAGGTGCGCTCGGAGACGCTGTACCTGGACATCGCGCTCGCCGCCGGCGACGCCTTCCCGCTGCCGGCCGCCGAGGAACGCGCGGTCTACGTGGTCAGTGGTGCGGCCACGCTGGACGGCACGCCGGTGGCCGAACACACGATGCAGTTCGTGCCCGCTGGCGAGGAGCCCCTGCTCGCCGCCGGGGCCGATGCCCGCGTGGTGCTGATCGGCGGTGCGCCGCTGGGCCTCCGCCACATGTGGTGGAACTTCGTGTCATCGCGCAAGGAGCGGCTCATCCAGGCCGGCGACGACTGGGCCGCGGGACGCTTCCCGGCCGTGCCGGGCGAGACCGAGTTCATCCCGCTGCCCGACAAACGCCCGGCCGCCTAGAACGCGTAGCTGGCCTCGAAGCGCTGCCCCACGCGCAGCGTGTGGCCGAAACCTTGCAGCACCACGGCGTTCATGCCGAAGGTCAGGCCGCCGTTCATGCGAGCGTCGGCGCGGAAGCTGGCCAGCGTGTCGCCCACGGCGTGCCCAGTGGCGGCGGTGGCCGGGTCCACGTCGGGGATCGAGCAGCGCACGCAGGGTTTCACCAGGCGCAGGCGCACCGCGCCTTCGTCGGTCGTGATCGTGAGCTCGCCCAGGTGGTCTTCGTCGAAGGGCTGCAGGCCGTCCAGCACGAGGTTGGGGCGGAAACGCTGCATCGTCACCGGCTCGTGGCCGGCGGCGCGCAGGCGCTGGTTGAGGTCGGCGAGTGACGCCGCGCCGGCCACGAGGATCGGGTAGCCGTCGGAGAACTGGTTCTCGGCCTGCACCTCGCCCGTCCATTTGCTGCTGGACAGGCGCTGCTGCTCGGGGTCGAAACGCGCCAGCCGCAGCTTCGGGCGGCCGAGGAAATCGCTGAACCACTGCGCCGCGAGGTCGCCCATGTCATAGGCCTTGACCAGGTCGTCCCACACGCGCACGCGGGTCGGCGCTTCCACCGTGTCGATCTTCAGGTGCAGGCCGAGCATGCCGGGGGCCTTGAGCACCACGTCGCTGGCCTTGAACGCCGGCTGCACCAGCGCCATGCGGGGGAACTCGCGCTGCGTGAGCATGTCGCCGTGTTCATCGACCACCATCCAGGCGCGGTCGAGGTCGAGGCCGGTCTCCACCAGCAGCGCCTCGCGCAGCGCAATGCCGCCGCAGCTTTTCACCGGGTGCAGCCAGAGGTCGGAAAGGGTGCCGTTCACATCACTCATGCTGCCATTGTGCTCAAGGCCCGCTCCCTACAATCCGGGGCATGGCAGCCCATGACGTCTTGGTGCGCGGCGCCGGGGCCGTGGGCCTCGCGGCGGCGCTGTCGCTCGCCCGCCAGGGCCTGCGTGTGGCGCTGCTGGGTGCGGCACGGCCTGCGGGTGACGACGTGCGCGCTTACGCGCTCAACGCCGCCTCGGTGCAGCTGCTGCAGGCGCTGAAGGTCTGGGATGCGATCCCCGCCGATGCACGCACGCAGGTGCACGACATGCGCGTGCAGGGTGACGCCGAAGGCGCCGTGCTCCACTTCTCGGCCTGGAGCCAGGGGCTGGCGGAGCTGGCCTGGATCGTCGATGCCGCCGAACTGGAGCGTGCGCTGCACGCTGCGGCCGATTTCGCGCCGCACCTGGACCGCGTGTCCACCGAGGTGCCCGCCGCGCTGCAGATCCTGGCCGAGGGCAAACACTCCGCCACGCGGGAACGTCTAGGCGTGGCCTTCAGCACCCAGGCCTACGGCCACCGCGGCGTGGCCACGCGCCTGGTGGCGAGCCAGCCGCACGGCGGCCTGGCGCGGCAGTGGTTCCGCGCGCCCGAGGTGCTGGCGCTGCTGCCGCTGGACCGCCCGGCGGCCGGCCGCTCCTACGGCCTCGTCTGGTCGGTGCCCGAAGCCCGCGCCGATGAACTCATGGCGATGGGCGACACCGCCTTCGAGCAGGCCCTGATGGACGCCACCGGCGCCGCTGCCGGCACGCTGCAACTGGCCGCGCCGCGGGCGCAGTGGCCGCTGATGCTGTCGCGGGCCGAAGGCCTGCACGGCCCCGGCTGGGTGCTGGTGGGCGACGCCGCCCACGTGGTGCACCCGCTGGCTGGCCAGGGCCTGAACCTGGGCCTGGCCGACGTGGCCGTGCTGGCCGAAGAGTTGGCCTGGCGTGCCGAACACGAGCCCTGGCGGCCACTGGCCGACCCCAAGATCGGCGCCCGCTACGCCCGCCGCCGTGCCCTGCCCACCCGTGCCATGGCCACCGTCACCGACGGCCTGTGGCAACTCTTCGCACACCCGCTGCCGCTGGTGAAGGAACTCCGCAACCGCGGCCTGACTCTGGTCGAGCACCTGCCTCCGCTCAAGCGCGCCCTCACGCGCGGCGCACTGGGTGGCTCCTGACCCGCACGAGGACACCGACAACCATGCCCGCCTTCCTCTGGACCGCCGTTGCCCTGCTCCTGGCGCTGCTGCTGCAGCCCGCGCAGGCCCAGGAAGCGCAGATCCGCAAGGCGCTCGCCGAACGGTTGCCGCAGGTGAAGGTCGACGAGATCACGCGCTCGCCGATCGCCGGCCTGTGGGAGGTGCGCTACGACGGCACCGAGCTGCTGTACAGCGACGAGAAGGGTGACCTCATCATCATCCACGGCGCCATCATCGACACCAAGACACGCACCGACCTCACCGAGGAACGTGTGCAGAAGCTGCTGGCGCTCACCTGGGACAAGCTGCCGCTGAAGGACGCCATCGTCTTCAAGCAGGGCAACGGCAGCCGCAAGCTGGCGGTGTTTGCCGACCCCAACTGCGGCTACTGCCGCCGCTTCGAGCGCGACATCGCCACGATCAAGGACGTGACGATCTACACCTTCCTGCTGCCCATCCTGGGCCCCGACTCCAACCAGAAGGCGCGCGACATCTGGTGCGCCAAGGACCGCGCCAAGGCGTGGCGCGACTGGATGCTGGAAGGCGACGTGCCCGACCGCGTGATGGGCGCGTGCGACACCAAGGCGCTGGACCGCAACACCGCGTTCTCCAAGGCCAACCGCATCAACGCCACGCCGGCCGCGGTGTTCGAGGACGGCACGCGCAAGCCCGGCGCGCTGCCGCTGGCGCAAGTGGAGAAGCTGCTCGCCGCCGCCAGCGTGCCGGCGAAGAAGTAGCCATGCCCGGCGCCTGGGCCCTGCGGCTCGGCTACGCCGGGCTGTTGCCGTTCGTGGCGGCCGCGCTGCTGGTGTGGCTGCTGCCACCCACGCCGGCGCAGGCCTTCGTGGTGCAGGCGCTGTCGGCCTACGCGGCGCTGATCATCAGCTTCTTGGGTGGCATCCACTGGGGCCATGCGATGCGCGGGCCGGTGGGCAACGCCGCGCTGGCCTGGGGCGTGATCGCGCCGCTGCTGGCCTGGCCGGCGGTGCTGATGCCGGCCCACGCCGCGCTGGTGATCCACGGCCTGCTGCTGCTGGCCTGTTATGCGGTTGACAGGCGCCTGTACGCCGCCGCCGGTGGGCAGGGCTGGCTCACGCTGCGCTTCAGGCTCAGTGCCGTGGCGGCGCTGGCCTGTTTCATCGGTGCAGCAGGCAGCTGAAGGCGCCGGCCCGCGCCGTGCGCGGGTGTTGCCGGTGCTGGTGCTGGTGGTGGCTGCGCTGCATCTGTGGCTGGCCGGGCAGCTGCGGCTGGCCGGGCCGGGCACGGCGCCGGCACGCATCGAAGTGGCCTTCGTGCGCGAGCTGGCGCCTGCGGCGCCACCGGTCGTCACGGCCGCGCAGCCACCCCGCCAGCCACGGGTGGCGCGCCTGGCGGCGGCGCTGCCGGCGGCCAGCGCACCCGCCGCGGACCCGACCGCGCTGGCCGAGCCGATGGCGCCACCGCCCGCGGCCTTGCCCTGGGCGCCCGAGCCCGCACCACCCTGGCCCGAACTGGCCAGCGTGGCGCCGGTGCCGGCAACCCTCGCGGCCTCGGCCAGCGCCGACATGGCGTTCGACTGGCCGCCCTCCACGCGCCTGAGCTACCACGTCACGGGTCACTTCCGCGGCCCGGTGGAAGGGCAGGCGCAGGTGGAATGGCTGCGCCAGGGCCGGCGCTACCAGGTGCACATGGACGTGAGCGTGGGGCCGCCCTTCGCGCCGCTGTTTGCGCGCCGCGTCAGCAGCGAGGGCCTGATCACGCCCGAAGGCCTGCAGCCCCGGCGTTATGACGAAGAGACCCGCGCCCTGCTGCGCGAGACGCGGCGCCTCACGGTGTGGCTGGACGAGGACCGCGTGCGCCTGCCCGAAGGCGGCACCGTGCCGCGCCCACCCGGCGTGCAGGACAGCGCGAGCCAGTTCGTGCAGATGACCTGGCTCTTCATCATGCGCCCCGAACGCCTCACGCCGGGCAGCAGCCTGGAGCTGCCGCTGGCGCTGCCGCGGCGGGTCGAGCCCTGGGTCTACGAGGTGACGGGCCGAGAGACGGTGCCGACACCCGTGGGCGAGGTCGACGCCGTGCACGTGCGGCCGCGCCGCACCACGCGGCCGGGCAGCGAGCTGACGCCCGAGTTGTGGGTGGCGCCGAGCCTGCACTACCTGCCGGTGCGCATGCTGATCCGGCGCGATGCCGAGACCTGGATCGACCTCACCATCGAGCGCCTGCCACAGCAGGCGGCGCCTGGACGGTAGCGCCGTTGGCGCGGTGGGCCGCAGGCCCCAGCTACTCGGAGGGGAACATCGCCGCGTAGGCCTCGGCCGAAGCGCGGCCGCGTGCGGCCATGATGAGCTTGGCGGCCTGGCCCAGCAGCGGCTTGAGCTCGTCCATGGTGCGCGCTTTCTCCATGCGCACGGCGATCGTGTCGGAACTCGGGCCGAGAATCTCCACCAGCATGCGCACGGCGGCCTTGCGCACCACGTTCACGTCTTGCGCCGGGGCAGCGGGCGGGGGCGGCACCGTGGCCGGGCCGGCCGACTCACCGGCGGGGCTGGGCGCCGCGTGCACGGTTTCGCCCACGGCCTCGATGAAGCCCTGCTCGGCCAGGGCCTGCAGCGTCTCGTCGGCCTGCTGCGTGATGAGCTGCCGCAGGTCGGCGCCGTCGCGTTTGCCATCCACCAGGATCAGCGTGCTGCGCATGCGCGGCGTCAGCCGGTGAGCGCGGGTCTCGATCTCGGCGATGCCTTTGGCAGTTTTGCGGAAGATGGTGGGCATGCGGGTTGGACAACCGGCTGGCGACAGGCCTGTATCGGCATGTTCAGCCCTTCCCTGAAATGGTGGAGCTTAACCCGTTCGAAAGTAGGAGACATAGAGCGCTTTCACGGCGAAACTGACCGCACCCCAGCAGCGAAAACCCGGAGATTCCCGAGCGGAGTGAAGCCCTGATCCTCACCGACGGGC
>VFQQ010003223.1_pt1 | contig 16282 bp, 15 predicted proteins | sample 3512341 | NCBI WGS metagenome assembly VFQQ01 (sample SAMN10412373, study PRJNA504923) | tailings metagenome | isolation source: Relicate 2 Philex TSF1 revegetated site | place: Philippines: Tuba, Benguet | collected 2017-08-29 | reverse complement strand
CTCGCGGATTCCGGTGGGTGCGCTGCGCTTACCCACCCTACGCGCACATCGGTCTGCCGCTTCGCTCAAGGGGCCGCGTCGCTCGCGGATTCCGGTGGGTGCGCTGCGCTCATCCACCCTAGGCGTACATCGGTCTGCCGCTTCGTTCAAGGCACCGCGTCACTCGCGGATTCCGGTGGGTGCGCTGCGCTTACCCACCCTACGCGCACATCGGTCTGCCGCTTCGCTCAAGGCACCGCGTCACTCGCGGTTGTAGGGCGGATAAGCGCAGCGCATCCGCCGGCAATTCCCGCAGAAGTCGGCCCCGTGGCGAAGCACCGACCCGCTCGCCCCAGGCCTCAGCCCGAAGACAGGGCCCAGCGCACCCAGCGCAGCGCGCCGTCATCAACGGCGGTACGCGCAATGAATGCCGCGCGTGCGCTCTCGGGCACATTGACGATCACCGCCTCCGCGCTGGCGCGGATCAGGGCCGCGTCAGTGGCGCTGTCGGTGTAGCAGCGCAGGTAGTGGCGGCCATGGCCGGCCGCCTCCAGCGCGTCGAGCTTGCGCCGCCCCTGCAGATGGTGGCGCAGGTCCATGCCCCACCGCGTCATCACTACGGTCGAACCCAGCACTGGCGGGCAGCCGCCCGGCAGGTCGGCGAGCAGGTCTTCGACCAGCGGCGGGTATTCACCCGTGGCGATCACCACGCAACGGCCGGCGGCGCGCTCGGCCGCGAGCGCGGACAGGCCCTCGGGAAACCGCCGCGCGCGCATGACCGCGGCGCGATCGCGAAGGAAGTCGGCATGCGAGACCTGTGCGCGACCGAGGGTGGCGATCCGGAAGCAGGCGCGCACCCCGTGCTGAACCCAGCGCCGGCGCAGGAACAGCGGCGCCCAGAACGGCAGCAGCAGAACGAACAGGGCGAAGTGCACCGGCGAGCCACGCAGCAGCCAGCGCAACCATTCGTAGCCGAGATCGCCGCGGAACAGGGTGCCGTCAAAGTCGAACACCACCACCGCAGCGCCGGGCGATTGTGCGCTGCGCTTGTCCGCGGCCAGCGCAGGCTCAGCCAAACAGCTTTTCGAGCTCGGCGCCCGGATCCTCGGCGCGCATGAAGGTCTCGCCGACGAGGAAGGCGTGCACGCCTTCGGCGCGCAGCATCATCACGTCGTCCTCGGTGCGGATGCCGCTCTCGGTGACCAGCAGGCGATCCTTGGGCACGGCGGGAATCAGGTCCAGCGTGGTGTCCAGCGACACCGCGAAGGTGTGCAGGTTGCGGTTGTTGATGCCGATCAGCGGCGTCGGCAGCTTGAGCGCGCGCTCCAGCTCCTCGCCGTCGTGCACTTCCACCAGCACATCCAGACCGACCTTGGCGCCGAGCTGGCAGAGCTCGCGCAGCTGGGCGTCATCCAGCGCGGCGACGATCAGCAGGATGCAGTCGGCACCCAGCGCGCGCGACTCGAACACCTGATAGGGGTCGACGGTGAAGTCCTTGCGCAGCACCGGCAGCGCGCAGGCGGCGCGGGCTTCGCGCAGGTAGTCGTCTGAGCCGTGGAAGAAGTCGACGTCGGTCAGCACCGACAGAGCTGCGGCACCGCCGCGCTCATAGCTGCGGGCGATATCGGCCGGCGAGAAGTCCGGGCGGATCACACCCTTGCTGGGGCTGGCCTTCTTGACCTCGGCAATCACCGCGGCATCGCCGGCCTTGATGTGCTTCAGCAGCGAGGCGTGGAAGCCGCGCGCGGGCTTGGCGGCTTTGGCGGCCTTCTCGACCGCGGCCAGCGGCGTGGCATCGGCGCGCTCGGAGACTTCGACGCGCTTGCGATCAAGGATGCGGTGCAGGATATCGCCCATGGGGTCTGTGCTCAGGCGTGCGTGACAGGTTGTTCAGTGGGTGCTGCAAACCGTGGGCCGCAGCGGCGGCGCAAGGGTGCCCGCTTGTGCGACAGGAATCCAGCCTTGCGCGCAGTCGATCTGCATGCTTTGCCGATCCACGCGTCAGGCCGATTGCGCAGCGATGGCCTGGGTGGTGGTGATGAAGTCCTGCATGCGCTGCTTCGCCGCACCCGAGGCGATCGCTGCGCGCGCAAGCGCGATGCCCTCGGCGATGCTGCCGGCGACGTCCGCGGCGTACAGCGCCGCGCCAGCGTTCAGGCAGACGATGTCCTGGGCGACGCCAGCTTGCCCCTCGAGCGCTTCGATGACGCGCGCCATCGACTCGGTCGCATCGGCCACCTGCAGATTGCGCGAGGACGCCATCTGCAGGCCGAAGTCCTCGGGCTCGATCTCGTACTCGCGCACCACGCCATCGCGCAGTTCGCCGACCAGGGTGGCCGCGCCCAGCGAGATCTCGTCCATGCCGTCGCGGCCGTAGACCACCAGCGCATGCTTGGCGCCCAGGCGCTGCAGCACGCGCACCTGGATACCGACCAGATCGGGATGGAACACCCCCATCAGGATGTTCGGCGCGCCGGCCGGATTGGTCAGCGGCCCCAGGATGTTGAAGATCGTGCGCACGCCCATCTCGCGGCGCACGGGGGCGACGTTCTTCATCGCCGGGTGGTGGATCGGCGCGAACATGAAGCCGATGCCGATCTCCTCGATGCAGCGCGCCACCTGCGCCGGCTGCAGGTCGATGCGCGCGCCCAGCGCCTCCAGCACGTCGGCGCTGCCCGACTTCGACGACACGCTGCGGTTGCCGTGCTTGGCGACGCGGCCACCGGCCGCGGCCACGACGAACATGCTGGCGGTGCTGATGTTGAAGCTGTGCGCGCCGTCGCCGCCGGTGCCGACGATGTCGACGAAGTTCGGATACTCGGGCACCTCGACCTTGGCCGAGAGCTCGCGCATCACCACCGCAGCACCGGTGATCTCGCCGATGGTTTCCTTCTTGACGCGCAGGCCGGTGAGGATGGCCGCAGCCATCACCGGCGAGACCTCGCCGCGCATGATCTGCCGCATCAGGTCGATCATCTCGTCGTGGAAGATCTCGCGATGCTCGATGGTGCGCTGGAGCGCGGCCTGCGGGGTGATGCTCAGCGTGCGTGCTGCCTGCATGGTCATGCCTTTCGTCTGCAGCTCAGGCGGCGCGCGCGGCGGGCCGGCCGAGGAAGTTCGCCAGCAGGGCGTGGCCGTGCTGGGTGAGGATGGACTCGGGATGGAACTGCACGCCTTCGATCGGCAGCTCGCGGTGGCGCAGGCCCATGATCTCCTCGACCGAGCCGTCTTCGTTCTCGGTCCAGGCGGTGACTTCGAGGCACTCCGGCAGGCTGGCCTGCTCCACCACCAGCGAGTGGTAGCGCGTGGCCTCGAAGGGCGAAGGCAGGCCGGCGAACACACCCAGTCCGCGGTGGTGCACCGGCGACGTCTTGCCGTGCATGATCCGGCTGGCGCGGATCACCCGGCCGCCAAAGGCCTGGCCGATGCTCTGGTGTCCGAGGCAGACGCCAAGAATCGGAATGCGTGCGCCGAGGCGCTCGATCACTTCGAGCGAGACCCCGGCCTCGTTCGGCGTGCACGGCCCGGGCGAGATCACGATGCGCGCGGGCTGCAGCGCGGCGATGGCATCGACATCGAGCTGGTCGTTGCGGATCACCTGGACCTGCTCGCCCAGCTCGCCTAAGTACTGCACGAGGTTGTAGGTAAAGCTGTCGTAGTTGTCGATCATCAGCAGCATGGGCTGCTCCGTGCATGCGTGGAGGCGTGGGCGGCGAGGTACGCCCGACCGCGCGGGGCGCACAGGATAGCGGCAGCGGGCGCGGGCGCTTGCGACGCTTTCTCCCGCCGCCCGCTGCGCCCGCGCGGCGTGGCCGATCCGATCCGCGCTCAGCGCGCGAACACCGCCTCGATGCGGGCGATGTCGGCTTCGTGCAGGCGCTGGTGCAGCTCGATCGCGCCGAGGTTGTCCGCAAGCTGGGTCGGCTTGGAGGCACCGAGGATCACGCTCGACACCTGCGGGTTGGCCAGACACCAGGCGATCGCCAGCTGGGCCGGCGTGGCCCGGAACTCCGCGGCCAGCGCGACGAACTCACGCAGCTGGCGAGTGCGGCGCTCGGGCTCTTCTTCGAGCGTGCGCGACAGCCATTCGTAGCCGGGCGCGGTGAAGCGGCTGTCGGCGGGTACGCCGTCGAGGTACTTGCCGGTGAGCAGGCCCGAAGCCAGCGGCGACCATACGGTGGTGCCCATGCCGAGCTCGCTGCACAGCGGCGCGTATTCGAGCTCGACGCGCTCGCGGTGCAGCAGGTTGTACTGCGGCTGCTCGACGCTGGGCGCGTGCAGATGCTGGGCGCGGGCGATGCGATGGGCCTCGCGGATCAGCTCGGCCGGCCACTCAGAGGTGCCCCAGTAGAGCACCTTGCCCTGGCGGATCAGCGCGTCCATCGCCAACACGGTTTCCTCGATCGGGGTCTCGGGGTCGGGGCGATGGCAGAAGTACAGATCGAGGTAGTCGACATGCAGGCGCTTCAGCGCGGCGTGGCAGGCCTCGGTGACGTGCTTGCGCGACAGGCCCATCTGGGTGGGCCGCGGAGTGTCGACGCTGCCCCACAGCACCTTGCTCGAAACGCACCAGGCATCGCGCGGCAGACGCAGGTCGGCGATCACGTCGCCCATCAGGCGCTCGGCCTCGCCCTTGGCATAGACCTCGGCGTTGTCGAAGAAATTGATGCCGGCATCGTAGGCCTGGGCGATCAGGTTGCGCGCCTCGCTGCGCCCGACGCGCCCGCCGAAGGTGACCCAGGCGCCGAAGGACAGCACAGAGAGCTTGAGGCCGGTCGAGCCCATGCGGCGGTAGAGCATGCGGGGAATCCTGCGAGTGGGGCGGCGGCACAGGATAGCGGGCCGGGGTGAAGGCAGCGGGTAAGGCGATGGGTGCGGCGGCAGCGGTCCAATCAGAGCCGCATTCGCGTAACGCAAACCAGATCGATGCGGCCGCGCGCGACGATGCAAGGCGCGAAGTGGCGCCGTGCAATAGGCGTGTTGTTGGACGATGCGACCAGGATCGGTGCGGCGCAGGCGTAGCGTGCCCATACCGGGGCGAGTGTTCAGGCCACGGTGGGCCAGGGCCCACCCTATGCGACGCTTCGCTCCTCGCGAATCCCGAATCCCAATTCCGGAATCCCAAAAAAGAAAGGGCGACCCCGCAGGGCCGCCCCTTCGCATCGCTGTGCCTCAGGCTCAATGCGTTCGATGGTGCTCGAACATGCGGGTGAGCTTCTGCTTGGCCTGCAGCTTCTCGCGTTTCATCAGACGCAGGGTGTTGGCATCGACCGGCAACACGCCAAGTTCGGCATCCAGGACCTTTTTGTCCAGCTGTCGATGGCGGTGGTAGAGCTGACGGAACTCCGGGTCGGCCTGCATCAGGGTTTCGACTTCGGGCTGCTGACCTTCGAACATCGCGAATCCTCCGGGGTGGTGGACCGGTCGACGTCGACCGCTGCGACCCCGCCAGCGGCAGGGCCGGGCGTGACGCGACGAGTCAGAAAGGGATAAGGGTGCGGACCTCCTGCAGCCCGGCGCGCGCCTGCGCACCGCCTGACGTGAAGAGCTGCAATCCGGGCGCGGCTGCCTGCGGCATGCGTGGACGCTCCGGTGCGGAACCGCCGCACCCGGAACCGACCCTACTCCCCCTTTCTCACCCCTTCAAGGGCGCAAGGCCGCAGATTCAGGTGGCCGGCACGTAGATGAAGTCGGGGGCTTCCTGACCCCACGTCGACGGGGAACTTGGGCGCGTTTGGGCACTCCAGACACGGTTAGCCAGGCCGCCGGGCTTGCGGCGTACGGGAACGCCGCGAATTGCTGGGCGGCGAGGCGAGCGCCGGCGGATGCGCTGCGCTTATCCGCCCTACGACCGCGGGCGACGCCATGCCGCGAACGCAGCCGCAAGCCTTTGGGCGCCGTAGGGTACATAAGCGCAGCGCATGTACCGGAAGCTAGCGACCACATCGGCGCTGGCTGAAAGCCACCTGGATCCATTCGACCGTGAGGCAAGCCGCCGGCGGATGCGCTGCGCTTATCCGCCCTACGACCGCGGGCGACGCCATGCCGCGAACGCAGCCGCAAGCCTTTGGGCGCCGTAGGGTACATAAGCGCAGCGCATGTACCGGAAGCTAGCGAACACATCGGAACTCGCAGAAAGAAGCTCACGACTGCATCTGAGCACGCGGCAATCAGCTCGCGACTACATCGGCGCCCGCAGAACGTAATTCGCCACCACATCGGCGCCGGGGGCCAGCCCGCCCTACGGCTTCTCGACCACCACCTCGACCCGGCGATTGCGGGCGCGGCCTTCGGCGCTGCCGTTGTCGGCGACCGGGCGATCCTTGCCGAGGCCGACCGCGCGCAGGCGGCCGCCGTCCACCCCCTGCTGGATCAGGGCATCGCGCACGGCCTCGGCGCGACGCTGCGACAGCACCTGGTTGAGGTTGGCGCTGCCCTGGCTGTCGGTGTGGCCTTCGATCAGCACGCTGGCGCCGGGATTGGCATTGATCAGGTCGATGATCTTCTGCAGGTTCTCGCGGGCCTCGGCGCGCAGCTGGCTCTGGCCGCTGGCGAAGGCGTCGCCGGAGATCGTCATTACCTGCCCGCGCGCCTCGCTGCGCGCCGTCATGCCCTGCAGCTGCATGCGCAGGCTGTCGGCCGCGGCTGCGGCCAGCTCGGCCTCGCGGCGCGAAAGCTGCGCTTCCAGCGCCTGCGCCTCGGCCAGGCGTCGCGACTGCTCGGCCTGGGCGGCGCTGATCTCGCTGTCGAGTCGCGCGGCCTGGGCTTCTTCCAGCGCACGCTGGGTTTCTTCCGCACGCGTCAGGTTCTGCATGCGCAGACGCTCGACCTCGCGCCGGAGCTGCTCGGCATCGCGTCGGCTGGCTTCGAGCAGGATCGCATCGCGCTCGCGCTCCAGCTGCACGAGCTGGTCGGACAGCATTTCGGTTTCGGCCACCGCGCGGGCGATCTCGATGCGCCGCGCCGCGGCGTATTCGGCCTGCGGGCGGTTGCGCCGCGAGGCCTCGGCCACCGCCTGCACGGCCACGCGAGCGAGCTCCATTTCAAGCCGTGCGCGTCCGGCGAGGCTGGGCTCGGCCTCCAGCTCGGCCAGCTCGCTCTGCAGGCGCTGCAACTCCAGCTCGGGATCGGGGCGCTGGGCCTGCACCGGCAAGGCCAGCGCAAGGCAGAGAAGAACCCGCCAGAAGCGGCTCATCGCAGACCTCCGTCAAGCAGCTCGCGGCGCAGGCGCGCGTTGTCGTCGCTGCGCGCGCTGACTTCGCTGCGCAGGCGGTTGTTTCCGGCGCGGGCTTCGGCCAGACGCGCCTCCAGCTCGGCGCGCACCGCCACCGCCTGCGCGTCACGGCGCTTGCGGCGGGCATCCAGGTCACGGGCCTCGTCCAGCAGCGAGCGCGCCAGCTCCAGCTCGTTGCGGGCGTGCACATCGGCCTGCGCCCGCAGGGCATCGCTCACCGCACGCTCGGCGCGCTGCACTTCGGGCAGCGGCGCCCGGTTGGACTGGGCGTGGAGCGGAGGCACGAGGCTTGCACCGAGAACCAGCGCAAAGAAACAGAAACGTTGACCTGTCATATCATCCGGCGTTCAGAAGGGGCGCCCTGGGGCGCACCCGGGTTGACCTTCGCCTTGAGCGGCGATCCCAGCACCACGCGGCAGCCGAAACGCTTGAAGCCCAAGGGCTTTGCTCGGCAGCGCGCACACCCACACACAAGGGGAGCAGCTTCATGGATATCGGCTACTTTCTCAAGCTGATGACCGAGAAAAACGCGTCCGACATGTTTCTGACCACGGGCGCCCCGGTCAACATCAAGGTCGAAGGCAAGCTGTATCCGCTGGGCAATACCGGCCTGCCGGCCGGCATGGTCAAGAAGATCGCCTACTCGCTGATGGACGAAGGCCAGGTGCCGGCCTTCGAGCGCGACCTCGAGCTCAACATGGCAATCGCCGTGAAGGACGCCGGCCGCTTCCGCATCAACGTGTTCAAGCAGCGCGGCGAAGTCGGCATGGTGATCCGCGCGATCAAGAGCGAGATTCCCACCGTCGACCAGCTCAAGCTGCCGCCGGTGCTGAAGGATCTGGTCATGGAAGCGCGCGGCCTGATCCTGGTCGTCGGCTCCACCGGCTCGGGCAAGTCGACCAGCCTCGCGGCGATGATCGACCACCGCAACAGCAGCAGTTCGGGCCACATCCTCACCATCGAAGACCCGATCGAGTTCCTGCACCGGCACAAGAAGTCCATCGTCAACCAGCGGGAGGTCGGTCTCGACACCCACGCCTTCGCCAATGCGCTGAAGAACGCCATGCGTGAGGCGCCGGACGTGATCCTGATCGGCGAAATCCTCGACGCCACCACCATGGAATCGGCGATCGCCTTTGCCGAAACCGGCCACCTGTGCCTGGCGACCCTGCACTCCAACAACGCCGACCAGACGCTCGAGCGCATCCTCAACTTCTTCCCGGAATCCGCACACAAGAACGTGCTGATGAACCTGGCCCTGAACCTCAAGGCCGTGATCAGCCAGCGCCTGGTCACCGGCGTCGACGGCAAGCGCCTGCCGGCGGTGGAGATCCTGGTCAACACCCCGCTGATCCGCGACATGATCCGCCGCGGCCAGGTGCATGAAGTCAAGGAAGCGATGGAGCGCTCGCTGCAGGAAGGCATGCAGACCTTCGACCAGGCCCTGTACCGCCTGTACAAGGAAGGCAAGATCGAACTCGAAGAAGCCCTGCGCAAGGCCGACTCGCGCGACGGCCTGTCGCTGAAGATCCGCCTGTCCGAAGGCGGCTCGGACGAGCACGACCCCTACGAAGACACCTTCCACGCCGCCCCCGCCGCACGCGCCAGCTCGGACGGCGGCGGCTTGAACTTCAGCTGAGCCCTACCGCTCGCCGCACGGCCCAATCCTGTCGCCCCCGCGAAGGCGGGGGCCCAGCAGGGTCTCGCGCAGCGCCATCGCTCAACGCGGCGCTACCGCGCCGCTGCCCCGATCCAACGGATTCGGCAAGCTCGTCGCCCCCGCGCAGGCGGGGGCCCAGCAGGGTCTCGCGCAGCGCCTTCGCTCAACGCGGCGCTACCACACCGCTACCCCCGATCCAACGGATTCGACAAGCTCGTCGCCCCCGCGGAGGCGGGGCCCAGCAGGGTCTCGCACAGCGCGTTCGCTCAACGCGGCGCTACCGCGCTGCTACCCCCGATCCAACGGATGCGACAAGCTCGTCGCCCCCGCGAAGGGGGGGCCCAGCAGGGTCTCGCACAGCGCGTTCGCTGAACGCGGCGCTACCGCGCCGCTACCCCCGATCCAACGGATTCGACAAGCTCGTCGCCCCCGCGAAGGCGGGGGCCCAGCAGGCATCTCGCGCAACGCCCCCGCTGAACGCGGCGCAAGCACGCCGCTACCCCTGGTTCAACGGGCTCCGCACTGCCAGCCCACCCCGATTCAGCACGTGGGTGTAGATCTGCGTGGTACTGACATCGCTGTGCCCCAGCAGCTCCTGCACCGTGCGGATGTCGTAACCGTCCTCCAGCAAATGCGTGGCGAAGCTGTGGCGGAAGGTGTGGCAGCTGGCATGCTTGTCCACGCCTGCACGAACGACAGCCGCACGCACCGCCTTCTGCACCCCGGACTCGTGCAGATGATGCCGGCCGACATGCCCGCTGCGAGGGTCCTGTGAACGCTGACGGGCGGGGAACACGAACTGCCAGCGCCACTCGGTGGAAGCCTTGGGACTCTTGCGGGCAAACGCATTCGGCAACAGCACCCGCCCCTGACCCGGCCCAAGTTCGCGCTCGTGCAGCTGACGCACTGTTGCCAGATGCAGCTTCAGGGGCTCGAGCATCGGCTGCGCGAGCATGGTGCGCCGGTCCTTGCCACCCTTGCCCTGTCGCACCGTGAGCTCCAAACGCGTCAGATCCAGATCCAGCACGCGCAGCCGCAGCGCTTCGAGCAGTCGCAGGCCGCTGCCATACAGCAGCCCACACACCAGCCAATGCACGCCGGCCAGCTGCTCCAACACCCGCCGCACCTCGTCGCGGGTCAGCACCACGGGAACCCGTTCGGGCCGCTTGGCGCGGCGTATGTCGTCCATCCAGGGCAATTCGATGCCAAGCACCTCGCGGTACAGGAACAGCAGCGCCGACAAGGCTTGGTTCTGCGTTGACGCCGCCACCTGATGCTTCGAGGCCAGCAGTGTCAGAAACGCCTCGACCTCGGGAGCCCCCATCTCGCGCGGGTGGCGCATACCGTTGCTGCGAATGAAACGCGCGATCCAGCCGCAGTACGCCTCTTCGGTGCGCAGGGCCAACCCCAGCCGGCGGATGCGATCCCGCACCTGATCCATAAGTCGCGGCGCGCCGCTTGCGTGCGCCCCCTGCCGATGCGACGATCCCATCGCCCTGCCTCCAGCCCCATCAAAGGCCGCCAGATTAGGCCGACGTGATAGGCGGAACAGTCGGCGCAAGGCTCTGATTGGCGTAGGAAATTTCTTAGGCCCGCGCGCGCAGCTCCAGATTATGCGGCGGTGTTATCACGACGGTTTCCGTCTAATAGTAGTTAGGCGCATTGCATGACCGACCTGTGGGGCCCAATCGATCCATCGCGTTGGCAGTCCGTGCCGTGCGTGAGTGGACGCGCCGCTACCGAGGCGGATGTTGCCGGTGGCCACGCCGTTTTCTTCGTTCAAGGGCACTCTGAGCCCGCAGCAACTCAGCTGCCTGCTTGTGGCTGGCAGACGCAGGGCGACGGTTCCGAGATCCCTGTGGTCGTGATCCAGGCAGAGATCGCACCGTACGGTGTCATCTTTGGCGTTCTCCCGCTGAGCGGGGGCAACGGCGTGTGTGCGAGCTCGGAGATTCGCTTGCTCCCCCACGGGTTCGAGCAATAGTCTTGCGCCTAACAGTTCGCTCAAGCGGACCAATCAATCGCTTCGCGATTGATGTGGCCGCTTAGCTCAGGCGTTAGGCTTTTTTGTGAATCTTGTCGAGCCATGAGCGCCGAGAAAGCTGAGTACGCTAGTTTGTTGCGCTATCTTCAGTACACATTGCACGAGCTCCCTTCGGGCGTGCTTTACGACGCAGATGGGGCGAACGCGGAGAAGTGCGCAGAGCTTATGAAGGATACGTACCGCCTTGAGGAGCTTGCGGGCTATCTCGGCGCTGATGTCTCACGCTTCATAGCTAAGTGCCGGTGGCATTACGAGCGCTATCCACACTATCTGAGCCGACGGACGCATTTCGAAAGCTATGCATCCTATATGGAGAAGTACGGTGCTCCATCGGACTGAGGGCAGAACCTCTGGTCGCAACGTCGATTGCCCCGGGGCCGTGAAAGGGCGCTTGCGGCTTCTGCGGCGTACAAGCCTAACTATGCGTTCAAGCGGACCGCGGGGAGGTGCTTCCATGTTTCCTGATGCGTGGCAGCGCCGCGGCCGCTTAACGCGGCGTTAGGCGCGCACGTTTCACTGTCTAGGAGTACATCGATGAAGAGCTTTCACGTGTTCGTTGCGACCACAGCACTTCTGTTGTTCAGCCCCATGGCGTTCGGCGAGTCCTACGTAGGAAAGTACTGTGAGCTCGATGGCGCAGAGACTGAGAATGGGGTTGAGGTCACGGGCGAGTGCTACATGTACAGCGAGGAGTACGGCGAGTTAGAGGGCGCAATGACCGAAGATGGTGAGTCTGTCTCAGGCGAGTGCTACCGGTACTCGGAAGACTACGCGGAGCTTGATGGCGCCGAGACAGATGGCGGTGAGTCGGTGTCAGGTGATTGCTACTTCTATGCGCAGTAGCCTCGACCAAGGTGCCGCAAGTGCGCACCTAACATTTCGTGTATGGACTCCCCCGTCAACCGCTGACGAGTCGGCTGTTCTTTGTTTTCTGCTGACCCGCTCTTCTTGCGCCTGAGCAAGCGGCTGCATTCGTGTATTCGGCTTTGTTGGACGGTTTTCGTCCCAGCCATGATGGAATCCGCGAAGCAAAGCCATTCGTTCAAGCCGCAATCGCTGTGCCAGCACTATCGGCGTATCTGCTTCGGGGACCGTCGCACAGGCATCAGGTTGAAGCGGTGCAGCGCGTGAAGTGGTGAGGTTTGAAGCGGGTTGTGGGCTGGGTTCAGTGCGCGCGATGCGTGCTGAGGTGGTTGGGATCGAAGGCCTGGCCGTGGCGATCTGCAGCCCAGAGACGCCTCACAGTCTTGTTTGCGAGCGCCACTGCGGCTTTGTTGTGGCCGGCGCGCTCGGCCAGCGCCAAGGCCCACTCCTGGGTTCGGTCGAGCGGTTTGCCCTGCTTCTGCGCGAGCTTCGCCGCCAGCAGTGCCGATCGGGCGCCGTGGATCAGCAGTGTGCGCAGGTAGCTGTCGCCGCGTTTGGTCATGCGTCCGAGTCGTCGCATGTTGCCGCTGGAGTGTTCGCGTGGCGGTAGGCCGAGTGCGCTGGCGAGGTGGCGGCCGGAGTCGAAGCGTGCGAGTTCGCCGACGGACGCGCTGAGTGCGGTCGCCGTCAGTAAACCAACCCCACCGGCTTGCAAGTACAGCTGGCTGCGTCGATCGCGACGCGCGAAGGCGTCGAGTTCCTGCTCGATGCCCTGCATGCCGCGCTCGCACAGCGCGATCTGTTCGAGCAGGTGGTGGAGGCTGTGGCGTAGAGCCATTGGCAGGTCGTTGTCGCCGTCTTCAAGCGCAGCGAGTGTCGCCGGCCGCACACGTTCAGCGCCGGAGGCAATCACCAGTCCGAACTCGCGCAGCAGGCCGCGGATCAAGTTGATCAGCGCTGTGCGTTGAGCCTTGAGCTGCTCGCGGATGCGGTGCAGGGCCTGCACGCCCTGGGCATCGGGCGACTTGATCGGCACCGGCCAGATATCGCCGCAGCGGTCGGCTTCCAGCAGGCCGGCAGCATCGGTGCGGTCGGTCTTGTTGCGGCGGACGTAGGGCCGGACATCGTGGGCGGGCAGCAGCACGACCTGATGCCCGAGGCGCTCGAAACGCCGTGCCCAGTGGTGGGCAGAGCTGCAGGCCTCCATCACGATGCGCAAAGCGGGTCGGTTGTCGAACGCGCGCGCAAAGGCTGCGCGACCCAGTCGCTTGCGCTCGACGGTCCGACCGGACGCATCGGCAAAGGCCAGCTCGAAGACATCCTTGGCAAGATCGACGGCGACGCGCACGGCAGACGAAGCGTTCGCATTGTTCGGGGCGTTGGCGATAGCATGCATGGCGGACTCCTCCTGTGATCCCGATGTCTGAAGGACACGGCCCTCAGTCTGGCTCAACGAAGCCGAGTGGCGACACGGGGGGAGTCCATTTGATCACTCAAGCGGACCAATCAACCGCTTCGCGATTGATGTGGCCGCTTAGCTAGAGCGTTAGGCATCGTTTCATGCTCGATCGCGACTACTTGCTGGCGCAGCTTCCCAAGGCCTTTCCGGTAGATCCCTGGAAAGGAGAAGCAGCCCCACATGACTGCGAAGAATGCTCGGCCATGTCTGACTACCTCAGAGGGAAGGCATGGGTTGATGTCGAAGCGCAGTTTGTTGACGAGTACGACGGCTCTCTTCCGCTCCTGTCCGTACCAGCGTACCACGCGTTTATTCCCGCATGGCTACGCTGGTGTATCGTTGAACCGAAGCGCCAAGCGGTCGGCTCGCTCTTGGTGAGCCTTGAATGCCAAGATGATCTATCGCACTTCTCCAGTGCTCAGCGATGGCTGGTCAGGGAAGCGGCATTCTTCATCATTGCCAACAATGGCTGGGCGGACGACGACGAGGGAAATATCGATGCGCGTTCCAACATTGAAAGCAAGTGGGGCGGCGCCGATGCCTAACTATGCGTTCAAGCCGACACCGCATCGGGGCGCAAACCACATGGCAAAGAAAGCTTGCCATGTGCTTCACGCCCCGCTGCGGCGTGGCTTAACTTAGGTGTTAGGCAGCACTCCCAACTTCTCACAACCTGCATCATGGAGACAGACATGAATACTCGTGGCTTTGGTTCTTGGTTCGGCCCGGCTCTCGGGATCATCGGCGTCGTAGCCGGTCTATCGTCTAGCGGCGCTGTTCATGGCGGTGCCTTTACAGGCTTGCTCTTCGGCTCCCTCTGCGCTGTATGGGGCATTGCCTTCTGGCGGCCATCCCGGCGTGCCGCCTAACAGTTCATTCAATCCGACGTCGCTCCGCGACGCGGATTAACTCAGGTGTTAGGCGAACGAACATGCCCTTTCGCTCATCCTTCAAGCCGGCTCTTTTACTGCTCGCCTCGTGGTCCAGCATCACCATTGCTGCTATTGCGGCTCTTCCACCGGGCATTTCATTGCCAGCGTGGATCGCCTACGCAGCGTTTCTATTCCCTTCGGTTCTAGTGGCGCACCTTACCCTCGGTGCATTGGTGACGCGCTGGCCCAGGGCCTGGCTCGGCTGGGCTCTGGTGTGTACTTCGCTCTTCGTCCTTATACTCGGCGTACAGGCTCAGGCGTTGCATTCGTTCGCACTCACACAAGATCCGTATTCGTCGACTGGGGGTCTGCTGAGCAACGCCTTCGTTACCGCCTACGAATTCATTCCCTTTACAGTGTTGATGGCGGCAGTAGTACTGGGAGCGTTCGCATTCATTGTCGTGCGATCGCCTAACTGTGTGTTCAAGCGGACCGCTGGGTCAGGCTTGCATGTTTCCTGAAACTCTTCCGGCCAGCGGCCGCTTATCACAGCGTTAGGCCGCTAAGGAGAGATTGTGCAGGCCATCGTTCTGGCAATAGCACTGCTAGCTCTGTCGCCAGCCTCTACGGCCGCTGATGTGGCCGTGCCAGGAAGGTTCGTGGGCACTTGGGCCAGCAGCCCAGCTTCCTGCGGCTCTGATGCGGACGATCTGGCGCTCCGCCTAGCACCGCGCCATATCTCCTACTGGGAGAGCGATGGTCCAATCAGGTCAGTAGTCATGCGCGGTGACGAGATCGCCTTGATTGTGGAGCTCTCAGGAGAGGGCGAGACTTGGCTTGCAACGGCCATGTTCAAGCTTTCGCCAGATGGGCGCATGCTGGCAGACCACACCAGCATTCCAGGCAAAGAGATCGTTAGGTATCGCTGCTCAGAGTCAGTCGGCCCGCGGCCTAACAGTTCATTCAAGCCGACGCCGCTTCGCGGCGCGGCTTAATTCAGGTGTTAGGCGCTTGGTCAGCAATCTGGAATCGCCGCCATCGCACCTCAACGGCTGTCGCGTGCTGGCATACGCAGTCGTTCCGCCCGCCGCTGAGTTCACTGGCGTGTTGCGTGTCAACGTCGCCGGTGCTTGGTTGGGCCGCGTCCCAAGGCTTGCTGTGTGCGAGTGGGACGTTCGGCCAGAGCTAATGCTCATGCACTGCGACGACCAGTGGAACGTCATCGGAGTTCAGGGCTGGAACGCACCTGGCGTCGCGTCGCCAGAATCAGTCAGGGAGGTGGTCGCAATCGCCGAGCGCTACTATCGTGGCCTCGCGCCCGCCTGGGCTCACGTCGCTCTGTTCAAGGGTCGCGCCTAACTATGTGGTCAAGCGGACCTGCGGGGAGAAGTCAGCTGTGAACCGAGCACTGTCGGCCGCAGGCCGCTTACCACGGCGTTGAACCCGACCACGGCTTGGAGCGTGTCGCACGCGCGAACGCGCTGTTGGCCGTGGCGGGTTAACTCATTAGTTAGGCTGCAATGGAAGTCTCTTCGCAAGTTGGCCGATGGACCTTCCGCTTCGATCGCGATCTTACTGCCGCCCTCTACAGGGAGGCCTCGCCGATCGACTGCAACTGCGATGATTGCATCAACTTTCGCACGGCGAGGGAGCGAGCTTACTCGCCCCAGTTCCTTCAGCTCCTCGAACAGCTAGGCATCGACCCTTTCAAGCCAGCCGAGCTTTGTCACTACGGCACAAGCGGCGAGCCAATGCCAACTCAGGGCTGGTTTCACTTCGTCGGCCATCTCGACGCCGGCGATGACGCGTGGCGTCAGGTAGGCGACACGTCCTACACGCTCTATCCCGAGCCATTTCCAGGCATGAAGAGCGTCGGTTTCAGCTCACGAATCGACCAGGCCCGAGATTCCTTTGCAGGCCATCCGCTGGTTCAGCTTGAGTTTGAGACAGTTGTTCCATGGGTAACCGCGGTGCCACCGCAGTAATCAGTCGTTTGCCGCCTAACCAATCGTTCAAGCGGACATTTGGGCCGCACCCAGCATGTTCCCGATCTTGTAACATGCTGGGCGCGGCCCAAATGCCGCTTAACTCCGGCGTTAGACGTCGAATGGCAGACCTGATTAGCGTCGAACCTCAGTCGCCGCTCGCAGGATTTGAGACGCGACCACCC
>VFQQ010003222.1_pt1 | contig 16283 bp, 32 predicted proteins | sample 3512341 | NCBI WGS metagenome assembly VFQQ01 (sample SAMN10412373, study PRJNA504923) | tailings metagenome | isolation source: Relicate 2 Philex TSF1 revegetated site | place: Philippines: Tuba, Benguet | collected 2017-08-29 | reverse complement strand
AGGCGGCGGGCGCCGCCGCATGGGCGCTGCCGACGGCCGCGGCAGCGCTGGGCCGGCGTGGAGGGCGACATGTAGCAGTTGGCTTGTGGCTCTGCCCCCCTAGTGATGTTGCTTGATTGCTCAGCGCTCTTCTGACTTACGCAGATGACTCTCAAGGCTCATTATGCTGCAAGATGGGCGACGGGCAACACAGCCCCCGCCCCCTTGACCCCAACTATGGCATTGCTTCTTACATTTCGGTGCACTCGTTAACACATTACACAGCAGGTCAAACTCATGATGGGCGAGGCAACCGCATCCTCTCAACTGGGTGCTGTGGCCGCAGCATGCTCCCTAGCGCTGCGAACCAGCCGGGCGGGCCGGAGCACCGCCTGCGCCCGGGCGCTGCTGTCCCTGAGGTCCTGCCGCATTGCCCAGAATGTTGAGCACCTGTAGGAGAACAATGGATGTGTGACGGGGAGTTTCACAGCCAGCAGGCACACACTGCAGCTAATTGGTCCGCAATGGCAACAGCAGCGTCTCGACTCCTGCGGGGCCAGTCAACAGCGGCTGCTAGCTCACACACACTTCCCTGCAGCCAGCAAACATCTCAAGCCCTCCTGCCCAACTCACAATGAAGCCCAGCGGCATGATCAGCATCCAGTTCTTCTGCAGCCAGGTGCGCTCGTCCGGCTGCGGCTTGCCCTTGCCGCCGCCCTGCTGGCCCGTGCCACGCCCCTCGCCCGCTGCCTGCTGCCCCGCAGCACCGGCGGCACCTGCCGCACCGCCAGCGGCGTCCTGCTGCAGGCCAACGCCGCCCAGGCCTGCTGCCGCGTCGCCCGCCACCTGGCCGGGCACCAGCTGAGGCAGCACCTCGGGAGCTGCCGTCGGCAGGCGCACCGCCACCGCCTGGCTGGCCGGCAGCTGCAGCTCGGCGGCAATGCGCTGGCCGCAGGGGGCGTTCAGAGCAATGCCAGCCACATGCCCCCCATCCAGCAGGTCCAGCGCCAAGCCGCCGTCGCTGGCAGATGCCGCCAGGCAGTGCACTGGGAAGGAGGCAGCCACTGGCGGCGAGCCCGCGCCCGCCGAGGGCAGGCGCAGGCGGTAGAGGCCGCCGCCGGCGGCGAGCTTGTTCAGCGCACTCTGCTGCTCCGCCGTCAGGGTCGCGCGGTCTAGCACAGCGCTGCTGCCGCGCCGCTGCAGGAAGGGTCGGACAAGCGTGGCGGGGCATGCTGAAAGTTGAAGCAGCAGGACAAGGGCGGCAAGCAGCGGAAGTGGCGGCGGCGGCTGGACGAGCGCCGATCGTCCCGATCGCCGGTCCATCATGCCCTGAACAGGTAGATGCAGCATATGTGATGGAAGCTGCGCAGTAACACGCACCGCCAGCGCCAGGGTGAGGTCGCCCGCCTTGCTCCAGCTCTGACCGCCATCTAGACTATGCTCGACAGGCAGAACTGCGGCGCTGCAAGCGATCAGCGCCAGCAGCAGGGCGCACAGGGCGCTCCGCATCTCTCGAGGCCTGTTTTCCGAGCGCTGGCCGCGACAGGTGGTAGGCAGCGGCTCAATTAGACCGATCTTAGGGGCTCCAGCCACCGCCTGATGGGAGTCCATGCACAGCACCGCCGCCCCATGCATCGCACCTCACTGCACACCGTTTGGCCACACTCTATCCAGGCATCCCTTGTGACTGGGAGCAGTGCTTACAGTGTCACGCAAGCAAGCAATCAACTGCAGCGGTCGCAGTACAGGGAGGGTACACAGGGCAAAGGGGCAGCGGCCGCTGGCGGAGCTGTGCAGGCACACGCAAGCAGCAACAAGGGGGAGGGCAGCATTCAATGACATGCTGTCCACAAACTTGGAATAGAGGGGCAGTATTTGGAGGGTAGAGATGGGACACACGAGCGGGGTGAGGGGCTGCCTATCGACCCAACTTACCCAGGCAGCAGCAGACGGGGAAAAGGCAGGGGCAAGGCGGCCGGGGCCTGCGCATGCCCCCAGCAAAAGGAAACGGCGGATGGACAGCACGGGGGGAGCAGTCTCGGAAAGGCCGGGCAACAGACAACAGAGGATCGATCCGAAAGCAGACGCGGCCGCCCGTCGGAAGGCGGGCGCCACCTGAAAGCCGATGGCTGAGCAGCAGACCTCGGACGCGGACAAAAGGCAGCAGCCGGCCGGGCCGCCGCCGCCCAGAGCTGGGTCGGATGAGAGAGCTGATGAAATGGGGCAGCGGGTGAGGTGGGAGCATTGGGGTGGAGGCGCGTGCCGCACGGCAGCTGGCCTAGCTGCCCTGCTGCAGGAGCCGGCCACCCATCAAAAGGGCTGCCTCAGCCTCAGCTGAGGGCCGCCACCTCGCGGTTGAAGATCCAAGAGAACTGCAGGAGCAGAGGGGGATTGGGGTTGGGGAGGGCACTCGGAACAGATCTGCATTGGCAGCAAGCAGCGGAGCACGACACAAGTGCACCACAGGCATTGCTCTCCATCCATGAAATGTCCATGGGATGATGAACAGAGCACGTGCCAAAGTTCACAGCCCCAGCCGCAGGCTGCGCACCTTGACGCGCGTGGGCGGCGACTTGGCCTTGCGGGCCGCGGCACGCTCTGCCAGCTTGCGCATCCGCGTCGGCAGCTTCATCAGGTACTCCTGTGGATGGTGGGCGGTGTACCAGGAGAGTGAGTTAAGTGAGGAGGGGTGCGATTGAGTGTGAGCTTCATCAGGTACTCCTGCCCAGGGAGGTGGGTGGGTGTGTACACAAGTGAGGAGTGGGTTGGGTATATTTCAGGTGGACTCCACTGGTAATGCAGTGGCTGCGGTCAAGCAAGTGGCTGCGATGCCGGGAAGAGCACCACAACAGAACAAGGCTGCGGCAACTGATAGCTTCGCACCTGCGCCTCGGCGGCGTCGCCGCTCAGGCCCTGCCGGTGCTCCACGTCCCAGCGCTCAATCAGGTGCTCCATGATGTCGCAGTAGTCGTTGGCGTTGTACACTGTTGGGGTTGGGCAGGGAGGGGCGGTGGGAGGGGAGGGCGGCAGGGTGGGTGAGAGTGGGTAATAGCTGCGGCATCATGCAGTGGGCACACATGGCCGACTAAAGAGGCTGGGATGCAGAGGCAGGGTACACGCCCACAGCTGCCCCCGCAGCTGCCCAAATGCTCCTTCCCTGCTCGCTCACCGCCAGTGCGCTCTGCGACCTCGGAGAAGTCGGAGAACAGGTTGCGGCCGCCGTTGAGGATGCCGTGCTTGCCGTCGTCCATCAGGTGGGCGGGCCTGCGGAGGGGAGAGTTGAGGGCAACACAGCTGGGTGAGAGGCTGGCGAGAGGCAGGGGTGCACCAGCAACAAGCTCAAGCAGCAGCTCATTGCGCCCAACCCGGCAATCCCAACCAGCGGCCCAGCAGGCACACACAACTCACATGACAATCTGCTTGCGCATCATGTCGGCGAAGCACAGCATGGCGTTGTTGGGGTCCTGCCTGCAGCAGCGGAATCGGGAGGCAAGGGCGGCGAAAGTTCAAGCCGGCTGATTGCTGCCGCGCTGTCCACACAGCGTGCAAGCAGTACCAGCATGCAGGCGGCGGCGGCAGCGCAGCGGCAGTGCGCCAGCAGAAGGCAGGTTTGCTCTGGTTTGCTCTCACAGTGCTGGCTGCACTCACCGGAAGAACTCATCCACGATGCGGGTGTAAGCGATCTCGTGGCGCGACTCGTCCGAGGCAATGGCGCCGCACAGCTTGCCCAGCACCTGGAACATGAGCGGGGTGGGAAGGTGGTGGAGTTTGGTGGGCAGGGACACAATGGCACTTTGGCGAGCTGTCAAGTCGCCGATACATTGCGAGGGGACTTCAGCAGCCCTGCATCCCCCGCAGCGCTGCACACCACACAGGCCACCAGCCTCCTCCAAGCCCCCACTCACGTCATCGCCATACTCCACAGCCATGCGGGCGGTGTTGCCGTGGCTGACCTTGGTGGCGCGCTCCTGCAGCAGAAGCGGCGGCGCCAGGAACAACAAGTTTGTGAGCGCGGCAGCATGATCAGTGGCAGCATGATCAGTGGCGGCAGGCTAGTGGCACACCAAGGGCAGGCCATGGGCAGGGCAGCCGCCCCGCCTGCATTCCTTCCAATACGCCCCTGCGCTCCGCCTGCAACCCGAATGCAGCAACCAGTGCAATCGGCCCTCCATGCATGCACGCGCTCGTCACGAAACAAGCCCCATCATTATGAACCACTGCCCACCTGGAAGGAGGTGTAGATGAAGCCGAGGTAGGGGTTGTTCTCGGTCTTGGGGTCCATGCCCGACCCAATCAGGTTCTGGATGGTCACCTCCACCTGGCGCAGGTCCACGCGGCCGCTGCAAACGGAGCGATGAAGGCAGGGGGCAGAGCAAGAGCCGGCCGGTCGGTCAGTCGGCTGCGAGCGGAGTGAGGGAATGCTGCCTGCGCGCCGCATGGAAGATGCATGCGCAAGCCAGCAGGACGACTCGGCAGAGCTGCCACCAGACAGCGTCTAATGTTCTCTGCAACAACAGGCTCCTCCCCCCTACTGCCACACCCTTTCACCTCTTCCCCCCCCTTGCTCACCTGAGCCAGCAGTACTTGTTCATCAGGTCTCCGTGCCGGTTCTCCTCCGCCACCCACTGGCGCGTCCAGCGGCCCCAGGGCGTGGGGCTGGCGCCCGTCTCATCGCGCACGCCTGCAGGAGGCAGGACCACAGCAGGCACAGCGGGCAGCGTGAGCGTCGTGCAGCGTCCCAGCAGAAGCCAGCAGCGGCTGCAGGTGCGCCAGGGCAGGACGCGGAGGTGCCGCAGCCGCCCTGCAGGCTTGGAGCATCACCACTGCGCTGGAACCGGCGATAGCCAGAGCCAGAGCCAGAATCACAGCCAGCCCCTGTGGCAAGGCGTGCGCACCGTCCAGGGTGTTGAGCATGGCCATGTAGGTGGGCAGCGCCTCCTCAGTGATCATATCGCCCACCTGCCTCGGTAGAGGGGAGGAAGGGGGAAGAAGCGAGTGGTCAAGGGAAGGCGGGAGGAGAGGTCAAGGGAAGGTGTGCAGAGCAGTGCCTGCTTGCGCAGGACTGCAGCATGCTGCTGGGCGGGGGCAAGCAATGCAACAAGCCAACGCGATGCCGACAGCTGGGCACAGAGGCCCTGCTGACTGGGCGCCCCAAAGCCACCGGAGCAATCACGCATCAGCATAGCAGGCGGGCGCCAGCCAGCAAGGCGGCCAGCGAGCCAGCGAGCCAGCCAGCCAGTGGCGCGCACCAGGCACACAAAGTACTCGTCTGGCACCTCCAGGGTGCGCTGCCGCAGTTCGTGCACCTGCACAGTGGGTTGCCAGAATGGGGTGGGTGGCGGGCAAGGCTTCGTTGCGACCCGCACCAGCCAGGCACTCAGCAGGCCAACCCACAACATGAAGCATGTGCCCTGGCCACCCAGCCGCCCAGTGGGCAGCCTCCTAAGCAGCCACGCACCGCATCCAGGAACTCGGGGGCCTCGGGGTTGGGAAGGAAGTCCTGCGGCTGCCAGCACTTCTCGGTGGGCTTCAGGATGGGCAGCACCTGCGGCCAGGGAAGGGTGGGTGCATGCAAATTAGTCACGCCCCCTAGCACAGGCTGCCAAGCAGCTGCAATTGCAGCAACAACAGTCCAACGGCAACTGAAGACAAATTCTGGAGTCGGACAGCATGCCTGGCCAGTCGCAAGCCGTACAGGTTCCTGCCGCAGTTACACTGGTTGGAAGCTGGCGAGACGCACAGGCTGCGTGGGGCATCCCCGCCCGCCCCTCACCTGCTCCTCAGCGTACTTGTCCATGCTGTTGATCACATCCAGCTGCTCCTTGGTGGCGCTGTGCAGCACCTGGCCATTCACAATGGTGGGGCCCTGCCGCGTGGAGGCATCGGGGGCAGCCACCGCGCGCACCGCCAGCGGGCGGCGCGCTGCGGCGGGTGCCGCGGCGGCGCGGCGCAGCGCCGACCGCTGCGCCGTGTGCGCGCTGCTGGGCGCCACGCTCGCGGCAACGGCCTGAGCTGCCATGGGGCCTGCAGGTGGGATGGCAAGGAGGGTTGGAGCATGTGTGGTCAGCTCGCTAGTAGCCCAGGCGCTTTCCGGCGCAGAGCGGCGGCCGCTGCACCAGCCCCGTGACTCGTGCAGGTTGACCCGGTCGCCCTCCTAAGCCAACACATTGTGGCTGCAGTCCATCCGCGGCGCACTGCCTGGCTGCACCAGCGCCCACAGACGCCAGAATGGGGTGGCAGCCCCGGCTTGCAAGCGCCTGCCCACAGCCTGTGGCGATCTAACCCGCACCTGAGCGGGCTGCTGTCGAGGGCTGGCGCGCCGAGGGGCTGCGGCTCGCGCTGGTGCTGCACCTGGGGCCCGGTGGCCGGCAGAGGCTGGGCAGCGGGCTCGGATGCGGCGATCGGGGTGCGTGCAAGCTGCTGGCAGGGGAGCAGGGCCGGAATAAGCACCTTCCAAGAGTTGGGACGTGGCAGAAATGCGGTAGACAAAACCCCGTTCAATTGGGCCTGAGCGGCGCTGCATCGTGCATTACCGCATCTGCTGATTGCTTTGGCGCGCCGCCCTGGGCCCCTGGCCGCTCAGCTAAGTGCGGGTGTCTAAGGACCTTGCTGGCCGCTATGGAGAACGGCCACGCCCCTGCCGCGCCTCCCAGCGCGGAGTACACGCCACCCTTTGGTCCGGAGGAGGTGAGGACCGTGCCAGCAAGGTGGGCGGCGGCGGCGGCGGCTGGCGGCGAGCAGGCGCTTCACAGTGGCGCCCTCCCTCCTTCGCCTGCAAGTCGCTCCTCTCTAAACTCCCGGCCCCTAGCTGCGCTTGCTCCTCTGCAGTGGCGCAAGATGGGCCATGCGATGGTCGACTTCATCGCAGACTATCAGGCCGGCATTGAGCAGATGCCTGTGCGCAGCCAAGTGCAGCCCGGCTACCTGCGGTGAGGCGGCTGGCAGTCGACACCACTGTGTATATACCAGCTGCCTGGCTTCCAGATTGCAACTGAGGCAAGGGCAGGGGCTATAACAGCAAGGCAGCCGAGCCGCAGCCACCAGAGAGGCAGCTCCTCACAAGCTGTTGAGGTGCTGTCCCATGCTGTCGTCCATCCACCTGTGCAGGCCCCTCCTGCCGAGCGAGGCGCCAGAGCAGCCGGAGAGCATCGAGCAGATCCTGGGTGACGTCAGCCAACACATCATGCCCGGCATGACGCACTGGCAGTCGCCCCGCTTCTTCGGCTGGTTTAGGTGCGTGGGTGGCATGATGGCACCATGGCAGCAAACAGCTGGAAGGGTGGATGTTAGCAGCTTCTGGTGCGCTGGGTAAGCAGCTGGGAAACTCGTATTCCCCGGTTCTTCTGTTGCTCAAGCCGCTGCCTTCTCCTCCCTGCCTGCTGCTGTGTTGCAGCGCCAACGTGTCGCCGCCCAGCCTGGCCGCGGACATGCTGTGCGGGGCGTTCAACGTGATTGCCTTCTCGTGGATCGCCTCCCCTGCTGCCACCGAGCTGGAGGCGGTGAGCTGGGAGGAGTTCGATTGCCAGGAGTTCGCTTGCGCTGCGTGTGATGCGTCTGGGGCATGTGGCTGAATGCTGTGCAGCAGCGCCGCGAGCAGCGAATGCCCTTCACATGCATGGCATCAAGCACCCTACTTGTGCCATCCGCCACCCTTCCTCCGCCCAGATCTGCATGGACTGGTTTGGCAAGCTGCTCAACCTGCCAGAGTGCTTCCTCTCCAGCGGCGGCGGCACGGTGCTTTTCTGGCGCTGCTTCCGCTGTTGTGCTGCCGCTCGACTTGCTGGCACGCTGCTGTCGCTCTGGCCTCAGGTTGCTGTGCCCTGGTGCCACACCGCCACCTCAGCTGCTACCAGCAGTGGCAGGCAGCCCTGCTCTTGCTTGACATTAATGTTGACTCTCACCCCGCCGCCATCCTCTCCCCTCTCCCCTGCTCACCCCACCTGCAGGGTGTGATCCAGTCCACCGCCAGCGAGGCCACGCTCGTGGCGCTGCTGGCCGCCAAGGCGCGCGCCATGCAGGGTCGGCCCACCGAGGACGGCCACAAGGTGGTTGCCTACTGCTCCGACCAGGCGCACAGCTCGGGTGAGAGCCAGCCGCTGGGGGCAGTTTGCGATTGCATGGTATGGGCAGCTGCAGCTGCAGGTTCAGGGCAGCTGCAGCTGCATGGTGTTGCTCAGCCCCACATGCCGCTCGACAGCAGTACAGCTGCCGTACTGGTAACTGCCGACCGCATCGACCCTTGCTCTCCTCCCCTTGCCTGCATTCCTGCGCGCAGTCAAGAAGGCGACCATGGTGGCTGGGGTGCACCACCTGCGTGTGCTGCACACCCACGCAAAGGACGGGTACACGCTGCAGCCAGATGCCCTAGAGGCGGCCATCCAGGCTGACCTGGCGGCGGGCCTCATCCCCTGCTACGTGGTGGCCACCATTGGCACCACCGGCTCATGTGCAGTGGACCCAGTGCCCCAGATTGCGGCGGTGGCGCAGCGGTACAGCCTCTGGTGCGTGGACACATGGCTGGGTGGCGGTATGGGAGGGCAGGGGCGGGCAGCTGGAGGGGCGGCGCAGAGCACCCGCTGTGCATGAAAGCTTGCAAGCACGTGGGCATGCACGCCGCTGTGACCTGCTGCTGCTGAAATGATTGCAACGGCAATGCGCCTGCTGCACCATCACCCACTACTGCAGGGCGCATGTGGACGCAGCATGGGCGGGCACGAGCGGCCTGCTGCCGGAGATGCAGCACTACTTTGAGGGGCTGGACCAGGTGGGTGGTGTGAAGGGAAAACAGTGGTGGCTGCTGGTGATGAATGCAAGTACCCCTGCCAGCAGGCAGTGGCGGTGCAGCTGGCGTGCTTTTGCAGCTGGCTGATGTGTTCTGTCTCTCCTACCAATCTGCCCTGCAGGTGGACAGCTACGACACCAACCCCACCAAGGGTGCGCTGCAAATGACGGTGCATTTGGCGAAGGGCAAAATTGCTTGCTGGTTCAACCAGCAAGTTGCTGGCGCACCTGCTAGCTCCCTCCTCTTCTGCCTGTCGTCATCTCCCGCCCTCTCCTGCCCACCCACATCCTCTATACACATTCCTCCCACCCCGCAGGCCTGCTCATCAACTTCGACTGCTCCTGCATGTGGTTCCGCGAGGGCCGCGCCGACTGGGCGCGCGAGGCGCTCAGCCTGACGCCCGAGTACCTGCGGCACCATGCCAACGACCTGGACTACAAGGCAAGCCAGTTGTGCATCGGGTGGTGCAGTGGCTGCGAATGCAAGCATGCAGCGGTGCAGTGGTGCGCAGCCAGATAACCCTCTCAGCAGCCTGCCCCTGTATCGAAGCGCTGTGCCATGAAGTTGTATGCTGGCTGCCAAGCTCCAACAGAGGCCGTGCTGCCCCTGTCTTGCAGGACCTGCAAGTGCCGCTGGGCCGCAAGTTCAGGTGCGTCCTGCTGCTCAGTGAGCACCTGTTTGTGAAACAGACGCATAGGTTTGCGCAGCGGCGGAGAGCAAAGCAAGCGGGAGCTATGGTGCATCCTACATGGCACATTTACTGGCACTCAATCTGCAGTGCGCTGGAGCATGCAGCCTGATATGTCTTGCACTTCTGCTGCCGCTGCTGCTTCAACATGCTCGACTCCCTGGCTGCCGCAGGTCGCTCAAGCTGTGGTTCATCATGCGCATGTACGGCGCTGAGGGGCTGCGCGCGTACGTGCGCAACAGGTGCGCATGCTGCGCCGGCACAGCAGGCTGTTGCATTGCCGCAGTGGTGGATGCAGGTGCAGGAAGCTTCTGCGGGGCTGGCAAAGTTGCGCTCTGCCACTCCGTGTGATCTAACCACACATTGTTTGTCAACGCTCATTCTCATTCCACACCTGCCCCCGCCACCCCCTCCTGCCCTCCTGCCCAATCCGCAGGCTGGAGTGCCAGCGGGTGTTTGAGGAGCTGCTGGCGGGTGAGCCGCGCCTGGTAGTGGCGCCCGGCACCACCCCCCGCCTGGGGCTCATCTGCTTCCAGCTGGCGGGTGCCAGCGAGGCGGAGGCAGAGGCGCTGCTGGAGGCCATCAACGCCACGGGTGCGCAGGTTGCAGGGGCTGGGGGTGCGGCGGGGCTGCTAGGGGCGGGCGGCCGCTGCGGGGCTGGCCTATGAAGCATGTGGCTTGCCTGCTGTTGGTGGCGGCAGCCATGAGGTCGGTCCGACCTCTGTTAGGCAGGGAGCGCTTCTGGATGCCGCTGGCCAGAGTATCGACGAGTATTGACCTCCCTGCCTTGTTTGCCTGCCTTGTTCGCCCCTCTGCCGCAGGCAAGCTGTTCCTGGTGCACACCAAGCTGGACGGCGTCATCACCTTCCGCTTTGCCATCGGCGCCACCAACACGCAGCCGCACCACATCCGCGAGGCGTGGGCAGTCATGCAGCAGCAGCTGGATGCAGCGCCCAAGAACTGAGCAGTGCCCCTGCATGGCAAGCCATCAGCTGCGTCCAGGGACGAGCGGGCAAGCCGCTGCATCCGCCGCAATGTGCGCCTGGCAGGCAGCCATGGTAGATACTATGTTGTGACAAGCCGCGAATGCCAGTGGTCTTCGCTTCCTTCAACCGTCAATCAGCGTGTACTGAAATGCCTCTTTGGTGTTGGTCATTTTGTTGCATCTAACCGGCTGGTCAATGCGCACTGCCATGTCAGACAACGAGTCGTCACTCAGGCCCAAGCTAGGAGCTACAAGCTGCCAGGGATGGTGCCGCAGCCCACTGTTGTTAGCGGTTGGCCCGTTGCACCCACGTTGCACTACTGGTAGCAACAGCCAGGGTGGACCCAGGTGTGATGTTGGCGGGCGTGTACCACGGGTGGGAGCTCACTGTACACTCAACATCGCTTCGAGTCTGTGCAAGTGTGGGGGCCCACTGCAGTACCGGCCCAAGGTGCACTAGCACTTGGCAGCAGGGGATGCATCGATGGCGGTGGCGGCGCCGCCGCCGTGCCATGTCAGCGGAGCGGAGGGAGAGGCCGCAAACGAGTGCGCGCGCCTTTCTCTGCTTGCCCTAGACAATTTGGCTTCACAAAAAGCTGCACTTGCATGCGCCACCAGACGCAAAGTGCGCCGTTGCGCACGACCGCACGTGCCGAGCACATACCCGCTGCTGGCCGACCACATATACGCTGCGAATGGCCAACATCGGTCATTTTTGTGCGTTGTTCGACCCGATCGCGATGCCGCCCCGCACGCCCGCCCACCGCCAGCGCTTCTGCACGCTGGCGGCGGTGGCGGCTGCCCTGGCTGTCCTGCTGGCCTCCCCCTCCGCAGCATTCAGCCCTGTGGGACAGGTAATGCCCAATTGGAGACGGAGAGAGGCGCGTGCAACGTGCACGGAGCCAGAGGCTTGGGCCAGTACCTCAGCTCCTGGCGCTGGCGCAACTGGGTACGCAGGCATGCGCACGCGGCGCCTTGGCACTCATCCCTATGCCACTGTCCCTCCCCATGTAGGCCCGCCACGTGCTGCGGCGCCTGAAGCAGGCTGGTGAGGGCCCCTCGGCAGCCGGGGATGTCGGATGGGTGCCCGGCATCAGACCGGCATTGCCACTTGGCATCAGTGTGGATGGCGTACGCCAGCGGGTAGTTTTCTGTCCCGGGATCCCTCGAGGGACTCGTGAGTCCCGCCAAATTCCAGCCACACACAATGGCCCACCCCCCAACACTCCTCCTTGCGCGCAGTGACGCCCACCCCAGCGGATCAGGTGGTGGCGTTTGCCATCTCAGCGGCAGAGGTGTCTGTCTCCAACGCCGAGGCGCTGGTGGCTGCTGCGCAGTCGGGCGACCTGGCTGCCGCCAAGGCTGCCTACCTGAAGCTGCGCCCCGAGTATGAGCAGATCGAGCACCTGTACGAGCTGTTCCCCACCTCTGATCGGTGAGTACCGCTTCTGAACAGCGCGGAAGCAGCGGTCATGCCAGCAGCAGGGTGCGCCAGCCAGCCTAGCGGCAGCAAGCATGCACTGCACCCACAGCTGTGCACGCCTGACACTGTTGTGCCTGGCGCTGATTTAGCCCGCACCACCCTGCCTCGTCTGCCGCAGCGACATCGACTCACGCCCCGACGCTCACCAGTATGGAGAGGCATACGTGAAGGGGCTGGAGGGCACCCCGGGTGCCATCTTCAAGGTGGGGTCAGTTGCTGCTGCTGCACGGTGCCCTGCCAGCCTGGCTGAAGCGCTGTGCAAAGTGGCCTGTGCCGGGCAGGTCCACCGCTGCACCCCTGCTTTACACTGGGCCAGGCACGGCCATCGTATACAATGCAAACCATGCGACCCGCGCTCCTGCCCTGGCCCCTCTGCTGGTGCTGCTTGCCACCTTGCCTCCCTGCTGTGGCTCCCTTGCCCAAACACTGGCTGTACCGGTTGGCTGCAGGGTAGCCACCGCATCGAGGCGCTGCTGTACCGCAATGGGGACGTGGCGGACGCAGTTCCCTGGGCGCAGCAGCTGGCGGCCGACTACAAGAGCCTGGTGGGCAAGCTGGAGAACGGCGCAGCCCGTTTCACGCCGCCCTGCATCTGGTATGGCCTGGTGGAGGTGGCCACCGAGGTAGCCAAGAAGAAGGTGAGGAGCAGCTCAGCCACGCTGGCTACCTCCAGCAAGCGGGCTGCTGACGGGCGGGCTACATTAAGGCTGCGTGCTGGCCGTCCGCTTGCCAGCTTGGCGTGCAGTGTGGGCAGGCTTGCATGCGTGCTCATGTCCATTTGCAGCACCTTCCCAACTTGACCATTGCAACTCCACATTCACCCAGATCTCCAGCGAGGAGGAGACGTGGAGCGACCTGTCGGTGCTGATTTTCGACGCCAACCTTGAGGTGAGTTTAGAGTAGAGGGTATGACAACTGCTTGCAGTTTGGGCATCCTGCAGCCGCCGCACATGTACATGTGCCCAACCCACGCCGGCATGCCTTGCTGCCTGCCTGCCTACAGGGCATCGACAAGATGAGCCTTCCGTGGGTGGAGGGCCTGACGGCTGCCAACGCCAGCGTGGCCGAGGCGCTGCGCTCCGCCATCGCCAACGCTCGCTCCGTGCTGGAGCCTTTTGTTGAGGCGGCGCCCGGCGGCGGCAAGACTTACGCCCCCTACTCGACCGTGCCTGTGCCCACCCGCCGCACCATCCAGCTGGCCTTCTACAGCGTGGCCGATGCTCTGACTGAGGTACGTTGTGGCACGCCAGATGAGACAGGCACCTGAACTATAGCCTAGCATGCAAGCACGGCGCACCGCTTACCAGCGGCTAAATGTTTACAGCAGTATGCTTGTAGCTTGTTGAGCCCCTTGCACATCGGCCCCCAAGCCGCCATGCCCTGAAAACGGTGCCCCCTCCCGCGTGTTGCACCATTGCAGGCGGCCGGCGCGCTGGGCATCAGCCTGGATTGCGTGGCGCCTCCTGAGGGCTCCACAGCCCAGGCCTCCCCCACCCCCACCACCGGCGAGGCTGAGGCAGAGGCTGGGGCTGAGGCCGAGGCTGAGGCTGGGGCTGAGGCTGAGGCTGGCCTGGGCCGCCGCCGCTCCTTGTTCCAGGAGGCTGAGGCGGAGGCGGAGGCTGGGGCGGAGGCTGAGGCTGAGGCTGAAGCTGAAGCTGGTGCCAACGGCGGGACACAGTGCACACCGGGTGTGATCCCCAAGGCATACGCCGGTGACTCACCCGAGGTGCTGCAGGGCCTGGCCTACTTCCAGGCCCTCGTGCCCTATCAGCAGGCGGCCTCTGCCGCCTTCACAGCCGCCGTGGAGAGCGGCAACCTCACTGCTGCGCGCGCAGCCTACGCTGCCACCCGCCCGCTGTATGAGCAGATTGAGGTGGGTCAGGCGGGGTGGGGGCGATTTAGGCACTGGCGGGGTGAGGTTGTCTTGGCTATTGCCTGCTGAATTTGCCATGCTGTGGGCATATGCCACGCACATCACATTTGCAGCTGGGCCACCACATGCTCTCTCAACCCGCACACCCTTACCGTGCGCATGCCCTGCCTGATTGTGGGTACCCTCCATGCGAGACATCCCCACCCTCTTGCCCGCCGCCGACATCCGTCCAGGTGCTTGCCGGCAGCTTCCTTGCCCTGGATGTGGCTCTGGACGCGCGTGAGTACATTTTCCCGGAGGGCGAGCGCTCCCCAGACTTCCAGGGCTTCCACAAGCTGGAGCGCCTGATCTTCGGGTGGGTGCAAGGGGGGCCAGCGCATGCTTGACGAATTGCAGGGTTGCAGTTTGTGGCAGGCTGGAGGGTGTTGCATGCATGCGCAGGTTGGGCCGGCGCGTGTCTGTGTGCAAGAGGGCTGTTGGTATGCTCACAAGCCAGGCAGCCACATTGGCGGCAGCGTGAAGATGCTCCAGCCCTCACAAGGCTGGTGTGTGCATACACATCCTCACCACCACAACCACACACACGCTGCCACCGCCCTTCTGCATGCCTGCCCTGCAGCGATGGCGCCGTGAACGAGCTCACGCTGCAGGTCGCTCGTGGCGTGGAGCAGACGCTGTCTGTGCTGGCCGTCGCGCTCAACACCACGGCCCCCGACCGCTTCACTGCGGCCACCAGCTGGGAAGGCATGCTGAACTTGGCAAACGAGGTGGCGTCCAAGAAGGTGTCCAGCGAGGAGGAGACGTTCTCTGACCTCAGCCTTCTCATCTTCTACAACAACTGGAAGGGCATCCTGTCGCAGGTGAGATGCGGGAGGTTTTCGTGGGATGCCGTGCAGCGGCGGCGGGTATGCCGGCTCCTGGCCACAGCTGGGCACAGCTGGCAATGCAATGCACGTGGCGGGCCACAGCTGGCATGTGGCCTTGCAAGAAAGGCGTGGACCTCCCGCCCCCTTCTCGCAGGCGATGCCGTACTGCGGAGACGCCCCTGAGGCATGCGAGGCGTTTATGACCGCTGTGCAGAATGCCACTGACTGCCTGAGCTCAAGCATCAAGATCGAGGTGCGCTGTTTCTCATGCCTTGTTTCTGCCACCTTTGCTGTTGCTGCATGATGCGCTGTTGTTGCTGCTGCCGCCCTAGGCCAGCGTGGGGCAAGAAGGGGCAGTGCCACGCGGCAGTGCAGCAACCAGCTGGCAAGCGGCGGGCCCGTGACCACAAATGAGCGGACGCAAGAAGCACTTTGCCTTTTGGCGCCCCTGCCTGCCTCTATCCCAAACGCATTGTCTGCTGCAACATGTACTGCCCCACCATGTAACTGCCGCAGGACGACGTGCTGGCCGTCGAGGCCAGCGACGTCACCGACGAGTTTGCGGCGCGCCTGCTGGAGGCTGACTATGGCAGCTATGCCGCTGCCCCCATGGAGCTGCGGCGCTGCGTGGTTGAGCGTGGATACGCCGTGCGCGATGCGCTGGCCGCGTATGCCACCGCCCTCAATGTCATTGACGACTGCTCCCCTTGGCATCCTGCCTCCCACGTGCCTTTCCCGTACCGCGCCGAGGCATGAAAAGCCAACCCCGCCCGGCGGCTGGCGGCAACCAGCGTGCAGCCCCACGCATTGTGGTACTGCGCGTGCTAAGTTGCAACCCTTGCCAAAGTCTCCCACCAGCTCAGGGTCACAATTGGCAATGTCTGCCACAGTGACTGCATTGGGTCTCTGTGATTCTTCACAAGTGCGCTGCTGCAGGCGCTTGTGTTCATTGCATCCACACCCATAACTCTGCTACTTCTCCCCGCCCGGTGCGCTACACCCACCCCTCCCCGTCTCCATGCCATGCTTTCCCCCCCACCCTCTCTCTCCCGCCCATTTTGTCAGCAGCCTTTCTTTCATTCCTCGGCTGTGCGGCAGCGCCGAGTCCTGCAGTCATTCTGCATGGCAGGCGGGTGTAATAGCGAGGCGTGGATCTATCCTGTTTGGAAGGCTGGCCAAGCCTGCCCGCCGCTGCCGCCGCACAGCAGCGTGCCCTTCCTGCAGCAGCGCCCTGTGGCCTGCCGCCTTTTCGAATGCAATGCCTTCAAGCAAGTTGCTGGTGCTAGGCTGTATGATCTTATCCAGGGTAAGCGTTGCTAACTGCAATGCTCCAGCGAGTTGGACTGCAGCAGGCCTGCACTGTGTTGCCCGCACAGCACCACCACACATGCAAGTGCACTCGATCTTGAGTGTGCACATGCTTGTTGCCGTCGCTGGTGAGCGCCGCCGACGCACGGGCGCTGCCACACCAGGGCCTGCTGGTGATGCAGCGCCCGGTGGAATTGTGCTCACCGAGTGGTCACCAAGGGCGACAGCACAGCAACGAGCCGCCAGAGGGTGCCCTGATCAGCCCTCCCGGCGCTGCCGCCGCTCGCCGGCAGCGCCCATGCGGCGGCGCCCGCCGCCG
>VFQQ010003221.1_pt1 | contig 16290 bp, 18 predicted proteins | sample 3512341 | NCBI WGS metagenome assembly VFQQ01 (sample SAMN10412373, study PRJNA504923) | tailings metagenome | isolation source: Relicate 2 Philex TSF1 revegetated site | place: Philippines: Tuba, Benguet | collected 2017-08-29 | reverse complement strand
CCCCTCTGATGGGGAGGGGGACCGGCGAAGCCGGTGGGTGGGGTGGGCCGCTTGCGCTTACTCTTCCCTACCGGCCTCACAGTCTTCCGACACTCACCCACCCACCGGTGTCGATGCCTCGTGTCAGCCGCCCCGCCCACCGCCCCCCGAACGACTTTTCCACATCCACCCCGTTCCGCAGCACATCAATTCTCGACTGATCCGATAGACTAAGGCATGCTCCCTTCATTGGCCGGGCTTCTTCCTCCCTTGACCGGCCACCCAACGTCCCGTCGCCCGCTCCCCTGTGGGCGGCGGGCCGCAACAGAGAGGAGTACGCCGATGGTACATTTCTTCGGAATCTTCACCCCCGCCGCCGACCGGCAGGCCGGTGACGACCAGCAGACCTTCTTTTCCGATGCTCCGACCAGGGCCGAAGCCGACGCCGCGCTCCTCGCCGGCAAGCGCCCGCCCGCCGCCGAGGAAAACCTCGAAGACCGCGACCCGGATTTCGTCGCGACCCGGTTCGTCACGCTGCTATCGCCGCCGTATATCTGACCCGGTCTCTCAGTCGGCGCTCCTCTCCCGTTTACGGGGGAGGGGGACCGGCCATGGGCCGGTGGAGGGGGGTGCCGCTTGCACCGACCTTCACCCTGCGATGGGCGTCCGCACAAGGTGCACCCCTCTCCACCACGCTATGCGTGGTCCCCCTCTCCCGCAGGCGGGAGAGGACCGCCGACTGAGAGGCCAGCGCCTCCATCACCAACTCCCCCTCAACCTCTTCTGCGCTATAACCTCCGGCACCACCCACCGGAGCGCGTGCGCCGATGACGCTGTTTGCCACCATCTTTCCGCTGCTCTGCTGGTTCGCCTACAATTACGGCGTGCCGCTGATCGAGCGGAAGCGCCCGTCTCTCTCCGTCATCATGAGCATGCAGCGCCGGCGCTGGGTGAAGAACGCCACGCTGCGCGAGTCCCCGCTCGACGCCATCCTCTCGGCCAACCTGATGAGTTCGGTGAGCTTCCTCGCCTCCACCTCGGTGCTGCTGGTGCTGGCGATCTTCGCCGCCATCGGCCAGACCTCGTCGGTGATGGAAGCGCTCAACGGCGTCGGCATGGGGGTCGAATACGCGCCGGCCGATCTCCGCATCCACTTCGTCGTGATGCTGGCGATCTTCACGCTGTCTTTCTTCGCCTTCACGCTGGCGCTGCGGCAGTTCAACCACTTCTGCATCATGATCGGCGCCATGGACCATTCCGGCCGCGTCAGCGAGGCCGAGATCGATGCCATCGCTCAGCTCAACACGCTGGCGGCGAAGAACTTCAACAACGGCATCCGCGCCTATTACTTCTCGGTCGCGACGGTCGCGTGGTTCGCCTCGCCCTGGCTGGCCATCATCGCCAGCGTGGTGACGGTCGCCTTCCTCATCCACCGCGAATTCTTCTCATCGGCGCACCGCATCGCGGCGTCAGCAGCAGTTTTGGCGAGCCGGCGGGAGTTGGAGAAGACGGAGGCGTGACCCGGCTGCTCAGTCGGCGAACCTCTCCCGTTTACGGGGGAGGGGGACCGGCCATAGGCCGGTGGAGGGGGGTGCCGCTTGCACAAACCTCACCCTCGGATGTCCAACGTCAGCGCAAGGTGCACCCCTCTCCACCACGCTATGCGTGGTCCCCCTCTCCCGCAGGCGGGAGAGGCTCGCTGACTGAAAAATCACCCCTCAGGCATCCAGCTTGCTCGGCGGATACGCCTTGGTCAGCGGGGCGAACCCGCCCGGCGGTTCGGGCGCTACCGGCTCGGATGCGGCGGCCAGACGGGCGCTGTTGTCCACGCCGAGCGGATAACCGAGATCGGCCGACTGCCGGTAATTGACCAGCGCCTTGTCGAGATCCGCCGGCACCCCGAGCCCATGCTCGTAGATATGCCCGAGATTGTTGTAGGCGATGGCGTTGCCGAACGTGGTCGCCTGTTCGGTCCAGCTCAGCGCCAACGCATAATCCTGCGCCGTGCCACGGCCATCGAGATACATCACCGCCAGATTGACCTGCGCGTCGATGTCGCCCGCCATCGCGGCCTGCGAGTAGAGCTCGAATGCCTGCTGCTCGTCCCTGGCGACACCCTTGCCCACTTCATAGAGCGTGGCGAGATTGTATTGCGCCACCGCGAGCCCCTGCTCCGCCGCGCGCGTGTAGAGATCGGCGGCGGCCGCCACATCGGCGTCGACGCCGAGCCCGTGCTCCCGCAGATAGCCCAGCGCATTCTGCGCGAACATATCGCCCTGGTCGGCTGCCGGCAGATAATAGCTCGAGGCGAGCGCCGCATCCGGCGCGTCGATCAGGCCATCCTGGTAGATGCGGCCCAGATTGTACTGCGCCTTGAGGTCGCCGCGATCCGAGGCGCGCTGCAGCCAGGCGGCGGCCGCGACATAGTCCTGCTCGACGCCGAGCCCCTGGTAATACATCAGCCCGATATTGGCCTGCGCCCGCGGCAGGTTCTGCAGCGCCGCCCGGCGATACCAGTTGGCCGCTTCGCGCAGATCCTGCTCCACGCCCTCGCCCAGGTCGTAGGAAAGGCCGAGGCTGTTCTGCGCCGGGGCAAAGCCCTGGCCGGCGCCGTTCCGCAGCATTTCGGTGCCGCGGGCCATGTCCGGCTCCACGCCATCGCCGACGATCAGCATGTCGCCGTAGAGCGCCAGCGCCACCGCATTGCCGCCGGCCGTCGCCTCTTCGAACAGCGGCACTGCCTTGGGGGTTTCGCCGGACCACACATAGGCGCGGCCGAGCCAGCCCTTCACCTGCGGATTGTCGGCATTCTCGGCCAGTGCCCGTTCACAGGCTTGCACCGCGGCCGTGGCGTCCATCGCCGTCATGTCGCGGCCGATGGTTTCATAGCCGGTCTCATACTGGCTGGCGGCCTGCGCGGCACAATCGTCGAGCGCGCTCTGGGCGAAAGCCGGCGTGGCCGCAAAGCCGAGCAACGCGACGAATCCGCGGGTGAAAATGGTGGCCGCCATGCTCTCTCTCCCTTGCCGTGGTCGAACCATAGAGCAAGGCGAGATCGGTTCAAGCTTCAGGGTGTCGCGATGAAACCCTTGCCCAGATAGATCTGGTGCCGGTCGATCTCGTTGCCGCCGCGGATCACCGGGATTTCGGCCAGCGGCACGATCTCGGTGAAACGGGCGGTGACGTCGGGGGTGAGCGGCCGCCAGGTGTCGCCGAAAAGGATCGCGTCCTGCCCGGCATGGGCGGCCGGATCGAACCAGTAGTCGAACTGGTCGCGACGACTGCTGAGGCTGACCACGTCCTTGTCGGCCATCGCATAGCCGAGCAGCGAGGCCGTGGTGTAGTCGGCGGTGGCGATGAACCCGGCATTGTGCTCGGTCCGCGCCGCGGCAACGGCGGCGGCGGTCTCGTCCCAGCCATAGGCCCAGCCGGTCGCCTCGTCGTTCCAGCCCTTCACATCGGTGAGCGGCGTGAAACTGTAATTGACCAGCATGAAGGCGAGGAACGCCATGCCGAACACGGTGTGCACCCAGGTGAGCCAGCGCCAGCGCATGTGGAAGGCGAGGAACGGCAGCGCCGCCAGATAGGCCACGAGATTCCAGTGGAACAGCGTCGCCGTGACGGTCGAGAGAGCGAAGATCACCACCGTCGAGAGCCAGAAGATGATCCGCGCCAGCCCTTCCCCCGGCCGCCGCGACACCGCGAAGCCGAGCATGGGCACCAGCAGGAAGGGCCCGACGAAGATCAGCAGGCCCACCAGCCACTGGCCGGTCCCTTCGAACGTCGTGGCGAGTCCGGCATGGCGGGCGCCGAAGATGAAGCCGAACGACGCCATGCTTTGCTGCAGGTTCCAGACCAGCACCGGCGCCTGCATCGCGATGGCGACGGCGGCCGCCAGGTAGAGCTGCGGCTTCCGCAACAGCGGCCGGGCTTTGGGCGCGATGAGGATGTAGAGCGCCAGCCCGAAGCCGATGAAGGCCGCGTTGTATTTCGACAGCACCGCCAGGCCGAGAAAGAAGGCGCCGAGATAGAGATCGCGCCAGCGCGGCAGTTCGGGCCAGCGCTGGAAGAACGACAGCAGGAAGTAGAGCGCCGCAAGGCTGCAGGTGACGAGCAGGTGGTCGGGCAGCGCCACCGAGGTGACGGCGAGGAAGATCGGCGTACCCAGCAGCAGGATCGCCGTCCGCCAGAAATGCTCCGGCCAGTCCCAGGCGATCCGCTTCGAGATCAGCCAGACCAGCGCGATATCGGCCACCAGCGCCAGCGCCACCGGCAGCCGCATGGCGAACTTGTTCCAGCCGAAAATGGCGCCCGACAGGCCCTGCAGCCAGGCATTGAGCGGTGGATGGTCGTAATAGCTGAGCGCCGGATGCTGGCCCCAGAGCCAGTAATAGGCCTCGTCCTGGAACACCCCGGCAAAGACCAGTACCGCCAGCTTGCCAGCCAGCAGCAGCAGCACCAGCGCCTTGAGCACGCCGAGCGGCGCCATCGGCGCCGGCCGCGTCGTCCTGGTCTCGCTCATCGCTCTGCCCGCCCGGTCATGCGCCGCCTTATGACACGGCCGGGCCGCCGGATGGAACCGTCTCCGGCGCGGCATCCACCCCGCTTACCATGCGGCATATCTGACATTGACAATCAGGATTAGCGCGCGCCTTATGCTCGCCGGTTACGCGTTCTTTTGTTTTCGTTCGACTTCAGCCGGGCTCATGCTGGTCTGCCAATGCAATGTGATCACCGATCGTGAGATCAAAAGGGTGATCCTGGACCTCCTCAAGGAGGATCCGTGGGCGATCATCGTGCCGGCCAAGGTCTATCGCGAGCTGGAAAAGCGCTGCAAGTGCGCCGGCTGCGTGCCGAATGTGGTGGACATTATCACCGCCGTGACCGAAGAGTACCACCTTCAACTGCAGGCTGATGCCGCGCCCGGAACAGTGATTCCGCCGCGGCCGCCTGCGTTGCGTCGTAAACGCATTGGAGGTCGTCATGAAAGGCGAAGCACAGGTCATCGAGCGGCTTAACGAGGCCCTCTTCCTCGAACTCGGTGCAGTCAACCAGTACTGGGTCCACTTCCGTATCCTGGACGACTGGGGCTTCAAGAAGCTCGCCAACAAGGAGCGCGCCGAATCCATCGAGGAGATGCATCACGCCGACAAGCTGATCGAGCGCATCATCTTCCTCGAAGGCCATCCGAACCTGCAGCGCGTCGCGCCGCTGCGCATCGGCCAGACCATCAAGGAAGTGCTCGAGGCCGATCTCGCCGGCGAGTATGACGCCCGCAAGGCCTACAAGGCCAGCCGCGAGCTCTGCGAGTCGCTGGGCGACTACGTCTCCAAGAACCTGTTCGAAGAGCTGCTGGCCGACGAGGAAGGCCATATCGACTTCCTCGAGACCCAGCTCCAGCTGCTCAACACCATCGGCGTCGAAAAGTACGGCCAGCTGAACTCGGAATCGGCCGACAAGGCCGAGTAAGCTCCGTTCAGGATCAAGATTCGGGGCCGGTCGCATCCTTTGCGGCCGGCCTTTCGTTTGGTCTCTGCATTGACACGTCGTTCATGTTTTGTTCATGTAGACGGCCAAACTGTGGAGGAGACCCATGAGCCGCGCCGCCCACCTCGCCATCCGCGGCCTCGTCCAGGGCGTGGGCTACCGTGACTGGACCATCCGGAAGGCCCGGGAACTCGGCCTTTCCGGCTGGGTCCGCAACCGCCTCGACGGCTCGGTCGAAGCAGTGATTTCGGGCACCGACACCCTTGTCGCCGGCATGATCGCCGAGTGCCACGACGGCCCGCCGGCCGCCCGTGTCGACGCCGTCGACGTCAACGAGTGGAACGAGCCGGTCGAGCGCGGTTTCGAGTTCCGCAAGACCGGCTAGAAGCCGGTGACGCCGGTCGGTCGATAGGGCGCCTCGAGCGCGCTGATCTCTTCTGCCGTCAGCACAATATCGAGCGCCCCAACCGCGTCGCTGATGTGGTTGAGCTTGGTCGCGCCGATGATCGGCGCCGCCACGGGCTGCTTCTGCAGCACCCAGGCTAGCGCCACCTGCACCATCGAAATGCCGCGCGCCTTGGCGACCTTTTCGACCGCCGCATTGATGGCCGCGTTGGCCTCGCCGCCGGCATCGTAAAGCGTGCGTCCGAACTCATCGCCATCCGTGCGGTTCGTCACCTCGCCCCACGGCCGCGCCAGCCGCCCGCGCGCCATCGGCGACCACGGGATCAGCCCGATCCCCTGATCGATGCAGAGCGGCAGCATCTCCTTTTCCTCCTCGCGATGAAGAAGATTGAGATGGTTCTGCATCGAGACGAACCGCGTCCAGCCGTTGAGTTCGGCGGTGTAGAGCATCTTGGCGAACTGCCACGCATACATCGACGACGCGCCGATATAGCGGGCCTTGCCGGCGCGCACGACGTCATGCAGCGCTTCCAGCGTCTCCTCGATCGGTGTCTTCGGGTCGAAGCGGTGGATCTGGTAGAGATCGACATAGTCGGTGCCCAGCCGCTTCAGCGAGGCGTCGATCTCGTGCATGATCACCTTGCGCGACAGCCCGCCGCCATTCGGCCCCGGCCGCATCACGCCGTTGACCTTGGTGGCGATCACCACGTTCTCTCGCGCCGTCAGTTCCTTGAGCACCTTGCCGACGATCTCTTCGCTCGAACCGAGCGAGTAGACGTTCGCGGTGTCGTAGAAATTGATCCCGGCCTCCCACGCGGCACGCAGGAAGGGGCGGCTTTCGTCCTCGGGCAGCGTCCAGGGATGAGTGCCGCGATTGGGGTCGCCGTAGCTCATGCAACCGAGGCAAATGCGCGACACTTCGAGGCCCGTCTGGCCGAGGCGAACATATTTCATCTTCTCACTCCCGTAACTTCCCGCCACCATTATCAGGCGAACCGGAATTGCGTCGACCGGGGATTCGTTTTGCTGGCCCTGGCGTCCGGGGCAAGGACGCCTTGGCTGGCCCAGTTCGGGGGTCTCCAGGATGCTGCGTGCACTCGTTCTTGCACTGGCGCTGATCGTCGCGCCGCTCTCACTCGATGCCGCCGAGCCCGCTGATGCGCCAGGCCGGTATGGATTCGCTGTTCCGCGACTTCGGTAGCATGCTGTCGCTCTCGCCACGCCAGCACGGCGTCAGCGACAAGCGCTTTCTCTCCGCCTGGGAAACATGCGCCAGCGCCGCCTTCGCCGACGGCGGCCTGAACCAGCGCCTCGTCGACCGGCTGGGTCAAAACCTCAGCCCCGAAGACATGGCCGGCATTGGCGACTTCCTCGCCTCGCCGCTGGGCCTCAAGCTCGCCGGCCTCGAACGGGCCACCCGCGAAATCGCACCAGGCCGGCAGATCGAGACGCTGGCCAAGGGCAAGACGCTCTATCTGCTGGCGCCCGTACCCCGCCGCGCCAGCATCGACGAGGTGATGGCATTGAGCGGCGCCGAAATGAGCTTTGCCATGCTGGGTGAGTCGCTGCGCGGCATGGCGCTGGGGCTGCACCTTTCCGCCAAGGGCGATGTCGCGCTGAGCTGGGAGCAGATCGACGCCGATGTCACGGCGCAGCTCGATGGCCTCGAAGACAGCCTTGCCGACGCCACCCGCTCCACCCTCGCTTTCACCTATGCCGGCCTCAGCGACGACGATCTCGGGAGCTACCTCGATTTCCTCCGTACCCCGGCCACACGAAAATTCTACGCCACGCTGACACTGGCCATCGGCGAGATCATCGAGGAGACCATGTTCGGCATCGGCCGGGATGTGGCTGCGCGGCTCGGCGCGGTCGCGATCTAGTTTGTTGCGACCCGGCAGTCGGCCGGACTAGACTCGGCGCAAAGGAGATCGTCCATGCTCGTTCGCGCCATCGCCGTCGCCCTCTGCCTCGCCTCCGTCACGCCGCCGGTTTTCGCCGTCACTCCGGTGACCGCACCCGCCGAGACCCTGGCGCCGATGACGACTCAGGAACTGATGACCGCGACGGCGCTCGACCAACTGTTCACGACCTTCGCCGAAACCATCGCCACCTCGCCCGAGCAGCAGGGCCTGCCCCTGCCCGAGGATTTCGCCGAGACCTGGAAGGAGACGTCTCATGCCGTCTTCAAGGCCGACGACATGCATGGCGCGCTGGCAGCCGCTTTCACCGACCGCTTCACCGACGCGGAGATGACCGAGCTGAGCGCCTTCTATCGCTCCGATTTCGGCAAGCATGTCAGCACCATCGAGGCCGCCGTCCAGGGGATGTCCGCCGATGAGCAGATGGCGGCGCGCGACGAAGGTCTCGCCCTGCTCGACGAGGCGGGCGCCGAGGCGAAGCGGACAGCACAGATCGACGAGATCATGGTGCTGGTCAGCGCCGATGTCGGGCGGACCATGCTCGGCCAGGCCATGCGCGCCATGATGGTGAGCATGGCCATGTCGGGCGCCAGCGGTGACATCGAAGTGCCGTGGAGCGAGATCGACGCCCAGCTCGCGCTGATGCTGCCCGGCCTCGAACAGGAAGTGACGGCGACGCAGCGGGCCCTGATGGCTTACGCCTACAAAGACCTGACCGACGCCGAACTCGACCAGTATATCGGGTTTCTCCGCACCGACGTGTCGATGAAGTTCTACACCGTGCTGGGCTACAGCGTCGGCACCATCATGGAACGCACGATGGGCAAGTTCGGCAAGGAACTGGCCTACCGGCTCAACCGCGTCAACGTTTGAGCCGGCCGGCGGAGAGGCGTCGACCCGCTACTGGATCGGGTCGAGGCTGGCGTCGAGATCGGCCAACAGGGCCTGCATCGGATCGGTCGGGTTTGTGGGCGCCTCGGGCGTGAACACCGGCCGCGGCGTACCGCTGGGGAAGGCGCCGAAGGTCTGGAAGAAGTCGACCACGTCCTTGAGCACCGGCATGCGCCAGCGCATCATCATGCCGAGCGCGATGACCGGCTCGAGATGGCCCATGCCCTCGTAATACTTCTCGGTGACCCAGATGCCCTGCGCACGCAGCCGCTCGGCCAGCGCCTGGGTGTTCTGCCGGCGTACGATCGGGTCTGAGGTGCCGCTGACCAGCAGCATCGGCGGCGTCTCGCTGGTGACGAGATTGACCGGCTGCGTGCCTTCCGGGTTCGGCGCGTCGCCGAAGGTCTCGCGCACTTCGCCATATTCGAACGGGTAGAAATTGTACGGCCCGGAAATGCCGGCAACGGCGCGGATCGGCATGGTGATGCCGTATTCCTGCCGGAACGAATGATCGAGCGACAGCATCACCGCATTGTAGGCGCCGGCCGAGTGACCGGCGAGGAAGAAGCGGTTCTTGTCGCCGCCGTAGCCGGCAATATTGTCCTCGATCCACTTCATGGCCTGGGCGTTGTCGTCGAGGAAATCCGGGTACTTGGCTTCCGGCCACAGCCGGTAGTCGGGGACCACCGCGACGAAGCCATTGGCCGCCAGCGCGCGCCCGACGAACTCGTATTCGAACTTGTCGCCGGCGCGCCAGGCGCCGCCATAGATGAACATCACCACCGGGGCTGGCCCGCCGGACGTATCTTCGGGCCGGTAGATATCGAGCTTTTTCCGCTCGCCGTCCGCATAGGCGATATTGGCATGCTTGCGAATGCCCGGATCCATCGCCTCCTTGATGTTGAAGGGCGAGAAGATCGTCACCTGCGCCGCCGCCGGCGCGGCCAGCGAAGCGAAGAGGACAAAAGCGAAGACGAGCCGCAAAGTGGCGGAGAGCCGGTCGAATTTCATTGAGATGGTGCGCCGTTTCGGGTTTCGGTGACTGGGGTCTCTTGGTCCAAGAACCTGAAGATTTTGTGACCGTATCGGAGCCGGCGATGACCGACGCATTGGTGCTGGGTGGCGCCTCGTGGAACACCATGATCCATCTCGACCGCTTCCCCGAGCCGCGGCCGGCGACCATTGCCGATGTGCGCTCGACCATCGCGGCCGGCTCCACCGGCATCGGCAAAGCCTTGGCGCTCAAGGCTCTCGGCCATCAGCCCCTGCTGCATGCGACCATCGGCGACGACGAAGCCGGTCGTGCCATCCGCGCCTTTTGCGATGCGCGCGGACTGGAGACCGTGTTCGACATCGACCCCGGCGGCAGTTCGCGACACGTGAATTTGATGGATGCGCTTGGCCAGCGCATCTCGATCTTCCTCTTCAACGGCTCGCCCGCGCCGCCGGTGGACGTCGCGCGTCTGACCTCCGCAATTGCCGAGACCGGCACGATCTTTCTCAACATCACCCAGAGTTCGATTCCCCTGCTGCCGGTCGTACGGCAGAGCGGCGCCGATGTCTGGGTCGATCTCCACGACTATGACGGCGTCAATGCCTACCATGAGCAGTTCATCGCCGAAGCCGATGTGCTCCAGCTCTCCGACGAGGCCCTGCCCGATCCGCGACCGGTGATGTTGCGGCTGGCGCAGACCGCGCGACTGGTCATCTGCACGCGTGGGGCGCGTGGCGCGCTGGCTTTTGCCGGTGGCGAGTGGCTCGACGTGCCGGCGCACCCCGCCAATCTGCGTGACAGCAACGGCGCCGGCGACACATTCTTCGTCGCACTCTGGTCGGCGCTGCAGCGTGACATGCCCCTTCACGACTCCTTGCGCTTTGCGGCCGCCGCTGCGGCGATGGCGGTGGAGAGCGACGAGCTGGTGCCGGAGACGATGACCCGCGCCGGTGTCGAGGCAAGGCTGCATCGCGCCTAATGCTCCAGCTCGCGCCCGTCGCCGTGCCGGCGCATGAAGTCCTCGAGCTCGTCCTTGCCGATCTCATCGAGGAAGTGGCGGATGGGCGTCCACATCAGCCAGTCGGGGTTGACGGCACGAACGGTCAGCCGATCGTTGACGAGGTCGAAATACACATTGGCCGAACGGGCGAGGCCGAGAAAGGCCGCAATGCCCGCGTCATCGATACGGACGGTCGATTCAAGTTTAGCGAACATCTGAACCTCTCGTTAGCTGTGCGTTGGCAGGCAACGGCACGAGCGGCGACAAGGGTGCATGCGGTCGTTCGCTATGGTGAAAGGGGCGTTAAGACGCCCCCGCCCCGTCGGATGCGGCAAGGCTCGCAGTCGTGCTGTCGGCCGGCTCGGCTGCCGCCGGCAGCAACCGCGCCGCATCGATCACGTCGCGAGTAAAGCCCGTACTCCTGGCAGCGGCCAGCTGCAGTGATGCCTTGGCAACGCCGGCATCGGCGGCCTTGCGGAAATAGGCATCGGCCTGCGCGGCGTCGACATCGACCCCGATGCCAAAGGCATGCACATAGCCCAGATTGTACCAGGCCTGCGCATAACCCTGTCGCGCCGCCGCCTGATAGAGACGCAGAGCCCGGCTCTCGTCGCGGACCACGCCCATCCCATACTGATAGAGATAGCCGAGGCTGTTCTGCGCAAACGCATCACCGCGCGACGCCGCCGCTTCATAGTAGAGCGCGGCCGCTCGGTCGTCCCGGGGCACACCCTGGCCGAGCTCATGCATCGAACCCAAAGCAGCGAAAGCCGCGATGCTGCCGACATCGGCCGCCTGCTCGTAGAGCCGCCGGGCCTGCAGCGCATCCTGCGGCCGGCCGAGGCCATCGAGATAGAGGCTGGCGAGCAGTTCCCTGGCATCCGGGTAGCCGCCAACGGCGGCGAGTTCGAGCCAGCGGCCCGCCTCGACATCGTCCACCGCCATGCCCATGCCGTCATGCAGCATCTTGCCCAGCAGATACTGGCTGGGCACGAACCCCTCCTCGGCCGCCAGCCGCGTCAGCATCGCGGCCTGCGCGATCTGTCGAGGTGTCGCCAGTTCTTCGGTGAGAACCTCTGCCAGAAGCGACATGGCAAGGAGATTGCCGCTGGCGGCCGCCGTCTCCAGCAGAGGCAGCGCCGCCTCGCGATCTCCCCATTCTCCGCGCGCCAGATAGGCATGCGCGAGCCAGGCCCGCACCACCATGCAGCAGGGCGCCGCCGCGTACGCCGTCTCGCAGATGGGGATGGCCACGGCCGTATCGATCTGGTCGGTGTAGAAACCGACATGCCGCCAGTCCGGCTCATAGACTGAAGCGGCCACCGCAGCGCAGGCTTCGATCAACTGGTTCTTTCGCTTTTCACTGACGCCGCCCTCGGCCGCCAACGACATTCCGGAAACAAGGCACAAGACGAGACCGATCAGAAAAGCACGCATCGGCGCCTCCGGACGATTGAGATCACAAGTGCTGGGCAAGTATTCCGGAAACGATCATGTTCTTACTTTGTTCTTAACGTCAAGATGGATTCTGCTGTTGCTTTGGGCGGTGGAACAACCGGGCGCGCAAGACAAAAAAAGACGCCGGCTCGTGGGGAGCCGGCGTCGGGTCGGTCGACAGAGAGGAGATTACTCGGCGGGGACGAAGTTGAGTGCCACGCCGTTGATGCAATAGCGCAGTCCGGTCGGCGGCGGGCCGTCCGGGAAGACATGGCCGAGATGGCTGCCGCAGGTGGCGCAGTGCACTTCGGTGCGCACCATGCCGTGGCTGCGATCGACTGTCTCCTCGATGGAGCCCGGGATCGGGTCGTTGAAGCTCGGCCAGCCGGTGCCGGACTCGAATTTGAGCTTGCCTTCGAACAGCGGCGTGTCGCAGCCGGCGCATTCGAACGTGCCTGGGCGCTTCTCATGGAGCAGCGCGCAGGAGCCCGGACGCTCGGTGCCGTGCTGGCGCATGATGTAATACTGCTCGGGGCTGAGGCGAGCCTGCCACTCGGCGTCGGTGCGGGTGACGGGGAATTTCTGATCGAGCATGGGATCCTCCGTGAATGCGCCAGATATAGGCATTCCGGCGCGGAATTTCGATGGGCTTCACGGACCTGTGGGCAGTGGCTCGCGGCGCAGGGCGGCGGCTGATATAGCGGGGCGCATCTGGAATACGGGGATCACGCCTGTGAAGACCGATGTGGTGGTGCTGGGTGCGGGGATTGTCGGCGTCAGCGTGGCGCTGCACCTGGCGCGGCGCGGGCGGTCGGTGGTGCTGCTTGACCGGCAGGGCGCCGGCGAGGCGACCTCGTTCGGCAATGCTGGACTGATTCAGCGCGAAGGCGGCGCGCCGCACAAGTTTCCGCAGGACCTGCCGACGCTGCTCGGCTACGCGCAGAACCGCAGCATCCCGATGCGCTTCCAATGGCGGGCGATGCCGCGCATGGCCCGCTTCCTCGGCCACTATTGGTGGCATTCGCGCGACGCGTCTTACCGGCGGATCGTCGCGGATTATTCCAAGTTCATCGCCCATTCGCTGAGCGAGCACATCCCATTGATCGAGGAGGCCGGCGCGTCCGATCTCGTCGGCACGGCCGGCTGGTTGAAGGTCTACCGCACGCAGGCCGGCTATGACGCGGCGCGGGCGGAGGCGGAAATGCTGAGGCCGATGGGCATCGAGCACCGGTCGCTCGACAGCGCCGGGTTGCAGGCGCAGGAGCCGGCGCTGACCGGCCCTTATGTCGGCGCGGTTCACTGGACGCAGCCCTGGACGGTGCGCGATCCGCAGGCGCTGACCCAGGCCTATCTTCAGCTGTTTCAGAAGCTCGGCGGCCGCTTCGTCACCGGGGACGCCATGACCTTGCGCGAAACCGCCGGCGGCTGGGAGGTCGACTCGCAGGACGAGGCGGTCACCGCGCGCGAGGTGGTGGTTGCGCTCGGACCTTGGGCGGACGGATTGCTCCGCAAGCTCGGCCGACGACTGCCGCTCGGCGGCAAGCGCGGCTACCACATGCACTATCGACCGAAGGACGGGCTGACGCTCAACCTGCCGACCTATGACGAGACGGGCTTCCTGATCGCGCCGATGCGCCGCGGTCTGCGCCTCACCACCGGCGCCGAGTTCGCGCTGCTCGACGCCCCGCTCAACCCGGCCCAACTCGAAGCCGCCGAGGCGGTAGCCCGCACGAGCTTCCCGCTTAGCGAGCGCGTCGACGTCACGCCCTGGATGGGCGTCCGCCCCTGCACACCGGACATGAAGCCGATCATCGGCCCCGAAGGTCGCAACGGCCTCTGGCTCGCCATCGGCCATGCGCATCACGGACTAACCCTCGGCCCTGCCACTGGCCGGCTGCTGGCAGAGATGATGACGGGCGAGACGCCGTTCATTGATCCGACACCCTACTCCGTGTCGCGGTTCAGATAGACGCTAGCCAGCCGCAGCAGTCGGGTGGTGAAACACGAGCATGCCGGCTACTCCTCAGGCATCAGAATTCTGGCCTCGACGCCGATCTCGTTCAGTAGATAGAGCAATCCTCCGCCGTCGATCAGTTCGATCGGCTTGTCTTTGGCGAAGTTGAATGCATCCGGGCCGTATCCGCTCGTCGTCACGAGCAGACCCTTGCTCGCGCCCTCGTTCATCATGGTGCCGTAGAGGTCCCTTACCGCCGAGACACCGACGACGTGACGGTAACGCTTGGCCTGGATGACGACCTTGCCACCAAGGATCGGCCGCGGATCGAAGGCCACGCAGTCCACGCCGCCATCTCTGGATGTTCGCGTAAGCTTCGATTCGAGGCCCATTTTGCCGAATAAATTGGCCACGAGTTCCTCGAACTCGAATGGGGTCAGGTCCATCAAGTTGGTGGCAGACGACAGTTCCGATATCAGGTCAGACTGATCTACAAAACGAGGATCAGTCATTTTGAACTCGACGATTGGCTTCACGGGCTGAACCTCGTCTGGGCTCCGCGATACCTGGGCGCCAAGATTTCGAAGACAAACGGCTTTGTCGACGCGCGCCAGATCGATGCCTAAGAAGACATCGCGTGTCGTTCTTACCGAAACCAGGCAGGGTTCGATGTCCTGCCCGGTCGCGGGATCGACGGCCCGTACCATGCCGTTGATTGCTACGGCTTGCAGGTGGGACCAGACATCGGCTTCGAACAGTTCGTGTGCCGTCCGCAGCACGACTGCCGCGATAATGTCCGCGTAAATGGCCTTTCGGTCGGCCGGCCTACAAGGCTTCGTGTCAATTGCGTCGCGTGTGCGCACATATCGGTGCTCGGTCACATCTGGAACAATGGAAGGTCCCGGGAGTTCGTAGCGCACCACAAGCAATTGCGAGTCCTGTTGCAGCGCGACAGAAAAATTCTGCGGAAAGCCTTCGGGATACTCAGACCGCTCGAGGACCATCGAAAAGTACGACACGAGCGCATCCGCGTCGCCTAGGCTGCAGTCCTCCTCGAACAGATCAACCTCACTGTTACGCGCATTCTGGGCGCCGATGAACGTCGAGCGCTTGGATTCTCTCTCGATCTCCGCCGCATTGAGCTGCGCTTTACGCTCATCCTCGCGCATCTGCCAAGCGAGCAACTCTGCACGCGCGAGTTCCTTCGCATCGTCCAACTGTCGCTCGAACCGCCGCCTGATCCAAGGCATGTGCCTCCCGATAGCGCCCGGCCGCTTTATCGACGCAATATGGCGTCGGATGTCGGGTTGAGGCTCAGCCAACCGGAGATTGGGTGGCAAAGGTGCATCGGAGTATGCCCCACGGGATCGCAAGGTATTGAAGTCTATCGCGTCGTTGACGGCCAAGGTCTCCGTGACGATCGAGGCGAGGGCTCGCAGGCGGTCACTAAGCTCCCGGTTGAGACCCTCCACCTCCGCCTCTCGATCCTCGAGATAGGCGACCTTGGCATCACGTGCGCGAGATTTTGCATCGGCGACCTGGAGCCGATGCGCCGCCAACGCCTGTCGTTGCCGAGAGCGCTGCTCCGCAGCTTCTTCCCGCTCCGCCTGACGCTGGCGCTGGACAGCAAGGCGTTGCTGGCGCGCGACCTCGCGCACCCCAGCCCTTAGAATCTGTTCGAAACCAATTCTTCTGGCCAATTGTCATTCCCCCGATATCCAGCTTAGGCGGAAGCAACTGACATGCAAGAGGGCGACGGATCCTCGTGGAGGTCGGGTCGAATACGCCGTGATGGGGAACGAACCGCGCCGCCACGTCCGTGCGGTCTGAGGCTAAAGCTTGTTTCAGCGCTCCAAAAGCAAAACCCCGCTGCCTTGCGGCAACGGGGTTTTCAATTTCGACATCTAAAGAGACACGCATGTTTTTGGCAGACCTGGCAGCGACCTACTCTCCCAAGCCTTGAGACTTAGTACCATTGGCGCAAAGAAGTTTAACGGTCGAGTTCGGGATGGGATCGGGTTCTGGGCTTCTCGCAATTACCACCAGATCGGCGAAAAACATGCGGGTGAATTCTGGATTTAGACCTTAAGAGTTTAGTTTAGAGGTGCTTTGGACTCGCAAGTCCGACCAATCAATCTCGCTCAAGCCACAGGTAACACCTGCGGACATTGATTAATGAGAACGATCAAGCCAATCGAGCTATTAGTACCGGTCAGCTTCA
>VFQQ010003220.1_pt1 | contig 16292 bp, 27 predicted proteins | sample 3512341 | NCBI WGS metagenome assembly VFQQ01 (sample SAMN10412373, study PRJNA504923) | tailings metagenome | isolation source: Relicate 2 Philex TSF1 revegetated site | place: Philippines: Tuba, Benguet | collected 2017-08-29 | reverse complement strand
GCTGCTGCTGCTGCTGCTGCTGCTGCTGCTGCTGCTGCTGCTGCTGCTGCTGCTGGCTGGGCAGGGCAATGCACGCCAGTGCTGCAAATGGCGACGGCGTACCAGACTGCGGCACGGCCACCCGCATGGGGGGAAGGACGGGCCTGGCGGTCCCGGCGATGATGCCAGGCTGGTCGCGGCGCTGCTGCCGCCAGCCACAGGCAGGGCATGCCTGGGCGGCCCCACCAGTTGCTCTAGACGCTGCATCGGCTCCAGAGCTTAAGCCACATGTGGCACGGCTTAAGCTTACGGCCGCGGTGGCAGCGGCGGGAGCCTGCACACGCGCCCTTGCCTCTCGCTCTGCTAGGGCACAGCCAAACATTCAATTTTGCGCGGGTGGCAGCAACCACGGCCTGCACATCCGATTTTCCTCTCGTGAGGCTGCGTCACGCCTAAGGACACGCAGCCTCACGAGTCGCCACAAGTTGTGGGGGCATCGGCATTGGCTTGTTACCGGCTGCAAACGTTTTCACGACCACCGAAATTTGGATTGAGAACCCTGGGCTCATCAGCGGGCCGCCACAGCAGCGGCCGCGCAGGCCGCGCACCTGGACCTCTCTTTCCGCCCGCTGCGTGCCAATTAGAAGTAAGTGGGTTATCATGAGCAAAGGCGCGATGCCCGCAATCGTTCCCAAAAGGGCCTTGCAAGCCCCGTCGGCGGCCGCCGTTTCTGCTGCCGCAATTTTCTTGCGGGCACGGACGCCGTTGCTGTAGCATCGTCAGCCGCTTCTGTGGTTTTGATGTGGGTAGTGCGAGCGCCCTGCTCTATGGGTCCCGGACGGGTGGCACATTGCACTGGGGCTGCCAGCGGTGGCTGAGGCGTCGACGCCCGCAGGATTGCCGTGCTTGCTTGGGTTTAGATGCACACAACGGTGATCCTAGGACCGGCCTGGCCGTCTCAGTGTGCCAAGAGTCAGCACGCCTCGCAATGTGCTGAAAGCTGAGAGAAAAGATGCTGCAGCTCCTAGCAGTGGCGCTTTACCAAGCCAGCAGAGGTTGCTGGCTTGCTGGTACGCCCGCCGCTTCAGTGGCAGGCCATAATCAGACGGGCCTCCGATCATTTTGGTAAGGAAGCCAGGCCACGCGTTCCGCCCTTCAAGGGTATCGACTGGCTGCCGGCTGTAAAACTCGACTCACCACCTGACTTGCTCCTTGGTGCAGAGCTAGCGCTTTCAGGGCGCCATCAATGCACACCGCAAAACCACCAGGCCTGTCCGCCAGCCTTCTGCTGGTGGCCTTGGTGGCTGTTGGTGCGGCATTTGTCGAGGGGGCAGGAGGTGCGCCTGGTGTTGGGCATGCTGTTACTCACAGGAGCGACCGCTGCGTTGCTTCCTTATGATGATGCCCCCGCTGCTGCCTGACGAAGGAGTTACCCGCCTGCATACGACCTTCAAAACTGTTGATCACACCTGTTTGGTTGCCGGCCGCACTGATCCTCTCCTCATTCCGCCGATGCTGCTCCGTCACATGTGCAGTGTACTGGCAGCAGGTCACCCGGCTGCCAAATGGAGAGTATGACTGCGGCACCGCCTGCGCTGCACTAGGGCAGTCAACCGGGCGCCAGCTGCGCCTGCTCAATGGCGGCAACCCCGGCCACCCGCATGGAGCATGTCGGACCTTTGACTTCGGGCAGACAATCATCGGTGGGCTCCGTCGTGTGGACAGTGGGCTTCCAGTCTGTGTGTGTCAGCCAGCTTGGGGCTTGCCTACGCACCTCCCACCCCTCGCAGCAAGTGCCCACCTCCCCTCGCCCCTTTCCGTCCTCTCCACAGGTACCAAAGAAGAGAGTACCGGCGACAGCTGCAACTATGCATCCGCGACCGGCAAGCTGTACTCTGGCGCACCTCCTTCCTATGACTGCGCGTGCATACAGGAGGGCTCGGTAGGCCTAACCTGGCAGCAGTCTGCTTGCACCGCTGGCAGCGAGCCGGTCTCTGCTCCCAACATCTGCCTCGTCGAGAAGGAGGATGGGACCAACCTTGCAATGGGATGGCTCGATGGTGCCACCCAGACGTGCGCCTTCCCCAGGAACTTCAGCTGGGCACCCACTGGGCTGTGGACCGGCTTTGGGGGCAGGCTCAAGATGAGCCAGCTGTGCTACTCAGGTGCGCAGGGGTGTGCTACAAGCATCAGATGCTAGTAGCATCAGCAGCAGCTGATGGCAGCTTTGAGAAATCGGGGTGCAGCCAGCCTGAAAGTGCGTGAGCCGTTGTTGCATGCAATGGTGGCCAGTGAGAGAGATACACTGCAGATTGGACCGATGCAGGATGACTTGGTGCACACTAATCGCTTGTCCTCCCAACCTGCCGCACGCAGCGGGGTGCACCTTCCGGCATGGCACGGTTGTGCGCTGCGCCACGACAGGCGAAACGTTCTTCACCGACTATGGCAAGCTGCGGCGGTACCCCAGTTCTCACGTGTACGACTCGTACGGCAACCCTCCAGTGGAGTACACTGACTATGGCAGCTGCACCAAGGTGTTGGCATGCCCCATGGGCGACCCCATGCCGTTCAAGGAAGGTGCGGCCAGTGCCCGCCGCGCCGTGCTCTTGCCGGCAGCCAATATTGCGGTGGCCTTTGCTCTGCAGCTGCTAGACTTGCCGGCCAAGCAGTGAACGCTGCTGGCGCAACTGTGCATCGGCCCTTGCCCTCCGTCCCCTCCGCCTGCAGCCTCTTGCGGAGACTGTGTCAACACACCGGCCGGCACGCGCTACCTGCAGAGCGCCGGCAGCACCGTGTACCAGGAGGCATGCAGCACCTCTCCCTCAACGGGCACATTGCAGCAGTGCGAGCAGTTTGCCTACACAGGCATCAAAAAGGCGTCTGCCTGTGGCGGGCGCATTGTGTGCTATGCACAGGTGCAAAGGGGCGGCCAGACCCACTGGGTGCCCAGCCACGTTTGTGGCTCGCCGAGTACGAGCACCATTAGTGACACTGCCTGTACGTGTGAGTTGCGCCCGCTGTCAGGCCTCATCTCGCCTCTTGTTAGAGGGCTGTGCTGCGCGCAAGGGAGGCGCAATGGTGTGCTGAGCATTTGACGTTTGCCGCCCCAGGCCCTTCCTCACTCCCTGCCACAGCCTTTAACCCAGGCACCGTAACGCTGGTTCCCATGCTGATGGGTAACTATGACTACAGCTGCGAGACTACGTGCCTGGCACGTGGCCTGCAGCCCATCAAGGCTGGCGAATTCCGCAAATCAGTGTGCGTCATGGACTCAGCTGCACCCGTCAGAATAGGTGCGCGATGTGCAGCAGGGGCGAGGTGGCAGAATGACTGGTAGACGCGTTTGTTTGTGAGGGGCTGGGCACAGGTACTTGCTAGCTAGGAGTTCAGCTGTGAGGAGCCCTTGCCAAATTCGAAGGCATGGACATGCACTCACATGTACCCCACTCCCCCTCAATGCCAACACCCATCTTCCACTCACACCCCAGGCCACAACACTGACTGGTTCTGCGAGTATACAGACGGCACCCGAAATGATTACATACGGGCTGATGGCACCATGGGCAACTTCAAGTGCGCTTGCAAGGGCCCGGATGCCCCAATGTCCTGGCAGCCCTCTCTGGGCTGCGTCTCAGGCAGCACCGCGGTCCTGAAATCTCCCGCCGCTTGCAAAGTGACGGTCAACAGCAAAACTGTGATCGGCTGGATCACCTCGGACACTTGCTACTTCTCGCTGCGCCCCTGGGGCAATAATGCGCTCAAGTCAACCACGGGCGTGGGCGGCCCGTACAATATGCAGGTGTTGTGCAACACACGTAAGCTAACGCGCTTTCAATTCTATCTGGTTGCATAAGAATGTGTCGACCCAACCCAATGCGCATCCTCAAGTTTAACCAATCCCCTTGATGCCTTTGCTGTGCAGCGCATTGCACGGTGGCGGAGTGCGGCGACTCGACCCCAGGCTTTCGCGTTGTGAAGAAACCCCTGGTTGCTCAAACCAAGCTCTGCTATGATGAGGGGGATACCAATAGCTATGCGCAGTGCCAAGAGGTTTGGTATACTGGCCGCAAGCGGCGCAGCAGCTGCCTTGAGCAAGTGTGCTATGCCGAGCTTGAGTACTTCTACCAAGACAAGACCACATTCTTTTGGGCGCCCAGCCACCAGTGCGGCTCCACGGCTTTCAACTTTGACGACGATCTTGGCTACAAGGGTGCAGGCTGTGTAGGTGCGCCCTGGCGAGCAGCTGTACAAGGCTGGCATGCATGCACATGCAGCTGCTGGGAAGCGACTGCGATGTGCCATAAGGCCGCCGTCCCCCGTCTTGTGCAACAGCTTGTTGCGAATCCGTCCGTCCATATGTGCAGAGCCAGGCGCCTACTGCAGCGCTCGAGACTTGAACTTTGAGTGGGCCAACGGGCACCTTTCGGCATACTATGGCAACAAGCACAGCTCGTTGAAGAGCTACGCCGAGTGCTGCGCTGCGTGCTACAACGACCCCCTCTGCAAGGCATTCACACACTATGCCAAGAACAGCACCTGCTACTTCATGGATGATGGTGCCTCCACGCGCGCCTACTCGCCCGGCGCGCAGTCCGGCCAACTGACGCAACTGAAGCCAGGTAAAGCACCAACTGTGCGTTTGGCCTACTCTGGCTCGCAAAGGCAGTGAAGTGGTTGTTTGGAAGATAGTGGCCAGCTGATGGGTGCATAACCCGGCTTTTCTGAGCGGCCCCTGCAGCCCCTGACTCGTTGCACCCTGAACTGAACCCGGTTCGCAGCCCCCGACTGCTCCACCGGCAACACCTACTGCATCTATTGCGGCATGAATGCGTGGCGCTCCACGTGCCTGGCACCCGGCAGTACGCCCTGCACACTGCGGTACCAGAGCCCGAGCGGGCCCAAGACCGAACCTCTGAAGCTGTGCTCAGCAACTGCTGGCGACCGCGGTGCAGCCGATGCCAGCAAAGGCAACTGTCCCAGCTTCATCACAAGCGACAGTGGGGTCCGGTACCACCTGCTTCGGGCGCCCTCCAGCCCCCCAACCGACGACGGTGTGGCGACATGCACAGGCAAGTGGACGGGCAGTGCCAGCCGGCTTGTCAGCCAGCTGAGTTGCTGTGGGACTGTCGCCTGGTTGCTGGTTGCTTCAAGCGCAATCGGATTATGCGCGTGATCTTGTGGAGCAGGCAGCCCGCCTCAGACCGCTCTTATCACCTTCCTCGCCCGCAGCTGCGTGCACGGCAGCCAGCGGGTTCACGTTCCACCAGGGCCGCGCTGTTGACGGTGGCAACGCTGGGCAGCAGGTGCAGGGCAAGTCGACCGCAGAGCTTGCAGACCTGTGCCGTGCGCGCCCTGAGTGCAAGGCATTCATGTCAAACGGCTGGCTGAAGAGCACCCTGCTGCCCAGCTCATACTGGACCTCCGGCGAGCAAGGCGTCTGCAGCGGGCTGTTTGTCAAGGACGGGGGTGTTTGACGGTAAGCCCATGGTGTACACAAGCGAAGCCATGCTGGGTTGGCACCTCTGTCTTACTTGCTAGTGCAGCCTGCCAAGTAGAGAAGCAAGTGGTCACACAAACGCCCTCGTGTTGTGCACAGTGACCGCCATGCAGTGAAAAAATCCCTTCTGTCCCTCGCACGGCTGCAGAGCCCGGCAGCCAGATTGCACTCACCTGCTGGGGTACGCACAAAATGTTTGCATGTGTCAGGAGTAGCAGGTTGTTCTGGACAGCAGCCAGCCATTCCAAGGCACATGACGGTTCTTCTACCACATGGATTCAGACGGTGCCAAGTCAGTCACAGCGGTGTGCCGCCTGCTGATGTGCAGGTTACAATGAGTATGGCCAGACCACCGTCCCTGGAGGACTGGCCGACGCTGTCCAGGTCGCATGCGGAGTGTGGCACACCTGCGCCCTGAAGAGCAGTGGCACCGTCACTTGCTGGGGTGCGCTTCATCAGTCCGCATTGTGTGCTGGCTGTTGTGCAACGGGTCAACAAATGCTGTGGCACTGACGGCTCGTTGACTTAACACGCAGGTTTGAACCAAGCTGGAGTGACGGACGTCCCCAGCGGCTTGACCGGCGTCGTGCAGGTTGCGGCAGGCGGTTACCACAATTGCGCCTTGAAGAACAACGGTGCCGTCAGCTGCTGGGGTGCGTGTTAGCCGCTGGATCAACTGCGATTGATGGGCTGTGGGTTAAGCGGTCGTCGATTCATCTTCAGCGTGCTTGGTACAGTTGCCCGCAGGGCTCACAGGTGTGCTGAGTCCGCCGCCTGGTGCTGGCTGCTGATGTGCAGGTTCTGATGGCTATGGCCAGAGCACCCTCCGCAGCGGCCTGTCTGGTGTTGTCCAGGTTGCGGCTGGGTCCCAGCACACCTGCGTCTTGAAGAGTGATGGGACTGTCGAATGCTGGGGTATGTCTGGCTGCGTGCACTGCTTGTGTTGCATTGCTGCTCTTGTGGACCAATGTTGTGTGCACCCAGTGCCACCAGTCTCTCCGGGTTGCGGCAGCTGTTGATCATAGTGGTGATGCGCAGGTGAAAATAGCGCTAACCAGAGACGTGTCCCCAGCGGCCTGTCCGGCGTCGTCCAGCTGGCAGCCGGCTCCAACCACAACTGTGCTGTGAAGAGCGGCGGGGCCGTCGAATGTTGGGGTGCGCTGGTTGCCGATGGTGTGCTGTGCGCTGCTTACACTTCGGGGCATGCTAGTATGCACAAGACCTGCTTCGGCTCCAAATAGCTCTGGGGCGCTCGGGTTCACATGCAGGTGCCAACGACAGAGGCCAGAGCTCCGTCCCCAGCGGCCTGTCAGGCGTCGTCCAGGTTGCGGCAGGCGATTTCCACACCTGCGCCTTGAAGAGCAGCGGTGCCGTAGAGTGTTGGGGTAGGTTTTGGCCAGTCTGCTGCACTGCTGGTATGGATGCTAGGCATGATTCGGCTCCGGTTGGCCAGGCCGCAGGTTGATAACATGCACGCTTTGCGGCCAGTATCGTCTGCAGGTGACAACAGCTATGGCCAGAGCACCGTCCCGAATGGCCTGTCTGGAGTTGGTCAGGTGACAGCCGGATATAGCCACAACTGCGCTTTGATGAGCGGCGGCGACATTACCTGTTGGGGTGCGTACTATATTTAGTATGTTGGTGCACCTGCGTTACTTACTAAGCTGTTTGTGATGAACCGAAGGTCAGCAGCCAAACCACGGTTGGTGCTCCAGCCACGCTGGCTGGCTGCCACACTTCCCTATTGTGTTGTGCAATAAAAAAACTAGTGGGTGGCCTGCAGGCAGGAGCGGAAGTGGCCGGACTGCTGTCCCCAGTGGATTATCCGATGTTGTCCAGGTTGAGGCAGGAAATGCGCATACCTGCGCCATCAGAAACTCAGGTTAGTATGTGGAGGACTGGCTTGTCACTGTCAGATTAAATGCCAGCAGCGGCCAGCTTCGCTTAGTACGATTTCGTTTCCATGCATCTGAATGCCCTGCTGTTCACCCTGTCCTGCCGCCCGCACGCAGCCCCGGCATGTGCCCAAGTGTCCGGCAATCGCTACTGCGTCAACTGCGCCGCCAATGGCGACCGCCAGACCTGCCTCACTGCTGGCAGCCAGCGCTGCAGCGTGGGCACCGTCACCCTGCAGTACTGCAGCAGCTTGAACCAGCAGGGCAGCAGTCCTGATGGCGCCTGCCCCCTCTACATTGCCCCCGGAGGGGGGGCCAGGCTGGTGCACCGCACCCCGCTCACCACTGCCCCAAAGCCCGAGCCTCAGGAGACCAACCCCGCCGCCAAGTGTCCCGCCGCCTGCAACGACAGCAACCGCTACTGCGTGCACTGCTCTGCCGCCCGGGAGCGCAAGACCTGCATTGCAGCAGGCGGGCAGGCCTGCATGAGCAGCTACCAGGATGGCGGCACCACATACCCTGTGGAGCTGCAGCTCTGCACCAGCTTGAGCGCCAAGACGCCCGACGGCGTGTGCCACACCACCATCGCATACGGCTCGCCACCTGTCACCTTCACCCTGCAGCCGGCCGGCAAGGGTGTGGCCCTGGCCGCCGCGCAGTCCTACGACTGCTCCGGTAAGGTTGAGCCCAAGACGGTTTGGGTTGGTGGTTGCTGTTCCGCCACCGCTGCTGCCGCCACTGCAACGCACTGCATGCCACTTTTGATGGTGCTGTTGCGCTGTTGCCTGCAGCACGCCTTGCAAGGTTGAAGGGACCACCCAACAGTATCGTCTTTGCCCCATTCCCCCGCTACTGCAGCCTGCAAGACGGTGCGTGCCACCGGCTGCACCTCCGGACCGATTGTCACCACGGCATGCTGCTCTGGCCAAGGCCTGACTTGCGTCATCCCCAGCGGCCGAATCACCGGCACGTGCACAAAGCCGCCTGATCTGGTTGCCGCTCCAGTCTCCAACGTTGATGTCCTGGTCTCCTTTGGCGTGGTCACCGCAACTGTCCAGCTGGCATCAGCCCCGGTGCTCTACAATAATGGCGGAGGTGCGCACGGCCTCATGCCCTGTTGGTCTTGGCACTGCAAACATAGTATGCAAGTGCAAGGCTGCTCTTGTGTCTCTGCATTGCCGACACCAGTGGGCTTGTACGGCCCGACCCTGCTGCAGCGGCCACGCACTACAAGACCTCCCTGCTGGTGCCCGGGAGCACCACCCCGCTGTACACTGTGGAAACACCTGTGGCGGTGCGTGGAATGGGGCCCGCGAACTGTAGTTGTGTGCGCCAGTGTGCTTGATGCGCGACAGGTGGCTCCTCACAGGCCAGCTCACCAGCCCTTCTTTGACCCACGGAGCGGCACCTGCAGGCGACTGTGAAGTTCCAGGAAGGCGCGACCACACTGCTTAACGGCGGCAAGCTGCCGGCAGGCGGCCTGTGCGCACGCGTACTCAAGGTGCAGTTTGCCGCCAGCAATGGCGCAGGCTACAGTGCACCTGTGACCACCACCGCGACTTTCACCATGCCGGCATGCTCTGGTGAGTGAGGAACTCCTGGGAGTGGGCTTACTGATATCTCATTTGCAGAATCACTTGCATGCGTTCTTTTGGCGGCCTGCCACCAATGCACCCGGTGCCCATGTGTTTGCCTGTGAACAGGGGGAGCTTAACCAACGTCTGCGCTGTCGACCCCCCTGCCCTTGCAAACACACCTGCCCGCTGCATGTGCAGGGTGCCCCACCTGCAAGAGCACGGCAGCGCCCACGTTTGGCGGCTTCCGGCAGGTCATCAACCTGCAGGCGGGCGCCAAGCTGCCTGTGCTGGAGGCAGCATGCGGTACTGCCAAGGCCGTTGACTCAGTGACTCAGTGCATGTGGGTCAGGTGGACGGGCCAGCGGGGGCCAAGCAGCTGCGGCGAGAACAAGCCTGACAACAAGCCCTGCTACGTGGAGGTGGATCTGTTGACCGGGCGCAAGGGCTGGTGGGTGTCTGCCGCAGCACGCATCTGGGGTGTCCATGCATGACCGTGCATTAGCACATCCATGCTCAGCTGATCCTGAGCCTTTCAAGCACAGCGCACAGCCTCACTGTCACCCTGCCGCTTACCCTTGGACTCGCAGGCTCAAGCTTGCCAACCCCTGCACTAATGCCACCACGTTCCTTGGGGAGCCTAGAGCGGGGCAAACCAACCATGATCAGTGCATTGCGGGTGAGTTGTCGCACCGCAGGCAGGGATCTTCTGCGCACACACGCGTCGCTCAAGCTTGCCATTCCGGGCCGCAGCTACGCAGCGCTAGGGCGCACGCTCCATTAGCCTTACGTGCCCAATCCTCTCCCTCCCACCGGTTCAGCAGCCTGCCCTGCTGGCGGCATCCAAGTGAACGGCTACCGCTTCTTGCCCAACGTGGATGCGCCCCAGCAGGCCAAAGGCCCCCAGATGGACATTGGCCAGACAGCCCCTGGCACCCCGGCGCAGCTGGCGGCCTACTGCTCTGCCAACCCTGCCTGCCTGGGCTTCACGCCCTGGCGCCTGGAGTGGCGCAGCCCAGCTGACGCCGGCTGGACATCTCGTTCAGAGGGCGGCTGGCTCAAGCGTGCAATCCCCACCGCGGGGCTGCTCACCAAGTGGGGCACGTCAGGCGACTGCCGGGGCCTGTACGTCAAGGACTGCCCACCCACTCCCACCGGCTTCCAGTTCTACTCCGGCTACACCCTGCCCTCAACTGCCAACCTGCGCCGAGTGTCAAGCACAACGGTGGCCACCCTGGCGGCTGAATGCGCTGCGGACCGCTCTTGCCTGGCCTTCACCACCGACGGCTGGCTGCGCAAGGCGCTGCCCAGCCGCAAGGCCTGGGTTGACTGGCCAGCGCTGAAGCCCTGCGAGGGCCTGTACGTTCGTGAGGCTGCGGCCGGCGCCTCCTGTGACGGCAGCAACTCGGCTGCAGTGCCCCCCGGCTACGTCTTCTTCAAGAATCAAGACCTGCTGCCCGACGCCAAGCTCGGCACGATGGACCTGCCCAATGGCTTCATGGCGAAGTCGCTGCTGGCTGTGGCGGCTGCCTGCGACGAGCGGCCCGAGTGCAAGTGCGCTGGTATGGTGCAGCTCACCCTTGCAGGGCACTTGAGGGGTGTGCCTACGCATCAACGTGTGCACACAACATCTCCAAACGGGCTGCTGCCACTTGCCTTGCAGGGGCTTTGTGCGCTACGCTGATGACAATGCGTGCCTCAAGGGCATCGTGCTGCCACGCGAGCGGTGGCGGGTGCAGACCGCTGGCAACACCCAGCCGTGCCAGGGCCTGTTCCTGAAAGGTGGGTAGCAACACTGTTGTGGCAGCCAGCAGCTTTGCACTACAGCTGTGCACGCAGCCCGCTCAGGTGACTGGTGCTGCTTTGGCAGCCGCTTCGGGTTTGACACTTTGCAGTGCTGCGCGCCGAGGGCCCCCTTGCTTTTGTTGCCGACTGCCATTGCTTGTTGCCATGTCCGCCCGTGCGCAGATTGGGTGCGCCTGGTGGGTGGTCCCTTCGACAACGGTGGCCGCGTTGAGATGCTGAGCAGGAACAGCTGGGCAGCAATCACCAATACGCGCTTTGGGGACCAGGATGCGGCAGTGGTTTGCCGCCACCTGGGATTCACTGGCGGGTATGCTGCTTCGGTGCCCAACGGCAACGGTCCCAGCTCCAACGATGCCGCTTGGGCAACTAGCATGGAGTGCGCAGGTGAGCAGCAGCGGTCAAGAGTGTGGTGCTCGCACTTGCATGCTCACCGCGCATCCCCACGTGGCATTGCGTGCTCTGCACGCCGCTGTTGATGTGCACACCTGTTTTCCCTCTGTCAATTAGTCCATGCTAAACCTGCACACAGGCACTGAGCCGTGGCTAAGCGAGTGCACGACCAAGTGGCCGGGCGGCCTGCCTGTGCCGGATTACGGCCTGCCTGGCCCCGCCCTTGCGGCCGTGGCATGCTACCACTCCAATGAGGATCGAGACAGTAAGTCTAGTCTGAAGTTGCAAGTGGAAGGAGTCAGGAGTGGATTCAGCCGCCTGCAGCTTGTGATGAAGAGATGGCCAGCAAGCAATAGGCACTGCTGCTAGGCATATCCTTAGGGTGACGAGTGTTCACTGCAGCAGCTGCTCAACTTGCTGTCCACACTGCTCCTCGGGCCCTCCCCGCTGCAGGCGCCTGCCCCAGCATCCCCGGGTATTCCTTTGTCAAGGGCAAGGGCAGCAACGGCAACGACCAGCAGACAAAGTACCCTGGCAAAAGCGCGGACGAGATGGCATCGCTGTGCTCTGCCAGCCCGACATGCAAAGCATTCACCACCAATGGCTTGCTGAAGACCGCCCTCAAGTCGCCGCTGGATGACTGGCCCGCAGGCGCCTGCGACGGCATCTACATCCGCGGCCCCGAATGGCGGCTGCAGCCACCCTTCCAGCTGGGCGCCGCGCAGATGCCACCACCCGGCAGCGCCGGCAGGCTGGAGGTCAAGTATGGCGGCATCTGGTGAGCGCATTGAGCATATAGCTCAGCCGGCCAGGCCACTTGAAGCAGCTGCCTGTGTGCAGCTGGCTCAGCTTCGCCTGCTTTGGGCTTGGCGCTGCTGGAAACATGCCGCTTGGGTTGCTGTCGCCACACGCTCACGGGTGCAATTCTAACACTGCCGGTGCAGGGGCACTGCATGTTGGGACAACTATGAGGACAGCCGCGTGGCGGCGACAGCTTGCCGCCACCTGGGCTTCACCGGCGGCCGCCCAGAGCTCACCTACAACTATGCTGGCGGCGTGGGCGTGATCTGGCGCCGCAACATCCAATGCACGGGAGCAGAGGCACGCTTGGATGCCTGCCAGCAAGACGATGGCAGCCTGTATGGCGGCATCGAGCTGGCAGGCTACAGTTGCTCGCACTCACAAGATGTGGGCATCAACTGCAACCCTGGTGCGTGGGTGCAGCCGGCTGCGCTGGATCAATGCTGCACTGGCTGGCCTGGCTGGCCTGGCTGGCAGCTGCATTGCCGATTTCACTGCGTTGCTGCTGCCGCTGTCGTGCTGCCCACCCCCCCTGGTAGCAGGAAGTGCAGAGCCGTTTCCTCGCCCTGCTACCTGCAGGCAGCCCCGGAACAGAGGGCCAGGTGCGCTGGCGCGACACCAACGCAGTGCGCCGGCTGGAAGTTTTCCACAGCGGCTTCTGGGGCGCCATCTGCTCTGCCGGCTGGGACCACCGCGATGCTTGCACGTGGTGCCGGGCTCAGAGCAACATTAACAGCTACGGCAAGGCCTCAGCCGTCTACGGCGCTGACCGCTCCCTTGCCTGGCTGAGCGGTGTTGACTGCAGCGGCAGCGAGGCGTCGCTGGGCGCATGCAGCAAGCCGGACTGGGGTGTGCCCAGCTGCAGCGGCTGGTATGCGGGCACGCAGTGCCTCACTGAGGACCAGATGTGCAGCCCCGCCTGCGACACAACCAGCTGCTTCACCTGCAACGCCGAAGCCAACCTGCTGGTCCCCGCCTGCACCCGGCCCAAAAAGGTCGATGCCCCCTGCGGGGCAGGCGGCAGGGGCAACTGCACCGCCTCTGGTCTATGCCAGTACGGTGCGTGGGCGGCTGTTCTGTTCGCGCCATGCTTTTTGGTTGCCGCGGTCGCTGGCAAAGCCCTGGAGGTTGGTTGCTGATGGTGCATGTTAGGCTGAAGTGGGGTGCCGATCGCCCTGGCGAGCTGCCGTCTGCCCTTCCTGATTTGCAGGCTGCTCTGACTGCGCGGGCGAATGCCGCAGCTGCGACACTGCCACGGGCATCTGCTCTCCCAAGATCAACACGATGTGCCAAGGGGGCGCAGGCTTCTGCGACTCAAACGGGAACTGCAACACGGACAAGGGCGTGGCCAACTTCTGCCCAGTGGTATCCTGCTCAGCGAAGGGTGCGGACAAAGTCACGCTTGCTGGTTTCAAGGTCCATTCTCTGACCACTGCAGCTCACTTTCTTCTCCACCCACACTTCACATGCAGCCGACTGTATGGGCTGCGTGGGCACTGGTTTGACTGCCATCGCTGACCGCCTATCGGCCAACAGCATGACAACCAGCTCCGGCGATGACATGGCATCGGTGAGGGGGTTGGGCAAGAGTGCGGAGTCTGTGCTCGAAGACTTGGTGCCCGCTGGCCACAGTGTGCAGTTGCGTGGCCCTTTGCTGCCGGCTGCCCTCCTCCGTGCCCCACTTTGGCCTTCATCATTCCTTGCACTGCCTGCAGAGCCTGTCTGTGGCCTCTGTGGCAGCAGCCGTGCTTGAGGTACTAGACACAGCCATCTGCGACCTGACAATATCTGGCGGTAACATCACGAACTTCAAGCCAGAGGTGTTCAAGTTCCTGTCAATCCATCCTTACGGCAAAGCCGTGTCCACAGCCATGGAAGGTCTGAAATGGATTACAAACTTGCCGGTCACTAAGGACCACCAGTAAGTGGCTGATGCACATGGTTCACGCATGCACGGTGGATGTGCTGCAGTGCACAGGCGTGCTGCCAGCTGCATTCGACAAACAGCAAGGGGCCATGCTGCAATTGAAACCTTTGCTGCAGGTATCTTGTCATCCCTGTGATTCCACATACGCTGACGGCACTCTTGCCTCCCAAGTCCGCCCCTCTGAAGGTATCCCTGGATAAAACCACCAAGGTGCGGGGCCATCTCAGGGGTGCATGCGAAATGTGCTTGCTGAGTGTCCGCAAGCGGTCGTGGGACTCCTTATCACTAGAAGAGGCTGGATTAGGCTGGCATGTCCTGCGTGCCTGCTGTCACCCGATGCAACCATGAATGCACCCGGCATGCAGGTAGTGGCCAAGATGGAGTTCGCTGCTGCAGTCAACTGGTGCACACATGAGTACTTGTTTGCGTTCAAGGGCTTCAAGCTGGATATCCCACTTGAGTTTGTCACACTCACGTTGACACTAGATGCCCTGGGCCTAGCACCCTTCACTCCCTGGATCAAGGCAGACCTTCCAGGAGTGAAGATGGCAACGAGTGAGATGGGTGCAATGGTCGCCCAGGGCTGGCTGTTGCGGCAAATGCGTTGCATCCACCGCGAATTCTGCAGCTGGCTCACAACACTTGCTTGGCCCCCCCTCTGCACCCAGCCTTCTGGTCGCCATATGGTGCATCTTCGCTGCCCACCGACTTTGGGGGGAACGTGTATGTGGCGGTGCGAAGGGCGTGGCAGGCCGGCTGCCGCATTGGCTGTCCAGCTGCTGATTGCAGGTGGTGGTGGTGGTGTATGCAGCGAGCCTTGGGCATAGAGATATGCTGCCTGCAGCGCCAACTATTTCCTTGGTTTGCTACAGTCCTTGAGTGTTTGCCGCCCATCTGCATGCATGCCCGACAGGCAACAGCCACCGTTGCGCCCATCTGGTCCAACAATGCCGTGCCTGAATGGGCGAAATGGGTGGATATTGGCGTCACAGTGATCGGCAAGGTGCTGGTGCGCTACACGCCCCCGTACATGGTGCTGCTGTACGGCGCAGTTACGGCCACTGCCAAGATCAAGGTGCGATTGCTTCTTTGGCCACATGCCTGCTGTGTGCCTGCATCAGGGGCAACTTTCCATGTTGTGGGCATCGCCGTCGTCCAGTCGTTTCCAAGCTTGTGCAAAGCAGCCATTGCGGGTCCGCCACTACCGGTTTACTGCTGTGCATGCACCTGACTGTGTTGCATGTTCGGCAGGTTGCCATCATCCCAATGGATTGTGTTTGGTGGCCGCATTTTATAGCCTGGCGGGCTCATCGCTGCTGCCCAAGTGAAGACCTGTTCTGTTCCCCTCGTTTGCAATGCATGCAGATCCCTGGTCAGGATTCCATTCCGCTGCCTGTGCACAAGCTGGGTCTTCAATCATCTTCCGGGTTCTACTATGACGCCAAAGTGGTGCTGTGGTACATCAAGTTACAGCAGCCTGACCCAGTTGGATTCCTCCTCGAGCTTGCAAACACCGTATCAGGCAGGAAGGGTCTACTGCCCGACCCCGCTAGGCTAGCAGTGAAGACATTCCTGAGCCAACCCGAGGTGTACAAGTCCCGTGTGGGAGAAAAAACCATGTCCATCAAGGTGGGCCGGGGGTGGCAGGCGCGCTCTGCATATCATCGTCCCCGCCCCTCTCATCTTTACCCGCACCCCTCTCGCCGTCCCAACTTCCTCCAGTTCTTCTATGGAAAAGAGGGCTGGGGCTTGCGGTTGGAGCCGCAGCCGCAGATGGACATCCGCCCGCTGAGCCAAGCCATGGACAACTCTGTGCCGCCCTACATCAGTGCGCTAACGCTCTCCACCAACGGCGACCACACCATGTTCAAGTACGAGGGCACCTTCAAACCCGACACAGACCCCGCCGCCAGGATGTCCAAGACGAACGTGCGTGCCGATTGTGGGGCGGGGCATGACGAGCAAACATGCGGCAGCTGCCCAGGCTGTGCGCAGCCCCAGCTGCTAGCAAAGGTGTACAACACTTGGGCAGCTTTTCAGAGCACCCTTCCTGGCTGCCTGCTGCAGATGATCTTCTGCCTCAAAGATGACGAGTGCCCCAACAACCAGGGAGCCCATGCCTATGAGGGCTGGCAAAGGTACTGCATGCTGCTGTTCCCCGTGGGGCCAGGGGTGTGCACGCTCACCACCAACACAAACCCGCTGATCGACAGAATTCTGTGCTACGGGCTGAAAGTCGCTAACAACTGCAACTTTGTGGTGACATGTGATGGCAGTGTGCCATGCCCGGTTAAAGTGTGACCGACAGTGAAGCGTAGGCAGCTTCTGTAGCACGCTGGCCGGTCTCTGATAGTCAAGTGGGGGATGTCTGTTTACACTGGCACAGTTGTGCAAGTGATCAGGTAAGTCGGGAACTGGTT
>VFQQ010003219.1_pt1 | contig 16299 bp, 19 predicted proteins | sample 3512341 | NCBI WGS metagenome assembly VFQQ01 (sample SAMN10412373, study PRJNA504923) | tailings metagenome | isolation source: Relicate 2 Philex TSF1 revegetated site | place: Philippines: Tuba, Benguet | collected 2017-08-29 | reverse complement strand
CCCGAGATCCTGTCGGCCGTCACCAACAAGACCCTGCGGCAGGCCTACGAGGCCTATCCCCGCACGTTCATGCTGTTCTGCCGCCAGGTGCTCGCCACCGACTTCAAGGCGATGCACCGGGTGCAGCTCGGCGAAGCGCCGCAGCTGCTGGAGGTCGGCGAGAGCGGCGAGTTCAAGCGCGGCACGCTCGGCGAGAGCAAGGAGAGCTACAAGGTCAAGACCTATGGCCGGGTGGTCGCGATCACCCGTCAGACGCTGATCAATGACGATCTCGACGCCTTCACTCGTATCCCGGCGATGTACGGCAACTCCATCGCCCAGCTGGAGTCGGACGTGGTCTGGGGCATCATCACCGCCAACCCGGCCATGGCCGACGGCAACGCGCTCTTCCACACCACCCACAAGAACCTCGCGGGCACCGGCGCGGCGCTCGACGTGAGCAGCGTCGGAGCGGCGCGGGCGGCGATGGCGCTGCAGACGGGCCTCGACAAGAAGACGGTGCTGAACATCCGCCCGGCCTTCCTGATCGTCCCCGCGGCCCTCGAACTGAAGGCCGAGCAGCTGGTCGCGCAGAACCTCGTCCCCGCAGACAGCGCCAAGGTCGTCCCGCAGTCGATCCGGACGCTGTCGCCCATCAGCGAACCGCGCCTCGATGCTGCCAGCGCCACCTCCTGGTATCTGGCGGCGAGCCCCAACCAGATCGACACCATCGAATACGCCTATCTGGAGGGTCAGCAGGGCGCCTACATCGAGACCCGCAACGGCTTCGACGTCGACGGCGTCGAGATCAAGTGCCGCCTCGACTTCGGCGCCAAGGCCATCGACTGGCGCGGCCTCTACAAGAACCCGGGCGCGTAAGGTCAGATGAGGCCGTAGAGGTCGCGCCGCCCGTGCACGGCGCGGACGATCTCGATGTCGTCGCCGACGATCCGGTAGAGCAGCAGGTAGGACCCGCTGACCAGATAGCGCAGCCCGGGGCGGATATCGTCCCGGGCCGGACCCATCTGCGGATTGTCGGCCAGACGCGAAGCAACCTCGTCCAGCCTGTCGAGGGCGCGGTCGGCTGCGGACGGATCGTCCTCGGCGATGTGCGTCCAGATATCGATCAGGTCTTCGCGGGCCGCCCGCGTGAAGAATACCCCTGGCATGTGTGTCAGGACGCGCTTCTGCGGTTCCGGGCCTCGCGCTTGATGTCCGCCATGGTCAGCCTCGGCTCGGCGCGGCCGCTGGCAAGGCCCGCGTCCCAGAGTTCACCCACGACCCGCCGCGCCCGCCACTCGCGCAGCGCCTCGCGGACCACTTCGCTCGACGAGGCATAGGCGCCGCTGCCCACCGCCTCCTGCAGAAGGGCGGCATGCTCGTCGGTGATGGAAATGCTGATCTTGCCGGCCATGTCCGATCCTCCTGCTGCAAAGGTAGGAAAAATTCGCACCACGCGCAACTATCACCAGAAGGGACACCCCCATGAAGAACTACGTCCAGCCCGGCAACACCATCACCCTGACCGCGCCCTATGCCGTCGCCTCGGGCGACGGCCTGCTCGTCGGATCCATCTTCGGCGTCGCCGCTGGCACCGCCGCCATTGGCGAGGCGGTCGAGGCCGCGCTCACCGGCGTCTACGACCTGAAGAAGGTCGCATCGCAAGCCTGGGCCGCAGGCGACAAGGTCTATTGGGACAACACCGCCAAGGAAGCGACCAAGACCACCACCTCGAACACCCTGATCGGCGTGGCCGTGGTCGCGGTGGCGGGCGGCGCAGGCGATACCATCGGTCGCGTGCGCCTGAACGCGAGCTTCTGATGAGCGCCTTCGCCGCCGCCGTCGGCGCGCTCTTCGCCGATCCGAACATCGGCCGGGATGCGGTCTATATCGCCGACGGCGGCGCGCCCGTTTTGGTGCGTGTCGTCTCCCGGCGTGCCGATGCCATCACCGATTTCGGCGACGCCCGGCTCTGGTCCGAGACCACCCGCATCGACCTGCGCGTCGCCGAGGTGCCGGCCCCGCGCCCCGGCGACCGTATCGAGATCGACGGCGACGCCTTCCTCATCCAGGGCGAGCCGGTCCGGGATCGGGAACAGCTGGTCTGGACCGTCGACCTGAGGCCTGCATGAAGCTCGGCGTCAACATCGTCGGCGACATCGCCCGGATCATGGAGGCCGAGACCCGGGCCGGGGAGAAGGGCGTTACCACGGCGATGCGCGACGCCGGAACCGGCCTGAAATCCGCCTGGCGCGCGCAGATCACCGGCGCAGGACTCGGGGCACGTCTGGCCCGAACCATCCGCTCGGAGGCCTATCCCAAGGGCCGGCCGAGCCTGAACGCCGCGGCACTGGTCTGGTCGAAGGCCCCGGTCATCGTCGGCGCGCATGACACCGGCCCGCTGATCCGCTCGAAAGCCGGGTTCTGGCTGACGATCCCCACCGCTGCGGCGGGAAAATCCACCCGCGGCGGCAGGATCACCCCAGGCGAATGGGAGCGCCGCACCGGCCTGCGGCTGCGCTTCGTCTATCGCCGGACGGGTCCGAGCCTGCTGGTCGCCGAGGGGCGGCTGAACACGAGAGGCCGCGCCGTAGCCTCCCGCTCTAAGACCGGCCGCGGCCTGACCACCGTGCCGATCTTCCTGCTGGTTCCACAGGTCAGGCTGCCGAAGCGGCTGGACCTCGCGCGGGATGCTGAGCGGGCGCGCGATGCGGTGCCGGGGCTGATCGTGGCGAACTGGGGGGACGGACGGAGGGAGTGATATCCGTGAAGCGGGAAGCAGTTGCCGTCGACTGAAGGGTTACGTCAATACCACGACCTTGCCGAACGGCTGCCCGCTTTCCAGATATGCATGGGCATCGGCAATCTCATCGAGCGTGAAGCTGCGATCGATCCGGGGGGCGATGATTCCTGCCGCAATACCGTCGGAAAGGAAGCCTTGCGCCCGGGACAGCGCGGCGGGGTCATCCGTGACTTCGGTGTAATAATAGCCGCGCAGGGAAAGGTTCTTGCGCAGCGCCAGCTTCAGCGGGAATGGGGTCGGCTCATTGCTGAGCGCGCCGTGAATGACGATGGTGCCGCGCGGGCGCATGGCCTCGGCAATATCGGCGACCTGCGGCCCGCCGACCGCGTCGAATGCCGCGTCGATCCCATCCGGGGCCGCCGCCGCCAGTCCCTGAGCCAGATCCTCGCTCTCCATGGCGATCACCGCATCGGCCCCTGCCTCGAGCATGGGCTGGCGCAGGTTCTCGGTCAGCACGGTGCAGATCGGGATCGCTCCAGCCATGCGGGCAATCTGGATCGCGGCCAGCCCCACGGTGCTGTTCGCCGCCGTGATCAGCACCCGTTGCCCTTCACGCAGGCGGCAGACCTCGATCAATGCGCCATAGGGTGTTCCATAGGACATCCACAGCGCGGCGGTCTGAACATCATTCAGGCCTTCCGGGGCCGGCAGAACCCGCGTGGCGGGGACATTGACCCAGTCTCCACAGGTGCCATGCGCCCCAAGCGGCGCACCCGGCACGACACTGACCCGCTGACCGACCTGAAACCCCTGGACTCCGGCGCCAAGCGCCGTGACCCGCCCCACAGCCTCGAAGCCGAGGCGAGACGGGAGCACCGGCTTCTCGATATAGGTGTTCCGGCGAAACATGACATCCGCCCGGTTCAACCCGATGGCGTGCACCTGAATGCCGACCTCGTCAGGAGCCGGAGGCTCTGCCGGAAGCTGGTCGATGCGCAACACCTCTGGCCCGCCGATCGCATGAACTCGCACGACACGAGTACCGTCTTTCCCAATATCCATGGCTCTCCCTCTGCCGCCGTTGTTCCAGCAGTCTAACCGCTGTTGTGGGCTATGTGAGCGAGGAAAAGCACGTGCCAGGCAGTTGAGCGGCGGCAATGTCGGTCCTTATCTGAAGCATCTCACGCTCCCTATACCAGCCTGGATCGAATGACGGCTCTGGGCTCGAACCTACATTGAGCTTGGGAATACCCAATGCCCTCCACTCGTGAAACCATCCTGGCCGCGCTGCACACGCGGCTCTCGGCGCTGCCCGCCACCGCCCTGCGCGGCGAAGTCCTGCCCGAACGTGTCCCCGCAACTGGGCTGTTGATCCTGCGCGACGGCGAGCCGGGCGAGCCTGAGGTGACGCTGTCGCCCTTGCGCTATCACTACCTGCACCGCGCCGAGATCGAGGCCGTGGTGCAGGGCGCGATCCGGGACGCTGCGTTTGACACGCTCTGCGCCAGCATTGGCACGGCGCTCGCCGCCGACCGCACGCTCGGTGGCTTGTGCGACTGGGTCGAGGCGGAAGCCCCGCAGCCGGTTGATCTGCCGGTGGACGGCGCGGCCAACCTGAAGGCGGCGATGATCCCGGTGGTGCTGCACTATTCCACGGCCGACACGCTCAGCTGATCCCGACAATCCAAGGAGACGAACATGGCACGCGCCCAAGGGGCGCGGGCGCGGATGGCGCTCGCGTTCGAGACGACCTATGGCACGCCACCCGCCAGCGGCTACACGCGGATGCCCTTCGCCAGCACTTCGCTCGGGGCGGAACAGCCGTTGCTGAACTCGGAACTGCTCGGCTATGGCCGCGATCCGCTGGCGCCGGTCAAGGATGCGGTGACGGCGGATGGCGACGTGGTGGTACCGATGGACGCCGAGGCTTTCGGCTTCTGGCTGAAGGCGGCCTTCGGCGCACCGACCACCACCGGCAGTTCGCCCGGCCCCTGGACCCATACCTTTCAGTCCGGCGGCTGGACCCTGCCGAGCATGGCGATCGAGACCGCCATGCCCGAGGTGCCGCGCTACGCGATGTATTCCGGCGTGGTGCTGGACCAGCTCAGCTGGCAGATGCAGCGCTCCGGATTGCTCACCGCCACCGTGCGGCTGGTGGCGCAGGGCGAGACGGTGGCCACGACCAGCGGCGCGGGGACGCCGGCGGAACTCGACCTGATCCGCTTCGGCCATTTCAACGGCGCGATCAAACGCAACGGCACCGCGCTCGGCAACGTGATCTCGACCGAGATCACCTATGCCAACAATCTCGACCGGATCGAGACCATCCGCCCCGACGGCATGATCGACGGCGCCGATCCCTCGATCGCCGCGCTCACCGGCCGGACCGAGGTCCGTTTCGCCGAATCGACGCTGGTGACGCAGGCGATCAACGGCACGCCCTGCGAGCTGGAATTTTCCTACAGCCTCGTCTCGGGCGAAAGCCTGACCGTCACCGTCCACGCCGTCTACCTGCCGCGCCCGCGCATCGAGATCGGCGGCCCGCAGGGCATTCAGGCCAGCTTCGACTGGCAGGCCGCGCGTGATGCCACACTGGGGCGGATGTGCACCGTCACCCTCGTCAACGACATCGAAAGTTACTGATCATGATCCGCCTCGATCTTTCCGCCGCGCCGAAATGGCTCGATCTGGGCGCTGGCCTGCGTCTGCAAGTCCTGCCCGTCACCACCGCCACCATGGTCGCCGCCCGCAACGACCCAGCGGTCGAGGCGCTGCCCGAGGGGGCGAGCAAGGAGGAGCAGGCGCTGGTGATGGCCAAGGCCGTCGCCCGGCGCGTGCTCACCGGCTGGGAGGGCGTCGGCGATGCGGGCGGCAAGCCCGTTCCCGTCACACCGGAAGGCATCGACGCGCTGCTGGACATCTGGCCGGTGTTCGAGGCCTTCCAGACCCGCTGCCTCGCGCCGCATCTGATGCTGGACGCGGAAAAAAACGCCTCCGCGCCCTCGCAGACTGGCACTTCGGCGGGGGCGACGCCTATTGCCAAGCCTGCGAAGGCCCGTGCCCGGACTGCCCGGCGCGCGTGAGACGTCCGGAAACTCCGGAAGGTTGGCAGGTCTGGGATCTGGCGCAGCGCCTGACTGGCCAGCTGCGCATGGCCTCCGGCATGGGCGGGGCGATCGTCGTCGGCTGGGACATGACGGCGGCGCTCGCCATGGCGCGGGCGCTCGGGGTCGATCCGCTGATCGCCGCCGAATGCCTGCCCGAGATCGAGGCGGTGATGGTGCGCAAGCTCAACGAACAGATGGCGTCCGGTGACCGGTCGTCATTGGGGCCGGAGCGATGAATCCGGTCCGCAAGCCTCTTCCCGCGCGTCAGGAACAATGAGCCATGGCACAGAAGAAGGTCTCCGTCCGCCTCGTCGCCGAGGGCGGCCGACAGGTGAAGGCCGAGTTCCAGGGCATCGGCGATGCGGGCGAAAGCAACTTCAAGCGGATCGAGCGGCAGGCCGACATTACCGGCGCGGTGGTGCGGCGGGTCATGGGCGTCCTTGGTGCTGCGATCAGCACCCGCCAGCTCGTCGCCTATGCCGACCAGTGGACCGACCTGCGCAGCCGTGTCGATCTTGCCACCGGCAGCCAGGAAGCCGGCGCGGCGGTCATGGACCGGCTGGCGTCGATGGCGCGGCGGACCTATTCGAGCCTCGGGCAGACCACGGAATCCTGGCTCGCCAATGCCACGGCCCTGCGCGAACTGGGGCTGACGACGGCGGAAAGCCTCGATTTCACCGAGGCGCTGAACAATGCCATGGTCGTCTCCGGCGCGCGGGCGGAGCGCGCCGCTTCGGTCCAGAACGCGCTCTCCAAGGCCATGGCGCTCGGCACGCTCAGCGGCGACAACCTCAATACCGTGATCCAGAGCGGGGGGCGGCTGGCGGAGCTGCTGGCGTCCGAGCTCGGCACGACCGTCTCGGGCCTGCGCGGCCTTGGCCAGCAGGGCACGATCACCGGCGATGTCATCCGCACGGCGCTGATCGGCGCCCTCGAACTGCTGCGCGAGGAAGCCGATAGCATGCCGGCGACCATCGGTGACGCCTTCACGCTGATCGGCAATGCCGCGCTGCAGCTGGTCGGGACCTGGGATCAGATGGCGGGCGCTTCCGCGACGGTGGCCGGGGCGCTGATCCTCGTCGCCGACAACATGGAGCGCCTCGCCGCCATCGGCATCGCCTTCGCAACCTTCATGGCCGGGCGCTGGGTCGCGGCCTTCGTCGCCGCGCGTGTGGCGACGCTGACGCTTTCCGGCGCGCTGACGGTGCTGCGCGGCGCCATCGTCCGCACCGGGATTGGGGCGCTGATCGTGCTGGCGGGCGAGCTGATCTACCAGCTGATGAATGTCGTGCAGAAGGTGGGCGGTCTGGGCGAGGCCTTCCGTCTCGTCGCCGATTTCGCGGCGGAAGCGTGGGATCGCATGGGGCTGCGCCTCGATGCGGTGATGGCCCGCATCGGCGCCGCCTGGGAGGGGCTAAAGGCGACGATCTTCACCCTGCTCGACGACACCGTGACCGGTGTGGTGCGCTTCGGCGACCGCACCATCGCGGTATTCCAAGGGACCTATGACGGCGCGGTGGCGATCTGGGGCAGCCTGCCCGGCGCCATTGGCGACTTCGCCTTCCAGGCCGCGAATGGGCTGATCTCGGGCGTCGAGGCGATGCTGAACGGCGTCGTCACCCGCATCAACAGCTTCATCGAGGCGCTGAACGCAGCGCTGGCGCTCTTGCCGGAATGGTCCACGGGCGAAGGTGGCGTGCGCATCGGCACCCTCGATCCGGTGGAACTGGGGCGGATCGGCAACCCCTTCGAGGGTGCGGCGACCGCGGCCGGCACCGCGGCGGCCGACGCCTTCGCCGCCGCCATGGGTCGAACCTATGTCACCGCGCCCGATACCGGCCTCGGCGCCATGGCCGAGGCCGCGCGCGGACGCGCCGATGGCTATCGCGAGGCCGCCGGCATGCTCTCGGACGCCGCATCGCGGCCGATGGCCAGCTGGCAGGCATTGAAGGATGCGGTGACCGGCAGCGGCGATGAGGCCGGGGATGCGCTCGACGATGCGACGGGCAGCGCGCTGGGCCTCGGTGATGCTCTCGAAGGGGCTTCTGGTGCGGCAGGCCGCGCCGGTTCCGCCGCCCGCCAGGCCGGGGCGGATGCGGCAACTGGGGCCGACACGGCCGTCACTGGCTGGGCCGCGGTCAGCGCCATGCTCGCCGATTATGCTGCAAAAGCGCGCGAGATCGGCGGCGATATCGGCAATGCGCTGGTGGGCGCCTTCACCTCGGCCGAGAATGCCATCGGCGAGTTCGTGAAGACCGGCAAGCTGAAGTTCGGTGATCTGGTCACCGCGCTGATCGCCGATCTGGCCAAGCTCGCCGCCCGACGCTTCATCCTCGGCCCGATCGCCAATGCGCTGTCCGGTGCATTGGGCGGCGCGGGTGGCATCTTCGCCAATTTCCTGCATGCTGGCGGCATGGTCGGCGCGCCGGGACCGGGCCGCGTGGTGCCCGCGCTCGCCTTTGCAGGCGCGCCGCGCATGCATTCCGGCGGCTGGGCCGGGCTGCGTCCCGACGAAGTGCCCGCGATCCTGCAGCGCGGTGAGCGTGTGCTCTCGCGCCGCGAGGCCGCCGGCTACGGCACGGGCGGCAATGTCACGGTGAACATCAACGCCCGCGATGCCGAGAGCTTCCGCCAGTCCCGCACGCAGATCGCGGCCGATATCGCCCGCGCGGTCTCGTTGGGGCGGCGGGGCATGTGAGCCAGCCGCCGCCGACAAAACGGCGCGGCAAGAATCTTGGAGAGGATTGATGGCATTCCACGAAGTCCGGTTCCCGGACGACATCAGCCGTGGTGCCCGCGGCGGACCCGAGCGGCGCACCCAGATCGTCGAACTGGCCTCGGGCGACGAGGAGAGGAACGCCAGCTGGGCCAATTCGCGCCGCCGCTATGACGTCGCCTACGGCATCCGCCGCGCCGACGATCTGGCGGCGGTGGTCGCCTTCTTCGAGGCACGCAACGGCCGCCTGCACGGCTTCCGCTTCAAGGACTGGGGCGATCACAAGTCCTGCCTGCCCTCGGGCACGCCATCGCCGACCGACCAGCAGATCGGCATCGGCGACGGCACGGCGACGCAGTTCCAACTGGTGAAGCGCTACAGCTCCGGCGCGCAGTCCTGGACGCGGGCCATCGCGAAGCCGGTCGCGGGGTCGGTGACCATCGCCCTGAACGGCACCCCGCAACCCTCCGGCTGGTCGGTCGCTGCCACGACCGGCCTCGTCACCTTCGGTTCCATACCCGGCGCGGGCGTCGTCATCACGGCGGGCTTCGCCTTCGACGTGCCCGTCCGCTTCGACACCGATGCGCTCGACATCACCCTCGACCTCGAGCGCCTCGGTTCGATCACCTCGATTCCACTCGTGGAGATCCGGCGATGAGTGACGAACCCGGCTTCTTCGCCAGCGTGTTGCGCGACCTTGCCACTTCCACGGCGGTGATCCTCGCCGCCTGGGGTGCGCTTGGCGGGGCGACCAACGCCCTGACCACGCGGATGCGGCTGCGCGACGCACTGCGGCACATCCTGCTCGGCGGGCTGATCGCGGCCGGGATGGGCAGCCTGTCGATGGCGCTGATCACTCGCTGGCTGGGCCTGCCGCCCGAGGCGATCCCGGCCGGGGGCGCGGCGGGATCAGCCGCCTATCTCGTCGGCGTCTTTGGCCCCGCCTTCATCGAGCTGATCCTCGCCCGCCTGCGCGGCGCGCAGGGAGGTGGCAATGAATGAGCTTCTCCGCCTTGCCCGTTCCATCCGCTGCGATGCCACCGATCCCGGCCAGACCTTCGGCCACCGTCTGCGCATCGGCCTTCTGATCGCCGCGCTGATCCTCCTGACCTCCACTCTCGGATAATCCCATGCAGATGACCGACCGGGGCCTGCTGGCCCTCGTCCGGCACGAAGGTATCGTGCCCGGACCCTATCTCGATGTGAAACAGGTCTGGACCTTCGGCATCGGCCATACCGCCGCAGCCGGGTCTCCCAATCCGCTCCGGATGCCTCGCGGCATGCCCGCCGATCTCGATGCCGGCATCCGCGAGGCGTTCCAGGTCTTCCGGACCGATCTCGCGACCTATGAGGCGGCGGTGCGACGGGCCGTGACCGTGCCGCTCGCGCCCCACGAGTTCGATGCGCTGGTCTCGTTCCACTACAACACCGGCGGCATCGCCAGAGCCGCGCTGACGAAGGCTCTGAACGCCGGCAACCGTACGGCAGCGGCTGACGCCTTCATGGGGTGGCTCAAACCTGCCGCGATCCGGCCACGCCGAGAGGCGGAGCGCGATCTGTTCCGCCATGGCCGTTACCCCACCGGAACCATTCCGGTCTGGGCGGTCGACCGCAATGGCCGGGTCGATTTCTCGCGGCCGCTGCGGCGACTGACCGAACCAGAGGCGCTGGCGCTGCTGGCGGGCCCCACACCCCAACCCAATCCCCAACCGCAAGCCGTCGTCGCCACTTGGTGGCAGCGACTCATCCGTATGTTCACGAGGAAGGAATCGACATGAACTGGAACCTTGCCCGCGGCCTCGTCTATCTGGCCTGCCTTGCCGCATCTGGCCTCGCCATGGCGGGGCTGGCGGATTTCGACCTCGCCACCGGCACGCTCGATATCCGGCCTTTCAATCTCTACGCCCTGACCGGCGCGACCGGTGGCGTGGTGTCGTCGCTTCTCGCCTCCGTGGCGCTGATGCGCGGCTGGGGGCGGAAGTGAAATCCCTCTCACCCGCATTTCAGGCCCATCTCGACGAGGGCACCACGACGCTGGCCTGGTGCTGGCGCATCACCCGCGCCGATGGTGCCAGTTTCGGCTTCACCGACCACGACCGGACGCTGAGCTTCAGTGGTACCGATTTCGAGCCCGAGAGCGGGCTGACGGCTTCCGAGGTGAGGTCTGGCTCGGACCTGTCCGTCGATGCGCAGGACGCCGAGGGCGTGCTGACCTCCGACCGGATCACCGAGACCGACATCCTCGACGGCCGCTGGGACGCAGCGCAAGTCGAGGTCTGGCGGGTGAACTGGCAGGCGACGTCGCAGCGCGTGCTGATGCGGCGCGGCGCCATCGGCCAGATCCGGCGCGGACGGCTGGCCTTCGTGGCCGAGGTCCGCTCGCTCGCCCATGTGCTCGGCCAGACGGTCGGGCGGACGTTTCAGGCGACCTGCGATGCCGCGCTCGGCGACGAGCGTTGCGGTGTCGATCTGGACGATTCTGCCTTCAAGGGCACCGGCGCCGTCATCGACCTGTTGCGCGACCGGGCCTTCACCGCCTCGGGACTCGCCGGTTTCGCGGCGGGCTGGTTCATCTTCGGCACGGTCGAATGGACCAGCGGTGCCAATGCCGGGCGGCGGGCAGAGATCATCGCGCATGATCTGACCGACGGCATCGCCGTGCTGACGCTGCTGGAAGCGCCGGTGCGCACCATCGCCGGGGGTGACGGCTTCATCGTCCGGGCGGGCTGCGACAAGCGCATGGAAACCTGCGGCGCCAAGTTCGCCAATGTCGCCAATTTCCGGGGCTTTCCGCACATCCCCGGTCAGGACGCCATCCTGCGCTATGCGACGAAGGACGGCGGGCACGAGGGCGGCGTGTTGTGAGAGCCGCCGATCCGAAACTGGTGATTGCCACCGCACGGTCCTGGCTCGGCACGCCCTACCACGACCAGGCCAGCCTGCGCGGCGTCGGCTGCGATTGCCTCGGCCTCGCCCGCGGCGTCTGGCGCGAGGTCGTCGGCCCCGAGCCGTTCCCGATCCCGCCTTACAGCCGGGACTGGGGCGAGACCGGCCCGCGCGAGGTTCTGGCCGAGGGCGCGCGGCGGATGATGCCGGAGATCGCCCTGTCCGACATCGGGCCGGGCGCGCTGGTTCTCTTCCGCATGAAGCCCCGCGCCATCGCCAAGCATGTCGGGATCCTCACCGGCCCCCAGACCTTCCTCCATGCCTATGAGCGGCTCGGCGTCATCGAGGAACCGCTCACCCCCACCTGGCGACGGCGCATCGCCTTCGCCTTCCTGTTCCCCCGTCCGGCCGCACCCGAATGCAGGAAGGCCCGGCACAAGAGAAAGTCCTGACCCGTGGCCACCCTCGTTCTCGGCGTCGCCGGCGCCGCCATCGGCGGCAGCATCGGCAGCGCGATCCTCGGCGTCAGCGCCGCGACCATCGGCGCCTTCATCGGCTCGACCGTGGGTTCGGTCGTCGACAGCTGGATCGTGTCTTCGCTGGCGCCGACCCAGCGCATCGAAGGCGCGCGTCTCGACACGCTGCGCATCACCTCATCGACGGAGGGCGCCGTCATCCCGCGGCTCTATGGCCGGATGCGGATGGGCGGCAACATCATCTGGGCGACGGATTTCCGCGAGGAGACCAGGACCACCACGCAGGGCGGCGGCAAGGGCGGCGGCGGTGGCAAGGTCAAGACCACCGAGTATCTCTACTACGCCAGCTTCGCCGTGGCGCTGTGTGAAGGCGAGATCACCGGCATCGGCCGCATCTGGGCCGACGGCAAGCCGCTCGACATGACCGGCATCACCTGGCGCTGGTATCCGGGCAACGAGGTGCAAACCGCAGATCCCTTCATCTCGGCGAAGATGGGCGTGGCGAACACCGCCGCCTATCGCGGCACCGCCTATGTCGTCTTCGAGGAGCTGGCGCTGGCCACCTTCGGCAACCGCCTGCCGCAGCTCTCCTTCGAGGTGTTCCGCCCGCTCGCCGATCCCGACACCGCCGAAGGCCTGACCCGCGCCGTCACCATGATCCCCGCCTCGGGCGAATTCACCTATGCCACGCAGGCGATCCGCAAGGCCGATGGCGGCGCGACGGTATCCGAGAACCTGAACACGCTGCCCGACGAGGCGGACATCGTCGTGGCGCTCGACCGGCTGCAGGCGATGGCGCCGGCGGTCGAGAGCGTCAGCCTCGTCGTCGCCTGGTTCGGCGACGACCTGCGCGCGGGCTCCTGCAAGGTCCGGCCGGGCGTCGAAGTGTCGGCGAAATCGACGACGCCGCGCAGCTGGTCGGTGAATGGCGTCAGTCGCGCCAACGCCTTCCTCGTGAGCCGCGACGACGAGGACCGTCCGGTCTATGGCGGCACGCCGTCCGACTTCGCGGTGGTGCAGGCGATCCAGGAGATGAAGGCCCGCGGGCTGCGCGTCACCTTTTACCCCTTCATCCTGATGGACGTGCCGCCGGGCAACACGATGCCGAACCCGTATTCCGACAATGCCGCCGAGACCGGCCAGCCCACATTCCCCTGGCGCGGCCGGATCACCTGTTCGCCCGCGGCAGGCTATGCCGGGAGCGTAGACAAGACGGCTACTGCCGCCAGCCAGGTCGCGGCCTTCTTCGGCAGCGCCAGCCCCTCCGACTTCGCGATCTCAGGCGAGACCGTCTCCTGGACGGGCCCATCTGGCGACTGGGGCCTGCGACGGATGGTGCTGCACTACGCCCATCTCTGCGCGGCAGCGGGTGGCGTCGATGCCTTCCTGATCGGGACCGAGATGCCGGGGCTGACCACGGTTCGCTCGGGCGCGGCCACCTATCCGGCCGTGCAGGCCTATCGGGACCTGCTTGCGGATGTGCGGTCGATCCTCGGCTCAGGCACCAGGATCGGCTATGCGGCGGACTGGAGCGAGTATTTCGGGCACCAGCCGGGCGATGGTTCGGGGGACGTGTTCTTCCATCTCGACCCGCTCTGGGCCGATCCGGAGATCGATTTCGTTGGCATCGACAACTACCTGCCGCTGTCCGACTGGCGCGATGGCTTCGACCATGTCGATGCGCTTGAAGGCTGGCCTGCGATTTACGACCGCGCCTATCTGCAGGCGAACATCGCCGGTGGTGAAGGCTTCGACTGGTTCTATGCCAGCGCCGCCGATCGTTCCGCGCAAATTCGCACGGCCATTACCGATGGTGCAGGGGGCAAGCCGTGGGTCTTTCGCCCCAAGGATATCCGTGCCTGGTGGACGAACCCGCACTACAACCGGCCGGGCGGGGTGGAGAGCGGCTTGGCCACCGCATGGGTGCCGCAATCGAAACCCATCCGATTCACCGAACTGGGTTGCCCCGCCATCGACCGGGGCACAAACCAGCCGAACGTCTTCTTCGACCCGAAGTCGTCAGAGAGTTTCACGCCGTATTTCTCGCGCGGCTGGCGCGATGACGCGATCCAGCGCGCCTATCTGGAGGCCAGCTACCTGCATTGGGGCGACCCGGCCAACAATCCGACCTCCAGCATCTATGGCGGCCGCATGGTGCATGTGCCCGAGTGCGCCGCCTGGACCTGGGACGCGCGGCCCTATCCGTTCTTCCCCGAACTGACCGATGTCTGGACCGATGGCCCGAACTGGCGGCTCGGTCATTGGCTGACCGGGCGTCTGGGGGCGGTGTCGCTGGCGGCGCTGGTCCGCCATCTCTGCCTGCGCGCTGGCCTGCCGGAAGCCCTGATCGACGTCACCGGCCTCTGGGGCGCGGTCGAGGGCTATGCCATCGCAGCACTTGAAGCGCCGCGCTCCTCGATCAGCACGCTGGCGCGACATTTCGGCTTCGATGCGATCGAGACGGAAGGCATGGTCCGCTTCGTCATGCGCGGGCGGGCGTCAATTCTGACCTTGGCGCATGACGACCTCGTGGCATCGCGCGAGGGCGAGGCACTGGAACTGGTCCGCGCGCAAGAAACCGAACTGCCGCAGGCGCTGAAATGGCAGGTGGCGCGAGCCGACGAGGATTACTATGCAGCCCTTGTCGAAGCCCGCCGTATCACCGTCGACACCACCCGCATCGCGTCCGAGTCCTTCCCGATGGCAATCCCGCCCGAGGAGGCTGAACGCCGCTGCCGCCGCGCGCTGATGGAAGCCTGGATCGGCCGCGAAAGCGCCACCTTCCGTCTGCCGCCGTCACAGCTGGCGCTGGACCCCGCCGATGTTATCCGGCTGGTCCATGACAGCCGCGAGATCGAGTTGCGCCTTGTGTCCATCGCCGATTCCGATGGGCGCGGCATGGAGGCCGTCCGTCAGGACCGCGCCGCCTATGACCTGCCGCCCGGCGATCCGCGTCCGTCCACGTTGACCCGGTCTGTTGTCTTCGGCGCGCCGGACGTGGTGCTGCTCGACCTGCCGCAACTGTCCGAGGACCAACCCGCGCACCGGCCGATGGTCGCGGCCCATGCCGTTCCCTGGCCGGGCGAGATGGCGGTGTTCCGCAGCCCGGGGGCGGATGGATTTGCCTTGCTGACCACCTTCGGCAGCCGCGCCCGGATTGGCACGCTGGTGTCGGACTTCTACCCGGGCCCGACCTCGCGCTTCGATCTCGGCAACGCGCTGGTGGTCGATCTGGTCTCCGGCACGCTGGAAAGCGTCACCGATCTGACGCTGTTCGGCGGCGCCAATGCGCTGGCTGTGGAAACCGCGCCGGGCATCTGGGAGATCGTGCAGGCGGGTGCCGCCGAACTGATCGCGCCCGTCCGCTATCGTCTGACCCGGCTTTTGCGCGGTCAGCGCGGCACCGAAGCCGCGATGGGTAATCCCGCCCCGACAGGCGCGCGGGTGGTGGTGCTGGACTCTGCCCTTGCGCCACTGCCGATTGCCGAAGCCGATCTCGGTCTGCCATGGAACTGGCGCATCGGCCCCGCGGCGCGATCCGTCAGTGACGCAAGCTACACTGCGCTTGCCTTCACGCCAGCCGGTCGCGGCCTCGTGCCCTTCGCCCCGGTGCATGTCGCACAACCGTGGCGCACGGCACGCAGCCCGGGCCATCTGACAATCCGCTGGACGCGGCGATCCCGCGCGCTGGTTGCCGATGCCTGGGAACAGGTCGAGGTGCCGCTGGCCGAAGACCAGGAAAGCTACGACGTCCAGATCCTCGACGTGGCTGTCGTCAAGCGCACGCTGACCAGCACCACGACGTCCGTCCTCTACACCGCCGCCCAGCAGACCGCCGACTGGGGCGCGCTGCTCGGCCCCGGTCAGACACTGGCCATCCGCATCTACCAGCTCTCGAACCGCCTCGGTCGCGGCGATCCCGCCACCGTCACCCTCCAGTTCTGAAGGCCCGTCATGTCCGACACCTCCACCCACCTTGACCTGCCATACCTGCTGGCGGCCCAAGCCCAGAAGCATGTCACCCACAACGAGGCGCTGCGCCTGCTCGACGCCATGGTGCAACTGTCCGTCCTCGACCGCATGCGGACCACGCCGCCTGCGAGCCCCGCAGATGGTGACCGCCACCTCTTGGCCTCGGGCGCGACCGGGATCTGGGCCGGGTGGGATCTGAACGTGGCCTTCTGGGTCGATGGTGTCTGGATGCGCCTCGTGCCGCGCCAAGGCTGGCTGGTCTGGATTGCGGCCGAGCAGGTCTTTGTTGTCTGGAATGGCAGTGCCTGGGACCCGGTCGGCGTGCCGCAGGATGTGTCTGACGCCATCTTCAGCCTCGTCAACGACGCCGATCCGACGAAGAAGGCGCTGTTCTCGCTGTCCGGGATCACGACCGGCACC